>LNFM01001906.1_pt1 | contig 45488 bp, 42 predicted proteins | sample 596031 | NCBI WGS metagenome assembly LNFM01 (sample SAMN04254537, study PRJNA301005) | activated carbon metagenome | isolation source: dual media filters at the Ann Arbor, Michigan drinking water treatment plant | place: USA: Ann Arbor
ACGCTTCTGGCAAGGCGCGCCGCGCGAGGCCCGCCATGCTCTTGATAAAGGGCTTGCCGGAACCCACTTCTTTGATCAATCCACCCACGATTTTTCAGCCGTTTTGCCCGCCCTGATCCAAGGGTTGGCGTGATTTGAGGAATAATAATGGCGAAGCCTGAATGGGGTACCAAGCGTACCTGCCCCAAGTGTGGGGAACGTTTCTACGACCTTGGCAACGATGCCCCGGTCACCTGCATCGAATGCGGCGAAAACTGGTCGCCTGAGCCGGTGCTCAAGTCCAAGCAGCCGATTCCGTTCGAGGAAGCCGAAAAGAAGGTCGACGTCGATGCCGACGCTGATCTGGGCGGCGATGATGAATTGGAAGACATCGAAGACATCGACGAAGACGGCGATTCGCCTGATAACGACGTTGATCTTGGCGGCGACGACGATCTGGGCGTTGCCACCACCGGCGATGACGACGACGTCGAGACTTGATTTAACTCTTGCCAAGGGATGGCGGCCCTTATAATGGCCGCCTCCCGCGGGTAGGGCTGTATGCCCCGCTCGCATGATGAATGGTTCGGGGCCTTAGCTCAGCTGGGAGAGCGCAACACTGGCAGTGTTGAGGTCAGCGGTTCGATCCCGCTAGGCTCCACCATTCACCTTTATCAAAGTCGGCACTTCGATGGTGAAGTCCGCAACGCTGGCTGACGAGGTTTCGTCCGCCGGCGTTTTTCGCATGATGCGGACGCTGCGGCGTTCGCGGGGAGTAGCTGGCGATGTTTGACACGCTATCTGACCGTCTTGGCGGGGTCTTTGACAAGCTCAAAGGCCGCGGCGCGCTGCGTGAGCAGGACGTGCGCGACGCCATGCGCGAAGTGCGGATCGCATTGCTCGAAGCCGATGTCGCGCTGCCCGTCGCCCGCCGTTTCATCGATGCCGTTACCGAAAAGGCTGTGGGTCAGGATGTGTTGCGCTCGGTCACGCCGGGTCAGCAGGTCATCAAGATCGTCCATGACGAACTGATCGCTACGCTGGGCGGGGTCGAGACTGAGGGTTTGAACCTCGACGCCAAGCCGCCGGTCGTGATCATGATGGTCGGCCTGCAAGGCTCGGGCAAGACCACCACCACCGCCAAGCTCGCCAAACTGATCCGCGAACGCCACGGCAAAAAGGCGCTGATGGCCTCGCTCGACGTCAATCGTCCGGCGGCGCAGGAACAGCTGGCGGTGCTCGGCACGCAGGTTGACGTGGCTACGCTGCCGATTGTCGCAGGCCAGCAGCCGGTCGATATCGCCCGGCGCGCAATGGAAGCCGCGCGGCTCCAGAATTTCGATGTGCTGCTGCTCGACACCGCAGGCCGATTGCACGTTGACGATGCCCTGATGGCCGAAATGAAGGCGGTCGCCAGCGTGTCGGCCCCCAACGAAGTGCTGCTGGTGGTGGATTCGCTCACCGGTCAGGACGCTGTCAATGTCGCGCAGAATTTCAGCAATGAAGTACCACTGACCGGCGTGGTGCTGACCCGGATGGACGGCGACGCCAGAGGCGGCGCGGCGCTGTCGATGCGCGCCGTGACGGGCAAGCCGATCAAATTTGCCGGCACCGGCGAAAAGCTCGACGCGATTGAGCCGTTCCGTCCCGCCAGCGTGGCCGACCGCATCCTTGGCATGGGCGACGTTGTCAGCCTGGTCGAGCGCGCTGCGGCGACGATCAAGGAAGAAGACGCCGAAAAGCTCGCCCGCAATCTGGAAAAGGGCAAGTTCGACCTCAACGACCTGGCGATGCAGCTCAAACAGATGCGCGCAATGGGCGGGCTGGGGATGCTCGCAGGCATGATGCCGGGCATGAAGAAGGCCAAGGCGGCGATGGCCAATTCCGGGATGGACGACAAGGTGCTCGTCCACATGGAAGCCATCATCGGATCAATGACGCCCAAAGAACGCGGCAACCCTGATCTGCTGAACGCCAAGCGTAAAAAGCGCGTGGCGGCAGGCAGCGGTACCGATGTGCAGACGGTCAACAAGGTGCTGAAGATGCATCAGGAAATGGCCCGCGCGATGAAGCAGATCAAGAAGATGGGCGGCCTGAAAGGGCTGGCTTCGATGTTTGGCGGCGGCGGCGGCATGGGCGGCCCCGGCGGCCCGATGGGCGGCATGGGCGGTTTGGGAGGCGGCGCAGGCGGCTTGCCCGGTCTCGGCGGCCCCGGTTTCGGCGGTGGACTACCCGGTCTTGGTGGCCCCCCGCGCGGCAAGAAATAGATTTCGGTTCAATTATTCAAGTTCAACAATTCCAATTCATTTCAATCGAAAGGTAGCATTCCATGTCCATTTCCATCCGGCTTTCGCGCGGCGGTGCCAAGAAGCGTCCCTATTATCGCATCGTCGTCGCCACCAGCCGCAGCCCCCGCGACGGCAAGTACCTTGAGCAGGTCGGCATCTATAACCCGCTGCTCGCCAAGGATAGCGCAGAGCGCGTGAAGTTGGTCGAAGATCGCGTGCGTTACTGGCTCGGCGTTGGCGCACAGCCGACCGACCGTGTGGCTCGCTTCCTCGACGCTGCTGGCATCCTTGAGCGTGCAGCGCGCGAAAACCTGAAGAAGGGCGAACCGGGCGAAAAGGCCAAGAGCCGCGCCGAAGACCGCGCTGCCAAGATCGCCGAAGCGGAAGAAGCCGCTCGCGCTGCTGAAGAAGAAGCCAAGGCCGCTGCTGCTGCTCCGGTTGCCGAAGAAGCGCCTGCCGCTGAAGAAGCTGCCGCCGAAGAAGCTCCTGCTGCTGAAGAAGCTGCCGCTGACGAAGCACCCGCCGCTGACGAAGCTCCGGCCGCTGACGAAGCGCCGGCTGCCGAAGATCAGGCAGAAGGCTGAACACGGCCATGACCAAACCCATCACCCTTGCCGCCATCGCTGGCGCGCACGGGGTGGCGGGCGAGGTGCGCCTGAAGCTGTTCGGGCAGAGCGTCGCCGCGCTGTCCGAACACAAAAGCTTCAATGAAGGCGCACTGACGCTTGTGAAAGTCCGCGAAGACGGGAAGGGCGGCGGCGTCGCCCGCTTTGCCGAGAGCAATTCCCGCGCCGATGCCGAACGGCTGCGCGGCACCACGCTCACCGTCCCGCGCGAGGCGCTGCCCCCATTGGGTGACGGCGAGTTCTATCATGTCGACCTGCTCGGCTTGGCCGTCGTAACCGATGCGGGCGACGCGGTGGGCCGAGTGCTCGCCATCGAGAATTTCGGCGCGACCGACATTATCGAAATCACCCGCGAACCTGCCCCGGAAAAGGGGCCGAAAACCTTCATGGTGCCGATGATCCCCACGGCGGTGATTGAATGGGATGCAGCAAGGCTTGTGATCGCGGCAGGTTTCGCCGAAGATTGAAGTCATGATCGCTGCCGTTTTTGCTCTCGTGTTTGTCACGATCATACTTGTCATGGCCACGCTTGGCGCAGTTCTCGTTGCGCGGTTTTTGTTCGGCGGGAGCTATGCATCTCGCCGAGTGATAGCCGCTGCGATTGGCGGGCCTCTGACCGTCATTCTGCCAACCTTGGTTTTCGTTGTCTTGGATGCTGGTGCGGTTGATGCATCGGGTGCTATAGGGTTCAGCATTGTGCTGGTCATCGCATCCGGGATCATTGGCTGGCCCATCGCCCATTTCGCTACACGGCGGCTTGACCGGCTGACCCGGTTCGACCCGCAAGTGTTCGAGTAGCGGGCGCGGGCGGTGCAGGCGACGCTTTCCGCGCTCTGGCACCGTATCGCCGCGCACTCCATCGGCCCCGATGACTCTGCGCTCACCTTTGCCGCCCGGCTCGCGCGCGAAAACCGCTGGAGCCTCGCCCATGCCGAAGCGGTGGTCGGCGAATACAAGCGGTTCTGCTATCTCGCCATGACCGCCGGGCACGAGGTCACGCCGTCCGACGCGGTTGATCAGGCGTGGCACCTGCACCTTACATATTCGCGCGACTACTGGCAGACATTCTGCCCCGAGGTGCTGGGGAGCGACCTTCACCACGGCCCGACCAAAGGCGGCGCGTTGGAGCGGCACCGCTTTTACGACCAAGACGCCGCGACCCTCGTCGCATATGAAGCCGCGTTCGGCACCCCGCCTCCGCCCGATATCTGGCCCGCTGCGCGCAAGCGCTTCACCATCGACCCTATGGGGGTGCGCGTTAACTTTTCCGATGGTATCTTTCTCTCACGCCGGGTCGCGCTGGCGCTGGGCATCACCGTCTTCGTGGCGGGATTGCTCACAGGAAGGATACTATAATGCAGCTGTTCTCGTCCTGGACGGGCAGCGATTTTTTGCTGTTTTACATCATGCTGCTGGGCTTCAGCGCCCTTGCTGCATGGTGGATCCCGGCGCACCTGCGTGATCAGGGACGCCGCAGCGAATCACCCGACGCTGAAGACCTGGCGATGCTGGAGGGCGGACGGGTTAGATACACCGACTCGGTCATTGCCGATCTGTTTGCTCGCGGCGGCCTGAAGAACGACGGCCAAAACAAGCTGCGCGTGGCCGAGCCCGGCCTGCCAGCCAGCCCTGCCGGACGGGCATTGCTGGCTGCGCGCGATCCGTTCAGCCGGAGCGAAGCTGATAATATGCTCGCCACCCATGCCAGCCGGATGACTGCGCGGCTGCGGCGTGAAGGGTTGTTGCTGCGGCCCGATGCTCTCTCCCGTCTGCGCTGGTTGTCAATTGTGCCGATTGTGGCGGTCTTTGTGATCGGGCTCTATCGCCAACGTGCGGGAGCTGCGCTGGGTGAGCCGACCGGGTTTCTGGTCGTGTTGCTGGTGCTGACTGGGGTGCTGGCCGTGATCCGCTTTGCCAAGTTCGATGGGCGCACCGTCGCCGGAATTACCGCGGTGATGCAAATGCGCGAAAAGTCCTCGCGCCTGCGCCGCGCGCCGCAAGCAGGCGAGGCGGGTATCGCCGTTGCGCTGTTCGGCACCGGCATCCTGGTCGGAACCCCGTGGGAACCTGTGCACGCCATGCGGCAACAAGGCAGCGGCGATGGTGGCGGTGGCAGTGACAGCAGCAGCGATGGCGGTGGAGACGGCGGCGGCGGTTGCGGCGGTTGCGGGGGCTGATTTCCCCTCAGGAGCATCGCGCCGAAAAGTGGGAACCGGTTTTCGGCCTCTAGCGATGCGACAATAAGCGGATAGAGCAGCTTGCGTGATTCCCAAATCGCGCAAGCTGCTCTAAGCGGCGGGGATGACGAAGCTTTCAAGTTCCTTGGCTGTCGCCGTTGTGCAAGCCGCCCCAATCCCGCTCGATTTCGGTGCGGGGATCGAGAAGGCCGTTCGCCTCGCGCGCGAAGCCATTGATAATGGCGCGCGGGTCGTGGCCTTTGGCGAGACGTTCCTTGGCGGCTATCCGCTGTGGCTCGACGAAGCGCCGGGTGCCGCCCTGTGGGATCACCCCGGCACCAAGGCGCTCCACACAATCATGCTCGAACAGGCGGTGGTCGCCAATGATGAACGGCTGCTGCCCTTGCAGGAACTGGCCGATGCAAGCGGTGCGGCGATCAGCATCGGCACGCATGAACGGGTGCGGCGCAGCCTTGTGAACAACCAGATGACTTTCCGCCCCGGCCTGCCGGTTCTCGATCACCGCAAGCTGGTGCCGACCCATGGCGAGCGCCTGATTTGGGCGCGCGGCGATGGCTCGACGCTCGGCGTGCATCAGGCCGAATGGGGGCGGCTCGGCACCCTGATCTGCTGGGAACACTGGATGCCGCTCGCCCGCGCGGCGATGCATAACCTTGGCGAGGATGTGCACGTGGCGGCATGGCCGACGGTGCGTGAGAGCCATGCGATTGCCTCGCGGCATTATGCGATGGAGGGGCGGTGCTTCGTGCTGGCGGCGGGGCTGGTGCAGATGAAGGATGATCTGCTCGATGGGTTGGAGCGCGTGGGCGGTTCGGACGAGGCTCGCGAATTGATCGAGGCAATCCCCAGCGAGGTGCTTAACAAGGGCGGCTCGCTGATCGCTGCGCCGGACACCCGCGTCATCGCGCAGGCGGGCGAGGGCGAGGAGACTTTGCTGGCGAAACTCGACCTTGATGAAGTTGCGGCGGGGCTGACTAGCCTCGATACGGACGGCCATTATGCGCGGCCTGATGTGTTTGAGCTAAGGGTTGATGTGCGGGCCAAGGAGGGCGTCCAATGGAACTTAGACTGAGCAAACCACGCGAAAAATGGTTCTTTCTGATCGCCCTGCCAGTGGTTGTCGCGATCGAATGGGCGTTCGCCCGCTCGCTCGACTGGGGCGCCTATCCACGCAGTGAGTGGGTCGCGCTGTTCGACTTGTGTGTTTTCATGCCGCTTATGTATCTGCTTATCTTCAGCAGCGATTTGACACGAAAGGCCCGTTTGCTGCGCTGCCTCGGCATTGCCGGAATTGGCCTGTTCGCATCGGGCTGGATTGTGCCCGAACCTAACCAATTCATCATTGGCGAGCTTTCAACCCTTCGAAAGGCGGCGATCGTCGTCATCCTCCTCTTCGAGGGTTGGATCATGTGGAAGGTGATCGGCGCGGTCTATCGCCAGAATGCCGATGCGAAGGCGCTGGAGCGCGAGTTTGCGATGCCGGAATGGATCGCGAAACTGATGGTGCTGGAAGCCAAGTTCTGGAAGGCTGTTTGGCAGTTCTTGCGCCGCAAATGACCTTCGCCGCCACCATCCTCACGCTCTACCCGGAGATGTTCCCCGGGCCGCTCGGGCACTCCATCGCGGGCCGCGCGCTGGCTGATGCCAAGTGGGGGTGCGAGACCGTGCAAATCCGCGATTTTGCCGAGGACAAGCACCGCACCGTCGATGATACGCCCGCAGGCGGCGGGGCAGGGATGGTGCTCAAGTGTGATGTGCTGGCGCGGGCGCTCGACAGCGCGCCTGCTGCCGGTCGCCCGATCCTCGCCATGACCCCGCGGGGCAGGCCCATCACCCAACAGCGCATCCGCGAAATCGCCAGCGGCCCCGGCGTCATCATCCTGTGCGGGCGGTTTGAGGGCTTCGACGAGCGCCTGTTCGAGGCCCGGCCTGAGATCGAGCAAGTCTCCCTCGCCGATATCGTCCTTTCCGGCGGCGAGATGGCCGCGCTCACCATCCTTGATGCTTGCATTCGCCTGCTTCCCGGCGTAATGGGCGCGGCTTCCAGCGGGGATGACGAGAGCTTTGAACAAAGCCTCCTCGAATACCCGCACTATACCCGACCTCAGGAATGGGAAGGGCGCACGATCCCCGAAGTGCTGCGATCGGGGGATCATGCGAAAATCGCTGCTTGGCGCAAGGCAAGGAGCGAGGATGACACACGGTTACGCAGGCCAGACCTTTGGGAACGTCATAAGGGCGTTCGGGTCCAGCCTGCCTCTGGCGCGCGGCGAAAAGACAAGGAACCGGACCAGTGAACCTGATCCAGCAGATTGAAGCCGAAGAAATCGCCAAGTCCGGCAAGGACATCCCGACTTTCCGCGCAGGCGACACCGTCCGCGTCGGCGTGAAGGTGAAGGAAGGCAACCGTGAGCGTGTTCAGATGTACGAAGGCGTCGTGATCGCCCGTTCGAACCGCGGGATGGGCAGCAACTTCACCGTGCGCAAGATGAGCTTTGGCGAGGGCGTCGAGCGCGTTTTCCCGCTCTACTCGCCGATCGTCGAAAGCATCACCGTGGTCCGCCGCGGCGTGGTGCGTCGTGCGAAGCTCTATTACCTGCGCGGCCGCACCGGCAAGAGCGCACGTATCGTCGAGCGCCGCGACTACACGCCCAAGGCGTAAGGCTTTCAAGCCAGCGAATATCGAAGGGCGGCCTCGCAAGAGGTCGCCCTTTTGCTTTGGGGGCAAACATCAATTCGTCATTGCGAGCGTCTGCGAAGCAATCCAAGGTCAGGCCTTGGATTGACGCGCAACCTTGGTGTTGCTCGCAACGACGAGGTGAAAATTGACATGCGTTCCCTGCTTCTTGCTGTCGCCCTGCTGTCCGCTCCTGCCACCGCTGAGGACGCGATGATCACTGAAGCACCCACACTGAGCTTTGAGCGTGTCTTCGCCAGCCCCGGCCTCGATGGCCCGGCACCCCGGCAGGTGAAGCTGTCGCCTGATGGCCGCTACCTCACCCTGCTGCGCAACCGCGCCGATGATCGTGAGCGGTATGACCTCTGGGGCTACGACATTGAAACCCGCGAATGGCGGATGCTGGTGGATTCCGAGGCCTTGGGATCGGGTCGCGAGCTGTCCGAAGATGAGAAGATGCAGCGCGAACGCGCGCGGGTGGCGGGTCTCAAAGGGATCATCGCCTACCAGTGGGCGAGCGATGGTTCTGGCGTGCTGGTGCCTTTGGATGGCGATCTGTTTCTGGCGAAGCTGGACGGAACCGTTACTCGGCTGACGGATACCGAGGGGACGGAACTCAACCCCAAGCTGTCGAGCAAGGGCGGCTATGTCAGCTTCGTGCGCGACCGGCGGCTTTGGGTCGGCCCGGTAGGCGGGGATGCGCAGCCTGTGACCCCGCAAGAGGGCGAAACTATTCGCTGGGGTGAGGCCGAGTTCGTCGCGCAGGAGGAAATGGCGCGGCTTCAGGGCTATTGGTGGTCGCCCAATGATGATCGCATCGCGGTTCAGCGGACCGATGAGGCAAGCGTCGGTATCGTCACCCGTGCGGCTATTGGGGCGACGGGCACCAAGGTGTTCGACCAACGCTACCCGGCGGCGGGCACGGATAACGCTGTGGTCGAACTGTTCGTGATGAATCCGGACGGCTCGGGCAGCGTGAAGGTCGATCTCGGCGTCGATCTCGACATCTACGTTGCCCGCGTCGATTGGGCGCCCGATGGCAGCGCGATCTACGTCCAGCGGCAGGATCGCGCGCAGACGAAGACCGACGTGCTCAGGGTGGATCCGGTGACGGGCGCGAGCACGGTGTGGTTCACGGAAGAAGCCGCGCGGCCTGATTACTGGATCAACCTCAGCGATAACTACCGCTTCCTGAAGGACGGTAGCCTGCTGTGGTGGTCGGAACGGGACGGTTACGGACATTTCTACCGCTATGTTGGAGGGCAGTGGACGCAGCTGACCCGCGGCACTTCGCCCACCACGAGCCTTGTCGGAGTGGACGAGGCGGCAGGGACGTTCACCTATCAGGCGACGGCGGATGTGCTGACCCAGCAGATCCACCGCGCGCGGCTGGACGGGACGGGTGAGCCTGATCTGCTCACCGATCCGGCATTCACCAACAGCGCCAGTATGGATGGGGCGGGGCGACTGCTTTACGTCACCCGCTCGAACCCGAACCAGCCACCGCAGTCATACCTCGCCACGCCCGATGGCAAGCAGGTTGCCTGGATCGAGGAAAACGCGGTGGTGGGCGAGCACCCCTATGCGCCGTTCCTCACCAGCCATGTCGCGCCCGAATACGGCACTATCCCCGCCGAAGACGGCACGCCGCTGCATTGGATGATGCTCAAGCCGAAAATGGAGCCGGGCAAGCGTTACCCGGTGTTCTTCAGCCACTACGGCGGCCCAGGCCCCCAGATGGTGACCAAAGGCTGGGGCGGGGCGTTGGCGCAGTCGATCGTCGACAAGGGCTACATCTACTTCGTCCTCGACAATCGCGGATCGGCCAACCGGGGCGTTGATTTCGAACAGCCGATCTACCGCGCGATGGGCGGGGTGGAAGTGCGCGATCAGAAGGCGGGGGCGCAGTTCCTCAAGACCCTCGATTTCGTCGATCCGGCCAAGATCGCGATCTACGGCTGGTCTTACGGCGGGTATATGACGCTCAAACAGTTGGAGGCAGACCCCGGCCTTTACGCCGCTGGCATCTCGGGCGCGCCGGTGACGCGGTGGGAACTGTACGACACCCACTACACCGAACGCTACATGGGCGACCCGCGCGAGGTGGCTGAGGCTTACGAGAAAGCCAGCGCCATCCCTGATGCCGCCAAGATCGTCGATCCGCTGCTGCTGATCCACGGCATGGCGGATGATAATGTGGTGTTCGAAAACTCGTCCGAACTCATCAGCGTGCTTCAGGAAAGCAACACGCCGTTCGAGATGATGCTCTACCCCGGCTACACCCACCGCGTTGGCGGGGAAAAGGTCAGTCCGCATGTGTGGAACAGCATCATGCGCTTTCTCGAAGCGCACGGTGTGACGCCGCCCGAATAGGTATAGGTCTGCATGGCCGACGATAGCGGTTGCGCTCCAGCGGGCGCACGCTATCTCGCGCAGGCACAGTCTCAGGAGAATGCACAGTGGGTTACCGGGTGGCAGTGGTCGGCGCGACCGGCAATGTCGGGCGCGAAATTATGCAGGTGCTTGCCGAGCGTGAGTTCCCGTGTGACGAGGTGGCTGCGGTTGCATCAAGCCGCTCGGTCGGCTCCGAGGTTGAATTCGGTGACACTGGCAAGATGCTCAAGTGCCGCAACATCGAACATTTCGACTGGGCCGGATGGGACATCGCGCTGTTCGCCGCAGGCTCGGGCCCGGCACGCGAATATGCGCCCAAGGCGGCAGCTGCTGGCTGCGTCGTGATCGACAATTCCTCGCTTTACCGCATGGATCCCGATGTGCCGTTGATCGTGCCGGAAGTGAACCCGGACGCGATTGATGGCTACAAGGCGCGCAACATCATCGCCAACCCCAATTGCTCAACCGCGCAGTTGGTCGTCGCGCTCAAGCCGCTGCACGATTTCGCCACGATCAAGCGCGTGGTCGTCAGCACCTACCAATCGGTCTCCGGCGCGGGCAAGGCGGGCATGGACGAGCTGTTCCAGCAAAGCCGCGCGATCTTCGTTGGCGATCCGGTCGAACCGGCCAAGTTCACCAAGCAGATCGCCTTCAACGTGATCCCGCACATCGACAGCTTCCTTGATGATGGTTCGACCAAGGAAGAATGGAAGATGGTGGTGGAAACCAAGAAGATCCTTGATCCCAAGATCAAGCTCAACGCCACCTGTGTGCGGGTGCCCGTGTTCGTCGGCCATTCCGAAGCGGTGAACATCGAGTTCGAGAATGAAATCAGCGCCGAACAGGCGATGGACATCCTGCGCGAAGCCCCCGGCGTGATGCTGATCGATAAGCGTGAAGATGGCGGCTATATTACGCCCGTCGAATGCGTCGGCGATGCAGCGACTTTCATCAGCCGCGTGCGCGAAGATCCGACGGTCGAAAACGGCATCACCCTGTGGTGCGTGTCCGATAACCTGCGCAAGGGCGCGGCATTGAACGCGGTGCAGATCGCGGAATTGCTCGGGCGTCGGCATTTGAAGAAGGCTTAAGATCATGCGGCTTGTTCTCCTCACTCTCACCGCCGCGCTTGCGCTTACTGGCTGCGATAGCGGCACGGTGCCGAGCCCGGCTGAACGCCAGCAGGGTGAGGTGGAGCAGCAGGCAGTGGCCGCTAACGCCGTCGAACTGCGCTCTGAAGGGCTGGCCGCTGGAGCAGAAGCCTTTTTCTTTGCCGCCGGGCAGGCCGAGGTCGAAGCCGCGCTGGCCAAGGCGCTGGGTGCAAAATTGCGCACCGGATCGTTCAACGAGTGCGGTGCCGGGCCGATGACCTTCACCGATTTTTCCGGCGGGCTGACAGCGCATTTTCAGGAAGGTCGGTTGGTCGGCTGGAACTGGCATCTGGCACAGGATGGCGATTTGCCCGGCTCCGGCACGGTCAAGCTGGCCGGCGACGTGCAGCTCGGCAGCCCGCGTAGCGCTGTGCAGGCCGCCCCCGGCTATGCTCCGGTCGAAGGCAGCACGCTGGGTGAGGAATTCGCACTGGGCGACCGCATCGGCGGCTTTGTCGAGGCCGACAAGGTCGGGATGCTGTACGCCGGAACACAGTGTTTCTTCCGCTGAGCCTGCGCGCATGACGCTCCGGGCCGATCTGTTTTTCAGCTTTCGGTCGCCCTATTCCTATCTGGCGATCGGGCGGTATCGGATGATGACCGAGGCGTATGACCTCGAAATCGCGCTAAGGCCGGTTTACCCGCTCGCCATCCGGCAGCCGGATTTTTTCAAGCGCAACCATCCCAACTGGCTTGGCTACACGCTGCGGGATGTGCTGCGGGTGGCGCAGTGTGAAGCGATCCCGTTTGGTGCGCCGCGCCCTGATCCGATTGTGCAGGATATGATGACCGGCACCATCGCTGACGATCAGCCCTATATTCGGCGCATCACCCGGCTGGGACAGGCGGCTGCGCGGCGCGGGCAGGGGGTAGCTTTTGCGCACGAGGCCGCGCAGTTGATTTGGGGCGGGGCGGAAGGCTGGCACGAAGGCGATCATCTTGCCGGGGCGGCGACGCGTGCGGGGCTGGATTGGTCAGAACTGGAGGCCGAAGCCGCTGATGACGCCGACATTCTCGACACCGAAATTGCCGCCAATCAGGCTGCGCTGGAAGCGGCGGGCCATTGGGGCGTGCCGACTCTGGTGTTCCAGGGTGAGCCGTTTTTCGGGCAGGATCGGATCGCAATGGTGCAATGGCGGCTGGAGCAGCACGGGCTGACGCGGCGCTGAGGCACGCGCTACTCCGACAGGACCACAGGGCCTGCTGCGCGCCCTTTGTTGCTGCGCATCAAAAATGCAAACGGGGCGGCGGCTAGCGTGATCCACATCATCAGCCAGAAATCATCGATATAGGCGATCATCGCCGCCTGCCGGTTCACCTCGGCATCGATCAGCACCATCGCCGTGTCGCCCAGCGCCTGAAACCGGTCGGTCGTGGAGAAATCGACAATGCTCCCGGTCGCGGCGGTGACATTGCTGCCAAGGTCGGCGTGAGCAGTCTGGATATTGCGCGCCAGCAGCACCGTCATCCACGAAATTCCTGCTGACGCGCCGAGCGATCGCATCAGGTTGAGCAGGCTTGATCCATCGGTGCGCAGCGCCGGACGCAGGGTAGCGAAGGCGCTGACCTGCAACGGAATGAACACCAGACCCATGCCGAGCCCTTGCAACAGCCCGCTGACGATGACGTGAAGTTCGTCCACTTCGAGTGACCATTGCGCCATCTGCCACAGCGACAGCGCGCAGATCAGGAACCCGCTCGCCACCACTGGACGCGCGTCGACCCCGCGGCGCATCAGCAGGCCGGACACCTGCATCGAAATCAGAATTCCGACCCCGCGCGGCATCAATACGATGCCGGTATCGATCACGCCGTAACCGAACAGGTTCTGGAGCATTGGCGGCAGCAGCGCCATCACTGCGAACATCACGATCCCGACCACCACCATGAAGGCGAGTGCGATGGTAAAGTTGCGATCAGCAAATAACGCGCGTTCGAACATCGGGGCCGGGGCCGTAACGAAGTGCACCACCACCATCCACGTTGCCGACAGGGTCAACAGCAGGTAGACCCAGATCTCGGCTGAGGCGAGCCAATCGGCCTGCGCGCCGCGATCGAGCATCAGCTGAAACGCTGCGAGCGCGATTCCCAACAGCAGGAACCCGGTGATGTCGAACCGCCGCTCGCGCCGTGGCCGCTTGGGCAGGTAGGCAATCAGGATCGCCAGCGATGCGATGCCAACCGGCAGGTTGACGAAGAACACCCAGCGCCAATTGGCGGTCTCGGTCAGCCAACCGCCAAGGATCGGGCCAAGGATCGGGCCGATCATGATCCCCATGCCCCAGATCGCCATAATCTGCGGGTGGCGGCTGGGGCGGGTGGCATCAAGCATGAAGGATTGGCTGAGCGGGGCAATGAAGGCGCCCGCCACCCCTTGCAGCGCCCGGAACGCGACCATCTCTTCAAGGTTCTGAGCAAGGCCGCACAACATTGAGGCGAGGATGAACCCGGCAACCGAACCGATGAACAGCCGCCGCGCACCGATCCTGTCGGCAAGCCAGCCGGTGATCGGCAAGGCTACGGCAGAGGCGATGATATAGCTTGTCAGCACCCAGGTGACGGTATCGACCGTCGCGCCCAGCGAGCTTTGCATATGCGGCAGCGCGACATTGGCGATGGTGGTGTCGAGGATCTGGAGCAGTGACGCCGCCATCACGCCAATGATCATCAACGGATAGTTGCCGGTGACAAATTCAGGTGCGTCCAAACCCGCCGTAGCCGCATCTTGACCCCCTCCAGCCTCGTCTTGCTGCGGGCTAGAGGCGGGTTTGGCCGTGCTTGCCCCCTCGATTGTCATGTCAGTCTTGCGGATTTTCGTCGGTGAATACCGTCACGTCGCTCGATAGCCCGGCAATCAACCGGCGCGGGCTTGTGCCGTCCAACGCGATCCGCACCGGCACGCGCTGCGTCACCTTGACCCAGTTGCCGGTCGCATTCTGTGCGGGCAGCACCGAAAACTCCGACCCAGTGCCTGCCCCAATCGAGGCAACATGGCCCTTGAGCACGACGTCGGGAAAGGCATCAAAGTGGACTTCAGCGCGCTGGCCCACGCGCATGTCGGCAAGGTCGGTTTCCTTGAAATTGGCTTCGACATAGGTCGATCCTTCGCGAACCAGCGTCAGCACGGGAAGGTTGGGGACGACCTGCTGGCCGATCTGCAACCGCTCAGCCTGCGCGATCCGGCCAGCGGCAGGAGCGCGAACCTCGGTGCGGCGGAGCGCCAATTCGGCATTGGCTCGGCTCGCCTGCGCGGCGGCGATCTGCGGGTTGACGCCGGGCACTGCGGGGCCGTTTGCCAGCCGGGCGCGCGCTTCGCGTTGGCGATCTTCGGCCTGCTGCACCGCCTCACGCGCTTGCGCCACCGCCTGCTCCGCGGCCTCGAAATCGGCCTTGGTGGAAAAGCCCTTGTCGCGCAGCGCCCGTACGCGCTCAAACCGCGCCTCGGCAAACCCGACATCCAACCGTGCAGCGGAAATGTCGGTGTCAGTCAGGTCGGCGGAATTGCTGAGGGCGATGACATTGGCCTGCGCGCTGGCGATGGCTGCATTGGCCTCGGCAATCTGGAGCCGGAAGGGTTCAGGATCAATCTGGAACAAGAGCTCGCCTGCCTTGACCACTGATCCTTCGGCAACCTGGACGGCTACAATTCGCCCGCCCACTTCGGCGCTGACAGCAACCATATCCTGTTTGATATAAGCGTTGTCGGTCGAAACCTTGCCCGAAAGGCTCTGCCAATAAAGCAACGCGCCTGCGACAAGAATCAGCGGTACCGCCAGCATGATCGACCAGCGAAGCCACGGCCTGCCGGCAGACGTTCCTGCTGGCGGATCGAGCGTGGTTGCAGCGCCGGCAGTCGTCGTGCCGGTCGGATCGGCGTCAGCCATTGATCACCTCCGGCTGACGCGCGGCAGTAAGGTTTGCGCCGATGCGTTCGAGCAAGCTGGCAAATGCCGCGCGCTCGCCCGGATCAAAGCCGCCCAGCATATCTTCAAACAGCGTTTCGACAGTGGCGCGCAGGCGGGTGACGATGCCGCGGCTCTTGTCGGTCAGGTGGAGGATACGTGCGCGTCGGTCGCCGGGATCGCTGCGGCGTTCAACCCAGCCCGCTTCCTCCAACCGGTCAACGATGCGGGTGAGGGTGATCGGTTCGATCTCCAGCTGATCGGCATGAAACACCTGATTTTCATCCGGATTGCGCTCAAGCGAAAGCAACAGCCGCGCCTGCGCGGCGGTCAGCCCAAGACTGCGCACCCGTTCATCAAACAGGCGGCGCAGTTGGCGCGAATTGTCGGCGAGTCGGTATCCTGTCGCAATGCTCATGTGCTTACATATAATAAGGTTGCTTACTATCATCAAGCACTCTGGCAGCCCGTGCCAGATCGGGCTAGCAGGCTGAGTATGAGCCTATCGACCGACAATTTTACCAGCTTCGACGGCACCCGGCTTGCCATCCACACTCTGGGCGAGGGTCGCCCGGTGATCCTGCTCCACGGACTGTTTTCCTCAGCCCAGATGAACTGGATCAAGTGGGGGCACGATACGCGGCTGGCAGAGGCTGGTTTCAAGGCCATCATGCTTGATTTCCGCGTCCACGGAGACAGCGAAGCCCCCCGCGATCCGGGCGCCTATCCACCCGGCGTGCTGGTGCGCGATGTGGCCGAGTTGATCGATCATCTTGGGCTGGCAGAGGGTGAGTATGACCTCGCTGGCTTCTCCTTGGGCGCGCGCACGGCGGTGCATGGCTGCGCGAATGGTGTGTTCGCGCCGCGCCGTTTGGTGCTTGCCGGGATGGGGGTGTCAGGCCTTGCAGACTGGAAGCGGCGCGCAGGGTTTTTCACCCGCGTGATAGACGAATTCGACACGATCGAGCGCGGTGATCCGGCCTACCTGTCGCGCCAGTTTCTCAAGTCGCAAGGCGTGGATCGGGTTGCTGCGCGGTTGCTGCTGAGCGCGTTCGAAGACCTTGATCTGACCACACTTGCAAACGTCACTACCCCGACTCTGGTGATTTGCGGCGACCGTGATCAGGACAACGGCTCGGCGCAAGATCTTGCCGCGCTGCTGCCCAACGCAATCTATGTTGAAGTGCCGGGTGGGCATTTGGACAGCGCGACCAAGCCCGACCTTGGTGAGGGGATCGTCCGCTTCCTCACGGCTTGATTCCGTCCGCCTGTCAGTCCACACCTGCCGCCATTGTCACATTGGACTGACGGGACCCCTGCCATGACGCTTTCTGCCCTTTCGCTGCGCGCCTCTGTTGCTGCGCTTGCCATCGCTTTTGTTGCGCCGCTGGCTGCGCAAGACGCGGTAGCTCCAGCCGCTGAGGCGACGACGCAATATCCCGAAACGCCCGAAGGTGCGCAGGCGTGGCTTGCGGCGGTCGAGGCTGACTTTGCCGCGTTCTCAGAAGAATACGCCCATGTCTCGTGGATCAACGCGACCTATATCATGCATGATACGGATACGCTGGCGGCCAAATATGGTGCAGAGTTGACGCTCAAGCAGGTGGGCTACGCCAACGAGGCCGCGCGCTATGCCCGGATCGCCGGGCTGGATGCCGAAACTGCGCGCAAGCTTGATATGCTGCGCAACAGCATCTCGCTGCCAGCCCCAAACCGCGCGGGCGCAGCGGAGGAAATGAACGACATCGCCACGCGTTTGGGCTCGGCCTACGGGCGCGGCAAGGGGACGCTGAACGGCGCGCCGATCAACGGCTCGGATATTGAAGCCGAGATGGGCAATCTCGAACGATCGCCCGAAGAGCTGAAGGAAATGTGGGCCAGCTGGCATGATAATGTCGGCGCGCCGATGCGGGAGGATTACACCCGTATGACCGCGATCGCTAACGAGGGCGCGAAAGAGCTGGGCTTTGCCGATCTCGGTGCGATGTGGCGGTCAGGCTACGACATGCCGCCCGCGCAATTCGCCGCCGAGACCGAGCGGATGTGGCAGGAGGTGAAGCCGCTTTACGTCGCGCTGCACACCTATGTCCGCGCCAAGCTCAACGACAAATATGGCGACGCGGTGCAACCGCGCAGCGGCCCGATCCGGGCCGACCTGCTCGGCAATATGTGGGCGCAGGAATGGGGCAATATCTACCCCCTCGTCGCTCCCGAAGGCGCAGGCGATATCGGCTATGATGTGACCGATCTGATCGCCAAGAAGAACCTCGACGCGATTGGCATGACCAAGGTGGGCGAACAGTTCTTCTCTTCGCTGGGATTTGATCCGCTGCCCGCAACCTTCTGGGAACGCAGTCAGTTCACCAAGCCAGCCGACCGTGAAGTCGTGTGCCACGCATCGGCCTGGAACATCGACAATGTCGATGATCTGCGGATCAAGATGTGCATCAAGCCGAACGCCGATGACTTCATCACCATCCACCACGAACTCGGCCACAATTACTATCAGCGCGCGTATAACAAGCAGGATTATCTGCATTTGAACGGCGCCAATGACGGGTTCCACGAAGCCATCGGCGACATGATCGCGCTGTCAATCACGCCGGACTATCTGGTGCAGATCGACATGCTCGACCCCAAGGATGTGCCGAGCGCCGACAAGGATATCGGCCTGTTGCTGCGGCAGGCGATGGACAAGGTCGCGTTCCTGCCATTCGGCCTGTTGCTTGACCGCTATCGCTGGGGCCTGTTCGATGGCTCGATCCCCGAAGCGGAAACCAACACCGGATGGAACAACCTGCGCCGCGAATATCAGGGCGTTGTGCCTCCGGTTGAACGAACCGCCGAAGGGTTTGATGCGGGTGCAAAGTATCACGTACCGGGCAATGTGTCCTACACCCGCTACTTCCTCGCGCGGTTGTTGCAGTTCCAGTTCTACAAGGCCGCGTGCGACACCGCAGGGTGGGAAGGGCCGCTCCATCGCTGCTCGATTTATGGCAACAAGGATGTCGGCGCGAAGCTCGACGCAATGCTGGCGCTGGGCGCGTCCAAGCCTTGGCCCGATGCGCTCGAAGCCTTCACCGGCGAGCGGCAGATGAACGGCACCGCGATGGTGGAATACTTCGCCCCGCTGATGAAATGGCTCGAAGAACAGAACAAGGGCGAGGTCGCCGGTTGGTAAGCGCACGCGTGCCACTGGTGGTTGGCTGGCGCGAGCTTGTCAGCCTGCCCGAACTTGGCCTTTCCGATATCCCGGCCAAGATCGATACTGGTGCGCGCACATCATCGCTGCACGCCGTTGTGCTGGAGGACTTCGTCCGCGATGGCGAACGCTTCGTGCGGTTCGCGGTGGATTGGGACGGGGTGCGCCATCAATGCGAGGCGGTGCATGTCGATGTGCGCGGCATCACCAGTTCCAACGGCGACAAGCAGGAGCGGTTTGTCATAAAGACGCCGCTGACCGTCGGTAATCTGACCTTCAGAGCGGAGATCAGCCTGGCTGATCGTTCGCAGATGCAATTTCCAATGCTGATCGGGCGCACGGCGCTGCGGCGAAGAATGGTGGTTGATAGTGGTCATTCGTGGCTGCAATCGCCGGAAAATGCGATTAAGGCGCGCATCCGCCGGTAGAACGCCGGTCTTGAAAGGGCTTTCATGAAAATCGCGATGCTGGCGCGCAACGCCAATCTTTATTCGCACCGGCGCCTGAAAGAGGCGGCCGAGGCGCGCGGCCATACGCTCGACATTCTCAACACGCTGCGCTGCACGGTGCACATCGCCAGCCACCGGCCCGAGGTCTTCTATAACGGCGTGCCGGTTGCCGCCTATGACGCGGTGATCCCGCGTATCGGTGCCTCGATCACCAACTATGGCCTAGCGATCCTGCGGCAGTTCGAGATGCGTGGGTGCTGGCCGCTGAACGAAAGCGTCGCGATTGGTCGCAGCCGGGACAAGCTGCGCAGCCTGCAGATCCTCGCCAAGCACGGCCTCGGCCTGCCGCTGACGGCCTACGCCAATGATCCCAAGCAGGCCGAGGAGATCATCCGCGCGGTCAAAGGCCCGCCAGTCGTGATCAAACTGATCGAAGGCACACAGGGTATCGGCGTGGTGCTGGCCGAAACGATGAGCAGCGCGAAATCGGTGATTGAGGCGTTTCGCGGGGCTAACGTGAACATTCTGGTGCAGGAATTCATCAAGGAAGCCGGCGGCACCGATATCCGCGCGCTAGTGGTGGGCGGCAAGGTGGTCGCCGCAATGAAGCGCACCGGCGCGCCCGACGAATTCCGATCGAACCTGCATCGCGGCGGAAGCGCGCAAGTGATCAAGATCACCCCGGAAGAACGCTCAACCGCCGTGCGCGCGGCCAAGCGGATGGGGTTGAACGTCTGCGGTGTGGATATGCTGCGCAGCAATCACGGCCCGGTGATCATGGAGGTCAATTCCTCGCCTGGTCTGGAAGGCATCGAAAGCGCCACCGGCAAGGACATCGCCGGGATGATCGTGGATTTCATCGCCGCCAATGCCAAGGACGGGCAGACCAAGACCAAGGGGCGGGGTTAAGCCCTCCTCAGGCATTCCGCGCCATCAGCCCGCCATCGACCGGGATCGCAACTCCGGTGATATAGCTCGCTGCGGGGAGAACCAGCGACAAAGTGATGTGCGCGACCTCCTCCGGCTCGCCGTAGCGCCTCAGGGCGGTGCGGCGTTTGGCGAAGATCGCCTTGTGCTCCTCGGTCACGGTATCGGTCATGGCGGTGCGGATCGGGCCGGGGCAGATGCAGTTCACGGTGATGCCTTCCGGGCCGAGATCGACGGCTAGGCCTCGCGTCAGCCCGATCACTCCGGTCTTGGCCGCGACATAGGGCGTATCGCCGGGGGTTGCGCCCAATCCTTCGGTCGAAGCGATGTTGACGATACGGGCGGCGTCGCTCTGCCGCAGCCACGGCAGGGCTGCACGAACCGTGAGTTGGTGCGCGGTCAGCATCACGGCCAGCGCGCGGTGCCAGATGTCCTCATACGCCGGATCGTCGAGCGTGCAGAAGCTCGATACGCCCGCATTGTTCACCAGGATGTCGATGCGCCCAAAATCAGTCGCGATCTGCGCCACGGTGCGGGTAATTGCGTCGCCATCCGCCACATCGAGCGCGTAGGCGCGGGCGTTGGCTCCGCATTCGGCGGCAACATTTTCGCAGGCCGCAAGGTCAAGGTCGGTCACCGCGACGTGGGCGCCCTCAGCCGCGAACAGCTTGGCCGTGGCGCGACCCATGCCGCTCGCGGCACCGGTGACGAGAGCAACGCGGCCTGCGATGGAGCGGGAGCGGTTAGGCACAGCTTATCTGAAGGGCGGTTCGTTAAACGCCCGCAGCTTGCGCGAGTGCAGCCGGTCGCCTTCGTCCCGCAACCGATCCACGGTGACGATGCCGATCTGCAAGTGGGCGGCGATGGCTTCCTCGTAGAACTTGTTCGCCTGCCCCGGCAGCTTGATCTCACCATGCAACGGCTTGTCCGACACGCACAGCAGCGTGCCGTAGGGCACCCGGAAGCGGTAGCCCTGCGTGGCGATCGTGGCGCTTTCCATATCGATCGCAATGGCGCGGCTCTGCGAGAAGCGCTTGGCCGACGAGGAGTAGCGTAGCTCCCAGTTGCGATCATCGGTGGTGACCACCGTGCCGGTGCGCATCCGTTGCTTGAGGTTCGCGCCCTGAACGCCCGAGACTTCCTCGGCCGCCTGCGCGAGCGCCTGTTGCAGCTCGGCAATTGGCGGGATCGGCACTTCGGGCGGCAGTACGCTATCGAGCACGTGGTCATCACGCAGGTAGGCGTGAGCGAGCACGAAATCGCCAATCTTCTGGGTCGAGCGCAGGCCGCCGCAGTGGCCAATCATCATCCATGCATGCGGGCGCAGCACCGCGAGGTGGTCGCAGATAGTCTTCGCGTTGGAGGGGCCGACGCCGATATTGACCAGCGTGATCCCGCGCCCGTCTTCGCGGATCAGGTGGTAGGCCGGCATCTGATGGCGGCGCCATGCGGTATCATTAAGCTGGTCTTGCGCGTGCGCAGTCGGCTCACGAATATCGAGCCCCGCTGCTCCTGTCAGCGCGACATAGCCATCCTTGCCGATTTGGGTCGCGCCCCAATTCACGAATTCATCGACATAGCGGTGATAGTTCGTGAACAGGATGAAGTCCTGAAAGTCGCTAACTTCGCTGCCGGTGTAGTGCTTTAGGCGCGCGAGCGAGTAATCGGTGCGCAGGCCATCGAACAGCGACAGCGGCATATCCTGATCCTCGGCGAACTCAATCCCGTCGGCAAGTTCGTCGCCGATCAGGGCCAGATCGGTCGAGGGGAAGTGTGCAGCAATATCCTGCGGCGCGATGCCGACCATTGCCGCGCCAGATTCGCCATCGAGGACATATGGGAACGGGATTTCCTGCCGCGAACGGCTGACCGTCACCTCGACCTCATATTCGGCCGCAATCAGTTGGAGCTGCTCGGTCAGATAGACGGCAAACAGATCAGGACGCGTGATCGTGGTGGTGTAGGTACCCGGCATCTCCAGCCGTCCGAATGCGCGGCTGCGATCCCGAGGCGCGCCGACACCCGCGTAGTTCAAGGTGATCTGCGGATAGGCATAGCTGCCATCAACGCGCCGATGCGGCGACGGCATCGTGCCATCACGGCCAAAGGCGATCACATCATCGCGCAAAGTGCGCACAGCATCGTCATAGTGCTGCTGCAACTGAGTGAGAATGGCCGGAATGTCGATCATGGCAGCTGCTGTGCTCCTTTGTTGTTATCTTTCAGCGACAGGTGCGCGGCGGCAAGGCCCTGTTTACAAAAAGGGCGCGGAGGTCATGCCGACCACCGCGCCCTTCGTGATTTCGAGCCTTCACAGGCACGCAAGGATCAATCGTCGCCGTCGCGCTCTTCGAGCAGTTCGGCGGGGATTTCACCCGGTTCGAGGCTGGTGTCGATGCGGGTGGCATCGGCCTGTTCCTCGATCTCGCGCTGTTCGTCCTGGAACATCTGTGCCAGCACGTCCACGCCTTCGCTCTGCAGCTTGGCTTCGTCGTCCGAACGGGCGACGTTGGCCTTTACCGTCACGCGAACTTCAGGGTGAAGCGCAACAGTGACGTTGTGCATCCCGATGTTCTTGATCGGTGCGCCAAGGATCACCATGCGCTTGTCAACATCGTGCCCTTGGTCGGCGAGACCGGCAACGATGTCACGGACGCTGACCGAGCCGTAAAGCTGGCCGGCGTTCGATGCGGCGCGGATCAGCACCACTTCTGCGCCTGCCACCTTTTCACCGAGCTTTTCAGCTTCGGTGCGGCGTTCGGCATTATCAGCCACAAGCCGGTCACGATTGGCTTCGAACACCTTGCGGTTCGCTTCGTTGGCGCGCAGCGCCTTCTTCTGCGGGAGCAGGAAGTTGCGGGCGTAGCCATCCTTCACAGTGACAACGTCACCGATCGAGCCCAGCTTCTCGATCCGTTCGAGGAGAATGATATCCATGTTCTTTCTCCTCTTACTTCACGATGAAGGGAAGCAGGCCGATTTGGCGCGCACGCTTGATCGCCTGGGCGAGTTCGCGCTGCTTCTTGGCGGAAACGGCAGTGATACGCGACGGCACGATCTTGCCACGTTCGGACATGAAGCCCTGCAGCAGGCGCACGTCCTTGTAATCGATTACAGGGGCGTCCTTCGCTGCGAACGGGCAGGACTTGCGGCGGCGGAAAAACGGGCGGGCCATCAGTCGCGCTCCTCACGGGTTTCGCGGCGCTTACGCTCGCGTTCGTTCTTGCGCATCATCACGGACGGGCCTTCTTCGTGGGCGTCCACGCGGATGGTCATGTAGCGGATGACGTCTTCGTTGATACGGGTCTGGCGTTCGAGTTCTGCGACAACCGAGCCGGGGGCTTCGATGTTGAGCAGCACGAAATGCGCCTTGCGGTTACGCTCGATCTTGTAGGCGAGCGACTTGAGACCCCAAGTTTCAGTCTTGGTGACCTTGCCGCTACCTGCTTCGACGATTTCGGTGGCTTGCGCCGCCAGCGCGTCAACCTGAGCCTGGCTCAGATCCTGACGTGCGAGAAAGACGTGCTCATAGAGCGCCATCTTCGCGTCCTTTCACTTCAATGCCGATCGTTGGCTGATCCGTTCCGAATGAACGGGGCCCCTCCGGCTTTCTTCAAACAATCGCCGGGCGGTTCCCATGCGAAGCGCGGCCCCTTACAGCTTTGGTCTGCAATTGCAAGACTTGTCGCGCGGGAACCGGACGGGCAGGCGAGCGGTTCACATGTAGCGATTCGCAACGAGGGGGTTTTGTCGTGCCATCAGGTCTGGTCGCTTTGCTTGACGATATTTCGGTAATTGCCAAGGCGGCGTCGGCCTCGATCGACGATATTGGCGTGGCGGCGGGCAAGGCGGGCTCCAAGACCGCCGGCGTGGTGATTGATGATGCTGCGGTGACGCCAAGCTATGTCACTGGGCTTTCCCCGGCGCGCGAGCTGCCGATCATCTGGAAGATCACCAAGGGCAGTCTGAAGAACAAGCTGTTGTTTTTGCTTCCGGGTGCATTGATACTTTCGGAGTTTCTGCTGGGGGCCATCATCTGGCTGCTGATGTTGGGCGGGGCATTCCTGTGTTATGAAGGCGCTGAAAAGGTGCTGGAGAAGCTCGGGCTGGGTAAACACGGCGCGACGCTGGAGGACGAAATCACCGATCCGGTGGCGTTCGAGAACGAGCGCGTGGCCGGCGCGATCCGCACCGATTTGATCCTCTCAGCTGAAATCATGGCGATCACGCTTGCTGCGCTTGATCTCGATGTATGGTGGGAACGCGGGCTGGCTTTGGCGCTGGTCGCGATCATCGTGACTGTGGCGGTTTATGGTGCAGTGGCGATGATTGTGAAGATCGACGATGTCGGGCTTCATCTTACCAAGCAGGCGGATGCGTGGAAGCAGTCGATTGGTCATTTTCTGCTGCGGTTTGTACCCAAGCTACTGGTGACGCTGTCGGTTGTTGGCACGGTGGCGATGCTGTGGGTTGGCGGCGGGATTATTGTCCACGGCACGCATGAAGTCGGCTTCCATGCAATTTACGATGTTGTCCACGGCGCGGAAACGGCTGTGGCAGGAGCGACTGGCGCGCTTAGCGGAGTCCTAGGCTGGGCAACCTATGCCGCGCTGTCAGCGGTGGTCGGGTTGGTATTGGGCGGCATCATTGCCTTCGTCCTGCACAAAGTGCTGGGTGTAGGCGCTGACAAAGCGCACTAACTTCGGGCCATGACCAAACCGATCTTGTACACCTGCGCCCGATCACGCGGGCTGCGCGCCACCTGGGCGGCCGAGGAGGCGGGGGTCGATATCGACTTGAAGATCCTGCCGTTCCCGCCGCGCTACCTCGCGCCGGAGTTTCTCGCGCTGAACCCGCTCGGCACCGTGCCGCTGCTGGTGGACGGCGACGCGCAGCTGACCGAAAGCTGCGCGATTGCGCACTACCTCGCCACCCGCGATGGTTACACCTCACTGGCCATCGCACCGGGTGAGCCGGACTATGCCGCATATCTGGACTATACCTACCACGCCGACGCCACGATCACCTTCCCGCAGACAGTCTACATGCGCTTCGCCATCTTCGAGAAGGAGAAGGGCTGGGCGGAGGCCGGGCTCGCCTATGCCAAGTGGTTCCACAAGCGGTTGGTGAAGGTCGAGCAGCGTTTGCAGGGCCGCGAATTCCTGTGCGCGGATCGGTTTACGGTGGCGGATATTTGTGTCGGCTATGCTCTGATCCTGGCAGAGAGTGTTGGGCTAGATGATGGTGTGCCCGACAGCCTCAAGGATTACCGCGCGAGGTTGACCGCGCGGCCCGCGTACAACCGCGCTATTGCGCGCGAAGAAGTGGGGCGGTTGGCGCTAGGACAGTAACGATCGCAAGAGCCATCAGCCTTGCCGCGTCAGCGCTGGCTGCACTTTAGATCGATTGTGCGCAGTTCCAACCGGGAGGGCGAGCCGGCGAATTTCGCCACCTCCTCATCGATGCAGGCTTGCCTTGCGGTCCGGGTGTCCCTTGGCTTGACGGGCACGAGATAGACATTGCCATATCCCGGTACCTGAATAACGCGCAGCAGCGCGCGCGGGTCAGCGTCGACAACCTCCAGCACATAGACCGGGCCAAGATTGGGCAGATCAACAAGGCGCGGCTGTTGATCGCCGATTTGCGCGGCCACCGGATGCGCCGCTACCAGCGCTAATGCGACCCCGGCCATTGCGGCGGCATATGAAGCGAAACGTCTCATAGATAATAAACTGCGCCTTCAAAGACCTAGCGTCAAGGCCGGTGGCGGAGTCGTGTTCAGGCCGCCTGATCGGGCGTCACCAGCCTAGTCGATAGCTCACGCCGCAGCAGTTTGCCGATTGGGTCGCGCGGCAGGCTGTCCACGAATTCGATATAACGCGGGCGCTTGTATCCAGCGACTTGCCCCTTGAACCGCGCCGTGATCTCCTCGCGGGTCAGGGCCATCCCCGGCTTCAGCACCACAAACGCCTTCACCGCCTCGCCCCATTGCTTGTCGGGGACACCGCAGCAGCCCGCGTCCGCAACCTCGGGCATGGCGGCGAAGACTGCGTCGACTTCAGCCGGGTAGACGTTTTCGCCGCCGGTCTTGATCAGCTCCTTGGCGCGGCCGAGCAGGTAGCCGCGCCCGCGTTCATCCATCGTGCCCAGATCGCCTGTGCGCAGCCAGCCGTGGCCCAATGCGGCCTCACTCGCCTCCGGGTTGCGCCAATAGCCGAGCATGACCGAGGGGCCGCGCAGGCACAATTCGCCCTCCTCGCCGGGGGGGAGCTGATTGCCTTCAGGGTCGAGCACGGTCATCTGCACATGCGGCAGAGTCCAACCGATCGAGCGGGGATGATCGAGCATATCGGGATAATCGATGAAGGTCGCAAAGCCGCAGATCTCGGTCTGGCCATAACCGCCGACGACCCGGGCATCCCAGTCGCGCTCAATGAATTCGTACATCTGCGGGCGGCCCATCCCTGCGCCGCCGGTGTAGTTGGTGAGCGGCATCACGCCATCACGGATCGGCTCCATCGCCAGCCATGGAAAGCAGATCGTCGGAAAGGCGCTGGTGGTGGTGCAGCCTTCGCGGTGGAGCAGATCGAGGATGGCGGCATTGTCGTCATCGCGGCCTGCAAACACTGATGTGCCTCCGCAGGCGAGCATGGCGGCAACCTGCTGCATCCCGACGACATGGAACAGCGGGTTGACCGAGAGCAATCGCTCGGCGTGGCTGAACCCGCGATGCTGTGCGAAGCCGAGCGCCGAGGTTGCCACCGCGCTCCCGGCTTGCAGGCAGCCCTTGGGCTTGCCGGTCGTGCCGCTGGTGTACATCATGTAAAGCGGGCGATCGGAACTTAGGTTGCGGCCCATATCGTATCGATGTTGGATTGGCCCAAGGGTGGTTCCTACAACGCTTTCGAAAAAGCCGTCGCTCGCGTGTATTTCATCAACTTGCTGGATATCTCCCGCGTCGCTCTCGGCCAAAAGGTGCAAAAAGCGCGGGTTCACGAAGGTTATCACGGGCTCGGAATTGCCGATAATCCAGGCGATTTCCGCCGGGGCCAGCCGCCAGTTGAGTAGCACCGCAATCGCCCCGATCCGGCCGCAGGCGAGCAGTACCGTAAGGAACGGCGCACCATCGGTCAGTAACAGGGCGACGCGGTCACCCGGTGCAATGCCCTTGGTCAGCAGCCAATTGGCAAGGTTGGTCACCCGCGCATCAAGCTCGGCATAAGTCAGGCGCTGGGCACCATCGACCGTAGCAATGCGGTGGGCATGGCGCGCGGCGCAATTGGCCAGCAGGGTGTCGAGGCTGAAGTCGCGCGGGTGCATAGTGCGAACGCTATCCTGCCGCAGCCGTCTCATCCACCATCGATTTTGGTTAGCTGCGTGTCCAGATCATCCCCGCAGCGGGTGCATATGCGGTTGGGCCAAAGAACCACAAAGATGCCCCGAAAAAAGGCGTTCTTTCCGCAACTCTGGCAATTGAACCGCAGCATCGGGGCGTTGGCGATCAGCAGCAGGATGATACCTGCAGCAAAGGCGAGGGTCGAATGGCCGTAAAACCGGTCAACAACCGCTACCAGCAACACCGATAACGCCAGCACGGCCAGCATCCGCCACGCATGGCGCACGGCGCGGCGATACAGGCTCAACTGAGGCGGGCGAGCAGCGATTGCGCGAACTCCGTCAGCGTATCGTCGCGCGCGCCCATCACCACGATTCGGTCACCGGGTTGGGCGAGGGCGGCAATCCGCTCCACACAATCATCGCGCGCGGCGAGATGTTCTGCTGTGCCGCCCGCTTCAGTGATCAGGCGGACGATCCGCTCGCTGCCTTCACTGCGATCAACCGTACCGCCAAAATAGACCGGGTCGCACAGGATTGTGATATCATCCGGGTCCAGCTCCCGCGCGAAAGTCTGAGCCAATTCCGCCCCCATCTGACGCAGCGGGCCATAGCCGTGCGGTTGAAAGAACGCGATCACCCGGCCGGGAGTGGCTTTGAGCGTGCGCAAGGTTGCTGCGCATTTCTCCGGGTTGTGGCCGAAATCGTCGATCACCGTGATGCCCCCCGGCGAGGTGCCGATCACATCAAACCGCCGTGCCAGACCGGCAAAACTGCGCAGGGCATAGACCGCACGACCCACGTCAATCCCAGCCGCGCTAACCGCCGCAATCGCGGCCAGCGCATTGGAAAGGTTGTGCCGCCCCGGCATCGGCAGGATCAGCGGGAACACTTCGCGTTTGCGATTGTCGATCACCGCTGCGCGAATGCCCAGTTGGCTCTGGTCAATCGAGTCCGGCTCGACCGTTATATTCGCGTTGCGATTGGTGATGCCGAAGGTCACGCATTCACGCCCGCGGGGCACCAAATAGGCGGCTTCGGGGCTATCGAGATTGATCGCCGATGCACCCGCGGATTTGACAAAATTGCCGAACAGCACCCGCAATTCCTCGATGCTTTTGTGATCAAGGCTTACGTTGAGCAGCACGGCGATAGTGGGGCGATACAGCGCAATCGATCCATCGCTTTCATCGACTTCGCTGACAAACAGGTCAGGTCGGCCAATTTGCGCGCTGGCAAACGGGTTGGCGGGCGTGACGAAGTTCTTCATCACCGCACCGTTCATGACCGTCGGGTCATGCCCGATTTCGTGCAGGATCCAGGCAATCATCCCGGTGACGGTCGATTTGCCCGAAGTGCCGCCAACTGCGATCGAAAACCCAGCGGCGTTGAAGAGCGTGGATAGCAATTCCGCCCGGCTCATCCGCGCGCAGCCGATTTCCTTTGCACGGGCAACTTCCGGAACTGTATCTTCGATAGCGGCCGATGCGATCAAGATCTGCTCGGGCGAGGTCACGCCGCTGCCATCCTGCGGAAACAGGGAGAACCCGTTTGCTTCAAGCCACGCGAACTTTTCCGGCGTGCGGCCCTGATCCCGGCTGCGATCTGACCCGGCAACGGCATGGCCGAACCCGTGGGCGATCTGCGCCAACGGCAGCATCCCCGATCCCCCGATGCCGCAAAAGAACAGCGGACGCTCGGCAAGCGACCCGGTCATGACCCCATTATCCATAACTCGCACGGTTATTGACTTGCACCCTGACTGACAAGCGCCCTAGTTTGCCTCGCATGACGAATATCGCGATCTGCGCACCTGCGACCCCTATTACGCATGAACAGCGCGATGCCCTGATGGCGCTTGTGGCGGCAGAGTATCCGGCGCACCGTGTGACGTTTCATGATCAGTGCTTTGAACGCTCCGGCCATTTTGCGGGCGACGATTTGCGGCGCCTGACCGCGCTGCTTGAATGTGCGAATGATCCCGCGTTTGACGTGGTGTGGTTTGCCAAGGGCGGATACGGCTCCAACCGCATTGCCGAGGCAGCGGTGGCGCAAATGAACGCAGCGGCGCGGGCAAAGACCTATGTCGGCTTTTCCGACGCTGGCTACCTGCTGGCTGCGCTGTACAGGGCGGGGATCGGGCAAAGTGTGCACGGCTCGATGCCGGTCAGCGCGCGGTCTGAAGGCGGTAAGGAAGCGATCCGCCGGGTGCTCGATTGGCTCGGCGGGGATACCAGCGGGCTTGAGCCGAGCCTTGATGGCACTACGCCGGCCGCCGCTTTCAACCTCATCACGCTGGCGATGCTGGCAGGAACGCCGATGATGCCTGACCTGACCGGCCATGTGGTGATGGTCGAGGAGGTGGCCGAACATCTTTATGCGATTGACCGGATGTTCTTCCACTTGGCCGGAACGCTTCCCCGGATCGCGGGGCTGCGGTTGGGCGCGATCACCGACGTGCCGGAAAACTATGTCGAATTTGGTCAAAGCGAGGAAGACATTGCCCGCTTCTGGTGCGCCCGCGCGGGCATCCCTTACCTTGGCCGCGCACTGATCGGACACAATTCTGCCAACAGGGTTGTGCCCTTCGGCCTTGCCAGCCCGCCCGTGCGGACGTAACGGCGCGCCCCAAAATCTTACAGAACGGGGTCAAACATGCGCGCGTTTCTATTTCCGGGGCAGGGCAGCCAGAAAATCGGTATGGGCGCTGAACTCGCCGAAGCCAGCCACGCCGCTCGCGAGGTGTTCGGCGAGGTTGACGAGGCGCTGAAGCAGAAGCTCTCCACGATGATGCGCGAAGGGCCAGAGGATCAATTGACCCTCACCGAAAACGCGCAGCCCGCAATCATGGCTAATGCCATCGCCACGCTGCGGGTGCTGGAACGTGATTTCGGTGTTGCGTTGACCGCGCACGGCAATTGCGTCGCGGGCCATTCGCTCGGCGAATACAGCGCGTTGTGCGCAGTGGGGGCGTTCACGCTCGCTGATACTGCCCGGCTGCTCAAACTGCGTGGGCAGGCGATGCAGGCCGCGGTCCCGTTGGGCGAAGGGACGATGGCGGTGCTTTTGGGTGCTGATCTCGATCAGGCCTTGGCGTTGGCCGAAGCGGCGGCGCAGGGCGAGGTTTGCGAAGTCGCCAACGACAATGATCCTTCGCAGGTTGTGCTTTCGGGTCACACTGGCGCGATTGAGCGTGCTGTGGCGATGGTCAAGGAACACGGGATCAAGCGCGGGATGATTCTCAACGTCTCGGCCCCGTTCCACTGTTCGCTGATGCAACCCGCTGCGACCCGGATGGCCGAGGCCTTGGCAGAAACCCCTCCGCAAGCCTTCACCTTGCCGGTCTACGCCAATGTTACCGCAGCGAGTGTCACCGACCCCGACACAGAGCGGGCGCTATTGATTGAACAGGTCACCGGCCGTGTGCGCTGGCGCGAAAGCGTGCTTGCCATGCGCGCCGATGGAGTGGAAAGCTTCGTTGAACTGGGCGGCAAGGTGCTCGGCCCGATGGTTGGCCGGATCGACAAGGAGGCGCAAGTGATCAGCCTCGTGACGATGAGCGACCTTGAAGCATTTGCGAAGGAATTGGTCTGATGTTTGCACTCACTGGCATGAACGCGCTCGTCACTGGCGCAAGCGGCGGGATTGGGTCGAGCATCGCCCATGCGCTCGCCAGCCAAGGCGCGCGGTTGGCGCTGTCGGGTTCCAACCCGGCAAAGCTGCGCGCCTTCCGCGATGAGCTCAACGAAACCTACGCCCACCATGACCATGATGGCCATGTCGAGATCACCTGTGATCTGGGTAACACCACGCAGGTCGAGGAATTGATCCCGGCGATGCTCCACACGCTGGGCACGATGGATATTCTCGTCAACAATGCCGGGATCACCCGCGACAATCTCGGGATGCGGATGAAGGATGATGAATGGGATCAGGTGATCCGGATCAACCTTGAAGCTGCGTTTCGCCTGATGCGCGCGGCCGCCAAACCGATGATGAAGGCGCGGTTTGGCCGGATCATCAACATCACCAGCGTGGTGGGCGCGACCGGCAATCCGGGTCAGATGAACTATTGCGCGGCCAAGGCGGGCCTGACGGGCATGACCAAGGCGTTCGCGCAGGAAGTCGCCAGCCGTGGGATTACCGCCAATTGCGTCGCTCCGGGCTTTATCCGCACCGCAATGACCTCCGCCTTGGACGAGAAGCAGCAGGCCGCGATCAATGGCCGCATTCCGATGGGCCGGATGGGTGAGGGCGCTGAAATCGGCGCCGCCGTCGCCTTCCTGGCCAGCCGCGAAGCCGCCTATGTCACCGGCGAAACACTGCATGTGAACGGCGGCATGGCGATGCTGGGGTAGCCTCGCAGGCTCTCGGCGCGCCTTATCCCCAGCGGAGTCACCCCTCGCAACCCTGCCAACTTGCCCGTATGATCTGCCGCGCTAAGGTTTTCGTGATAAATTCCGGCGCTTGGGGGGCGATTCCTCGCACCTTACCGCCACCAACAGGAACGATAGGCAAAAGCGATGAAGGCCACGATCGAACGCGCGACCCTGCTGCGGTGCCTCTCCCACGTGCAGTCGGTGGTTGAACGCCGCAATACCATTCCAATCCTGTCAAACGTGCTGATCGAAGCCAGCGACGATGGCCGCGTGCGGGTGATGGCGACAGACCTCGATCTGCAAGTGGTCGAGTCTATGTCGGCCTCTTCGGTCGAACAATCGGGCGCGATTACGGTGTCCGCCCATCTGTTGTTCGATATCGCGCGCAAGCTGCCCGAAGGCAGTCAGGTCAGTCTGACCACCAGCGAAAACCGGTTGGAGGTCAAAGCCGGTCGTTCGAACTTCAAACTGCCGACCTTGCCGCGCGATGATTTCCCCGTGATCGTCGAAGGCGATTTGCCCACCAGCTTCGAACTGCCTGCGCGCTTGCTCGCCGAACTGATCGACCGCACCCGGTTCGCCATTTCGACCGAAGAAACGCGCTACTACCTCAACGGTATCTTCTTCCATGTGACGGACGAGGATGAGCCGATGCTCAAGGCCGCGGCGACCGATGGCCACCGCCTCGCGCGCTTCACCGTGCCGCGCCCCGAAGGCGCTGCCGGGATGCCCGATGTGATCGTGCCGCGCAAAGCCGTGGGCGAACTGCGCAAGCTGCTCGAAGAGGCATTGGACAGCAATGTGCTGATCGACCTGTCGGCCAGCAAAATCCGCTTCACCTTTGGCGGCGAAGGCGGCGTGGTGCTGACCAGCAAGCTGATCGACGGCACCTTCCCCGATTACAGCCGCGTGATCCCGACCGGCAATGACAAGCTGCTGAGGGTCGATCCCAAGCTGTTCTTCTCAGGCGTGGACCGCGTGGCGACCATCGCCACTGAGAAGACCCGCGCGGTCAAAATCGGCCTCGATCAGGATCGCGTGACGCTGTCGGTCACCTCGCCCGATAACGGCACCGCGGCTGAAGAGCTGGCGGCGGATTACAAATCCGAAGGCATGGAGATTGGCTTTAACGCCAACTATCTCAAGGACATCCTCGGTCAGATCGATTCCGACACGGTTGAACTGCACCTTGCCGATGCGGGCGCGCCAACCCTGATCCGCGAGAACGAAGGCAGCCGTGCGCTGTATGTGCTGATGCCGATGCGGGTCTGATGGGCGCGTCTGAGGCGATGTCTGTCACTCAAGTCCATGTCCGCAAAGGCGCGCTGAGCGAAGCCGCGTTGGTTGAGACGCCGCTTGTACCTCTGGCTGATGGCGCGGTGCGGCTTCAAATAGAGAGTTTCTCGGTCACCGCCAACAACATCACCTATGCGGTTGTGGGTGACGGGTTCAAATATTGGGACTTCTTCCCCGCCCCCGAAGGCCTTGGTATTGTGCCGATGTGGGGCCATGCGCGGGTAATCGAAAGCAATTGCCCTAGCATAGCGGTGGGTGAGCGGGTCTATGGCTACCTGCCGATGGCGACCCATCTGGACGTTGTGCCGGGCAAGATCCATTCGGGTGGCTTCACCGACATGACCGATTATCGCCAGCCGATGAGCCCGGTCTACAATGCTTACACGCGCCTAGCCGCCGACCCCGAGCATGATCCCGCACGCGAGGCGGAACGGATGATTTTTGGCCCGCTGTTCAAAACCGGGTTTGTGATCGACTACTTCATGCGCAGTCAGGATTGGTTTGGTGCGACACAGGTCGTCCTGACCAGTGCTTCTTCCAAAACAGCGATGGGGCTTGCCAGCGTGGCGCAGCAGAATTCGCCGGGGATCAGGCGGATCGGTCTGACATCGGCGGGCAATGTTGATTTCGTCAAAGGCACCGGGCTGTATGACGCTGTCTATGCCTATGACGATCTTGGCGCACTGCCGGTCGAACCCAGCGTCAGCGTGGATTTTGCGGGCAATGCCAAACTGCTCGCCGGGGTGCATCACCACTTTGGCGATAACCTCAAATATTCATGCCTCGTTGGCGCGACCCACATCGAAGAACGCGGTGCCGGATTTGGCGGGGCAGGCGGTCTGCCCGGCCCGAAGCCAACACTGTTCTTTGCCCCCGATCATTTCGTGTCGTTTTTCAAGCAGCACGGCGCGGTCGAAGGCGGCAAGATGGCCGCTGCCGCTTGGCACGGCTTCCTAGAGGCAGCCGGCTCCTCGGTTGAAATCGTGCGATTGCAAGGGCTGGAGTCCGCGCGCGCGACCTTTCTTGATATGATCGGCGGACATGTCGACCCGGCCAAGGGTATCGTGATCGAACCCTAGGCCGGGCGCGCCGCTAGCGGCAGATCATTCCGCCGCTTCAGCCAGTTCCACCCGCTGCGGGCCGCGGATCAGGCCGCCCGGTGCTTCGCCCGTCCAAATGCCATCACGGAACGTGACCGCGCCGTTCTTGATCGTGCAAACATAGCCATCGGCCTTTTGCAGCAACCGCTTGCCGCCGGCGGGCAAGTCAAACGCCAACCATGGCTTGCCGAGCTTTATACTCTCCATGTCGATCACATTGAGATCGGCCAGATAGCCCGGTGCGATCACTCCGCGATCTTCAAGCCCGTACAGCAGCGCGGTATCGCGGCACTGCCGCTTGATAGCCTGCTCCAGACCGATCCTTGACCCCCGCTTGCGGCTTTTCACCCAGTGTTCGAGCATGAAAGTGGGTGAGGCGGCATCGCAAATCGTTCCGCAATGCGCGCCGCCATCTGACAGCGAATTGACCGTGTCGTCGGCATGCTGGAGTGCGTGCAGAAAATCGAGATTTCCGTCGGCATAGTTGAGGATCGGCAGGTAAATGAACCCCTTACCCTCACCGCGGCACAGCAGGTCGTAGGCGTATTCCTGCGGGTCGATCCCGGCAATGGCGGCGCGGGCGTTTACACTGGCTTCCGGCGCTGGTTCATAGTCGAAATCGGGGTCCATTTCGTATTGCAGCGCCCAGCCTTGGGAGATCACCATCACCACCCCAAGGATATCTTTCGGGGCGGCGGAATAGTCATTGGGTTCGGCGAGCAACTGCGCCTTGAATGCAGGGTCGAGCAGTTTGGCCCGCTGCGCTTCCCACGGCAATTCCTTGATCGCCTGCCAACTTGGGCGAAAGGCGAAGGGGTTCACCGTGCCTTGCCACGCCATGATGATCCCATTGCCGCGCAGTGCGATCTGAGCGACGATATTGGCGCCATTATCATTCTCGGCGCGCATCAGGGCGATCTGTTCGTCGAGGGAAAGTTCCTTGGCGATGGATTGCAGCGCGGCGAAGGTAACGGGGATGCCAGCCTCGCGGCTCAGCTTTCCCATCCATGCAAATTCATTCCATTCGCGCTTGAGATCGCTCGCCATTTCGAAAACCGCATGGCCGCCCGCTGCGGTGGCGCGGCCCATCGCCTTGCCGATGGCGATCAATTCCTCGGGGGTGGCAGTGGTGCCGGGAACGAGTTCGCCATCAATCGACTTGTGCAGCACAGTGCGAGAGGTCGAGAAGCCAAGGGCCCCGGCACGCACGCCTTCCTCAACGATGGCTGACATGGCAGCGATGTCTTCCGCTGTCGGCACTGCACCCGGCTGTTCGCGGTCGCCCAGCACGTAGGCGCGCACTGCACCGTGCGGCACGTGGGTACCGATATCGACTGTGCGAGGCAGCTTTTCCAAGGCATCGAGATATTCGGGGAAGGTCTCCCAATCCCACTTCATCCCTTCGGCAAGCGCGGTGCCGGGGATATCCTCTACGCCCTCCATCAGGCTGATGAGCCATTCGTGGCGGTCGGGCTTGGCCGGCGCGAAGCCGACACCGCAATTGCCCATCACGACGGTGGTCACCCCGTGCCAGCTCGATGGGGCCATTTCCTGATCCCAGGTCGCCTGCCCATCGTAATGGGTGTGGATGTCGACGAAACCGGGGGTGATGACCTTGCCGCTTGCGTCGATCTCATCCGCGGCAGAGCCGTTGATCTGACCGACGGCGGCGATCAGCCCGTCCTTTACCGCCACGTCACCGACAAAGCCGGGTGCACCGGTACCGTCGACGATCGTGCCGCCCCGGATGATCAGGTCATAATGCGCCATATTCTCTCTCCCATTTGCGGGAGAGAATGTCGCAATCGCGGCAGGCTGTCCAGCGCAGCCTAAGCTGCCGCCATCCGCCGCGCTTCCTTTTCCGTCTCCGGCGCGTCGAGAAACTCGCGGATTGCGGCCACACTTTCATCGGCATGGGTCAGCAGGAACAGGTGACCGCCACCCGCAAAAGTCATCAAGCGGGATTTCGGGATCATCGCCTTCAAGATCTTGCCGTTGATCACCGGGACGATCTGATCGTCCTCACCCATCATGATCAGGGTTTCCTTGGTCATGAAGGGCAGGGCGGGAAGGCTGCTCCAGCCCATCATGCACAGTAGCTGATACATGTAGCCGCGCGGGGAAGGGGGCTTGAGACGGCCGATATGGCTGTCCTTCTGGTGCCCGGCTCCATCCTTGTCCACACCGCCATAAAGCGTAGCGAAGTGTTCGTTCATGAATTCGGGGTCGATATAGCGGCGCGGATTGGCCATCTTCGTAAAGGCGGCTGGATTGCCCGGCACCATCAACATTCCCGGTGTGGTTGCGATCAAAGTCAAGCGCCGGGTACGCCCGGGGTGCTGCAACGCAAAATGCTGCGCCATCGCGCCGCCCCAGGATACGCCCATCACATCCACCTGATCCAGCCCGTAGCGCCCTAGCAACTGCGCTGCTGTCCAGCTCATCGTGAACGGGTTGTACGGGATTAGCGGATCAGGCGATTCGCCCGTCCCCGGCATGTCGAACATGATGAACCCACGTTCCGGCATGGCAGCGGCAAGCGGGGCGACCGCTTCAATATTGGCACCGATTCCGTTGAAGAACAGAACGGGCAGGTGGTCCGACGGCTGATCGAGCCGCCATGCAGCAGTCCGTAGCGTCCGTCCGCCCACTTGTTCCATTGTGACGACAGCGCCGTCCATTGCATTTGCCACGAATTCACGTCCTTTCTGGCGCCCCAAATGAGGCGCGGGTCGGGCGCGCTCGTTGATCCCTAAACGAGCGCGCCCATAAACTTGCGCAGGATTGCGGCTGCCCCCCCCGACAGCCCCCGCGCTGCAGTGCAATATCAGACTTCTTCGAGAACGTAGAGTCCCGGTGCAGCTTCCATTGCCGGATAGGTATCATTGCCCAAGGTGGCAGGAGCAGCCTTCTTCTTGCCAGAACGTGCCTGCACCCATTCCATCCACAGCGGCCACCAGCTGCCTTTGACTTCCTCGGTGCCCTGCAACCACTCATCGGCAGTGGCGGGCAGTTTGCCCTTTTTGCTCTGAACGAAATACTTGGCTTTGGGATTGGTCGGCGGGTTGAGGATCGCCTGCATGTGGCCCGACTGGCTCAGCACGTAGGTCACGTCCTTTGATCCGAACAGCTGGGTCGAACGATAGGTCGCCTTCCACGGGGTGATGTGATCGGTTACCCCGCCGAGGATAAACAGGTCGCCGGTTACCTTGGAAAGGTCGATCTTGTGATCCACCATCTCGACCTCGCCGTGCTTGGTGAAGGCGAGCGTTTCATAGACAGTCAGGAAATCGCCCATCAGGCTGGCAGACAGGTTGGTGGCGTCGGCGTTCCAGAACAACACGTCAAACGCTGGCGGATCAGCGCCGAGCAGGTAGTTGTTGATGACGTAGTTCCAGATCAAATCATTGGGTCGCAGCCATGCAAAACCGCGCGCCAGATCGTCGGCCTTGATCACGCCCGCCTTACTCGCGCGCTGGCGGGCGAGCTTCATGCCGTTTTCGCTGACCAGTGATCCGGCTTCGATATCGGTTGCCATCGGGTGCAACACGCACACCATCAAAGTCAACGTACCGAGCAGGTCAGATTTGTCGGCGGCCAGCTTAGACGCCAGCATTGCAGCGGTCTGCCCGCCCGAACACCCGGCGGAGACATTGACCTTTTTCGCGCCAGTAATCGCAGCCACCGCTTCCATCGCTTCGCGGCACGAATGAACGTAGTCGGCCATACCCCAGCGGCCCTGTTCCTTGGTCGGATTCCGCCAAGAAATCACGAAGGTCTGAATGCCGTTATCGAGCTGCCATTTGACCACAGACTTATCGGGGCTCAGGTCGTTGATATACATCTTGTTGATCTGCGGCGGGATAGTCAGCTGAGGAATTTCATATACTTCGTCTGTGGTTGGGGCGTAGTGGATTAGCTCCATCATCTCGGTGCGCAGCACGACCGATCCCTTGGACGTTGCGACATTCTCGCCCAGTTTGAACGGGCGCTTGTCAACCTGGCTGACCATGCCCTTGTTATGGACAATGTCGTTGTAGGCGTTCTGCAAGCCCTTGATCAGGCTCAGCCCGCCTGAATCGATCACCCGCTTCTGCGCTGTCGGATTGCCGATCAACGTGTTGGTTGGTGCAAGGCCATCGAGGATGATGTTGGCGATGAAATTCGCGCGATTGCGCTCCAGCTCATCGAGCTCCAGCTCCTCCAGCCAGCTCCGCATCCCTTTCTGCACTGCAAGGTAATACTGCGCGCCTGCCCGGAAAAAAGGGTTGTAGGCCCAGGCCGGATCCATGAACCGCTTGTCCTTCGGATCAGGCGCGAGTTCACTTTTGCCGGTAAGGATTTTCACCATATCCTGCGCCATCGCGGTCGAGTGGCGAATGAACCGGGTGGGGTCTGACGCAGTTTCGCGTAGCAACAGTGCGACCGCGCTGACGAAGTCTTCACGGGCCACGCCGATCAGCGGGCCAAGCGCATTGGTGGACTGGGCTGCCTCGTTTTCAAGCTTCACTTCGCTGCGTGCCATGGAATCCCCTCTGTCTGGCATCCGCCCATTGGCTTGGTTGGCCATCGGTTAACGGTGCCTCGTGGATCAGAATGCAGCGAGCCATGTCAAGTTGCAAGCGTGCGTGCACACGAAACATTTGTCAGGACCGGCCTCGCTCACAAAGAATTTACCCTTGCGATTAACGCTTCTCTCAAGGGTTATCGTCAGAGGCTTGACGATGGCCGGGCAGCGCAATCGAAAATTGAAAACGGGCGGAATGCCGTCGCGCGGAGACGCCCCTGAATTACGCGATGTTTCTGTCAGCGACCTGCCGGACGGTAACCTGCGCGAGCGCAGCGAACGGCGCCGTCCGGAACGCAATCGCCCCGAAGAACTGACTGATCTGACGCAGGCGGTGGTTGCGCCCGCCGGTGAGCAGATGTTTTACCTGCCGCTCCAGTCGGGTGGGATGGCTGTGTTTCTGCTGGCGGCCTTTGCGATCGCTTCAGGGGTGGCCAAAGGTCTGCCTTCAGCAATGACGGGCGCAGCGGCTGCGGCGTCGGTAGTCTTGTTTGCGTGCGGATGGCTGTTCGCGGCGACCGAGCGCAATGTCGAAACTTCGCGCACGGCGCGCTTGTTAATTGTGCTGGTTGCGATTGTGTTGCCGATGGCCTGCGCGGGCTTCGCACTGGCAGCATGGGTTGGGGAGGGCCTGCCCTGGCAGTGGGCGGTCGCGACCCTAGTATGTATTAACGCAGCGGCGGCAGCGTTGTTCAAGATCCGGATTAGGTCGCTGCTTAGCGCAAAGTTGGCAAGTTGGACGGGTTTTGCGAGCCTTGCCCCCGGATTGCTGACGTTGGGCGCTTTATCGGCGGCAGCAATTGCGTTGGCTCTCATCGCGCGGCTCGAATGGACAGCAGCCGAGCGTCGCAGGTTGGTGCGCGAGGCCCGTGAGCGGGTCGCAGCGCGGGCTGAGGATATTCTTCGCAGCTTTGAGGAAACCGGCCAGGGTTGGTTCTGGGAGACTGACCGGCGTGGCCTCATCACCTACATTTCGCCTAAGGCAGCGAAGATTCTCGGCAGAACTGCGGATGCTTTATACGGAAGTCCCCTGAGCGAAATCGTCGACTCCGCCTCAGGCTCACATGATGCGGAGCGAACCCTAATCTTCCACCTTTCGGCGCGTTCTGCGTTCCACGATGTTGAAATGCGCGCCGCGACCCATGGCGAAGAGCGCTGGTGGGCGCTGACCGGGCGACCGGTGTATGATCCCTACCAGAACTTCTGCGGATTTCGTGGCCACGGCACTGACCTCACAGAAAAACGTCGCAGTGAACAGCAGGTCTCGCGGCTGGCGCACTACGATTCGCTGACCGGGCTCGCCAACCGCGTGCAGATGAGTCAGGCGCTCGAACAGATCCTTGCCGCACCCAGTGCGCGGGAGCGGGCCTGCGGTGTTCTGATGCTCGATCTCGACCGGTTCAAGCAGGTCAATGATACACTCGGCCATCCTGCAGGCGACGCGCTGCTCAAGCAGGTTGCGCAGCGGCTCGAGCGCGCGATTGACGGCGCGGGGCGGTGCGGGCGGCTCGGCGGCGACGAATTCAAGGTGATTGTGCCCGGCCAGCAAAGCCGCGCTGCGCTCGGCCATCTCGCGCGCGAAATCATCGATGCGCTGTCGCAGCCCTATTCGATCCAAGGGCAGAGCGTGGTGATTGGGGCATCGGTGGGGATCGCGATGGCACCCGAACACGGATCGACCAGCGAAGAACTGATCCGCAACGTCGATCTTGCGCTTTATGCAGCAAAGGATGCCGGACGCGGAGTATTCAGGTTTTACGCCGAGAATCTCCACGCTGCGGCCGAAGAGCGTGCCGAGCTTGAGCAAGACTTGCGCGATGCGATGGCTCGCGGCGAACTTCAGATGTATTACCAGCCCGTCGTTTATGCAGCGACCGAGAAGATCGTCGGATTCGAAGCATTGATGCGCTGGAACCACCCAACCCGCGGTTGGCTTTCTCCTTCGCGGTTTGTGCCGATCGCCGAAGACGCGGGCCTGATCGATCGGTTGGGGCAATGGGCGCTGCGCACGGCCTGCGCCGATATGGCGCGCTGGCCAAGCCCGATCCGCTGCGCCGTCAATGTCTCAGCATTGCAGTTTGCCAACCCCGAACTTCCCAGCATCGTCGCGAACGCGCTGGCGCATAGCGGGGTTGCGCCGTCACGGCTCGAACTTGAGATTACTGAGAGCGTGTTCCTTAACGACAACGCTGGAACCGAGGCGATGTTCAAAGCGCTGAAGCGGGTCGGCGTGCGCCTTGCGCTCGATGATTTCGGCACCGGCTACTCATCGCTCGGCTACCTCAAGAAAGCGCCGTTCGATAAAATCAAGATCGACCGCAGTTTCGTACAGGGCGCGACCGAACAAGGCAGCCGCAATGGTGCGATAATCGCGTCGATCACCAGCCTTGCTGAAGCACTGCATATGGATACGACGGCTGAAGGGGTCGAGACACTCGACGAACTGGAACTGGTGCGATTGTTGGGGTGCAGCCACGTTCAGGGGCACGTTTACTTCCAACCCATGAATGCGAATGATGCCGAGGTGCTGGCAGCCGGTGAACTTCATGCTGAACCGGTTGGCCCGCAAGCCGCCCGCGCTGTGCGCCAGAATCTGCTCCGCCGGGTGGTGGTTGTGGACGATGGCAACGCCTTCAACGCCACCTTGCGCAACATTTCCGAAAGCGGAGCGATGCTTGAGGGCGTGTGGGGTGTTCAGGCGGGAAGTTCAGTGCTGATCGAATTGTGCGCTGATCATGCTGTCGCCGCGCAGGTGCGCTGGGCGCGCGAAAATCGGCTCGGGGTCGAATTTCAGCAACCCTTAAAGCGCCGGGCCGATGGTTCCTTCGTTGTGCTGCTGGGGCGGGCCGGCTTGCAAGCCAACGCCTGACTCCGTTCAATGCCGCCCGAGAAGCGGGTCACCACTGCCTTCTATAGGGAAGATTGCTGTGGCCCATTAGGACAAAAATAACCATCTGGCTTTACTTCTAGGTATCACAACCAAGCGGTCTTGCATGATCGCTGGGCCTGATATCTGGAGGTCGTACGCGAGATGTCCCTCAAGGGTCTCTTGTTATCCCGTGGGAGCGCTGCATCCCGCTACCAACGAGCCACTGTCGCCTCGGCTCTGTCCGATGGTGAACGGTTGGCGATGCTGGACGAGCTCGAGCAATCGGGGCTGGGCTGGTTCTGGGCAAGCGATGCGAAGGGCAACCTAACCTATCTGTCGGGCGCAATCGCTGCGCGGCTTGACCTTCCGCTCGGCGACCTCTTGGGTCAGTCACTCGCTTCGATCTTTAGCGGCGCCGACCGTGATGGCCGTGGCAAGTCACTGCCGTTGATGCTGGGGGCGCACAAGGCATTCTCTGGGATGGCAGTGCGCGCGGCGCGGCGTCCCGAGGGCACGGTGCTGCGGCTGTCTGGGCAACCGTTGTTTGCCGCGGATGGCCGCTTTGCCGGGTTTCGCGGCACCGGCGCGGACATCACGGATGAATATCACCGCGAGGAAGAGACCGAGCGTCTGGCGCGGTTTGATTCGCTTACCGGACTCAGCAACCGTCACCGCATGGCCCAGCACATCGAAACAACGCTGACCGCGTTCAAGGCCGCGCGCCGTAACTGCGCGGTGATGATGATTGATCTTGATCGGTTCAAACACGTCAACGACACGCTTGGCCATGCGGCGGGTGACGAACTGCTCAAGCAGGTGGCAGCGCGTCTGACCCGCGCGATTGATCGCGAGTGCGAGATCGGACGGCTGGGCGGTGACGAATTCCAGATCTTGCTGCCCGATCTTGATGACCGCGGTGTGCTCGGAGATCTGGCGATGAAGATTATCACCATGTTGCGCCAACCATACAGCCTTGAAGAGGGGCGATGTGTGATTGGCGCATCAGTTGGGATCGCGATCGCCCCGCATGACGGCATTACGCGCGAGGAAATTGTACGCGCGGCAGATCTTGCTCTGTACGCCGCTAAAAATGGTGGGCGCGCCCAATATCGCTTTTTTTCGGGCGAGCTTGAGAATGAGACGATTTTCCGCCGCCGACTGGAGCAGGATCTCGGAACGGCGCTGCGCGATGAGCAATTGTTCCTGCGGTTTGAGCCGATCGTCGAAGCAGCCTCGCTATCGGTCTGCGCGCTCGAAGCGCACGTGTGCTGGCACCATGCGGCACGTGGGATCATCGATGAGGAAGAATTCGCGCAGATTGTTGAAGGCTCAAGCCTGATCGGCGATGTCGGCAGCTGGGCTATTGCCGAGGCCTGCCAGCGCGCTGCATCGTGGCCGGAAACAGTGCGCGTGGCGGTAAATTTGCCCGTGGCGCTATTCCTCGCTGAGGGCTTTGTCGAACAGGTGGCGCAGGCGGTCGATGCGGCAGGGATTGCGCCTGCACGGCTTGAGTTGGAAATCAGCGAGGCTGTGTTTTTTGGTGATACGAACATTGTCGACCGGACGCTGGCTGGGCTGTTCAAACTTGGTGTGCGGTTGACGTTGGACGAATTCGGCAGCGGTTATTCCTCGCTTGCGTATCTGCGCCGCGCCCCCTTCGACAGCATCAAGATCGATGAGAAACTGGTCGCCGAAGCCGAACGTCACGACAGCCGCGAACTGGGGTTGGTGCGGGCGATTGTCGCACTTGCGGGCGCTTTGCAGATGGACACCATCGCTAACGGCATAGAGAGTGCGAGTCTCCTAGCTGCGCTCAAGGATTGCGGGGTTCGCTACCTCGAAGGCCCGATCTTCAGCGAGCCGGTTGATCACGATACCATCGCAGAAGAACTGGCTGGGGGCGGCTGGAAGATTGAACCCGGCAGCGAACGCACCCGCCGCGCGCGCCGCCGTACGGTGTTCCGCAAGATCCAAGTGATCCACGATGACTATGCCTATGAGGTGACATTGCGCAACCTGTCGAAGACAGGCGCGCTGATCGAGGGGCTGGCCGATGTGCCCAAGGGTACGCAGTTCGTGGTCGATCTTGGTGGCGGGCAGTTGGCGGTGGCAACTGTGACCCGTTCCAATGGCGATGTGCAGGGACTGGAGTTCGAACAATCACTGATCGAGGACGGATCAGGCGGGCTATGCACCCGCAACCGGGTGTCTCCCTATGCTCTTGCGGCCGCCGGCTCACCGCTCGCCGCATTGGCGCCGGGAAGCTTCCGCGGGATTGACCAGAGCGGGGCGATACCCAAGTTCGGCTACGCCATTCCAGCCCGCGCCGAACAGGGGTGATGTTGGGCGGGGGGTGTTGCGTTTTTCTCGAATGACATCGCAGTGACCCGGCGCTAAGTCGCGGGGGATGACTGACCTTTCCCACATTCGCAACTTTTCCATTATTGCGCATATTGATCATGGCAAATCGACGCTGGCGGATCGCTTGATCCAGTTCACCGGCGGCCTGACTGCGCGTGAGATGTCTGAGCAAGTCCTTGATAACATGGACATTGAGAAGGAGCGCGGGATCACCATCAAGGCCCAGACCGTCCGCCTCAACTACACTGCCAAGGACGGCGAGACCTATCAGCTCAACCTGATGGACACCCCCGGCCACGTCGACTTCGCCTATGAAGTCTCCCGCAGCCTCGCCGCGTGCGAAGGCGCGCTGCTTGTCGTGGACGCCGCGCAGGGCGTCGAAGCCCAAACCCTCGCCAACGTTTACCAGTCGATCGAGCACGACCACGAAATCGTCCCCGTCATCAACAAGATCGACCTCCCCGCCGCCGAACCCGAGAAGGTGCGCAAGGAGATCGAGGACATCATCGGCATCGACGCATCCAATGCGGTGATGACCAGCGCCAAATCGGGCATCGGGATCGAAGACGTGCTCGAAGCCGTCGTCACCCGCATCCCGCCGCCCAAGGGCAAGATCGATAGCCCACTCACCGCCAGCCTGGTGGACTCGTGGTACGACCCGTATCTCGGCGTCGTCATCCTCGTGCGCGTGATCGACGGCAAGCTCACCAAGGGGCTCAACATCCGCTTCATGCAGGGCGGCACCCAGCACCTTGTCGACCGCGTCGGCTGCTTCACCCCCAAACGCACCGATCTGAACGAACTCGGCCCCGGCGAAATCGGCTTCATCACCGCGCAGATCAAGGAGGTCGAACAGGCCCGCGTCGGTGACACCATCACCACCGTGAAAAACGGATCGGACGTCGCGCTGCCCGGCTACAAGGAAGTGCAGCCGGTGGTGTTCTGCGGCCTGTTCCCGGTTGACGCGGCGGACTTTGAAAAGCTGCGCGAATCCATCGGCAAACTGCGGCTCAACGATGCCAGCTTCAGCTTCGAGATGGAAAGCTCCGCCGCGCTTGGCTTCGGCTTCCGCTGCGGGTTCCTCGGGCTGCTGCACCTTGAGATCATTCAGGAACGCCTGACCCGCGAATACGACCTCGACCTCATCACCACCGCGCCCTCGGTCGTCTATCGCATCCACCTTGGCCACACCAAGAACGAGGACGCCAAGGTGATCGACATTCACAACCCCGCCGATTGGCCAGACGTGAACCGCATCGACGTGATCGAGGAACCGTGGATCAAGGCGGTGATCTACACCCCCGACGAATACCTCGGCCCGATCCTGAAACTGTGCCAAGACCGCCGCGGCATCCAGACTGAACTCACATATGTCGGCGGCCGCGCGCAGGTGACGTATGAACTGCCGCTCAACGAAGTGGTGTTCGATTTCTACGACCGGCTGAAGTCGATCAGCCGCGGCTATGCCAGCTTCGATTACGAACAGATTGGCACGCGCGAAGGCGATCTGGTGAAGATGAACATCCTCGTCAATGCCGAGCCGGTGGATGCCCTATCGCTGATCGTCCACCGCCACGTTGCAGAAGAGCGCGGGCGCGGGATGTGCGAACGCCTGAAAGACTTGATTCCGCGCCACCTGTTCAAAATCCCGATCCAGGCCGCGATCGGCGGCAAGGTAATCGCCCGCGAAACCATCGCCGCGATGCGCAAGGACGTGACCGCCAAGTGTTACGGCGGCGACATCTCGCGCAAGAAGAAGCTGCTGGACAAGCAGAAGAAGGGCAAGGC
>LNFM01001907.1_pt1 | contig 45484 bp, 46 predicted proteins | sample 596031 | NCBI WGS metagenome assembly LNFM01 (sample SAMN04254537, study PRJNA301005) | activated carbon metagenome | isolation source: dual media filters at the Ann Arbor, Michigan drinking water treatment plant | place: USA: Ann Arbor
CGGAAGAAGATGCAGAACATGCTGGTCGGCACCGCGGTCGGCGCCGTGGCCGATGGCGGGCTGATGCTGGGCTCTATCAATACCGGCGGCACCTTCACCCGGCATCTGCAACGCACCGGGCTGATGGCCTTCAGCCTCGGCTTCGAACGGGAGGCCGACTATGTCGGCGCCTATTATGCCGCGCGCGCCGGCTACGACATCGCCGGCGCCGAGAATGTGTGGCGGGCGCTGGCGCTGGAAAGCCCGGCCAGCATCCGGCTCGGCAGCACCCACCCGACCACGCCCGAGCGATTTATCTTCATGCAGAAAGTTGCCGAGGAAATCGCCGACAAGCGGCGCCGTCAGATCCCGCTGGCACCGGAGTTGAAGGTGAGCCACGCCAGCGCCGGCCCGGGCGAGGTGACGTTCAACAATGCCGATTGACGAGATGCGGACCTGCGGGGACGCCGGCTAGTTGCACCGGGCGGCGTGGCAGATGTTCTGAAGCTCGGGGAACGGCTTGAAATCCGCATTGCTGCATTGCTCGGTGGCCGCCACAATCTGATTCAGCCGGCCGGCAAAGAAATAGGCGATGCTCGTCGTGACGCCGGTGTACCGGCGGCCCTGGTCGCGCGGATTGTACCGCACGCACACCGCATAACGCTGCTCCCGGCCGACCGTGCGCAGCGCGGGCTCGGTAATGCCGGTGTCGCGGATGTTGGTCGCATCGTCCAGCGTATTGCTCAGCGCCAAGACAATCTCTTCCCTGTATCGGGTCGGGAAAATGTTGGGATCGGGCTCGTCCGAGCTCTGGCCGCCCGCGCAGGCGCCGAGCGCCAGCGCGGCAAACATGGTCGCGCAACGCGTCACTTTCTGCATGGAAGCACTCCTCTCACGCGCGACGCCCTCCGGTCCCGTCCGGCGGCGGCACAACCGCAGCATCATGACTTGGTCTGACGCTTCCTTTGCCCGAGCGTGCGCAGCCGCAACGCGTTGAGCTTGATGAACCCCTCGGCATCCTTCTGGTCGTAGGCGCCCTTGTCGTCCTCGAACGTCACCAGCGTCGGCGAGTAGAGCGAGGCCGGGCTTTCGCGGCCGGTGACGATGACGTTGCCCTTGTACAGTTTGAGCCGCACCTCACCCTCAACCATCTCCTGGGACTTGTCGATCAACGCCTGCAGCATCTCGCGCTCCGGCGCGAACCAGAAGCCGTTATAGATCAGCTCGGCATAGCGCGGCATCAGCTCGTCCTTGAGATGGCCGGCGCCACGGTCGAGCGTGATCGACTCGATGGCACGGTGCGCCGCCAGGAGAATGGTGCCGCCGGGCGTCTCGTAGACGCCGCGCGACTTCATGCCGACAAAGCGGTTTTCGACCAGATCGAGACGGCCGATGCCGTTGTCGTGGCCAAGTTTGTTCAACTTCGCCAGCAGCGTCGCCGGCGAGAGCTTTTCGCCGTCGATGCTGATCGCGTCGCCCTTGGCGAAGCCGATGCGGATCTCGGTCGGCTGATCAGGAGCCTCCATCGGCGAGATGGTGCGCTGGTAGACGATGGCGGGGGCTTCCTTGGCGGGATCCTCGAGCACTTTGCCTTCGGAGGACGAGTGCAGCAGGTTGGCATCGACCGAGAACGGCGCTTCGCCTTCCTTGTCCTTGGCGATGGTGATCTGGTGGGCGCGGGCGAAGTCGAGCAGATCCTCGCGCCCCTTGAATTCCCATTCGCGCCACGGCGCGATGATCTTGATGCCGGGCTCCAGCGCGTAGTAGCCGAGCTCGAAACGTACCTGGTCGTTGCCCTTGCCGGTGGCGCCGTGACAGACCGCGTCGGCGCCGACCTTGCGGGCGATCTCGATCTGCTTCTTGGCAATCAGCGGCCGCGCGATCGAGGTGCCGAGCAGATACTGGCCCTCATAGACGGTGTTGGCGCGGAACATCGGAAACACGAAGTCGCGGACGAATTCCTCGCGCAGGTCCTCGATGAAGATGTTGTCCGGCTTGATGCCGGCGCGCAGCGCCTTCTGCCGCGCCGGCTCCAGCTCCTCGCCCTGGCCGAGATCGGCGGTGAAGGTCACCACCTCGCAGCCATAGGTGGTCTGCAGCCATTTCAGGATGATCGAGGTATCCAGCCCGCCGGAATAGGCGAGCACGACCTTTTTCACGTTCTTGGTGACATTCCTGGACTTGGCATCGGCCATATCGGACTTTGCGGCGGTGCCGCCCCCTGTGCCGCCCGGCTCCCGGGCCCTGTCGGTCATTCTGACCGCGCCTGCATCCCCTACCGCAAGGACGGGGTCAAGTCAGGACTACCCCGTCACGTCCTCGTAGACATCGACGTCGGCGCTGCCGGCTAGCATGGTGCGCCAGCCCTGGAGGAAGGCACGCACCATCGGGTCGCTGGCCACCTTGTGACGGTTGAGTTCGAGCGCGGCGTGAGCCTCGTACTCGATCTCGACCAGCAACTGGGCCGGGTCATCGACATTTTGCAGCACGCGGAAACCGCCGCCGCCGAGCGAGCGGTAGAACGGCGCGGCGCTGCGGGTCAGCGCCAGCACCGGCCCGGCATCGCCCAGCGCCCGGACCTTGAACTGCAACACCCGCTTGACGCCTGCGCCTGATTGCTCTGCCAACGGACCCTCCTGACACGAATCGGATGAACTCTAGCAGTGCGCGGACCGATCGCGTGGTCGCGCCGTAACCATGTGGATTAAGCTTACCCCGCGATGACGCTGGCAGTCAGGGGGCGTTGCGATAATTCTGGCCCGGGACCGAACAGTGGGGCTACATCAATGTCAAAGTTTAACGCTGCTATCGCCGCCGCGATCGCCGGCGCCGTGCTTGTTTCAAGCGCGCCGGCTTTCGCCGCGCAATGCGAACACAAAGGCGGCTTCGATGCTTTCATGGCCGACATCCGCAAGGAAGCCGCCGCCAAGGGCATTTCGCGCAAGACGATCGCCGCGCTCGACGGCCTGACCATCGACGACGCTGTGCTCGCCGCCGACCGGCGCCAGCACGTGTTCAAGCAGACCTTCGAGCAGTTTTCCGGCCGCATGATCTCGCGCGACCGTCTGGCCAAGGGCGCCCGGATGCTGCAAACACACGCCGCGACGCTGAAGCGCATTGAGCAGCAATACGGCGTACCGGGCGCGGTCGTCGTGGCGATCTGGGGTCTGGAGACCGATTATGGCATCGTCCACGGCAAGCGTTCGATCGTACGCTCGGTGGCAACGCTGGCCTTCGACTGCCGCCGCAGCGAGCGCTTCCACGGCGAGCTGTTCGCGGCGCTGCGCATCATCGATCGCGGCGACATGACTCCGGCGCAGATGATCGGCGAATGGGCCGGCGAAATCGGCCAGACCCAGTTCCTGCCGTCGTCCTACGACAAATACGCGGTCGACTTCGACGGCGACGGCCGCCGCGATCTGGTCAAGACGGTGCCGGATGTGCTCGCCTCGACCGCCAATTATCTGAAAGGCCACGGCTGGCAGCGCGGCCAGGGCTGGGGCCCGGGGCAACCGAACTTCGCCGCGATCAGGGAATGGAACAAGGCCGAGGTCTACGCCAAGACCATCGCCCTGTTCGCCGAGAAGCTCGATGCAGGCGAGAGCGGCCGGCAGGCTGACGCGCCGGCGCCCGGCACGACCGGCAGCAAGCCGGGCAAGGACAAGCGCGCGGCGCGGTAAGCTCTCGCGCCGCTGCCGCAGAAACGAAAACGCCGGGCCCAGGGCCCGGCGTTTTTTATCCGTTCTGCGCGAAGAGATTTATTGCGGCTTGATGCCGGCGCGCTCGACCAGGGCTTTCACCGCCGGGATTTCCTTCTCCATCTTCGCGGTCAGCTCTTCCGGCGTGCCGGCGACGACTTCGAAGCCGGCAGCCCGGGCCTGCTCGCGCGCCTTCTCGGTGGCGAGCGCGTCACGGCTGTGCTTGGCCAGCAGCGCGATGATCTCCTTCGGCGTACCGGCCGGGGCCAGCAACGCCGAGAAGGTGTCCGACACGAAGCCCGGGAAACCGGCCTCGATCATGGTCGGAACTTCCGGCATCGAGAACCAGCGCTTGGCGCCGGTGACCGCAAGCGCCCGGAGCTGGCCCGACTTGACCATCGGCTCCGCTGCCGGCAGCGCAACCGAACCGAGCTGCACGGATCCTTCCAGAATTGCCGCCGCCGCCGGACCGGCGCCGCGATATGGAATATGCGCCATTTCGAAATCGCCGCGCTGCTTCAGCTCTTCGCCGGTGAGATGCGACTTGGTGCCGGCACCGGGCGACGAATAGTTGAAGGTGCCGGGCGCGGCCTTGGCGCGCTTGACCAGATCGGCCACCGTCATGATGTCCGACTTGGCGTTGACGACGAGAATGTTCGGCGAATTGACCAGTTCGGAAATCGGCGCGAAATCCTTGAAGGGGTCGTAGGGCAGGCTCTTGAACAGCGCGGTATTGACCGCGATCGACGTCGACGCCAGCAGCAAGGTGTAACCGTCCGGCGCGGCGCGGGCCACCATGCCCATGCCGATGTTGCCGGCGGCGCCGGCGCGGTTTTCCACGATCACCGACTGCTTGAGCGAAGCGGTCAGCGAGTCGGCCAGGATGCGGGCGATGATGTCGGTCGGGCCACCCGGCGCAAACGGGACGACCAGGGTGATGGTGCGCTCGGGCCATGCAGCCTGGGCGGCGCCAGGCATCAAGGCGAGGGTCGCGGCGGCAACGGCGGCGTAAAGGGGCTTGAGGCTCAGTAAACTCACTGGGAGCGTCCTTCCGGGGTGTTCTGGTTTCTCGCCTTGTCGGCAAACAGTCGTTTGTTTAATTTATAACGAAGTCCGCCGGCGGTTTCAATGGCCCGCTCCACCGCCCGGTCGGTCAGCCGCGTGCGCGGCCAGCGGTAGATCAGGGCGTAGGCGAGCCAGATGATCAGGAACGTGAAGACGCCGGCGAAGATCGTGTCGCTGACGAAATGTCCGCCGGCCATCACGCGGAACACCGACATGGCGGTTCCCAGCGCCAGCGCGGCGCCATAGGCGGCTGCCCGCCACTGCGGCGGCGCCAGCGCCGCCGGCGCCAGCGTCCAGAACGCGCCGGAGACGTCGCCAGACACGAAGGAACAGTTGCTGCCGCAGTCGCCGCGCGGGTCCCACCACGGCACGAAAGTCTCAACGCCGCCGAACTGGCGCACGTCGATCGGGCGTGGCCGGTTCCAGTTTTCCTTCAGCACCACGTTCACCAGCAGGCCGGGTCCGAGCGCCATCGTCGCGATCAGGAATACCGCGGCGCGCCCCGGCATCAGCATCTTGCGCCGCGGCAGCAGCAGCTTGACCACCACCGCGATCACCGCCGCCGCAACCAGAACGGTGCTGATCCACAGCCCCGTGTCGCGCGCCAGCATCAGCGCTTCCGAAAAACGCAGGAAGAACACGTTGCCGGCGGAGTCGACGATCTCGTGGAAGTAGCGCGAGATGCGCAGATCGAGTTCGGGATAAATGCCGAAGACCAGACCTGTCACGATGGCGATGGCGAGCGCGGTATAAAGGCCGGTGCGGTTCATTGCGTTCCTTGCGCGCTCCCATGCGCGGCGTGCGCCTGCGGTCTAGCCGAGCCCCATGAAAATGGAAAGAACACGCCGCAGATCAATCGCCGCGGACAAGCGGCGCTAGGTTCGCTCGCGCCAGCGTCCGGCCTTGCGGCCGGCCAGCAGCCAGTACACCAGACCGAAAATGACGCCGGCGGCGGCGGCGATTTCGGTTTCGCGCGCAATCATCGGCGGCGCATGGTCGATCGATTCTTCGTACGAGGGCCGCGCCAATCCGCTGCTGTAAAGCCCGAGCACCAGCATCGCGGCGCCGGCCAGCCCGTGCAGCAGGAACGAACGGATTTTCAGGGCCTCGGAGACGGCAATCAGGATCGCCAGCGGCAGCAGGCCAGCCGCACCGGCGAAGCTGGCGCCGGCGAACGTCACGATCCAGAATCCGGCGCGCTCGCCGATATCGCCGCTGAACACGCGCCATTCCGATCCGAGCAAGCCGAAAGCAATGACGATGCCGGCGGCAACGCTGGCCAGCAGGACGGCGAAGACAATGACAAAGAGGCGGCCGATGAATGCCACGTCAGTCCGTCATGGCCATGGCGCGCAACGCCATGCGTTCGCGCGCCGTCAGCTTTTCGGTGGCGCTCTTGAGCTGGCCGCAGGCGGCGAAGATATCGCGGCCGCGCGGCGTGCGCACCGGCGAGGCATAGCCGGCGTCGAACACCACCTGCGAGAATTTCTCGATCTGCTCCCAGTCCGAACATTCGTATCGGCTGCCGGGCCAGGGATTGAACGGAATGAGATTGATCTTGGCCGGGATGCCCTTGAGCAGCCGCACCAGCGCCTTCGCCTCCTCGATCGAATCGTTGACGCCCTTGAGCATGACGTATTCGAAGGTGATGCGCCGGGCGTTGGAGACGCCGGGATAATTGCGGCAGGCCTCGAGCAGTTCGGCGATCGGATATTTCCGGTTCAGCGGCACCAGTTCGTTGCGCAATTCGTCGCGTACCGCGTGCAGCGAAATCGCCAGCATGCAACCGATCTCAGCTCCGGCGCGCTCGATGTTAGGCACCACGCCGGACGTCGACAGCGTGATGCGGCGCTTTGAGATGCCGATGCCCTCGCCGTCGGACACGATCAGCAGCGCGTCGCGCACCGCATCGAGATTATAGAGCGGCTCGCCCATGCCCATCATCACGATGTTGGTGACGCAACGGTTGTCGCCGCTCGGCACCACGCCATCGGTCGGGCGGACGCCGCCCGGCCAGTCGCCGAGCCGGTCGCGCGCCACCATCACCTGCCCGGCGATTTCGCCCGCGGTGAGATTGCGCACCAGCCGCTGCGTGCCGGTGTGGCAGAACGAGCAGGTCAGCGTGCAGCCGACCTGGCTGGAAACGCAGAGCGTGCCGCGTTCGGTGTCGGGAATGTAGACGCACTCGACCTCATGCGGACGCTCGCCTTGCGTCTCGCCGGGCAGCCGCAGCAGCCATTTGCGGGTGCCGTCGACCGAGACCTGTTCGGCCACGACCTCCGGCCGCGCCAGCGTGAAACGCTCGGCCAGCGCGGCGCGCAGGTCCTTGCCCATGCTGGTCATGGCGTCGAATTCGGTGAAGCCGCGGAAATAGATCCAGTGCCAGAGCTGCTGCACACGCATCTTGCGCTGCGCCGGCGGCACGCCGATGTCGGCCAGCGCATCGGCCAACTCGGCCCGCGACAGGCCGAGCAGCGATGGCTTCGCCGGCGCGACATAGCGCTCCAGCGGCGTCTTTTCGACGAAAACGGCGGTTTCGGGTGTCATCGCCCCTATCTAGGGGGAATCGTCCCCGCGCGCCACCCGTTCCAGCCGCCCAAATAAACGCGGCCGAGGCCCGATCCGGGGCCGGGCGGCGCCTATTTGCACTCCGCCGCCACCTTGTCGAGCGCATCGGCGACACCGCGCAGCGAATAGGTATCGGTGGTCTTGGTGCCGCGGGTGGACTCGCTGCGGACGATCATGTCGGCGCCCTTGCGCATAGCGTCGACCATCTGGGGTTCCTCGGGGGCATTCTTCACCCAGGCGCCGTCATTCTGGGTGTACATCACGTAGCTGGCCCCCCCGATGGAGGCGCTGGCTTCGTGCCCACCCTTCTGCGGATAGCCGAGGATCACCGACACCTCATTCGTCACCTTCTCGGAGGGACGGGTCGAGACGAAGGCATAGGGCGAGCCGCGGTTGCGGCCCGGCGGATCGGTCACGTCCGACGTCGGCTTCGACAGCGCAAAGCAGACCGTCTTGCCGGCCGGCGTCGCTTTGTAGGCGCCCCAGTCGCCGAACTGGCCGAGCAGCACGGCCTGTTCGCTGGGGTTCTTCGATTGTGCATGGCCATCGGTCGGAGAGAACACGGCGACAGCGGTCAACAATGCAATCGCGGGGCTGTAGTAAAAAGTTTTCATCATCGGGCCCTACCGGTTGTATTGAACGACGGCGCTCAAGCCGCCTCGAGGAATCGCTGGGATATTAGCGCAATACCGGCGAATATCGACATTGTGAAGGCGGCAATGCGCCGCCCCACCCCCGCAAGACTAGCGGCGAAAAGTTAACGCCACCGGACCGAAAGCGCCATGAAAGCTCTGCTCTGCACCCGTTACGGCACACCCGACGATCTCGAACTGGCCGATATTGCCGACCCCACGCCCGCACCGGGAGAAGCCGTGGTGCGCGTTGAAGCCGCAGCACTGAATTTTTTCGACACGCTCATTATCGCCGGCAAATATCAGACCAAGCCGCCAATGCCGTTTTCGCCGGCGGCGGAGTTCGCCGGCACGATCGAGAGTCTGGGTTCCGGCGACACTGCGTTCAAGGTCGGCGATCGCGTGCTCGGCTATTCGGGCTATGGCGCCGCGCGGCAGCGCGTCGCGCTCAGCGTTGACCGGCTGGTGAAGATTCCAGACAGCGTCGGTTTCGATCATGCAGCCGGCCTCTGCGTCACCTACGGCACCACGCTGCATGCGCTCAAGGACCGCGCGCGGTTGAAGGCGGGCGAAACACTGGCCGTGCTCGGCGCGTCGGGCGGCGTCGGACTGGCGGCGGTCGAACTCGGCAAACTGATGGGAGCCAGGCTCATTGCCTGCGCTTCATCGGCGCAGAAAATCGCCTTCGCGCGCGCGCATGGCGCCGATCACGGGATCGATTACGGCAGCGAAGACCTCAAGGACGCACTGCGGCGTCTCACCGGTGGCAAGGGCGCCGACGTGATCTACGATCCGGTCGGCGGTGCGCTGGCCGAAGCGGCGCTGCGGTCGATCGCCTGGGAAGGGCGCTTCCTGGTGGTCGGCTTCGCCGCCGGCGAGATCACCAAGCTGCCGCTCAATCTGGTGCTGCTGAAAGGCTGCGACGTGCTCGGCGTATTCTGGGGCTCATGGACGCAGCGCGAACCCGCGGGCCATCGCGCCAACACCGAACAGCTTCTGGCTTGGGTCGCCGAAGGTAAATTGTCGTCGCATGTGCATGCTGTCTATCCGCTCGAACAGGCGGCCGACGCGCTCAAGGCGCTGGCGCAGCGCAAGGTCATGGGCAAGGTGCTGCTGCGGCCGTGAGCGACGCTACTTGAACGCGGCCAGCTTCTCGCGCGCCGCTTCACGGTGCTCGGGACGGATGCTGCTGGCAACGAGCTTCAGCGTTGTCGCCAACACGGCGGCATCGTCCGTGAAGCCGAGCACCGGCAACACGTCGGGCACGGCATCGGCCGGCAGCACGAAATAGGCGATGGCGCCGAGCAGCGTGGCCTTCACCGGCAGCGGCGTCTCGCGATCGAAGGCGCAGTAATAGGCCGCCAGCAGTTCGTCGGCGAACGGCACGCGCGTCGCGACGCGTCGCGCCTTGCGCCAGAAATCCCGGCGCAGACCGGTGTCGCTGTCCGTGCCCTGTTCGGCGCTGGGGCCTTCTGCGGTGTATGCGAATTCCATGAAAGTTATTTGGTGACCCCTGAGGCTGCGCGCAAGCAGGCACCTCCCGCCTCACGGCGAGGAGCGTCGCGCAGCAGCGCGTCTCGAGCCACGGGGCGCCGGAAGCCTCTTGACTTAATACCTAGGTTTAAATACTCTGTCTTCGTCCTGTTCATCGAGGGCGTCTTCCGGAGACAGACCGCGAGATGGAGCAGGATGCGGCGCCTGCGGGCGGGGCTCGTAACCCCGCACCCGGGAGGCCCCGGGACGCCGTCCGGCCCCACTACGGGGGTCTGCCTTCAATGGCTGGACGTGAGGCGACAACGGGTGGCGCAGCCGCCCGCATCGGATGGGCCTGAGGCACATCCTGTCGACCTCCGGAAGCACGGCCCCGGGGACACAAATCGCCGCCAGCGGAGCGCCGAGAAGCGTTCTCTCTGTGATCGCAAACAGAGAGGACACGCTTCGCCAAGCGTGTCGGGTGGCCGCGCCGGCCGCTCGGAGAGCCTCGCAAGCTCTCGCGTTTCCCGGCGCTCCGCTCCCCTCGTTCGGGGGACTGGACTTGGCGACTGGGACTAACGGCGCACCCGGCGCCGGACAAAGAACACGGGCGAAGAATCTTGTCCGGCGCGAAGCGGGCAGGCCCGCCGCGCGCGGCGCTTGGCTGTTTGAATTAGTCTTGGCTGTTTGAAAACCGAATCGGCTCATTCACCCCGCTCGTCCCCGCGGAAGCGGGGACCCAGTGCTTCTGGCGCCGCGGCAAAGACTGGATGCCCGCGTCCGCGGGCATGAGCGGACTACGTTGCGGCGCGTGACAAATATGCTGCGTCGCGTGTTCACCCCGCGATCTTGTCCATCGCCTCGGCGAGTTTGATATCCAGCTCCGTCACGCCGCCGGCGTCGTGGGTCGACAGCGTCACCTCGACCGTCTTGTAGACGTTGAACCACTCCGGGTGATGATCCATTTTTTCGGCGACCAGCGCCGCGCGCGTCATGAAGCCGAAGGCTTCATTGAAATTCTTGAACGTGAATTTGCGCGTGATGGCATCGCGGCCGGAAACCTCGGTCCATCCGTTTAGTTTGCCGAGCGCGGCGTTGCGCGCCGGCACATCGAGTTTTTGAGCCATGACAATAACCTCCGTGGGCCAACGCAGGACCCTCGCAATGGGTCCGCGCCGGTATTACGTTTCTCCTGCAACACAGCATATCGAGGATTTTCATGTCCTGGTCATTGAGTATCGGCACGGTCGCCGGCACGGTGGTGCGCATCCACCTGACGTTCCTGCTGTTTCTGGCCTGGATCTTCGCCGCAAGCTACGCCAGCGGCGGCGCCGGTGCCGCCTGGTCCAGCACCCTTTTCCTCGTACTGCTGTTTGGCTGCGTCCTGCTGCACGAGTTCGGCCACATCTTCACCGCCCGTTATTTCGGCGTGGCGACGCCTTACGTGACGCTGCTGCCGATCGGCGGCGTCGCGCAGCTCGAGCGCATTCCGGAGGAGCCGGGTCAGGAGTTTCTGATCGCCATCGCCGGGCCGCTGGTCAACGTCGCCATCGCGCTGCTGCTGATGCTGTTCGCCGGCGCGTCGCTGCAATCGGGCGCCGCCGCCGCGGTCGAGAACGGACAGATCTCGCTGGTCGACCGGCTGGCCGCGGTGAATCTCTTTCTGGCGTTGTTCAACATGATCCCGGCCTTTCCGATGGATGGCGGCCGGGTGCTGCGCGCGCTGCTGGCGACGCGCATGGGCTATGTGCGCGCCACCGGCATCGCCGCCGCGATCGGCCAGTTCACCGCCTTCGCACTTGGCTTCATCGGGCTGCTGTACAATCCGATCCTGATCTTCATCGCCATCTTCGTCTATCTCGCCGCCTCGTCGGAGGCGCACATGGTGTCGCTGCGCGCGGTGTCGCGCGGCGTGCCGGTCAGCCACGCGATGATGACGCAGTTCGCCACGCTCAGCCCCGAGGCGCATGTCGACGAGGCGGTGCAGACCTTGCTCGCGACAAGCCAGGGCGAATTCCCGGTGGTCGATGGCGCCGGAAAACCTGTCGGCGTGCTCGGCCGCGGCGACATCATCCGCGCCATCCGGACGATTGGGCCCGACGCCCGCGTCGCCGACGCCACTCCCGTGGAGATGCCGGTGATCGGCCACCGCAAATGCCTGGAGGATGCCTTCAAGCTGCTGCAGGACAAGCAGGCGCCCGCCATTGGCGTGACCGATGCGGCCGGTAGACTGGTCGGGCTGGTGACCTCGGAAACCATCTCCGAAATGATGATGCTGCAGGACGCGCTGCCCGGAACCGGCCGCCGGGGCCCCTGGGGCCGCCCGGCGGGGGTCTAACGGCGCGAAATGGCCGATTTGGGCCGCTCAAAGCTTAACCAGACGGCATTTAGCCGGTTGCTTCCAGCCGCTTCGTGACTATATTGCGCCGCAATAGCGACGCGTCGCGGGTCCCACAGGATTGCCCTCCGGCAATCCTGTCGTTTTTTGGAAACGGGTTTCGTTCGGAAGCCCTATGCGGACCCCCGCTTTCGTTTTTGGAAACTGAACTATGGATATGCGCAACATCGCCATCATCGCGCACGTCGATCATGGCAAAACCACTCTGGTCGATCGTCTGCTGCAGCAGTCCGGCGTGTACCGCGCCAATGAGCGCCAGGTCGAACGCGCGATGGACTCCAACGATCTCGAGCGCGAGCGCGGCATCACCATTCTGGCCAAGGCCGCGTCGGTCGAATGGAAGGGCACGCGCATCAACATCGTCGATACGCCGGGCCATGCCGACTTCGGCGGCGAGGTCGAGCGCATCCTGAACATGGTCGACGGCGCGCTGGTGCTGGTCGACGCCGCCGAGGGCCCGCTGCCGCAGACCAAGTTCGTGGTCTCCAAGGCGCTGAAGATGGGCCTCAAGCCCATCGTCGTCATCAACAAAGTCGACCGTCCCGACGCCCGCCCGGTTGAAGTCATCAACGAAGTGTTCGACCTGTTCGCAGCGCTCGACGCCACCGACGAGCAGCTCGACTTCCCGATCCTCTACGGCTCCGCCAAGCTCGGCTACATGGCGACGTCGCTCGAAGGCTCGCACGAAGACGGCATGCAGCCGCTGTTCGACCTGGTGCTCCGCCACGTCAAGGCGCCGACCGTCGAAGACGGTCCGTTCCGCATGCTCGGCACCATCATCGAAGCCAACAACTACCTCGGCCGCATGATCACCGGCCGCATCTCGTCGGGTTCGGTCAAGCCGAACCAGAACGTCAAGGTGCTCGACCGTGAAGGCAAGGTGATCGAAACCGGCCGCATCACCAAGGTCATGGCGTTCCGCGGCCTTGAGCGCGTGCCGCTGGATGAAGCCGAAGCCGGCGACATCGTCGCGCTGGCCGGCCTGCCCAATGCCACCGTGGCGCATACCATTTGCGACCCGTCGATCGACACCCCGATCCAGGCGCAGCCGATCGATCCGCCGACGCTGTCGATGACCTTCCGCGTCAACGACTCGCCGCTCGCCGGCACCGAAGGCACCAAGGTCACCGGCCGCATGATCCGCGACCGCCTGCTCCGCGAAGCCGAAGGCAACGTGGCGCTGCGCGTGCGCGAGAGCGACGACAAGGATGCGATGGAAGTGTCCGGCCGCGGCGAATTGCAGCTCGGCATCCTGATCGAGACCATGCGCCGCGAAGGCTTCGAACTGTCGGTGTCGCGGCCCAAGGTGCTGCTGCGCAACAACGAGCGGGGCGAACTGGAAGAGCCGATCGAAGAGGTCGTGATCGACGTCGACGAGCAGCATTCCGGCGTCGTCGTGCAGAAGATGTCCGAGCGCAAGGGCGAGATGATCGAACTGCGCCCGTCCGGCGGCGGACGCGTGCGCATGGTGTTCTACGCGCCGACCCGCGGCCTGATCGGCTACCAGGGCGAACTGCTCACCGACACGCGCGGCACCGCCATCATGAACCGGCTGTTCCACGCCTACGCCCCGCACAAGGGCCCGATCCAGGGCCGCCGCAACGGCGTCCTGATCTCGAACGAAAAGGGCGAGGCGGTCGCCTACGCGCTGTGGAATCTGGAAGACCGCGGCCCGATGATGATCGAGCCGGGCTGGAAGGTCTATAACGGCATGATCGTCGGCGAGCACACCCGCGAGAACGACCTCGTCATCAACGTCCTCAAGGGCAAGCAGCTCACCAACATCCGCACCACGCAGAAGGACGAAGCCGTCCGCCTGACGCCGCCGATCCGGATGACGCTGGAAAAGGCGCTGGCCTATATCCAGGACGACGAGCTGGTCGAGGTGACGCCGGCGTCGATCCGCCTGCGCAAGAAGCTGCTCGACGAGAACGACCGCAAGCGCGACGATCGCGCCCGCGCCGCCGCCACCGAAGTGGCTTGAGCCTGCGGCAAACGCCGGACGTTTCCAACCGGATCAAGCGCCGGCTGCCTGAGGCAGCCGGCGCTTTGCTTCTACCGCGCGGCAGCGAACACGCCCTCTGCTCATGGGCCACACAGCGACCGCATCTAATTCCGGCAAGGTGCCCCATTTTCGGACGCCCTGTGGCCAGTAATCCACACCGTTTACCGATCGTTAACGATAGGGCTTGAAGGCCACCGGGTTCATTGCTTCTATTCGTCAATGAGCACGACCCTTATCGAGATTCGCCGCGCCAAGACGTCCGACGCGGGTGATGTCGCCGCCACCCACGACGAAGCGTGGCGCACGGCCTATCAGGGCATCATCCCCGGCAACGAACTCGACAAGCTGATCAACCGGCGCGGACCGGACTGGTGGGATTCGGCCATCCGCAAAGGCAGCCGCATCACCATCCTGCAGTTCGGCGACCGCATTGCCGGCTACGCCAATTACGGCCGCAACCGCGCCCGCAGCCTGTTCTATGACGGCGAGGTCTACGAGCTCTACCTGCGGCCCGAATTCCAGGGTCTCGGTTTTGGCCGCCGCCTGTTCACGGCGGCGCGCAAGGACCTGCAGCAGACCGGCCTGAAGAGCATGGTGGTGTGGGCGCTGTCGGACAACGAGCCGGCGATGGAATTCTATCGCGCACTCGGTGGCCGCGCCGTCGCCCGCTCGTCGGAGCGCTTTGGCGCCAAGACGCTCGACAAGGTCGCCTACGCCTGGCAGCCGAGCTGACCCTTCATCTATTGCTGGCCGCTTGCCCATCCGTCCCTGCGAGGGGCGGTTTTTGCGCGAAATCGGCGCGCAGGCGCAAGGCCAGACGTGGCTGGCCGGGACAAGCCGGACCATGACGACTACAAACGCAGCGCCATGACCGCCGCCTTCATCCGCCGCCTGAGCGTAAACAATTTTCGCAGCTATCACGCCGCGCAGGTGAGGCTCGACCGCGCCGGACCGGTGGTGCTGACCGGCGCCAACGGCGCCGGCAAGACCAATCTGATCGAGGCGATCTCGCTGCTGGCGCCCGGCCGCGGCCTGCACCGCGCCACCATGGACGAGCTGGCCTTTACTGAAGGCGATGGCGGCTGGGCGGTATCGGCGGAAATCGAGGGCATGCTGGGCCTCGCCACGCTCGGCACCGGCATTGACCCGCCGGTCGGCGAGGAGCAGGCCTCGGCCCGCCGCTGCCGCATCGACCGCGAAGCGGTGTCCTCCGCCACCGCCTTCGCCGATCATCTGCGCGTGGTCTGGCTGACGCCGGCCATGGACCCGCTGTTTAACGGCCCGGCCGCCGAGCGGCGCCGGTTCCTGGACCGGCTGGTGCTGGCGGTCGATGCCCAGCACGCCAGCCGCGTCTCGGCGCTGGAGCGTTCGCTACGGTCCCGCAACCGCCTTCTGGAGACCCCGAACAGCGACCCGCACTGGCTCGACGCCATCGAACACGAGACGGCGGAAGTAGCGGTCGCGGTGGCTGCGGCGCGCGCCGAGACCGTCAATCGCCTGTCCGCGGCGCTCGGCGCCGCGCGCGGCGTGGCGCCGGAGTTTCCGGTCGCCGAGATCGCGCTCGACGGCTGGATGGAGAAAATGCTGCCGGCGCATCCGGCACTGGAGATCGAGGACCGCTACCGCGCGCTGCTGAAGGAGAGCCGCGGCCGCGATGCCGCCGCCGGGCGCACCCTCGACGGACCGCATCGGTCCGACCTGGTGGTGACCCATGCCGGAAAAGGCATTCCGGCGGCGGAAGCATCGACCGGCGAACAGAAGGCGCTGCTGATCCGGCTGGTGCTGGCCCATGCCGGACTGATCAAGGACATGACCGGCTTTGCCCCGCTGCTGCTGCTGGACGAGGTGGTGGCGCATCTCGACCCGGCACGGCGCGCAGCGCTGTACGACGCTCTCACCGCACTGGGCGCCCAGGTGTGGATGACGGGCGCGGACCCGGCCGCGTTCGGTGACATCGTCGGGCGCGCGCAGGTGCTGCTGGTGCGGGGCAGTAACGTGGAACCGGCATAAAGTTCCCTGATTCACGCGTCATTAGCGTTTCAGAGACGTTCCATTAATAGCAACAAGTTGAAACTAGCCGGGTCAGGAACCATACCTTCCGCCTGCTCTTAACATCACGTGCGGCAACGCCGCGGTGAACCTGGCGCAACGAAAGTGAGTAATGCCATGAGAAGCGAGCAAGCCATCGATCGCGTGCGACGCGAATTGCATCAAGCGCTCGACAGCATGCGCGTCGATCTTGATCGCGTGGAAATTCTGTCGGCAGCGCTGAATGCCTTCAGCCAACCGATTCCGGACTACGAGCCGGCGTTCCGCCACCTGCGTGGCGCGGAGTTGCAGGCGCACAAACTGGGTTAGCGAGCCGCTTATATGGCGGCCGCTTTCGCGGGCCAGGCAGCCCGGCATAGACCTCAAAACAGGGCTGATTTGACGGCCCGCGCCATTCAAAAAATCTCTTTCAAATCAATATATTAGTTGCAGCCACTTTGCCCTGTACGGGGGCTGCTTTTCGTGTCACACCAACACGCAATTCCGATTCATTTTCCGCCCGATCCGAGGGTGCTGTTTGATGGCTGATCCAGCCCGCGATATCCGTTCCGACGATACCGACTATGGCGCCGAATCGATCAAGGTCCTCAAGGGCCTCGATGCCGTGCGCAAGCGCCCCGGCATGTATATCGGCGACACCGATGACGGTTCGGGCCTGCATCACATGGTCTACGAGGTGGTCGACAACGCCATCGACGAAGCGCTGGCCGGCCATGCCACCGAAGTTGTCGCCTGCTTGAACCCCGACGGCTCGGTGACGGTGCGCGACAACGGCCGCGGCATCCCCACCGGCATCCATGCCGGCGAAGGCATTTCGGCGGCCGAGGTCATCATGACCCAGCTGCACGCCGGCGGAAAATTCGACCAGAACTCCTACAAGGTGTCGGGCGGCCTGCACGGCGTCGGCGTCTCGGTCGTCAACGCGCTGTCGAGCTGGCTCAAGCTGACCATCTGGCGCGACGGCAAAGAACATTTCATCGAGTTCCGCGACGGCGTCTCCGTTGCGCCGCTCAAGGTCGTCGGCGACAGCAACGGCAAGCGCGGCACCGAGGTGACGTTCTTCCCCTCGCCCGCCACCTTCACGATGGTGGAGTTCGACTTCGCGACGCTGGAGCATCGCCTGCGCGAACTGGCGTTCCTCAATTCCGGCGTCCGTATCGTGCTGTCCGACATGCGCCATGCGGTCGAGAAGCGCGAAGAGATGATGTACGAAGGCGGCGTCGAGGCTTTCGTGCGTTTCCTCGACCGCAACAAGTCGCCGCTGATCCCCAAGCCGATCATGATCAAGGCCGAGCGCGAAGGCATCACGGTGGAATGCGCGCTGTGGTGGAACGACGCCTATCATGAGAGCGTGCTCTGCTTCACCAACAACATTCCGCAGCGCGACGGCGGCACGCATCTGGCCGGCTTCCGTGGCGCGCTGACCCGGCAAGTCACGCAATACGCCGATACGCTCGGCACCACCCGCAAGGAAAAAGTGGCGCTGACCGGCGACGATTGCCGCGAAGGCCTGACCTCCGTGCTGTCGGTGAAGGTGCCCGACCCGAAGTTCTCGTCGCAGACCAAGGACAAGTTGGTGTCCTCGGAAGTGCGGCCGGTGGTCGAGAGCGTCGTCAATCAGGCGCTGCAGGACTGGTTCGAGACCCATCCGCAGGAAGCGCGCATTATCGTCGGCAAGGTAGTGGAAGCCGCCGCCGCGCGCGAAGCGGCGCGCAAGGCGCGCGACCTGACCCGCCGCAAAGGCGCGCTCGACATCTCGTCACTGCCCGGCAAGCTCGCCGACTGCCAGGAGCGCGATCCGGCCAAGTCCGAACTGTTCATCGTCGAGGGTGACTCGGCCGGCGGCTCCGCCAAGCAAGGCCGCAACCGCGAATTCCAGGCCGTGCTGCCGTTGCGCGGCAAGATCCTCAACGTCGAGCGCGCGCGCTTCGACAAGATGCTCGGCAGCCAGGAAATCGGCACGCTGATTACGGCGCTCGGCACCGGCATCGGCCGCGACGAGTTCAACCCCGACAAGCTGCGCTACCACAAGATCATCATCATGACCGACGCGGACGTGGACGGCTCCCACATCCGCACGCTGCTGCTGACCTTCTTCTTCCGGCAGATGGAAGAGCTGATCAAGCGCGGCCACATCTACATCGCCCAGCCGCCGCTGTACAAAGTCAACCGCGGTAAGTCCGAACAGTACCTGAAGGACGAGCGCGCGCTTGAGGACTATCTGATTTCGACCGGCGTCGAGGAGGCTGTACTGCGGCTCGCTTCCGGCGAGGAACGCGCCCGCGACGACCTGCAGAAACTGGTCGAGGAGGCCCGCTCGATCCGCAACATCCTGCTCGGGCTGCACAGCCGCTATAACCGCCAGGTGGTCGAACAGGCCGCCATCCTCGGCGTGTTGAACGCCGAGATCTTTGGCGATCCGGAGAAGGCAAAAGCGGCGGCGCCGTTCATTGCGCGGCGGCTCAACATCCTGTCGGAGGAAACCGAACGCGGCTGGGAAGGCGAATTCAGCGAAGAGGACGGCTTCACCTTCAGCCGCACCGTGCGCGGCGTGAAGAGCGTTTCCATCATCGATCACGCGATGCTCGGGTCCGCCGATGCCCGCAAGCTGGACGAACATGCCCTCTCGTTGCAGAAGGTCTATGAAAAGCCCGGCATACTCCGCCGCAAGGACGAGACCTGGGCTATACACGGCCCGGTCGGCCTGTTCGAGGCAATCACCGGCGCCGGCCGCAAGGGCGTCGCGCTACAGCGGTACAAAGGGCTGGGCGAGATGAATCCCGAGCAGTTGTGGGAAACCACGCTCGACATCAACGCGCGCTCGCTGCTGCAAGTCCGCATCAAGGAAGTCGACGAGGCCAACGTGCTGTTCGACCAGTTGATGGGCGATCTGGTCGAGCCGCGCCGGCAGTTCATCCAGGACAACGCGCTGAGCGCCAGCGTGGACGTCTGACGTGATGGCCGGGCCGCAAGCCCGGCCGCAGTTGTTTTGGCAAATGCCTGGCCGCCACGCCTAGTTGCAGATGCGCCGCGCCACCCACACCCAGCCGCCATAGCCGTCATAGACGCGCACACGCCGCGTAGTGCATTCCGGGCCGTAGCTCACGCGCGCCGCATAACCGCCACCGTAGCCGTAGCGGCCGTAGCTGACATAGCGCGACGGTGCCTGATAATGATCGTAGCGGGGCGGCGCATAATAGTTGGCATGCACATACCGGCGCCGCGGCGGCGCATGATAGGCCGACCGGTAGACCGGCCGGTGATAGCGATGCTCGTTGTGCCGGTTCACATCGACGCGCACATAGCGCGTCGTCGAATAGTGGCGCACCACTTTCTGGTAGCAGCAACTGGTCGAGTAAGAGACGGTGCCGCGGCTGTAGCCGCTTCCGGCGTGCCTGCTGGCGTAACCGGTACGATAGTGACCGCCACTGTAACCGGCGCTTAAGGCGCTGTCTCTGTAGTCATCGCCAGCTTTTGCGGCGGAAGAAACGGCGAGACCGGCCACGGCAATCACGCAAACGAACAGGGTCGAGATACGCATGACAACGCTCCCTTGTTCAATGAAGATGGACCAATAGTTAAAATTTTAGCAAAAAATTAACCAATAAGGCCATGTTAATTGTTCCGCAGCCGAAACTGCAGTTAAGTATTTGATCCAAAAGAGTTATAGTTGACTACGAGGTCAGCTTTTTGCCGATGAACAAGCCGATCGCCAGCGCGCCCAAAAACAGCACCAGGAAAATACCGAACAGCCACTGAGCGATCGTGGCGGAGACCGCCTGCACATCGCTGAAGTCGAACAGGCCGGCCACGATGGCGATCAGCAGGAACACGACGGCCCATTTCAGCATCGGCGTCTCCTCAAGGCGGCGCAGGAACTTCTGCCTTTTTAATCGCCGACCAGACGCAAAGTTCCGCGGCTACCGGGTGGCCTTGGTGCGCGGATCACGGGCCAGCCAGCGGCCGGCCTCGACGCGTGCAATGAAGTCGCCAACCGCCTGGTTGAACAGGTCCGGCTCTTCCAGGTTCACGGCATGGCCGGTCTTGGCCATCATGACGAGGCCCGAGGCGGGAATGGCGCGCTTCAGGAACAGACTCGACTCGATGCAGCGGTCGTCCTCGTCACCGACCACGATCAGCGCCGGCGCCGTCACCCGCGCCAGTTCGCTTTCGAAATCGAAGAGCGACGGCCGCCCGCCCTGAAAGCCGCGCGACGTATGCGCCGAGCCTTGAGCATCGTGCTCGGCCAGCCGCTGGGCAAATTCGGCGAAGCCGCGCGGGTCCTTGAGCAGGAACGGCACGCGGCCCGGTCCCATGCCGTAGGTTGCCGCGACCTTGGCCGAGCCTTCCCGTTCAAATGTGTCACCCAGTGCCCGCGCCTGTTTGTGAAACTCTTCGGTGAAGCCGCGCTCCGATCCGGAGCCCGTGCCGGCCAGCACCAGCGAGCGAACCCGTCCGGGATGATTGAGCGCCACCTGCAGCGCCGTGTAGCCGCCCATCGACAGGCCGATCAGGTGCGCGCGTTCGATGCCGAGATGGTCGAGCACCGCAACACAATCGCGCATGACATGTTTGTAGCTGTAGGCCTCGGGATCGGCCGGAACATCGGACGGCGTATAGCCGCGCGCCGAATAGACAATGCAACGATGGCGCTTGCCCAGTTCCCGCACTTGCGGCTCCCAGCCGCGGTGATCGGAAGCGAATTCATGCACGAACAGGATCGGCGTGCCTTCGCCGGCCCCCTCGTAGTAGAGCTTCACCTTGTCGGGCGTGACGGCGTAAGGCATCGGACAATCCGCAGGGTTGTTTCTATTGTCATGGCGAAATAGCAGGCCGCCCCATCTGCTACCATAGAATCCTCGGTCCCGAACCGGAAGCCGCTCCGCCAAAAACGCCCGCATCGTGGACCTCCCTGAGACATTGTGACCGCTCTGCGAGGTTGACTAAGCTTGTGCGCAGACAACAAGATGGGCCTGCTAGGCAATGTTTGGTGCAGTGACGCGACGCACGGCCACCGACAAAAAACAAAAAGTGGCTCCGGGGAAACACGGTTCAAGGAGAATTTCATGATTGGGTGCAATGCTTTGCTTCGACGTCTCGGTCTGGCGCTCGCGCTCGCGTCGTTTCCGTTTGCCGCCAGCGCGCAACAGACCATCAGCCTCACCGCCATCGACGGCTATCCGCCGCGCGCGAGCTGGGTGAAGGAGTTCGTCGAATTCTACATTCCCACCGTCGACAAGAAACTTGCCGCCGCCGGCAAATACAAGATCAACTGGACGCAAGCCTGGAGCGGCCAGATCGCGAAGCCCGGCGGCGTGCTCTCGGCCATGGAGCAAGGTCTCGGTGATATCGCCATCATCACCGTTCCGTTCTATTCGGATCGGCTGCCGATGAACGTTCTGCCGTTCAACATGCCTTTCACCAGTACCGATCCCGGCCTGATGTCCAAGGTCATGGACGACCTCGCCGAGAAATTTCCCGAATTCAAGGGACAGTTCGACAAGGCGAACCAGGTCCTGCTTACCAACTACTCGACCATCGACAGCTACGAGCTGTTCACCAAGCGCGAGATCAAGAAGCCGTCGGATCTGAAGGGCATGCGCATCAACGCCGCCGGCGATAACATGCGCTATCTGCAGCCGACCGGCGCGGCCGGCGTGCGCGGCGCCCTCGCCGACTACTTCAACAACATCAAAACCGGCGTCACCGACGGTTGCATCATGTGGATTGAAGGCGCGGTTTCGTTCAAGCTGTTCGAGGTTGCACCGTACTTCGTCGACATCGGCTTCGGTACTGCCGTGAACAAGGCGCTCACCGTCAACAAGAACACCTGGGCCAAGCTGCCCGACGAGGTGAAGAAGGTGCTGAAGGACACGGCGATCGAACTGCGCGACCGTCACGCCAAGCTGGCCGTGGAAACCGGCGCCAAGTCGCGCGCAGCGTTCGTGGCCGGCGGCGGCAAGATCATCCCGGTCAGCGAGGACGAGCGTCGCGCCTGGGCCAAGTCGTTGCCCAATCTGGCCAAAGAATGGGCCGCGGCGGCCGAGAAGTCGGGCCTGCCGGGCAACGCCTATCTGACCGCCATGATGGACGGCCTGCGCGCCGGCGGCGCCAAGCCGCTGCGTGACTGGGACAAGGAGTAACCGGGCTCCGCCGGCCGCGGGCGCGTCTGTCCCGGCCGGCGGAAACCTGACTGCCCCATGCAGGATTCCGCAAACGCCGATACCGGAGCGACGGCGCCCCGGACCACGCTGCTCGATCGCGCCGTGATCGTCATGAATGCGATCGGCTCGCTGTGGGTGCTGGCGCTCGTGGTTCTGATCGACATGGACGCCGGCGGCCGCACGCTGTTCAACATGCCGATCGCCGGCATGATCGAGTTTGTCGCCGTTTCGCTGGCGGTGATCGTGTTCTGCCAGCTGGCGGACACCATCCGGCTCGGCAAGCTGACCCGCTCCGACACCTTCATCGCGCGGATGGCCGGCGGCTCGCAGGGCGGCCGCACCATCGCCGCCGGCTTTGAACTGCTCGGCGCCATCGTCATGGCGCTGATTGTGGTCGGCACGTTTCCGCTGATGCTTCAATCCTACGAGCGCGGCTATTTCATCGGCGTCCGCGGCGTGTTCACGTTTCCGGATTGGCCGGTCAAGGCAATCGTGGTGATCGGCGCGACCGCCGCGCTGCTGTGTTTTCTGGTTCGCGCTCGCCGCCTGTGGCTCGGACTGCCTACCAACCTCGGCGCCGAAGCGCACGAAGCCGGCGAGTAGACCATGGATCCCGTTGTCGTCGGCATTGCGTCCGTCATCGTCATCGTCATTCTGATCTATTGCGGCTCCTACGTCGCCATCACGCTGAGCATCGTGTCGTTCATCGGCGTCTGGATTCTGCGCGGCGACATGACCATCGCCATGCGGATGATGACGCTGGCGGTGACCGACTCGATCAAGTCGTACGATTTCGCCAGCATTCCGACTTTCGTGATGATGGGGCTGATCGTCGGCAAGGCCGGTATCGGCACGGAAATCTATGAGGTTTTTCATCACGTCTTCCGCCGCGTGCGCGCCGGTCTCGGCGTCGCCACGGTAGCGGCCAACGCCGCCTTTGCCGCGGTGACCGGATCCTCGATCGCTTCGGCGTCGGTGTTTACCCGCGTCTCGGTGCCGGAGATGATCCGCTACGACTACGGCAAGCGCTTCGCGGTCGGCGTCGTCGCCGGCAGTTCAGTGCTCGGCATGCTGATTCCGCCGAGCGTCATGCTGATCATCTACGCCTTCGTCGCAGAGCAGTCGGTTGGCGACATGTTCCTCGCCGGCGTCATGCCGGGCCTGCTGCTGGCGTCAGCCTTTATCGGCGCCATTCTGGTCATGACCGTGGTGGCGCCGAAATTCATCGGCAAGGGCGCGTTTGTGACGCCCGCGGCGGAGGGCGACGCCACCATGTCGACGCTCACCATGATCAACAAGCTGGCGCCGCTGTCGCTGCTGATCGCCATTGTCCTCGGCGGCATCTACACCGGCATCGTCACCGCCGCGGAAGCAGGCGCCGCCGGCGCATTGGTCGCCTTCCTCATTGCCGCCTTGAAAGGCCGCATGTCGTTCAAGGCGATCAAAGAGGTTCTGATCGAAACCGGACATATCACCGCGGCGATCCTGTTTCTGATCATGTCGGCGACCATGTACAGCCGGATGCTCGGCATCGCCGGACTGCCGTCGCTGTTCAGCGACTGGCTGGGGCAGGCCAATCTCAGTTTCGAACTGATGATGGTGCTGTACGTGATCCTCCTGATCTTCCTCGGCACCATCATCGATACCTCGTCGATCATCCTGATCTGCGCACCCCTGTTCCTGAAGACCATCGAAGAGATGGGCCTGAGCCTGGTGTGGTTCGGTATTATAACAGTGGTCGGCGCCGAGATCGGACTGCTGACGCCGCCTTTTGGAATATCGTGTTTCGTCATAAGAACGGCGCTGAACCGCAGCGATATTTCGCTCAACGATATTTTCGTTGGCGCGTTCCCGTTCGCCGTGGTGATGCTGCTGGTGCTGACGCTGCTGATTGCATTCCCGGCGATCAGCTTGATGCTGCTCTAGCGGTCTGACGCAAAACGACCGGCGGAAGCCGGCCGCGACGCGAATGCCCGTAAGCAGAAGCGTTAGCGCGAATGGCGCACCGCCCAGCCTGCATCCATGCGGCGACGCCAGGCAGTCTGGCGCAGGCCCTGAAGCCGGCTGGCCGCCGTTTTCGCCTCGCCGCGGCTGGCAGCGGCGCAGGTGCGGAACTCGAGGTCTGCGAGGCGCGCCAGCGGCGCTTCGCGCCGGAACAGCCGCGCGAAGGTGCCGACACTGCCGTTGCGTTTGAGGTCGGCGAGCGCATCAGCGACATTTTTGGCATGGCCGAAGGCCACCACCCGCCCGGTCATGGTGTGACGCACTTCGTATACGCCAGGCCCGCCCGGGGCGTCAGCGACATCGTCGAGCGGCGCGGTGCGGAACCGCTTCCAGTCACTCCAGACCTGTACCATGACGAAAACTCCTGCCCCGATGCGCATCGAGAACGCAATCACCGAGCATTGGTTCCCGCAGCATGGCAAAAGGTTCGTGGGCGGCAGCGGCACAGTATGCCTGATAGACGCGATGTAAAAACGCCCAGGGCAGCCGGCGGGCGGTGTTGTCAACGGCCTGGCAGCACCAGAACCTTTGGCTTCGTAGGCAGCGTTGCTTTCGATACCACCGTCGATGGCACGTCGGCGACCTCGACGTCCCACTCCTGGCGCGCGCGCGACAGGAAGCGGTCCAGCGTGTAGCTGCTGAAAAAGTGCATCGGAATCACTAGCGGCGCCTTCAGCGCCTGCAGCACCTCGAACATGCCCTCGGTGTCGAGCGTCATGCTGCCGTCCACCGGCACCAGCACGATATCGACCCGGCCGATCTCGTTGACCTGTTCCTGGTTCAGCGTGTGATGCAGATGGCCGAGATGGGCGATGCAGAGACTGGCCATCTCGAAGATGAAGATCGAATTGCCATGACGCTGGGTGCCGCCACCGTCCCAACTGCGGATATTGGTCGGCACGTTGCGCACGCGCATGTCCTTGTATTGCAGGTCGATGCGCGCCGGTTTTTCGCCGGCGGCCCAGCCGCGTAGCACGTGCTTGATGCCGGGATCGGGATTGTCGGTGTAATGCGTCGAGTGCGCCCGGTTCATGGTGGCGATGTCCGGCAGCACCGGTGGCCGGACAAAATCGTTGTAGTCAGTGGCGGCGCGCACCAATTGCGGACTTTCCAGCAGGAACGTCGAATGACCGATGTAGCTGATGCGCACCTGGTCGCGCGCCAACGCGGTGCGCTGAAGCAGATCGGGCCGAAAGGCGGCGGGGATCAGCAAGGGAGTTCCCCGGGCGATCAGGCCCGGACAGGTCTCAGCCGGCTCCACTTTCGGTGCCGGAGGCGCGGCCAGTTGCGCCGAAGCCGCGCCGGCCGCGGCGAGAAAAGCCGCCGCAGCGATCATCGCCCGTGAAACGCCGCGCATGCCAACCACCACCCGTTCTGCAACCGGCGACGGCAAATCTGACACGGTTTGTGGACGCTCGCCACCGGCTCACGCACAAATGAAAGCGGCGGCAAATTGCCGCCGCCCGCTGCCTTCAATTGTCAGTTCCGGTCAGAATGGATCGAAATAGCGGCGGTCGCGCGCGGCAACGATGATGCCCTTTGGTGTCGAGACCACCCAGCGGCCCTCCTGCCGCTTGATGGATTCCACCGCGCCGATGCCGGGCAGCCGCGCGCCTGGCACCACCTGATAGATTTCGCCGTTGCCTTCGACGTAGAGATGGCCATTGCGGAAGTCGTGGATCGACCATCCGGCCACCAGCGGGGCGCGGCCGGGCATCCTTGTTTCAAGCGCGGCCAGTTGTTGCGGGCGCGGCGGCGGCGTCGGCACCTGAGCTTGGGGCTGGACCGGAGCCGGTGCAGCCTGCGGCGCGGCGGCGATGGTCTCGGGCGCGGAGATCGAACCGGTGACCTCGGCGCTGTCGCGGCTGACCCGCTCGGTGAGCCTCTCGCTGATCTTGGCAATCTGCGTCCGCGACGTCTTGTTGGCGGCATCGAGATTGGCTTTCAGCGTGGTGACTTCCTTGGCCAGCCGCGCGACCTGCTGCTGCATCGCCTTGGTCTCTTCGATCGCGGCGACATCGACGCGCGGAGCCGCGGGCGGCGGCGGCGGAGCAAAGCCGCCACTGGCGACCGCACCGACCACGGCGCCGATCACAGCGGCCATCGCGACAGATGCGGCGAGCACGGCATAGCGCCTGTGACGCGGACGCAGGGTGAAACGGGACGGCGCTGCGGTTTCGGCTTCTACCGGAGCAACGGGCTCCACGGCAATTTCGGGAGCGGTGGCCATCGCCGGTTCAACGGCAGGCTCGACAACGGGCGCAAAGACCGGCGCCGGCGGCACGGTGTCGGCGGATGCCGGTGAAATCGACGGCGACTCGACCGATGGCAGGTCGGGCGCGGCCTTGGCGACCGGCGCGACCTGCGGATCACTCTTGGTTTCCTCGGTATCCTTGCGCTCGTCCATGGCCGATCCTCGAATGGGAAACGTTCACCAATCGGTAACCACCTTCCGGTTACCAATTGGTTACCATTCGGACGGACGGGCTCCCTGGTTCAGAGCGGCAGGCCGTTTTCGGCGGCCAGCGCCTTCAGCGACACCGCCGGACGTGCGCCGATGTGCTGGATCACCTCGGCGGCGGCCAGCGCGCCGAGGCGGGCGGCGGTGCGGTGGTCCTTGCCCCGCGCCAGCCCGACGAGGAAACCGGCCGCGAACAGATCGCCGGCGCCGGTGACATCCACCACCTTGTCGATCGGCATCGCCTGCACCGCCTCGACGCCATCGCGCGTAACAACCACACAGCCTTTCTCGCTGCGCGTCACCACCGCGAGCTTCGCCTCGCCGCGCAGCTCCTTGACCGCTGCGTCGAAGTCCGCGGTTTCATACAGGCTGAGCAATTCGTGCTCGTTGGCGAACACGATATCGACGGTGCCCTTGCGGATCAGGTCGAGAAACTCGCCGCGATAGCGGCCGACGCAGAAGGCGTCCGACAGCGTCAGCGCAACGCGGCGCCCCGCCTTGTGCGCGATCGTCGCCGCCTTGACGAAGGCTTCCTTGGCTTGCGGCGGGTCCCACAGATAGCCTTCGAGATAGACCACCGCGGCGCTGCCGATCTGGGTCTCGTCGATGTCGCCGGGCCTGAGATCCTGCGCGGCGCCGAGATAGGTGTTCATGGTGCGCTCGCCATCCGGCGTCACCATGATGTAGCAGCGCGCGGTCGATGGACCGTCGCTGTTGGCCGGCGTCGTGAAGGCGACGCGGGCGGCGCGAATATCGTGGGCAAAAGTTTTGCCGAGTTCGTCATCGCGCACCTTGCCGACAAAGGCGGCGTGGCCGCCAAAGCTGGCGACGCCGACGATGGTGTTGGCGGCCGAGCCGCCCGAGCTTTCGGTGGCCGGTCCCATAGCCTCATAGATCGCGCTGGCGCGCGCCTCGTCGATCAGCGCCATGCCGCCCTTCTGCATGCCCTGCTTGATCAGGAAGTCGTCCTCGGCACGGGCAATGACGTCGACGATGGCGTTGCCGATGCCGAGCACATCGTAGCGGGAAGCGGTCATGGGAACCCTCAGTGTTGGACGCGGCGCACTATAACCACCGAACGCATCGGCGCAATGCAAGGTCGCGAAGATGCTTTAGGATGCGGGCGGAGGCCCACGAATCATGTCGCTGGCTCGCGATGTCACTACCGTTGGCGGCGGCACGCTGGTGTCGCGGCTGCTCGGCTATATCCGCGACGCCGGCATCGCTGCCTTGCTCGGCACCGGAACGGTTTCGGATGCCTACTTCGCGGTGCTTCAGGTGGTCAATTTTTTTCGCCGGCTGCTGGCGGAAGGCGCGCTGAACGCAGCCTTTGTGCCGCTCTGGCTCGGTCTGCGCGGTGGCGATGACGGCGCCGCCAATGCCGACAAATTCACGTTACGAAGCCTGCTGGCGATCTTCTGCCTCACCGGCATCGTCGCGCTGCTGGTCGTCGTCTTCGCCAGCGGTGTCATCGGCCTGATCGCGCCAGGGTTCGACGACGCGCGTCGCAATGTCGCTGTGTTTTTTCTGATGATCGTCGCGCCCTATGTCGTGCTGGCCGGACTGGTCGCCGTACTGGCCGCGGCCCTCAATGCCGAGAACCGGGTCGCCGCCGTCGCCCTCAGCACCATTGCGTTCAACCTGGTGATGCTGCTGGTGCTGGCCTGGGCCTTCACCGGCAGCGAGCCGCTCGTCGCCGGTATCTGGCTCGCCATCGCCGTCGTCGCCGCTGGCCTGACCCAACTCGTCATCACTTGCGTGGTCTGGCTGGCGACCGGCAAGCGCCGGCAGCGCATCAGGTCGCGCGTCCCCGACCGGACCCCCACGCTGTTCATGCGCGCCGGGCCCGGCCTGCTCGCCGCCGGCATCCCGCAACTCAAGCTGATCGCCGCGGCCGCGATCGTGTCTTCGTCGCCGGCTGCGGTATCCTGGCTGTATTACGCCAACCGCCTGTACGAATTGCCGCTCGGCATCGCCTCCGTTGCCATCGCCGCGGTGATCGTGCCGCGTATCGCCGCCAGCCTGCGCGACGGCGATGCCCATGAATTCGCCGGTGTGCAGTCGCGTGCCTTCGAGATTGCACTGGGGCTGGCACTGCCGGCGGCAGCCGGCTTTGCCTTGCTGGCGCAACCGATTGCCGGCGCGCTGTTCGAGCGCGGCGCGTTCGGCCCGCAGGATACGCTGGCGGTGGCGGCGGCGCTGACCGCGATCTGCGCCGGATTGCCCGGCCATGTGCTGGAGAAGGTGCTGGGCGCCGTGTCGTTCGCGCAGGGCGACACGCATACGCCGATGCTGGCGGCGATGTGCGGCCTCGCCGCCTCGATCATCGGCGGCGTGCTGCTGTTCCCGCACTACGGTCACGTCGGCGCCGCCGCAGCGATCGCCCTGTCCGGCTGGGTCGGCGCCGGGCTGATGCTGGGCATGCTGCATGCGCGCGGCTGGCTGCGGCTCGACAAAACGGCGCGGCGCAGGCTGCCGCGGATAATTATCGCTACCGCTTCCATGAGCCTCGTCGTCGGCGGCGCGCTGATGCTGGCCGATGCCCGGTTTCCCATGTTGCAAACGTCGGCGTCCGGGCGGCTCGCCGTCCTCGCCGTGCTAATCTCGCTCGGGGTCGCTCTTTATATGGCGGTGCTGCACGGGCTCCGCGTTGTCCGGCTGACCGACCTCATCGCCGCCATCCGCCGCAAGGGCTGAACCCCTTGCGCCGCGCGGCCCGGGCGTGGCATGGGTCGCCGGCACCAAAGGGGCTCAGCGATGGCGTTCAAGGAACGGGTTTTTTCGGGCGTCCAGCCGACCGGAAACCTGCATCTCGGCAATTATCTCGGCGCGATCACCAAGTTCGTGGCGCTGCAGGAAACCTATGACTGCATCTATTGCGTGGTCGACATGCACGCCATCACGGTGTGGCAGGACCCGGCCGAGCTGTCGCACGCCACCCGCGAAGTGACCGCCGCCTTCATCGCCTGCGGCATCGATCCGAAAGCGCAGATCATCTTCAACCAGAGTCAGGTCGCCGAGCACGCCGAACTGGCCTGGATTTTCAATTGCGTGGCCCGCCTCGGCTGGCTCAACCGCATGACCCAGTTCAAGGAAAAGGCTGGCAAGGATCGCGAGAATTCGTCGGTCGGCCTTTACGCCTATCCGAACCTGATGGCGGCCGACATTCTGGTATACCGCGCCACCCACGTGCCGGTCGGCGAGGACCAGAAGCAGCATCTCGAGCTGGCGCGCGACATCGCGCAGAAATTCAACGTCGACTTCGCCAAGTCGATCCACGCCCACGGCTTCGGCGACGCCTTCTTCCCGCAGCCCGAGCCGATCATCCAGGGACCGGCGACGCGCGTGATGTCGTTGCGCGACGGCACCCGCAAGATGTCCAAGTCGGAGCCGTCGGACTATTCGCGCATCAATTTGACCGACGACGCCGACGCCATCGCGCAGAAGGTCCGCAAGGCCAAGACCGATCCCGAACCGCTGCCGAGCGAAGAGAAGGGCCTAGAGGCGCGTCCCGAGGCCGACAACCTGGTCGGCATCTACGCGGCGCTGAGCGGCGTCACCAAGGCCGACGTGCTGCGCGAATTCGGCGGCGCCCAGTTCTCCGCCTTCAAGGTCGCGCTGGTCGATCTGTCGGTCGCCAAGCTCGGCCCGATCGGCGCCGAAATGAAAAAACTGATGCAGGACCCGGTCTATATCGACTCGGTGCTGGCCGACGGTTCGCAGCGCGCGCAGGTGCTGGCGGCCGAAACCATGAAGGCGGTCAAGGACATCGTCGGCTTCGTCCGGCGCTAGCCGGGCCGCCGCTTGTCCGCACCGCGCCCGCCGTGCCACCATTCCCTTATGCCAAATCGCCGCCGCAGTTTCGAAGCCGGACACAAACGCAAATACCTGGTCGTCATCGACGACACCGATGAATGCGACCGCGCGGTGTTCTGGGCCGCCAAGCGCGCCGGCCGCACCGGCTCGCAGATCGTCATGCTGCGCGTCATAGATACCTCCGAGCGCAGCCAGCAGTGGCTTGGCGTTGCCGACATCATGAAGGCGGAGGCCATGGAAGAAGCCAATGCGGCGCTGACGAAATACGCGGCGCGCGCCAAGCAGATCGCCGAAATCAATCCGGACCGGGTCATCCGCGAGGGCGACATCGCCGAGGAGATCCTCAAGCTGATCGAGGACGACGCCGATATCGGGATCCTGGTGCTGGCGGCCGGCACCGGCAAGGAAGGCCCCGGCCCGCTGGTCAGTAACCTGGCCAAGACCGGCGGTCAGTTCCCGATTCCCGTGGCGATCGTGCCCGGTCATCTGGCCGATGACGACCTTGAGGCGATGGCCTGAGTCCGGCGGTTGACCTGCCCCTGCACAGGGGCCATCTATCGGTTATAGTTCCGCAATCATGCTGGCACCCACGGGCCTTAACCCCGTTCAGGAGCAGAAAAATGTTCATCCAGACCGAAGCCACGCCCAATCCCGCCACGCTCAAGTTCCTGCCCGGAAAACCGGTGCTGGATTCCGGTACCCTCGACATGCCGACGCGCGAGGCCGCAAACCAGTCACCGCTGGCAGCGCGGCTGTTCGACATTCCCAACGTCGGCGGCGTGTTCTACGGCTCGGATTTCATCTCCGTCACCAAGAGCGACGGCGAATGGCAGCAAATCAAGCCGGCGGTGCTCGGCGCCATCATGGAACACTACATGTCAGGCGCGCCGCTGGTGGCCAGCGATGCCGCGCCGGCCAATGCGGCCGATGACGAATTCTTCGACGAGAAGGATGCCGACACAGTTGCCACCATCAAGGACCTGATCGAGACCCGCGTGCGCCCGGCCGTGGCCGGCGACGGCGGCGACATCTCGTTCCGCGGCTACAAGGAAGGCATCGTGTACCTGCACATGAAGGGCGCCTGCTCCGGCTGCCCGTCGTCGACCGCGACGCTGAAGCACGGCATCCAGAACCTGCTGCAGCATTTCGTGCCGGATGTCGTCGAGGTCCGGCCGGTCTAGGATTCCGTCATCTGCTGCCGCTACCGCGGTGACCGCAGCCAGAGATAATCATGCGCGTCCTCGCCATCGATACTGCGCTTGAGGCCTGCTCGGCCGCCGTGCTCGACACCGGGCGCGGCGAAGTCGTCGCGCATGAATCCCGGCCGATGGTCCGCGGCCACGCGGAAGAACTGATCCCCATGATCGACCGCGTGCTCGATCAGGCCGGGCTGATCTTCGCCGAGATCGACCGCCTTGCGGTTACCACCGGGCCCGGCAGCTTCACCGGCCTGCGCGTCGGTATCGCCGCCGCGCGCGGCATCGCTCTCGCCGCCGGCAAGCCGGTGGTCGGCTTGTCGACGTTGGCCGCCTATGCCGCGCCCTTCATCGCCGACGACGACGCACTGCCGGTCGTGGCCGCGATCGACGCCCGCCATGACCACATCTATCTGCAGGTGTTCGGCGTCGGCGGCCGCACGCTGGTGGCGCCCCGCGTGGCCGACATGCGCGAGGCATTGCGCGTGGCCACGACCGGCGCGCCGCGCCTCATCGGCACCGCGGCGAATCTGCTCGCCGCCAACTGGCCGGCGCAGGAGCGTCCGCCGTCGGCGGTGGTGCATCGCCCCGCGCCCGACATCGGCTGGGTGGCGCGGCTCGGCGCCGCCGCGGCCGACACCGGCGTGCCGCCGAAGCCTCTGTACCTGCGCGCGCCCGATGCCCAGCCGCAGGGCGCCAGCCAACTGGCGCGGCGATGATCGGCTTCTTCGGCACGCTGTTCGCGCGCGCTGAACCGAAACTGTCGGAACTCACGGTGCGCGACGCACCGGCCATCGCCGCGCTGCACGCCGCCTCGTTCCACCGCGGCTGGAGCGAACAGGAAGTCGAGACCCTGCTGGCCGACCGCCATGTGGTTGCGCATCGCGCGCTGTGCGGGGGCAAGCTCGGCGGCTTCATCATAACGCGGCTGGTCATCGACGAAGCGGAGATCCTCTCCGTCGCGGTGGCGCGGGCGCGTCAAGGCCGCGGCATCGGACGGCAATTGCTGACGTTGCATCTTCGCCGTCTCGCCGGCCGCGGCGCGCGCACCGTGTTTCTTGAGGTCGATGAGACCAACGCGGCGGCGATCCGTCTTTATAGACGCGCCGGATTCCACGAAATCTCGCGCCGGGCGAACTATTATCCCGGCGCCGGCGGTCAGTCGGCCGCTGCGCTGGTGCTGCGCCGCGATCTCCAATCCTAGGGTGCCATCGGCGCTCAATATGCTATGACGACCCGCACGGGAGATGCTTGACGTGGCCAGGCCTGAGAAAACCAGCACCGAGCGACGGGATATCGAGGCCCTCTGCGCCGCCAAGGGCATGCGCATGACCGAGCAGCGCCGCGTCATTGCGCGCGTGCTGGCGGGCTCCGACGATCATCCGGATGTCGAGGAGTTGTATCGGCGCTGCATCAAGGTCGACGACCGCATTTCGATTTCCACTGTGTACCGCACGGTCCGCCTGTTCGAGGATTCCGGCATCATCGAGCGGCACGATTTCCGCGAAGGCCGCGCCCGCTACGAGACCAGCCCGGAGGCGCACCACGATCACCTGATCAACCTGCGCACCGGCGAGGTGATCGAATTCCAGTCCGAGGAAATCGAACGGCTGCAGGCTGAAGTGGCGCGCCGGCTGGGCTACCGGCTGGTCGATCACCGGCTCGAGCTCTATTGCGTCCCGCTCGACGACGACAAAAAATAATGCTCCGCACGCTGTTCATCGCGGCTTTCTTCTTCACCATGACGCCGCTTGTGATTGCGGTGCAGTGGACACTCGACAAGCTGCGGCTGCCCGGCTGGGGCGCCATCGCTACCGGCTATTATCGCGTGCTATGTTCCCTGTTGCGCATCCGCGTGCGGGTCGTCGGCAATCCGGTGCGCGACAAGGCCGTCCTGTTCGTCTCCAACCATGTCTCATGGGCCGACATTCTTGCGATCGGTTCGCTGGCGCCGGTCGCCTTCGTGTCGAAGCGCGAGGTCGGCGACTGGCCGCTGGTCGGTCCGACCGCCCGGCTGCAGCGCACGGTGTTCGTCGATCGCGCCAAGCGGCATCAAACGGGTGAAGCGGTCGCCGAGATGGTCAAGCGGCTGGCGGCGGGCGTGCCGGTGGTGCTGTTCGCCGAAGGCACGTCCAGCGACGGCAACCGCGTGCTGCCGTTCCGCTCCGCGCTGATGGGCGCAGTGCGGGAAGCCGGCGCGCTGGCGGAGGGCGGCATTCTCATCCAGCCGATGTCGATCTCTTACACGCGGCTGCACGGCATTCCGATGGGTCGCCAGCACCGGCCGCTGGTCGCCTGGTACGGCGACCTGGATTTCGTGCCGCACTTCAAAATCTTCGTTGCCCGCGGTGCGATCGAGGTCGTGATCAGCTACGGAGAGCCGTTCGCCGCCGACGGCAAGGCCGACCGCAAGGCCATGACGCGGTCACTGGAAGGCGCCGTGCGCAAGATCACTGCCGCCACCCTGATCGGGCGAACGCCGCGGCTGACCTCGTCAGCGCCAGAAAATATTGTATAATCATAGGCTTAAGTTCAAGGCGGGACAGCCGGTACTTGACCGGCTACAGTGGCCCATGGTTCGAATTTGAGCGGCATGAGCAACTTCCGCAAAGTCCACGTCAAATCGTTCGGCTGCCAGATGAACGTCTACGATTCGCATCGTATGGCGGACGCTCTGGCGCCGGCCGGCTACAGCGAAACCGCGCAGCCTGACGACGCCGACCTGGTCATCCTCAACACCTGCAATATCCGCGAGAAGGCGGCCGACAAGGTCTATTCCGAGATCGGCCGCATCCGCGTCATGAAGCTCGAGGCTGCGGCGCAGGGGCGCCGTATGTTGATCGCGGTCGCCGGCTGCGTCGCGCAGGCCGAGGGCGAGGAAATCATCCGCCGCGCCAGCGCGGTCGATCTCGTGGTGGGCTCGCAGAACTACCATCGCCTGCCGGAGATGATCGCGCGCCTGCGTGAGGGCGAGAAGATCGTCGACACCGAATTTCCGGTCGAGGACAAGTTCGATGCGCTCGCCGCGCCGACGCGCGCGGCAACGGCCAAACGCGGTATTTCCTCTTTTGTCACCGTCCAGGAAGGCTGCGACAAGTTTTGCACCTTCTGCGTCGTGCCCTATACGCGCGGCGCCGAAGTGTCGCGCCCGGTCGAGAAAATCGCGGCGGAGGTCGCGCGGCTGGCGGAGGCCGGCGTGCAGGAAGTGACGCTGATCGGTCAGAACGTGAACGCCTATCACGGCGAAGGCCGCGACGGCGCGCCGTGGTCGCTCGGCCGTCTGCTGTATCGCCTCGCCGACGTGCCGGGCATCGCGCGGCTGCGCTACACCACCAGCCACCCGCGCGATATGGACGATGAGCTGATCGCCGCGCACGCCGATCTGGCGGCGTTGATGCCTTACGTGCATCTGCCCGTGCAGTCGGGATCCGATCGCATTCTGGCCGCCATGAACCGGAAGCACACCCGCCAGGACTATCTCGATGTGGTGGCGCGCCTGCGCGCGGCGCGGCCGGATATCGCTTTCTCGTCGGATTTCATCGTCGGCTTCCCCGGCGAAACCGACGACGATTTCAACGACACCATGCGGCTGCTGGACGAGGTCGGTTACGCCGGCGCCTATTCCTTCAGCTATTCGCCGCGCCCCGGCACGCCGGCGGTGGAACTCGGCGATCAGGTCCCGGCCGAGGTGAAACTCGCGCGTTTGCACCGATTGCAAGCCGAAATCACCCGCCACCAGCGCAATTTCAATACTTCCTGCGTCGGCCGCACGCTGGAGGTGCTGCTGGAAAAGCCGGGCCGCATCTCTGGGCAACTGGTCGGCAAATCCCCATATCTGCAATCAGTTCACGTGATGGCGCCGCCCTCGATGATCGGCTCACAGGCCCCCGTTGTCATCACCGACCTTGGCACCAATACGCTCTTCGGCGCGTTGGCCGAGACGATAAGCGCACCAGCGCTGGCTTTAGCAGGAGCTTGAAACTCACCTTGCGTACGTCGGACACCGTGATCGCGCCCGTGGCCCCCTCGGCAGAGACGGCAAGCACGCAGGTCGTGCTCGCCTTCGAGGACAACAAGGTAGCCTCAATCCTGTTCGGCCAATACGGTCAGAACCTGGCGCTGATCGAACGCCGCCTCGGCGTCACCGCCGACCAGCGCGGCAACCACGTCACGATCGAGGGATCCCGCGACGGCTGCGAGCAGGCCCGGCGCGTGCTCGAAGGCCTTTACGAACAGGTCAAGCGCAACCGCGATTTGTCCTCCGGCGACGTCGAAGGCGCGATCCGGCAGGCGATCGCGCAGGGCTCGCTGTTCAGCGACGACCCGGCCGGCGGCCGTACCGCGTTCGAGGAAATCAATCTGCGCAAGCGCCCGGTGCGCGCGCGTACCGCCGCGCAGGACGGTTATATCCGTGCGCTGAAGCGCTATCCGCTGGTCTTCGGCACCGGCCCGGCCGGCACCGGCAAAACCTGGCTCGCCGTGGCCCAGGCTTTGCAGCTTTACGAGCGCAAGGAAGTCGATCGTATCATCCTGTCGCGGCCGGCGGTGGAAGCCGGCGAGCGCCTCGGCTTCCTGCCCGGCGACATGCGCGAGAAGGTCGATCCGTATCTGCGGCCGATCTACGACGCGCTTTACGACTTGATGGACTCCCGCATTGTCGAGCGCGCGCTGGAAGACGGTGACATTGAAATCGCACCGCTCGCCTTCATGCGCGGACGTACGCTGGCAAACGCAGCGGTCATTCTCGACGAAGCGCAGAACACCACCTCGATGCAGATGAAAATGTTTCTGACCCGGCTCGGCGAGAACAGCCGCATGATCGTGACCGGCGACCCCAGCCAAGTCGATCTGCCGAACGGCCAGCCATCAGGACTTGCTGAAGCTGTTCGGTTGCTGGAAGGCGTCGAAGGGGTCGGGCATGTCGCCTTCAAGCAGGGCGACGTGATCCGGCACGAATTGGTGGCGCGGATTGTCGCGGCCTACGACGCGGTCCAGCCGGCACGCGGAGCCAACTAATGCCAGCGACGCTCAAAGCGCGCGTAAACGCACCGCCGGTCGATATCCTGGTACAGTCGGACCTCTGGGACGCCGAGCCGCATACCGAGGCGACCGTACGCGCCGCCATCGCCGCCGCCGCGGCCGCGGTCTCAACAAGCGCCGGCGAAGTGAGTATCGTGCTGGCCGACGATTCGGCGGTACAGGCACTCAACCGTCAGTGGCGCGGCATCGACAAGCCGACCAACGTGCTGTCATTCCCGGCTGCCGCCGGTGCCGATATCATGCTGGGCGACATTGTCCTGGCCTATGAGACGCTGAAACGGGAATGCGACGATGAAAGCCGGGCCTTCCTTCATCACCTGGCGCATCTGACGGTGCATGGTTTTCTTCACCTGGCCGGCTACGACCACGAGACCGACGAACAGGCCGACGCAATGGAAGCACTGGAAAGCAAGATCATGACGCGCATGAACATGCCCGATCCATATCTTTCGTACGGCGCCGGTAACGCCTGACCGCCATGCCCGACAGCGATTCATCATCGAGTAGCGGCGGCGCCGCGTACGACCGGCGCAATTTGCCTGTCGTTGTGCCGGCGCGAGAGCACCGCGAGAACTGGTTTATGCGTTCTGTCCGTTCGCTGCTCGGCCTGAAGCCGGGCTCGATGCGCGCCGATCTGAAGGACGTGCTCGATGCCATGACCCCCGGCGAATCCGGCTTCTCGCTGGAAGAAGGCCGGATGCTGAAGAACATCCTGAGTCTGCGCGAACGTCGGGTCGGAGACGTGATGATTCCCCGCGCCGACATCATCGCCGTACAGCAGGACATTCAGATCGGCGAACTGGTGAAGGTATTCGAAGGCGCCGCCCATTCGCGTCTGGTGGTCTATAACGATACGCTCGACGATCCCGTCGGCATGGTGCACATCCGCGACCTGATCGCCTTTATCACCGCCCGCGCCGCCGTTGCTGCGGAAAAGAAAGGCCGGCGCAAGAAGCCGTTCCCGGCGGGGCTCGATCTCGCCGCCATCGATCTCGCCATGCCGCTGACGGCGGCCAAGATCGTGCGCGAAATCCTGTTCGTGCCGCCGTCCATGCGGGCGATCGACCTCTTGGTTCGCATGCAGGCGACGCGTATTCATCTGGCGCTGGTGGTCGACGAATATGGCGGCTCGGACGGCCTGATTTCGATGGAAGACATCGTCGAGCAAATTGTCGGTGAGATCGGCGATGAACATGATGAAGACGAAGCTGCCTCGGTGGTGCACCAGCCGGATGGTTCGTACATTGCCGACGCCCGCGCTGAACTGAAGGATGTGGTGAGCATCGTCGGCCATGATTTCGACGTTGGCGACGCCGCCGAGGAGGTCGACACGCTGGGCGGCTACCTGGTCACCCGCGCCGGCCGCCTGCCGTTGCGGGGCGAACTCATTCCCGGCCCCGGTCTGTTCGAATTCGAAGTGCTGGACGCCGATCCGCGCCGCATCAAGCGCGTGCGCATCACCCGTCTGAAAGAGAAGCGCGAACGGCCGCGCGACCTGACGCGCAAGCGGGGCGAACCGGACGCCGTCCTCGCCGGCACCGCGCCGCTTGCCCTGCCGCTCGACGATGGGCCGGCGCAGAATCAACCTGGCGAAGCGGCGACGGAGGCATCGCCCGATTCTCCGGCTGATTCCCCGGCAACATCTTCCCGGCCGTGACGCTGTCCCGCCTCGCCCACGCGATCGTGCTCGCCTCCGGCTGGCAGCGCGCCGGTATTGCCTTTGCCGCAGGCTGCGTCTCGGCGCTGGCAATGGCGCCGTTCAATGCCTGGCCGGTTCTGTTTCTGACCTTTCCCATTCTGGTGTGGCTGGTCGATGGCTCAGCCTCGGGCCGCTGGAACGGCGCAGTCCCTGCCGCCATTGCCGGCTGGTGTTTCGGTTTCGGTTATTTCGTCGTCGGCCTGTACTGGATCGGCCACGCCTTCCTGGTCGACGCCAAGACCTTTGGCTGGCTGCTGCCTGTGGCGGTTGCCGGCCTGCCGGCCTATCTGGCGATTTTTACCGGCCTCGGCGTTGCCGTGGCCCGGCTGATCTGGGTCCGAGGCCCGACGCGCCTGCTGGCGCTGGCAGCCACGCTGACGATGGCCGAATGGCTGCGCGGCTATCTGCTCACCGGTTTTCCGTGGAATACTTTCGGTTATGCGCTGACGGAGCCGCTCGCTTTGGCGCAAAGCGTGTCGCTGGTCGGCATCTGGGGCCTGACCTTTCTCGCCGTCGCCATCTTCTCGACGCCGGCGGCGCTGACCGACGATGCCGGCGATACGCCCCACCCGCGCCGCCCGCTGATCATCGGCGTCGCCCTGCTGGCCGGCCTCGCGGCCTACGGCGCGGCGCGGCTGTCGATGAATCCCACCACCTACGTCAACGACGTGCGGCTGCGCATCATGCAGCCAAACCTGCAGCAGGACGAGAAGTTCAACTATTCGGCCAAGACGTCCGTGATGGCGCGATACATGCGCCTCTCCGACCGCACGACAGGTCCGCAATCGGGCGGCCTGCGCGACATCACGCATCTGATCTGGCCGGAATCGGCGTTCCCGTTTTTTCTCGCGCGCGAGCCGGAAGCGCTGGCGCAGATCGCGTCGCTGCTGACGCCCGGCGGCACCTCGCTGATCACCGGTGCGGTGCGGGCGGCCCCGGATGCCTCCGCCGCCAATCCGCGTGCGTACAATTCCATCTATGTGATCGATCCCGACGGCTCGATCCGCGGCATCTACGACAAGGTGCATCTGGTGCCGTTCGGAGAATATTTGCCCTTTCAGAGCTTTCTGGAACGGCTCGGCTTGCGGCAACTGACCCGGCAGGTCGGCGGCTTCCTGTCGGGGGACCGCCGCCGCGCGATGGATGTGCCCGGCGCCCCGCGTGTGCTGCCGCTGATCTGCTACGAGGTGATCTTTCCGGGCGCCGCTGTTCCGGCTGGCGAACGTCCGGGCTGGCTGGTCAATCTCACCAATGATGGCTGGTTCGGCATCAGTTCGGGGCCGTACCAGCATTTACAGCAGTCGCGGACGCTGGCGATCGCTCAGGCCCTGCCGCTGGTGCGCGCTGCCAATACCGGCATTTCCGCTGTGATCGATCCCCTCGGCCGTATCGTCACGTCGCTGCCGCTCGGCGTCGAAGGTATCCTGGATTCGCGATTGCCGAACCCCGCCCCGACGACCGTTCACGTCGCGCTGGGCGACTACCCCCTAATTCTATTTCTGGTAGTAAGTTTGATCGCGGTCAGCCGTAGACGGCTGCGCTCCTAGATAGAACTTATTCATGGCTAATTCTCAGGGTTGTTTTAATTGCCATTAACTGTGAGGTTCATACCTCTGCTTGTTGCGCATGATCTTGCAAAAAGCATTGAAAATCATAGGAAATTTGAAAACATCGGTAGCGTTGCGGCGCGGTCGATCTGAAATGACAGATTGCATAAGGGCCTGTAGTTGTGACATTACGCAGCGCAATGGAGGCATAGGAGAAGCTTATGATGGCCAAGAAGGTGCCTAATCCGATCGACAAGCACGTCGGGTCGCGCGTGCGCATGCGTCGGATGATGCTGAGCATGAGCCAGGAAAAGCTCGGCGACGCCCTCGGCCTGACCTTCCAGCAGGTGCAAAAATACGAAAAGGGTACCAATCGTATTGGCGCCAGCCGGTTGCAACAAATTTCCAATATTCTCCAGGTGCCGGTGTCTTTCTTCTTCGAAGGCGCGCCGAATATGCCGGGTCATGTCGGCGGTCTGAGCGAAGCGCCCTCGCCCGCCTATGTTTCCGACTTCCTCGCCACTTCGGACGGACTGTCGCTGACCAAGGCTTTCATGCGCATCAAGAACAGCAAGTTGCGCCGCCGCATCGTCGACCTCGTGGAGCAGATTGCCGGCGAGGACTGACCGGCGGGCGATCCCACAAGCAGCACGAGAGTATTGCCCACCACTGCCCCCACCTTGACCTTGCAAGCGGTCACTGCAAGAAACACCCCCGACGCACAATCGGCGCGATACATTAAGCGCGCCTAGGAGGGAGTTTCAGCGGTGGCCCACAAGAATTTTCTATTCACCAGCGAGTCGGTTTCCGAAGGTCATCCGGACAAAGTCTGCGATCAGATTTCCGACGCGGTGCTCGACGCATTCCTTGAAAACGATATCAAGCTCGGCATCTCCGACGACAGCGCGGTGAACACGCGTCTCGGATGCGAAACCCTCACCACCACCAACAAGATCGTCATTGCCGGCGAAGGCCGCGGGCAGTCGCCGTTCTTCCACAAACACAACGGCAAGTTTGTCGTCGACCGCGAGTTGATCGCCAAGATCGCACGCGGCGTGGTCAAGGACATCGGTTACGACCAGGACGGCTTCTCGAGCTACGGCGCCGACGTCGAGGTGCTGCTGCACGGCCAGTCCGCCGACATCGCCATGGGCGTCGATGCCAAAAAGAAGAAGTCGGGCGAAGAAGAAGGCGCCGGCGACCAGGGCATGATGTTCGGCTTTGCCTGCACCGAGAGCGAAGTCTACGAGAAGAACTCGTTCATGCCGGCGCCGATCTATTTCGCGCACAAGATTCTCAAGTCGCTCGCCGACAAGCGCCACTCCGGCGCGATCCCCGACCTGCAGCCCGACGCCAAGAGCCAGGTCACGGTGAAATACGTTGACGGCAAGCCGGTCGGCTGCACCAAGGTCGTGGTCTCGACGCAGCACAACGAAAAGAGCCGCAACGGCAAGAAGTATACGCCGGCGATGGTCAAGGACCTGATCGAAGACGCCGTCACCAAGGCGTTGCCGAAAGGCTGGATGCCGGCGAAACCGTCCGACTTCCTGGTCAACCCGACCGGCAACTTCGTCATCGGCGGCCCCGACGGCGACTGCGGCCTCACGGGACGTAAGATCATCGTCGACACTTACGGTGGCTACGCCCCGCACGGCGGCGGCGCGTTCTCCGGCAAGGATCCCACCAAGGTCGATCGCTCGGCCGCCTATGCGACGCGCTATCTCGCCAAGAACGTGGTCGCCGCCGGCATCGCCGAGCGCTGCACCATTCAGGTCGCCTACGCGATCGGCGTCGCCGACCCGATGTCGGTGCTGGTCGATCTGCACGGCACCGGTCAGGTCGATGAGAAGAAGCTCGAGAAGATTTTGCCCGAGCTGTTCCGCCTGACCCCGACCAACATCCGCCGCACGCTGAAGCTCAACAAGCCGATCTACCGCCGCACCGCGGCCTACGGTCATTTCGGGCGCGCGCCCGACAAGGACGGCGGCTTCTCGTGGGAGAAGACCGACCTCGCGGCCGCGATCCGCAGCGCGGTAAAATAGGTCCACGGACCCTCATTGAAATGCTGCGATGCCCCGCGAAAGCGGGGCATTTCAGTTTTGGCTGATGCGTCATGGCCGGGCTTGTCCCGGCCATCCACGCCTGGCTGACTGCTCATTGTAGAAAGAAAAACGTGGATGCCCGGCACAAGGCCGGGCATGACGGGGCATGGATCGAGATTTACCGGACTCACCGCGCGCCTTCTTCGGCCGGCGCAAGGGACAGCACCCGCTCAAGCCACGGCAGGCGGCGCTGTTCGATGAACTGCTGCCGAGCCTCGCGCTCGACCTTAGCCATCCACCGCCGCCGGATCTGCGCAGCCTGTTTGCAGCCGCACCCGAACGGCTGCGGCTGGAGATCGGCTTCGGTGGCGCCGAACATCTCATCAAACAAGCCATCGATGAACCGCAAAGCGGCTTCATCGGCTGCGACGGCTTTACCGAGGCGATCGGCAAGGCGCTGGTCGCCATCGATGACGAAGACCTCACCAACATCCGGCTGCACTTCGGCGACGCCAGCGACCTGCTCGATTGGCTGCCCGAAGGCCAATTGTCGCGCATCGACCTGCTTTATCCCGATCCGTGGCCGAAACGCCGGCACTGGAAGCGTCGCTTCGTCCAGGACGAGATGCTGACGCGGCTGGCGCGCGTGCTCGAACCCGGCGGCGAATTGCGCTTTGCCACCGACATCGCCGACTACGCCGCCTATGCGCTGACGCGGATCATGCGGTCGAAGGATTTCGTCTGGACTGCAGAGCGCGCCGACGACTGGCGCCAGCCGTGGCAGGGCTTCACCCGCACGCGCTACGAGGCCAAGGCCATCCGCGAAGGCCGCACGCCGGCGTATTTTATTTTCCGGAAGATCTAGCTGTCATTCCGGGGCGCGAACGAAGTGAGCGAACCCGGAATCCATATTCGCTGACCGGGGTTATGGATTCCGGGCCCATCGCTTCGCGATGTCCCGGAATGACGGCGAATTACTCGCCGGTGCCCTGACGCACCTGCCAGAACCGCACCACGCGCTGCGCGGTGGCCGCGGTCAGCCGCTCGAAATTCTCATGCGCCGCGTCGAGCATCTGGCTCGAGACCTTGGCGCCGGATCGCGACTTGATGATCGCCCGGACGGTCGGCCAGCCAAACCCAGCCGAACGCGCCAGAATCAGCACCGGATCGGCGCGCTCGCCATTTACCAACCGGTCCACCACTTCGACCGGCACCGCGCACACGGTGGCGAGCCCGGCGATGGTCTCTTCGTATTTTCCGGCCGTGGCGTAGTCGAATATATCCTGCTCGCCCAGCTTGCGTTCCTTGTGCAGCGCCCGCACCGACGCCAATGCCGCCGTGTAATTGCGCGGCGCCGCCTTGACGGCGACTTCGTCGGTCACCTTCGCCAGCACCTTGCGGATCTCGGCCTGGGTCTCGGGCCGGGCCTCGGCCAGCAACCGCTTCTGCACCACGTCGCTCGCCTGCATCAGCAACTGGCGGAACAGACGCGGCGGAATATCGGTGCGCATGCCGACCTTCTCGGCCAACACGCCGTCCTGCTCGGCGCGCCGGACCAGCGTGTTGAAGGCGGCTTCGGACAGGCGGGCCTGCGGATTGGTGGCGATCGAGCGCGCCACCTCGCGGTCGCCGCGGGTGACCAGCACCTCAGACAGCGCCTCGCTGACCTCCTTGCGCACCGACAGCGCCAGCAGATGCGCCTGGCTCTTGGTCGACGCGATATGCATCAGATCGGCATCGGCGATATTGGCGGACTTGATCAGCGGCCCGGCGACGTCGATATCGTCGTTCCGCGCCAGCTTGCTGACGACGCCTTTCGGGGCGTTGGCGATGGGGGCGAGCCGCCGCGCCAGCTCGGCCAACGCCTTGGCCTCGATTTCATCGATCAGGCAGCCGATGACGTCGTCGAACAGCGCCACGTGGTCGTCGTTGAAGGCGGCGGCGCTGTCGAGGAACAGGCCGGTGACCCGGCGCAGGGTTTCGGCACGCTTTTCCGCGGTGCCGTGCTGGACCACATCTTCCAACTCTGGAAGCAGCGACGCGGGAGCACCCATTACAAAACCCTGAAAACGCCTGTGGAACTCGAAAAGCCAGTGGCTTTACGCAAATTTAAGGGCAGATTCTGAAGGAAGGGTTAGCCTCCCGAAATCCGGGAAAGCCTTGCATGAGGCGCCGAAACGGCTATATTCCTGTGGTCAAGCAATACACACTCATAACCAGCGGGTTTTGAGAGTGGGTCCTCCCGGGCCCGCTCTTTTTTGTTACCAAAATGGCCGAAAGCCACGCACATCAGACCGATGCGGCCACCGCCGCCGATGAAATCGAACCGCGTCTCGTCGTCGAGCCGGGGTTGCCGGCGCGCGTCGCCACCGTGGCGGAGCCGGTCATCGAGCAGCTCGGCTATCGCCTGGTAAGGGTCAAAGTGACGGCCACCGAAGGCTGCACGGTGCAGATCATGGCCGAGCGCCCGGACGGCACCATGACGGTCGAGGACTGCGAAACCATTTCGCGCGCGCTGTCGCCGGTGCTGGACGTCGCCGACCCGATCGCCAAGGCCTACCGGCTGGAAATTTCGTCGCCCGGAATTGATCGTCCACTGGTGCGGAAATCGGATTTCGACCGCTACACCGGTCATTTGACCAAGATCGAGATGGACGTCCCGGTGGACGGCCGCAAGCGGTTCCGCGGCTTCCTGGCCGGCACCGAGGGCGACATTGCCCGCCTGCGCCGCGACGACGCGGCCGCCGGCGAGGACGCCGAGGTTCGGCTGCCCATCGCCGACATGAGCGAAGCCAAGCTGGTGCTGACCGATGAACTGGTCGCCCAGGCGCTGCGACGCGAAAAGGCCGCCAAACGCGAGGCGCGCGACGCGCGCAAGGAACAACGGCAACGCCGGCTTGGCCGAAAAGCCGGCGCCGCCGGCAAGGATTGAGCCCGGGCAGCGGCGATCCGCTTCCCGTCACGACGAGAGCATTTTGAAAGAGGGAGACTGAGCGATGGCTGTCAGCGCCAACCGGCTCGAATTGTTGCAGATCGCCGATGCGGTCGCGCGCGAGAAATCGATCGACCGCGGCATCGTCATCGCGGCGATGGAAGATGCCATCGCCAAGGCGGCGCGCTCGCGCTACGGCGCCGAGACCGACGTGCACGCCGAGATCGAGCCGAAGACCGGCGACCTCCGCCTTACCCGCCACATGCTGGTGGCCGAGACGGTCGAGAACTCGTCCAACCAGATCACGCTCGAGGATGCGCGCAAGCGCCATCCCGCCGCGCAGGTCGGCGATACCATCGCCGATCCGCTGCCGCCGCTGGAATACGGCCGCATCGCCGCGCAGTCGGCCAAGCAGGTCATCGTGCAGAAGGTGCGCGAAGCCGAGCGCGACCGGCAATATGCCGAATACAAGGATCGCATCGGCGAGATCGTCAACGGCGTCGTCAAGCGCGTCGAATACGGCAACGTGGTGGTCGACCTCGGCCGTGGCGAGGCCATCGTGCGCAGAGACGAATTGCTGCCGCGCGAGGTATTCCGCAACGGCGACCGCATCCGCGCCTACATCTACGACGTGCGCCGCGAGCCGCGCGGCCCGCAGATTTTCCTGTCGCGCACGCATCCGCAGTTCACCGCCAAGCTGTTCGCGCAGGAAGTGC
>LNFM01001908.1_pt1 | contig 45477 bp, 46 predicted proteins | sample 596031 | NCBI WGS metagenome assembly LNFM01 (sample SAMN04254537, study PRJNA301005) | activated carbon metagenome | isolation source: dual media filters at the Ann Arbor, Michigan drinking water treatment plant | place: USA: Ann Arbor
TGCGCACGGGCGAAGAGAAAGGCGTGCCGGGCACCGTCCACGTGCCCGCCTACGGCGACAGCCCGGAACGTGAAGCACCGGTGATCAAGTGGGCTGGCCGCGTGCTGGCCTATTGGCTGCAGGTGCGCAAGGAGCAGAAGCTCGCTGGCGACTTCCTGTTTCCCGCGACGCGTACTGGCAAGCCATGGGGCAAGGTGACGCACTACGACGCCGTCCGTTCGGTCCTCGAAGCCTCCGGCATCGACAAGAGCCTGTGCGAGGGTGGTGCCTATCGCCTGCGGCACACCTTCGCCCTGCGCCAGCTGCGCCGCGGCAAGTCCGAGGAACTGGTGGCGAAGTGGCTCGGGATCGTCGAAATGCGTGTGATGGATCGCTACCGTCGCGTCGACTACTCCGCCGAGCGACCGGACTGAGACCGAACACGGGCCACGGAAACAGCGCACCGCATGCCGGCAGACCTCATGGCCATCGCCCACGTGCGCAAGGTGCTGCTCGAGCTCGGATACGAGGACGTGCCCGAGCGTCTCGTTTCGTCGTCGCTCGGGATGTCGTTATGGGTGTCGTTGCCGATCGCGGACCTCGCCGGTCGAAATCCGAAGCAACTGGTGGCCGATGACGACGGCCGCGCCGCACTTCGGCAGTGGATCGTGGACCGCCTGGCTGCTGGCGCTTAGGCGGCTGCCCGCACGGCCTCCTGATCCTGACCAGCCGGCTCGTGAAGTTCCCCGGGAACAGTAGGTGAACCTGCGTGCACCGCACTCGCCTCCTCGCTCGCAATCGCAACGGCCGGGGTTCCGATACCGCTTTCGTCCACAGTTCCACCATCTGGTTCACCCGACGCGGTCCGGCGCTGCCCCGTGGGCTTGGGCTTGGCCGCCTCTGCGGCCAGCCGTGCATCGCGTTCGTTCATCCGCCGTCGCACGCCCATCCAGAGGTTGCGCGCCCGCGTCGAGATGTGGAGCACGGCGCGCTTGTACATCGACCGGCGCGTCTCGAGCTCCCGCTCGTTGATGATCTCCTCGATGGCCAGCGTCTCCATCATGGGCATGACGACATCGAGCTTGTGCATCAGGTCGAAGTAGCGCCGACCGAACGACGACGTGATGCCAATCTCCACCTGCAGCGGCACCGTGTCGTAGGAAGCCAGCACATCGATGTTGTGATGCTTGAGCAGGGCCTCGGCCTGGTCGATCGCCGTGTTGATCTCTGTGGTCGCCGAGTCCAGCGACTCGCGGATGTTCTGCTCGATGCGCTCCACCACCTCGTGGTCGAGCTTGACCCGCCCGAGCTCGCTGATGAAGTACATCGAGGCCTGGAAGCTGTAGAAGCACCGGGCGAACAACCGCTTGGCGTGCGGACTCGACAAATGTGTCGTGCGCTTGAGCGACGCGCCTTCAACCTTTCGGAAGTCGGCGCGGTACTCGTCCTTGTTCAGGATGCGCTCGTTCACCTGACCGGTGTCGATGACGGCGAGTCGGGTCGAAGTCATGGGGCCTCTCCGTGGTCCGGGTGAAATTGACGCGTACCGCAATCATCCCGAGCGCGCCCGTCGCGCGCCACCGTAAAGGCGGGCCCAACCCCCTGCCGAAATCGCGCGTCGCCCCATCGTTGACAAAGCCGGGCACCCGGCGCTAAGGTGTTGCACGTGCAGTAGCTGGCCCTGCACCCCAAATCAGGCAAGCCCTCCAGAGCGTCGATACGACGCGCCGCCCACATCGGGCACACCCTCATCCGCCGATCAGCCTTTCGAGGCGCGACCTTCCTGGTCGTGCGCCGAAAGGTGTTTCCCGATCGGTAGCTGGCACACCGATTGACGCGGCACGCGCCGCCGAAGCCAGCCCTTGAATGCCGGTTCATGACCGGCCTCCACCTCAACCCCCGCGGGGCACTCGCTGCCCCGATGGGGACAGGCGTTGCTCCGCATTCCCTTGGAGGCAGCGATGCTCACCATGAGTGCCACCAACGCCTGTATCCGGGGCTCCCTCTTCGACTGCGAGGAGCCTCTTTCCATCCCCGGCAGCGCCGAGGCCATCCATACCCTGCAGTTGCACCAATGGCCGCTGCAGGCGCTCGACGAACCGACTGCGCCGGTCTCGGCAGACGACGAGGTCACGTGGAGCGAAGCGGCCGTCGTGCAACTGCATTGGGTGCTCCTGCAAGAGCTGAAGAAGCTCACGGACCCCGAGACGCCCCTGGAGGAGAAGATCGAGACGCTCGACTGGGCACTGACCAGTCCCGCGAACGATCACCGGCCCTTCTCGTTCGCCTCGTGCGTGCGCGTCGTCGGCACCAGCCCCTTGTCGCCCACCGCGTACTTCGGGCTGCTGGACGTCGACGAGATTCGCCAATGGCTCCTCGTCAATGCGCGACGGTGGCTGCGGGAGTCCGTCGCACGCTATCCGCAGTGGGCGCAGGACCTGTTCTACAGCGATCCCCACTTCGCTGCGGCGCAGCTGACGGCCAATCCGCAGTGGCTCAACGAGCAGATCCGTCGCCACGAGGCATCGGTGTCCTGGGACTCCGCCCAGCCCGACCTGTTCGCGCTGCCGCTCGACGGGAGCGGCGCTCGCACCCCGGAGATGCCATGCCACATCAACTGATGCGACCCGAGGTGCTGCTGGTCGTCATCCTCGTACTCTGGGGGATCGCCGGCAAGTTGGACGAGCCCCTCGAGGGATTCGATCCCGAGGCTACGACCTCCATGGCACCCGCCATCGGCGGGGAGGCCCAGGCACCGGTGGTTCACCTGCTGTGCACTCTCGACGAAGTCGGCGAAGGCACGGGCAGGCGAAACGCCGAGCCGTTGCTCACCTCGGCTTCCACCTCCACGGTGCGGCCATCTCATCCTTCCCGGCTCACCGCTGCGATCCCTCGCGACGTCACGAGCCGCCGACTGACCTGCGTCGTCACCGACGACGACTAGGAGACCTCGATGAATGCTCAGGCCCTTCCCATCCGCACCGCGTGCATGCAGCACCTGCTGCCCGTGCGCTCGGTGGGTGAGTTCGAACACCTCGTGAAGGAATGCGAAGTCCTCACCGGCAACGCCGGCCGCACCTTCGTCGTGGCCGGCGTGGATCGGCCCGCCTACCAGGTGCACGCGGAGGCCGCAGGCTTCCAGATCGCACGGCTGGACGGTGTCGTGCCGCATCAGTGGCTGGCCACAGCACCCGAGCTTGCCAGCCATCCCATCGGCCACGCCTTGGCGTGCGGCCTCCTCTACACCGAGCCTCTCGCGCCGTAGCGCGTCGGGCTCCCCCGATCTCGCAAGGAGCAACCCCCATGTCGATGAACCTTCCAAGCATCGGCTCGGTCCAGACCCCCTACGGCCTGGCCAGCATCCACGTCGGCCGCTATCCCAAGGGTGGCGCCATCTACGTCCAGCTCTACACGGCGGACGGCGACGAGCCGCCCGAGCCGCTCGCAACCCTGAGCTGCAACCTCGTGCCCTACGGCGCCGTGCTCTCGGACGACGAACTTTCGGTGAAGTCGTGGTCCGAGAACGAGCCGCTGATCGACTCGATGCTTGCCACCGGGCTCTTCGAAGACACCGGTCGGCGCACGCCCACCGGGTTCGCGGTGGCGCCGACCTGGCGCATCGCGAACCCTGAGCTCGTGCCCGCTCGACAGTAGTCCCGCGAAGTAACGGCGCGACGGCGATCGATCCGACATGCCCATGGGCACGACGATCGACCACGACGCGCACATGCATCGGAAAGCGGCTCCCCCTGGCAACAGGAGGACCGCGCTCCGGAAGGAGTCGCCTCACGGCGGTTCTTTCCGAAGGGATGGCAGCCCTTCGGAAAGAACCGAGTTCCCCACAGGCAGCTGACAGGCCTGGCGCCCTCCGGCGCGAAGTCAGCCCTTGAATCGCGGCCGCTGCCCCTAAGCGGCCCCATGCAGGTACCACGCCTGCACCACCCATCCCGTCCGGCGGGCAGCAGTCCGGCCATTCCGTGGCCGATTGCCTGCCTCTTCAGCCCACCGTCGCGCATCCGAGCCTGCCAGTCCACGCCTTCAAGGCGTGCGGCCTGGCAGCGCCTTGCCGCGTGGGCATCACGTACCCGAGGAGTTCACATGAACCTCAGTGACTTTGCCCCACCCGCTGCTGCCCTCGAGCCGCAGCCCATCAGTGTCGACGTCCTTCGCGAAAAGTACTGCAAGGGCGACGAATCAACCATCGACGACGTCAACACGCGCGTCGCCACGGCTCTCGCGGACGTCGAGCCTGACCGCCGCGACAAGCATCGTGCCGAGTTCCTGCGGGCGCTCCAGCGGGGCTTCCTGCCGGCCGGTCGCATCCAGTCGGCTGCGGGCATGGACCTCGCAGCGACGCTCATCAACTGCTTCGTGCAGCCGGTAGGCGACTCCATCGCCCAGATGGACGATGGCCACCCCGGCATCTATACCGCGTTGACCGAGGCCGCTGAGACCATGCGTCGCGGCGGTGGCGTGGGCTACGACTTCTCGCGCATCCGCCCACGCGGTGCCTGGGTCGGCAGCACGCGCAGCCACGCGTCGGGCCCGGTGAGCTACATGCAGATCTTCGACCGCTCCTGCGAGACGGTGGAGAGCGCCGGTGCGCGACGAGGCGCCCAGATGGGCGTGCTCCGCTGCGACCACCCCGACATCGAGGAGTTCATCCACGCCAAGGACACCGGCGGCCTGAAGAACTTCAACCTCTCGGTGGCCTTGACCGACGCCTTCATGCAGGCCGTGGTCAACGACGGCGACATCGACCTGAAGCACGCCGCGCAACCGGGAGCCGCCCAGGTGGCCGCGGGCGCCTACCAGCTTTACGCCGGTCAGGGACCCTGGGTCTATCGAACCGTAAAGGCACGGGTCCTGTGGGACCAGATCATGCGGTCCACCTATGACCACGCCGAACCTGGCGTGCTGTTCATCGACACGATCAATCGCGACAACAACTTGTCGTACTGCGAGACGATCGAAGCCTGCAATCCGTGTAGCGAGCAATCGTTGCCGGCCTACGGCTGCTGCTGCCTGGGCTCCATCGACCTGACCCGCTTCGTGCTCGACCCGTTCGAGCCGAACGCGAGATTCGACGAGGAAGCCTTCGCCCGCGTGGTCGGAACCGCAGTGCGCATGCTCGACAACGTGCTCGACGCCACTGTCTGGCCATTGCTGCAACAGAAGCAGCAGGCTATGGACAAGCGTCGGGTCGGCTTGGGCTTCACCGGCCTGGGCGATGCCCTCGTGATGCTCGGGTTGCGGTACGACACGCCCGAGGCGCGCGGGCAGGCTCGACGGATCTCCGAGCTGTTGCGAGACGCGGCCTACCAGGCCTCCATCGACCTCGCGCGAGAGCGCGGGCCGTTCCCGCTGTTCGACGCAGAGCTGTACCTTTCGCGCGGGACCTTCGCGTCACGTCTGCCGCAACATCTGCGGGAGCAGATCCGGCAGTACGGCATCCGCAACTCGCACCTGCTGTCGATCGCGCCGACCGGCACGATCAGCCTGGCGTTCGCGGACAACGTGAGCAATGGGATCGAGCCGGCGTTCAGCTGGCGGTACACGCGCAAGAAGCGCATGCCCGACGGCAGCATCCAGGAGTACGGGGTCGAGGACCACGCATGGCGGCTGTATCGCCGCCTCAAGGGCGAAGCGGCGCCGCTGACATCCGCCTTCGTCACTGCGCTCGAGATGAGCGCCATGGCCCACGCCGCGATGGTTGCGGCCGTCGCTCCCTGCATCGACACCGCCATCTCCAAGACGGTCAACGTCCCGGCGGACTATCCCTACGAGCAGTTCAAGGACCTGTACCTATGGGCCTGGAAGGCCGACATCAAAGGGTTGGCGACGTTCAGACCCAATGCGGTGACCGGTTCCATCTTGAGCGTCGAGGGTGAGCAAGCCGCGCAGACAGCAAGGCCAGCTCAGGATGACGATCCGCTGCGCAAGCAGTTCGACAGCCGACCCGAGGGCGATCTCGAAGGCGTGACCTCGAAGGTCGAGTACCACACGAGCGAAGGCAAGAAGTCGGTCTACCTGACCATCAACTTCATGCGCGTTGCGGGCAGCGTCAACGGCCAACAGGTCGTCATCGAGCGGCCGGTGGAGTTCTTCATGCCGGCGGGTCAGCGCGACGAGGGCCAGCAATGGATCGCCTCGAACATGCGGATGCTCTCGATGGTGGGCCGCTCCGGCGGCTCGATCGAGAAGGCGCTGATGAACATGCGCGAAGTGGTCTGGGACAAGGGACCGGTCCAGTGCGGCAGTGTGCAGCGTGGTGACGGGCACATGGCCAGGCGCTGGCACGACTCCGAGGTCGCGGCGATCGGCTATTGGCTGCAGCAGATGCTGGCCAAGCGCGGATTCCTGGATGCAGAGGGCACGCAAGTGCCGGTGCTTGAGCTGTCCGCGCGCCTGTCGAGGCAGTTGGAACTGCAGTTGGGCTTCGAAGGCTTTGTGGCCTCGGCCGACAGCGTGGCATCGCTGCCGGCGTCGTCGAGCTTCGTGACGCGCGGCCGTCAGTGCCCCGAGTGCGGGGCGCGGGCCCTGCAGCGCGTCGACGGCTGCGAGCGCTGCCCCGAGTGCAACCACGTCGGCAGCTGCGGCTGAATCAACAACCCCGGTCTCCTCGGCGCATGGTGCACACCCTCCAGGTGGGCCACGTGTGCCGAGGCTGCCGACTCATCGGACGACATCATGAACAATGACTTTGAAGTGCGCGTGAAGGACTTGAAGTCCCGTGCGCACGGGCATTGGACGTCCATCCTGCGAAAACTGGGCGTCGACGAAGACATCCTCAAGGGCAAGAACCTGCCATGTCCCATCGATGGCTGTGGCGGTACCGACCGCTTCCAGTACACGGACAAGTTCGGCGAAGGCAACTACCACTGCCGCTCCTGCGGTGCCGGTGGTGGCCTGAAGCTGGCCCACGCCGTGCGCGGAGGACGGTTCGGCGAACTGCTCGACGACATCGAGCAGATGCTCGGCACGGCCCGTGTCGCGTCGGCACCAGGGCTGTCAGGGCCATCGCTGGAGCGGATGAAGAAGCTGTGCCACCAGACCTGGCTGCAGGCGACCCCGGTCGCCGCCGGCGACGAGGTGGACCGGTATCTGCGCAACCGCGGCATCGACCAGCGTGCGTACCCGAAGACGCTTCGGTTCCATCCGGCCCTGGGCTACTACGAGAAGCAGCCCGGGCAAAAGCGCTCGAAGCTGATCGCCACCTACCCGGCGATGCTCGCGTGCGTGCAGGGGACCGACGGTCAGGCCGTCACGCTGCACCGCACCTACCTGAAGGACGGGCGCAAGGCACTGGGTGACCAGTCCAAGAAGCTCCTGTCTGCGGGCATCAACGGAGCTGCCGTGCGCCTCGACGAGGCCACGGACGAACTCGCGATCACCGAAGGCATCGAGACCGCGCTGGCAGTGCGCCTGCGCACGAGCAAGCCGACCTGGGCCGCGTTGAACTGCGGCAACCTGGAGCGGCTGTGGGTCCCCGAGCGTGTGCGGCGCGTGTGCATCTATGCCGACAACGACGCCAACGCGGAGTTCGCCGGCCAGTCATCGGCTTACCTGCTCGCGCAACGCCTCGTTCGCGAGGCACGCAAAGCAGGTCTGCATCGCACGGTAGAGGTCTTCGTGCCCCGCCAGGCCGGCACGGATTGGGCCGACATCTGGCTCGCCTCGCTTGCCAAGGACAAGCGGGCGGCATAGTCTTTCGGGGTGGCAGCAATGCCACCCCTCTTTCCTTGTGTCCTCCGTGGGCACAGCGAAAGAGGTCCGAAGTTTGTTTCCCTGTGGCAGCTGCCAGGCCACGCTGATCGACAGCAAAGGTAGCCCTTCAATCCGAGCGCGCGACGGTCTCGCCGTCGCGCCGCATCACCGCTCAGCCAGGCTGAGCCCACCACCCCGCGGGGACGCGCTTCCCCGCTCAAGGGGTAGAGCCGTCCCCGTATTTCATCTGGAGATCCCCATGAAGTACGGACGTTCCCTCGTCGACCTTGCCACCGAACTCGAGCGGCAGCTCGCGACGAAGCAGGACATGATCGTGCCGACCCCGCTGATGCATCACGTCACCAGCGAGAGCGGCAGCTCTGTGCTCAACATCGAGACCAGCGACGGCGTGCGGACCTTCAGGACCACCGAGAACTGCCGCCGGCAGCTCGCGGACCGCCTGAAGATCCCGTACGCCTACTTCGAGCGCATGCGCGCCGAGCAGCCCTCGCTGCTGGATCGCAACATCGACACCTGGCTGCATTCGCAGCCGGAACAGCGCATGGTGCGCACGCTGGATGGCAACGCGCGCGCGTTCCTGTCCGACCGCTACCGCCGCCTGGACAACTACGATCTGCTCGCGCACGTCTACCCGATGCTGCGCGAGTTGCCTGGGGCCCGCGTGGAGTCGTGCGAGGTCACCGACAGCCGCATGTACCTGAAAGTCGTCACGTCCCGTGTGCAGTTCGAGCTGCAGCCCGGCGACGTGGTTCACGCCGGCGTCGTCATCAGCAATTCGGAGACCGGACAAGGCTCGCTGTCGGTGAGTCCGCTCATCTTCCGGCTGCTTTGCAGCAACGGCCTCATCGCGGCCGATCAGGCCATGCGCAAGACCCACATCGGACGCATGACCGAGACCTCGCCCGACGAGGTCACGTTCTTCAAGGAAGACACCCTGGCCGCCGACGATGCGGCCTTCTTCCTGAAGGTGCGTGACACCGTACAGGCCGCCGTGTCCGAGGCCACCTTCTCGCTGATCGCCGAGCGCATGCGCAAGACGATGGGCATCAAGCTGGTGGGCGACCCGGTCAAGAGCGTCGAGCGTCTCGCGGTGAAGTACCTGCTGCAGGAGCACGAGAAGGCCGGCGTGCTGCGCGCGCTGATCAAGGACGGCGACCTCACGGGCTTCGGACTCGTGAACGCCGTCACGGGCTACGCCCAGGAGGTCGATCTGTACGACCGCTCGACCGAACTGGAGGCCATTGGCGGGCGCCTGCTCGACCAAGGCGCCAAGGAGTGGTCGGAGCTCGCCGAAGCAGCCTGACCCGCATCGCACTGCCCCTCGGGGGCAGTCACCACCCCATCGAGGACGCCGCACCCGCGGCGTCCTCTTCTTTTTTGCGAGCGGTCGTTTTCCAAGCGTGCACAACGGCCCGGGAGGGCCTAAGCTCCCTGGCTCGGAGTAGGAAGTCCGGGATGCCGAACTGCCCACAACATCGCTCCGTGTCCGGTGGTTGATCCGAGGCGACCACCCCCACAATTTCGCGTAGCATGCGCCGGTTGCGGGGAGGGACAAGAAGAAGGATCAACGAAAGTCCAGATCGATGGGCCTTCGTTTGCTCTGAGCGGCGATCAATGATGACTCCGAACGCAAACATTGCGCTCCGTCGGCTGGGCTAGTCATGGCGGCCGAACACTCCGACGAAGATCGGCACCGAGCCCTCGCTGCCTTCATCGAGTCCATGCTGGATCGGCACGGCGTGGCCGAGCGCCAGCGCATCCGCGCGCTCGAAGCGGCGCTCGGGATGTCGTACACCCAGGTGCGACGGCGCATGCTGGGGGACGCCCCTTGGACGATCGATGAGATCAAGCAGCTCGCGAACCATTTCCACGAGCCTCTGATCCCGATCCTGGCGGCGCTTGCTGACGAGCCAGGCGTGCCCGCCACCCTTCCTTTTGGGGGCGCTGCTGTCCCATGCACGATCTGGCCGGTCGGAGAACCGCTGCCGGGTCGCATCGGGCCCATGGTTGCCTTGCGCGACGACACCACCGGGCAGTGGACTGTCGCTCCAGCCGCCGAGGTCGCCGACAGCCCCAGCTACGAGCTCGCCCGTCTGCTTTTCGAGCGCGCGCCTCCGAAGCGGGTGGCCGTCCTCGACGACGACAGCGATTCCGCGCAGTCGATCGTCGACTTTCTCAGCGCCAAAGGGCTGGATGCCAAGCCGTTCGACTGTGCGACCAACCTGCTCGCCGCCATGGAAGACGAGCACTTCGACGGATTCGTGGTGGACTGGCTGCTGGGCGAAAACACGGCCAAGGATCTGCTGTCGAAGATCCGAGTGCGCGTGCCATCAGGCCCGCTGGTGATCCTCACCGGGCAGATAGCGACCGGCCTCGCGACCGAGGAAGAACTGGTGATGGTGGGAGCGTCCTACCGCGCCCTGCTGTTCGAGAAGCCGACCCGCCCGCTGTCGATCTTCAACGCCCTGCAGGTGGGATTCGCAGGCTCGGCGCCCGCGGCTTGAACCGCCCGTGGGGATAGCTTGCCGATTGCCGCCAGCGCTTGCGTCACTGCGAAGCGCCGGGATCCGAATGTTCGAATGCCGCTCATTCACATTCTGATACTGACGACATACGAACTAACTAATTTACTTCCAGCGCCGTCTAGTCTGTTATCAATGTATATGTAACGCCAATTATCATTGACATCCAGCGCCAGGAATCGGTAATCTTTGGCTCAAGTCGCCACGGCGTTGCCGTTTCGACTTGACGCCGGGCCCGCCGCCCGCGTCGACCCGCCACACGGCAGACCGGACGGACACCATGGACAACGCAACCTCACTCTCGCAGGTTCAGCGAGCCAATCTGAACCTCCTCCTGCTCATGCGCGACGTTGCGCTTCGCGACATGGGCGGCGCGGTCTGCAGCTTCGGGCTGGCCCGCCAAGACTTCGCCGCCATCGTCAGTCGCGCGCCCGACGAACTGCTGAGCTTCGTCTGCGGCCTCGGTGACCAGGCGCTGTTCCTTCCTCGCAGCGACCTGTCCGCGCTGCTCGCCTTGCCGCCGGCCGTCGCGCCGGCGATCGCCTCGGCACGTCCGGCCACGGTCCGTGCCACCCGCATCGCCGACGCCTGAGCGTCCCCGAGGACGGTGAACCGTGCTCAGCACGACGGCGGCCAGCCTGCGTGCGCTCGAAACGGCGCGCCAGTGCGCCATGCTGGGCGCCCACCACCGCACCATCTCGTTCATCACGAGCTTGACGCCCGGCTACATCGGCCGGGCGGTCTACTGCAAGCAGTACCCGGCGCCGATCGGACGTCCGCAGTACTCCGAGGACTTCCTCTTCAAGACCAGCCGCCGCCTCCAAGCGGAGGCCAGTCTCCTCGCCGCGCACTACCGTCGCCTGACCCATGACGGCTTCCTGCCCGCGGATGCGTTGATCACTGCCTACCGCCATCACCGCACGACGCACCCATCGTCGGAGCTGGGCTTCGACCAGGCGTTCTTCATGGTGTCTCGGCTGGACGGGATCTGGGCTGCGGACAAGAGCGTGCTCTCCTTCGTCGAGTGCCGGAACTGCCGCAGCGCCTACCTCGCGGCCCACGGCATGGCCAAGCGCGACAACTGCCCCGTCTGCCGCACCGATTGGCAAGCGCCCTCACGTCGCCGGTCTGCGAGCAAGCCATCCCGCCCGGCGCCGGCGCCACCTGTTTCGACGCGCCACGATCAGGACGAACCGTGGCAATTGGAACTGGACATCGCGCACGTGCGACTGGTGCGCCGACTCGAGCAGTTGGGGGCTGGCCACAGGGTCTGCGCCGTCCTGGCCGGCGAACACTGGACGAACCTGTACCGCGCCTCGCGCGGCCGCCCGACCGTGACGTGTGCGCATCTGTCTCGCCCCATGCCTCTGGACCATTGGTCCGCAAAGACGGAGGTGACGCACCGCGTGCAGTACGCGATATTTGCTGCGCACTTCCGACGGCTCGTCCAACTGGACCTGACGCCGGTCGAGGCCATCTGCACGGCAATCGAGGAAATGCGCAAGGCATGCCACGGGTATCCCAAGCCCGCGACCTTCGATCGCTGCTTTGAGGTTGCCGCTCTCCTGAATGGACTGTGGGGAGTGCCGACTCGCCAGTTCGAACTGGCGCAGTGCCCGGAGTGCGACTCTCACCACCTGGTCAGCAAGCTCGAGACCCGCCCGATGGGCTGCCCCTTCTGCATGCTCATCCGCCGTCACCGCGTGCTGCTGCCCACGCCAGCGACAGCGGACGCGAACCCATCCTGAGTCTGGGTCCTCCCTGCCCGAAGACGCCGGGCAGGATTTTCGCGGGGATGCAGCCGCCGTTTCGGGTTGAAGGCGCAGAGTCCATCGCCTCATCATGGACGCCACTCCACCCGTGGCGTCCCACATGGGCTTTCTCGAACTGCTCCAGCGTCGCCATCGCCCTGCGCCCTCGGTCCGCACCGAGCCCGGCGAGCTCGCCACCTCGGCACACGCAGGAAAGCATCCCTCGGTGGACCCCGGCATCGCGGCCTGCTCAGTCGACGAATTGCTCGCCTCGGAGGCAGAACTGCTGCAACGGTTCAAGTACTGCTATGGCTGCGATGCCGAGACCTTCGAGCGCGACATCGTCGCGCCGATCCGGCGCTACGCCAGCTATGTGAACCTGCTCCCAGCCACCGCCGACAACTTCTTCTGCGGTGCAGGTGGCTTGTTCCGTCTCGGACTTGAAGTGGCCTTCTTCGCGCTGCAGGGCACCGACGCCCACATCGTGTCCGGCCGCGCGACCATCAGCGTCCGCAAGGACTTGGAACCGCGCTGGCGCAGAGCCACGTTCCTCGCGGGCTTGTGCAGCGAGCTGCACCGCACGCTGGGCGCTGCCACCGTGACCGATGACCAGGGGGAGGAGTGGCCCTCCTACTTGCTGCCACTGACTGCCTGGCTCGAGCGCCGTCGCGCACGCCGCTTCTTCGTTCGCTGGATCGCCAATGCACCGGAGAGTCGCGGCCCAGGTCTGTTCGCGTTGCCGCACATCGTCGCCCCCGAGGAGATGCAGCAACTTGCCGCGGCCAACAACGTCGTCGTCCCGCAGATGCTCGCCTCCATCACGGGCATACCGCTCCTGCACGAGCAGAGCATCCTGATCGAACTGGTCAAGCGCTCCGCGGCATTGGTGATCGACCGCGACCTCGCCGCCAGTGCCCACCGATACGGCAGGCCGATCCTCGGCGCACACATCGAGCGGTACTTGCTCGATGCCATGCGCCAACTCATCGCCGCGCACCCTGCCTGGTCGCCCAATTCCGAGCGCTCGCGCGTCTGGCTGGGCAGCGAAGGCCTCTTCATCGTCTGGCCCAACGCAGCAGCGGAAGTCCGCAAGGTCCTCGAGGACGACGACCTGCGTGGCATCCCCAAGGCACCTGAGACGATCGTCGAGATCCTCACCGCGGCTGGCGTGCTGGTTCCCCCGCCTTCAGAGCTCGGCTGCTGGAGGATCCTGCCTCCGGGAACTTCCGCCGCAATCGAAGCTGTCCGCCTAGCATCCCCGGACATCCTGCTCGCAGGGCAGGCTCGTCAGGTCGTGCCGCTGCACCAGCCATTGCTGGCTCGTGCCACCGGAGCTGCAATGCAGGGCGACACGCACGGCGCAAAGGCCGCCGGCGGGTCAGCGCCGATTGCGCACCTGACAACCGCACCAGGCGCGCCCCAAGCGGATGTGTCAGATCCAAGCGATGCGCGGTGCGAGATGGCGCCCGAACTCTCGCCGGACCCGCAAGCCCCGATCGACTTCGGGCCGGCACCTGGTGTTGCTGCCGCTGCACAGCCGACCTCCGGCGATCAGGCGGCGCCTGCCCCAACACCTCACCCGAACCAATCGACACAGGCGCCTGTTCCAGGTCGCCGCTTCGCGTTGAACGCACCCCTGCGGCTCATGCCGCAGGTGCGCCAGGCCTTGCAGGCGGCCATCGACACCCTGAATGGTGACCCGAAGTCGGCCACCGCAGTGACCGTTGCTTCGGGCGTCTTCGTTCCGCTGTCGCACTTCAAGTCCCGCAGCGTCGACGTGAACGTCGCCCTCCGCGCTCTGGTCGAGGTCGACCTTCTCGTGGGGACCAAGGATCGGCGACCCAGGACCTACCAGCACGACATCGCCGGCCTGGAGCAGGCTGGCGTGATCGTCAAGCCAGGACACATCCAAGGTCTCGATCCGTCCGACTTCCACATTGCTGCGTGAGGCTCACCATGCTGATCCGACCCTACGAGATGCCATGGCGCCCCGCGTACGAAGCCTGGGCCGCCGCTGCTTGGCTGTCTGGCCTGCTGTACTTCGTCTACATCACCGGATCGCGCACGGCGTTCACTCCGTTGACGTTGGCGCTGGCCGCACTCGCCCTGGCGATGGTCGTGCTGCGCACACGTCAGGCCTTAGGGGTCCTCACCGTACGTGCCTCGCTGTCCGGTCGAGCGATGCAGGTTGTCACCACGCGTCGCCTTGGGCAACTGACCCCGAAGGCGGACCAGGTGTTCCTCGGCTTCGGCTTCGAATGGCAGCCCCTGCATTCGCAGCGCCTCTACGAGCTGGCCAAGATCGACTACAAGGCCTTCACGGTACCGCCGCGTCTTCTGTCCCTCCTGGGCTACACGGTCGACCCGCAGCCCGATTCCGAGATCGGCATGCCTTTCATCCACGGCGTGGAGCCGAAGGAACAAGCGCTGTACCGGCCGCTGCAGAACTTCGAAGGCGGCACCTTGCTCGTCGGAACGACGCAAGCCGGCAAAGGCGTGGCCTTGGCAACCCTGCTCACCCAGGCCATCAAGCGCGGCGACGTCGTCGTCTTCATCGACCCGAAGAACAGCCGGCGCCTGAAGCGTGTCGTCCAACGCGCCTGCGAGGACTATCGACAGCCCGACACCTTCCTGGAGTTTCATCCGGCGTTCCCGGAAGTCGGCGTTCGCCTGGACTTCACCTTCAACTGGCAGAAGCCCACCGAGATCGCGAGCCGCCTGCAGTCGATCATGCCTGCGGACAAGGACGGCACGTTCAGTGCATTCGGCTGGGATGCGGTCAACGTCGTGGTCCAGGGCTTGGTGAGCCTTGAGGATCGGCCCAATCTCGTCAAGCTCATCAAGTACGTCGCCGGCGGTGTCGAGCCGGTACTGGAGGCGTCGCTCACGCACTTCTTCGATCGCGTGCTGCCGCGAGGCTGGCGCGACTCCGTGGAGATGCGAAAGCTGCTGCAGGAGGCAAGCCGCGGACAACTGCGCCGGCCCTCCGAGGTGACGAGCCCGCAGCTGATCGCCTACGTGACCTACTACGAGCAGCATGTCCCGCAGAACCAGCATGAGCGCGTGATCGACGACCAGATCCGCGTCTTCCGCCACAACCGCGAGCACTACCAGAAGATCACAGCCAGCCTGCTGCCCATCCTCTCGATGCTGACCTCGGGCGACCTCGGGCGCAGTCTTTCGCCCGATCCCTTCGATCTCGACGACACGCGCCCGATCATGAACTTCGAGAAGATCGAGCGCGGCCGGCACGTGCTGTACATGTGCCTGGACTCGTTGCCTGATCCCTCGGTTGCTTCGGCGATCGGGGCACTGGCCCTCGCCGACATGGCCGCGCGCGCGGGCATGCGCTACAACTTGGACATCAAAGGTCGCATCACGCTCGTCGTTGACGAGGTGTCCAACGTCATCAACAAGCCGCTCATAGAGATCCTCAACAAGGGCGCTGAAGGTGGCATCCACTCGATCTGCGCGATGCAGACGCTTGCCGACCTTGCCAATCGACTGGGGTCTGAGGACGCAGCCCGCATGGCCCTCGGCAACCTCAACAACCTCTTTGCGCTGCGCACCAAGGACCGCCCGACTCAGGACTTCGTGGTCGAGACCTTCGGCAAGACCGGCATCCACACGATGCGGGTCGGGCGAAACCTCGGCGCGGACACCCACCTCGGCGACTGGAGCAGCGGACAGTCGGTGCAGATCACCGACGCGATGGAAGAACGCATCCCGGCCGACATGCTCGGGAAGCTGCCCAACCTCCAGTACTTCGCGCAGGTTTCCGGCGGCCGGCTCATCAAGGGCCGCTTTCCGATCCTCGACCCCGACTACGACCGGCCCGCCCCTCGCCGCAATGGGGAGGCCACATGATCCGCTTCGTGTGGATCGCCGCGCTGGCGTCCGTTCTGTGCCTGGTGCTGTACATCCCCTCTGCCGTGCCACCGGAGCGGCTGATGCAGACGGTGCGCGCCGAGCACGACCTCAACACGAGCCTGTGGGGAACGGAGGCTGCCGACCGCATCCTCGAGCGCATGCTGAACCTGCAGGCCGGTGGGCTCAACGTCTCGACGCCGCCACCGGAAACCATGCAGCTGGCCGGCCCCGGGATCAACATTGCCATGACCTCCGAGTTCGGACAGATGAGCACGCGCCTTTTCGGATCGCCCTACTTCAGGTCGGTGGATGCGCTGTTCACGCTGGCGACGCTTCGGGCCGCGACACTCATCCACGTGTTCCCGCTGCTGCTCGTATTCCTGCTCGTGTGCGCGATCGACGGATTCGCCGTTCGTAGTGTGCGGGCACGCGAGTTCGCAGCGCACAGCGCCGAGGTCTACACGATGAGTGCAGCCAGCGCCATTGCGCTCCTTTCGCTCGTGCTGGTGGCCATGTTCCTGCCCTTCACGATCAACCCGATCTACACGATCGCTGCCCTACTGCTGATGCTGTTCGTCCTCAGTCGTGCCATCGCGAACTACCACGTGATCCGCTGAGGGCGGCTCTCGATCCCTGATGCGGCCCGCCACTGAGCGGGCCGCTTCGTTTGTGCCGACACCGTGGCGATCTCGTCGCGCACCTCGAACAGCGACGGCCGAAATCTCGGGGGTGTTCGAGCCGGGTTTCGAGTTGAGTGGCCGCGCCTTGCTTTCTACGCTCACCACCTGAGGTTTCGCATGTCGCGAGCCTCAACGAGGCCCCGCCGATGCAACCCCATGCCGCCCAATCACGAGGACAGTCGATGCCGCACACCGCCGTCGCCACACAGCCGCCGGCCATCGTGATGACGCGCGTATGGCTGGTCGAGCACGACTGGCTGCACAGCGTCTACGCCAGCAGCGCCAACCACTCGCCGAAATTCCGTTTCCCCGACCTGCTGTCCGCCTGCATCGCCCTGGTCCTGGCCAGCAGCGACGCGATGGCCGCCCTGCAGCGCTTTCTCAGCACCGAACTTGGCAGGCGCGATGGCAGTGCCCCGCGTCGTTCGTGCCATGTCTGGCGTCGCCAGTTCGACGACCTCCTTCGCGAACACCGCGCTGCCTGGAACTCCCACCCGAACCCCAAGTTCGACCTCGACGACATCGCGACCGGTTGCGTGGCCGTGGTGCGCGCCGGGGACGATCCCATCGGCCGAGTGCTGCAACAGGCTCGCGTCAACTACGCGGCCCGCTCGACAGCCGACCGTGACCTGCAGGCCTGAGCGATGCGGCACGCACACCCTCCGCTGATCTCGACCGCCCTCGCCGGCGTCTTGATGCCGCTTGCGGCCCAGGCGTGCTGGGACGACGCTGCGGCGCGCTACGGGGTCTCGTCGCAGCTGCTGTACGCGGTGGCACGCGCCGAGTCAGACCTCAATCCGTCGGCCGTGAACCTGAGCCATCGCGCCCGCACGAAGACCTACGACATCGGGCTCATGCAGATTAACAGCTCCCATTTGCCGACGCTGGCGCGGTTCGGCATTGCCGAGCGTGACCTTTACGAGCCCTGCACCAACATCATGGTCGGCGCGTGGCTGCTGGCCGGGCAGTTCTCGCGCCAGGGAGTGAGCTGGGACGCGGTGGGTGCCTACAACGCTGCCTGCACCCAACTCAAGGGCACTGCCTGCCAGCAGGCACGCTCGACCTACGCGTGGCGCGTCTTCCGTCGTCTCCCGACCCAGACCGCTGGTTCACACCAGCCCGCTTCTCCGGCGTCGCATCCGCTCTCGGGATCGAACACCTCGGCGCGCACTGCACCCTTCATTCTTGCCGCAAGGGTGGCTCCATGAAGCTGCGCTTGACCCGACTTGCGATGGCGACCGGCTTCGCCGGCACGATGCTGTTGGCCACGGCGTCCTGCTCCCACCGGCCTCGCACGGCCGAAGCATCGACACCAACGATCGCTGCCCAAGTGCGACCGGCTCCGCTGCGGATCGCGCAGATGAGCTTCGGCCCGAACGCGTACTTCGCTGCTTGCGCCGAGCCAGCGTGCCCGTCGCCCACGCCCAAGACCCTGCCCGGGCCCGCCGCGCGGCCGGTCGCCGCCGCCGCGAGTGAGGTCGTCGCCCAGTCCATTGCTGCCCCGGCGGCGGCCGACTCGCCCTCCGCCATCGAGCCGGTCAAGTCATCGACCGTTTCGCCCCGTCCCGCACCCAGCGCCGCGGACACGCACATCCTGCTGACTTTCGCGTTCGGCTCAGCCGCGCTGACGACCGAGTCACGCCAGGTGCTTCGGCGTTCCCTGCGCCTTGCCCGCGAGTCCGACCGCATCGTGATTTCAGGCCGCACCGACAGCGTCGGTCCGGAGGAGGTCAACCAGCAACTCGCCCTTGCACGCGCCATGGCCGTGCGCAACTTCATCCGCGACGCAGTACCGGACCTGCCCAACGTCATCGCCATCGATGCGAAAGGCCGGTGCTGCTTCATCGCGTCCAACGACGACGAAGGCGGCCGCAGCCGCAATCGACGCGTCGAAGTCGTCTTCACGAGTTCGGGAGTCATGTGATGGACCGCCCCGTCGCACGCCCTGCTCGCGCCACCACAGCCGACTCCGCGCCCCCGGGCGCGGCGCCAGCCGCATCCCCGCAGCACAAACGCAAGCCTCGCCCCGGATGGAAGGCAACGATCGTCCGTACCGAAAGCTTCGCAGAGCTGCGGCGCATCCAGAAATCCACGAGGGATCCCGTCATCGATCTCAGCTACCTGGCCGACGCCTGCGTCGAGCTGGCGCTGGAACTCGGTGCCGAGCGAATCGTGCAGCGGGCCATCGCCTCGTTCGGTGTCGCCCAAACGACCCCCTGAACTCACCACCTTCATCTGGAGAACGCAATGCAAGCAACCGCCGCACCGACCCTGGCCCTGCCCTCGCGCAAGGTGATGCTGGGCACCGGTCTGATCCTCGCCTTCCTGGCCGGCCTGATGGCGGCAGCCCCCAGTCACGCGCTGGACCTCGTGGCCTTCACCGGCATCGCCGGTCCGCTCGCGGCCGCGCTGGCGCAGTTGGCCGCGCTGGCGCCGGGGGTCAAGGCGCTCGTGGGCTTCGTCGGCTTCGTCGTCGCCTTCATCAGCCTGGCCGCACTGCGCAACTTCGGGCCCGTCCTCTTCTACCTCGGCATGGCCATCTTCGGCGCCGTCGGCCTGACCATCGCCGGCGCGATCCTGGGTGCGGTCATCTGAGCTGGTCGGCAGGGCCACTGAGCAAGGGGAAGCGGCATGCAGCCGGACACCTACATCCCACGACGCCTGGACGACCAGTGGAAGCTTGGATTCTGGGATGCCGACGTCGCCTTCCCCTTCGTCTTCTTTCTGTTCCTCGGCTGGATGTCCGGCACCAAGTGGGGCTTCGTGCTCTGCGCAGGTGCCGGCTTCTTCCTGAGTCGGTGGATATCGCGCACCAAGGCCGACAAGCACCCCGCGTTCGCCATGCACTGGGCGTACTGGGCCTTGCCGACCAACCCCGCCACCGCGTTGCGTGCCACGCCGCCCTCGCACATCCGACGCATGGTCGGCTGAACCCTGCAGGACCACCCAGCCATGGACTTTGCCCAGCACCAGAACGACCTGCGCGCGCAGCGGCGGGCCAATCGTGTCCTCAGCGCCATCGTGGCCGCCTTGTCGGTGACGGTGCTCCTGTGCCTCATCGTGATCGTGAGCATCGTCGGATCCGATCGGACCGTGATCGTCCCGCCGACGATCGATCGCACCTTTTGGGTCACCAAGGAAAAGGCGAGCCGCGAGTATCTCGAGGAGATGGCGAGCTACGTGGCGTGGCTGGTCCTGGACGTGACCCCGACCACGGTCGACTGGAAGAAGAACGTGCTGCTGAATTGGGTGGCACCGGCCCAGCACGCGGCCATGAAGACCAAGATGGACCTGGAGGCCGAGCGCCTGCGCGGCAACAACGCCGCCACGTTCTTCCTCGTGCAGCAGCTCGCTGCCGACGAGGCCAAGCAGTCCGTGGTCATCACGGGGCGTTTGCGCAGGCAGATCAATGGCGCGGACGTCACGGAGCCGGAGACGCGTTCCTACCTGGCGCAGTTCCAGTACGCCGGCGGTCGCGTCCACATCCAGTCGTTCAAGGAGATTCCGTATGCGCAACCTGGCCAGCAAGTTCGCGTCGGCGGTGCTGATCCCAACGGCGCTGCTGCTCGCTGACGCCACACCGGCGTACGCGCTGCAGGTCGTAGAGGCGAGCGACGGTGTCTCCGTTGACGCCGTTCTCTCGCTGAAGGAGCCGACTCGCATCCGTGTCGACGGCGCGCCGATCACCAACGTGTTCGGCAACATCTACTCGACCAACTGCGGTTCGGCCATCACGAGCGCGTTGCCGGCCCAGCCCGGCGCGATGCCAGCCCCGGCGGCTGGCGCCGTGAACCCCGCCGGCGAAGTCGTGCTCGAGTGCGATGTCGACAAAGGCGAGATCTACGTCCGCCCTGTCGGCGGACCCGGCAAACCCGTCAATCTGTTCGTGTCGACCCAGCAGGCGACCTACACCCTGCTGCTTCGCCGCTCGGACACGCCTGCCGACACCATCGTCATCCGCGACAAGTCACCACGCTCCGCGCGGATGGACGCCACAGCGGCATCGCCGACGGCGCGCACAGCCCAACATGTCCGGGCGCTCAAGGCGATGCTGGTCGCGATGGCCGCAGACCGCGCACCGACCGACATCCGTGTCGACGAGGCGAACCGCCCGATCCAGCTCTGGCAGGAGGCCAAGTTCTCGCTCGTGCGGCAGTACGAGGGCCGCGGACTCATCGGCGAGCGCTACGTACTCACCAACGTCTCGAACCTCGACATGGTGCTGGCCGAGCAGGAGTTCGATCGCGAACGAGGCAACGTGTTGGCCATCTCGATCGAGAACCACAACCTGCGCCCCGGTGAGAGCACCACCGTCTACGTCATCCGCCAGGGGTCCTGATCATGCCCAGCTTCGTCGACAACCTTCGCGAACGCTGGGCCGGCATCGCCGAGCGCATGTCGCCGCGCGCGCGGCAGTGGACGATGGCCGCCTTGATCTCCGGCGGCGGCGTCGCGCTGCTCTGGGCCGTCTTCTCGGCAGGCTCGGGCGACAGTGCCCAGCGCGCCGCAGCCGCAGCCGCGAAGAGCGACGTGCGGCCGACCAACGTCGACCTGATGGCCCCCGGCTCGCAAGTCAAGGACTCGGAAGTCTGGATCGGCAAGGCGGGCAAGGAACTCGAGAGCTACAAGGCGGAACGCGACGAGCAGCGCAAACTCAACCGCGACCTGAACGACAAGCAGCAGGATCTGCTGCGCCGCCTGGCCGACATGGAGGAGCGGCTCAAGTCGCGACCGATGGATGCCGCGCGGGCCGCCTCGGCACCCGGCGCTGTGGTGTCCCCACCCGCCGCGCCCCTGGCCGGCCCACCCGATGCGGCACTGCCGCGCGCGCCCGCCGGGCTGCCGCCTCCGCCGCCACCTCCCGTGGCCTATGCGCGCGGCGCGATGCCGCCCGGCGTGCCGGGGACGGCGTCGCCGAGTGGCATCGATGTCGCTGCCGCGCCAGCCGTGCCGCAACTCATGCGCGTGACGCTTGCCCAGCCAACCAAGGCCGGTGATCCAGCCGAGCCTGGGGGCAAGAAGCCGCGCGAGACGCTGGAGAACTTCCTGCCGGTCAGCTTCACAAAGGGCGTGTTGCTGGGGGGCCTGGACGCGCCTACCGGCGGCCAGGCTCAATCGAATCCGCATCCGGTGCTGATCCGGCTGTCCGACAACTCGGTGCTGCCCAACCGCTTCCGGGCGGAGTATCGGGAGTGCTTCGTCATCGCGGCCGGCTACGGCGACATCAGTTCGGAGCGTGCCTTCCTGCGCACCGAGCTCCTCTCATGCGTGCGGCCGAACGGCGACTCGCTGGAAGTGAAGATCCAGGGCTCGGTCTTCGGCGAGGACAGCAAAGTCGGCATGCGCGGCCGCCTGGTGACCAAGCAAGGCCAGATGCTGGCGAACGCACTGCTCGCCGGCGTGGTCAGCGGCATCGGCCAGGGCTTCTCCCAAGCGAACACCACCTACAGCACGTCGCCGCTGGGATCGGTGGCCACCACATCCGGGGCCGATGCCTACCGCGCCGGCATCGGCTCTGGCGTCGGCAAAGCGATGGACCGGCTCGCCCAGTACTACATCAAGCTCGCGGAACAGACCTTCCCGATCATCGAGATCGACGGTGGCCGCGAGATCGACGTGGTCCTCACCAAGGGTGTCCGCATCGACAACACCGATGCCCCCTCAGCCTCCAACTCTCCCACCTCGCTGCCCGGCCGCATCGAGCCGGCGGAGCGCTACCAGAAGGTGACCACCGATGAAGAATGAACCGTTCCTGGTTGGCGCGCTTATTGCGCTGGCCATGCAGGCCGTACACGCCGGCCCGACAGGTGAGGAAGCTCGCCTGCTGGCCACGCTCAAGCGCACCTATCCGGCAACGACCTTCACCTCGGTCGCCGCAAGCGAGGTCCCCGGTCTCTTTGAGGTCTGGATGGGCCCGAACGTGGCCTACGTGTCGCCGAAGAGCCCACGCTACTTCATCATGGGTCGGCTGCTCGATGCCAAGACGGCGACCGACATCACCGGGCCGAAGCTCGCACGAGCCCAGGCCCTTCGACCGCCGGCAGAGACGATGGAGGTGGCCGAGAAGCCGATCGATCCCGCGCGGCTGCCGCTTCAGGACGCCCTGAAGGTCGTCCACGGGACTGGTGCCCGCATCCTGTACGCGTTCAGCGATCCGGCCTGTTCGTTCTGCCGGCGACTCGAGCCGGAACTCGCCCGGCTTTCGGACGTGACCATCTACACCTTCGTGCTGCCCTTCCAGGGTCGGCAGCTGCCTCAAGCAGTTCTGTGCTCGGGCGACCCGGTGAAGAACTGGCAGGCCGTGATGCTCAACGCCGACACCAGCGGGCTGAACGGGCAGGCCGATTGCGCGACGCCGCTGGATCGCAACGTGCAGTTGGCGCGGCAACTCGGCGTCAACGGCACGCCGACGATCTTCTACGCAGACGGCACGCGCACGACCGGCTACGTCCCCGGCGCCGAGATCGAGCGGCGGCTTGCGTCAGCGATCGCGGGCGACCTGCCGGCCGCGCAGTCGAAAACCGTCACCCAGGTGAGGCCGCAATGAGCAACCGATCCGTTGTCGCCCCAGGCCGCGTCGTGACGCTGCTGGCCCTCTTGGCCCTGCTTGCAGGCTGTACGTCGATCACCGGCCTGGACGGCGACTCGAAGTACGCATGCAAGGCCCCCGAAGGTGTCCGATGCGACTCGCTCTCGGGCAACTACTACAACGCGATCCAGAACAACCTGCCCGTGCAGCGGCGGTCCGCGACGCCCCCGGTCGACACGGCGCCGCAGTCGCCTCCTCCAACGGGGGGCGCGCGCGCTGCCCCGGTGATGCTCAACGCCTCCACCCGCCCCACGGCGAACGACGAGGGCGCGGCGTACCAGGCGGTGCCGTTGCGTGCCGCGCCGCGGGTGCTGCGCATGTGGGTCAAGGCCTGGGAAGACGCAGACCGCGACCTCGTCGGCGAGAGCTTGGTGTACGTCCAGGTCGACAACGGCCGCTGGCTGGTCGATCACGTCCAGCGCCAACAGCGCGAGGCCTTCCTGCCGATCCGCGCGCCGAAGGCACCTGCCTCAACGAAGTCGGCCGGCGCGCCACCCGGGCCGAATGGTCCGTCGACGACACCGACCGAGGACGCGCCCTCCTTGACCCAGGCGCTGCGTGCGCTACAGGGCCGGGCGCCCGCCGCTGATCAATGAACCGTGAGGGCACCTCCATGCTCGAGACCCTTCGCCTCAATCTGTTCGGTGGTGCTTCGTCCGCGGGCTCTGGCGACGGCAACGGCCCCGGGCTGTTCTCGTTCGGACACAAGGACGAGTCGCCGGCCGACCAGTTCGCCAGTTGGCTGCCCTACATCTCGTACCTCGACGACGAACAGTTGTTCGTCAACAAGGACGGCGTCGGATTCCTGCTTGAGGTCATGCCGCAGAGCGGGGCTGACGACCGGATGGTCGACGTGCTCGTGTCGCTCTACTCGAACTGCCCGCCCGACACGGGCATTCAGTTCCACCTCTTTGCGTCCCCGCATGTCTGCCCACCGCTGCGGCGGTACGCCAACCTGCGCATGGAGGACCGCGACCAGCTCCAGAAGGCGCAAACCTTCGGCCGCCCGGCGCGCAACGACAACCTGTACCGCAAACTGGCACGCCGCCGATACGCCCACCTGTCTCACGGAGCGCACCACTCGCTCACGCAGGGCTTCCACTACACCATCCGCGACTTCCGCCTGATGGTCAGCGTGTCGGTCAGGGCCGACCCCGCGAACCTGTCCGATCGCGAGCGCATCATCGGCCTGCGGGACGGCATGGCGACAACGCTGCGCTCGGCCTCGCTACCCAATCGTGTCTGCGACGCAGCCGACCTGATCAACTGGTGCTCGCTGTTCGTCAATCCGGACCGCATCGACGCAGCAACCGCACCGGATCTTCACTACGACGACGGGCGCGAACTGCGCGACCAGATCGTCGATCACGACACCATCCAGGACGCGCGCTCCAACGGTCTGCATCTCTGGAAGGAAGGTGCCGGCGACGGCCTGGACGTCCGCTTCTTCTCTATCAAGTCCTTTCCCGAGCGATTCGGCCTGTGGCAGATGGGCGCGCTCGTCGGCGACCTGATGCAGCCGGCCCTGCAGTACAGCTCCCCCTTCCTGCTGACGATGGGCGTCTACATCCTCGACCCCAATGCCACGAAGACCGTGGTCACGGCGAACCATGTGCGCGCGACGCAGAACGCGGGCAGCAAGATGGCCGTGGTCATGCCCGACGTCGCCAAGAAGGCGCGCGACTGGTCGGCAGCCGCGGACGCGATCGATACTGGCGGCGCGCTGGTCAGCATGTACCACCAGCTCGGCCTGTTCTGCCACCCGGCCAAGGTGGCTCAGACCCAGGAGACCGCGAAGGCGATCTGGCGGGCGCGCGGCTTCGAGCTCAACGCCGACGTCTACAAGCATCGCCAGGCATTGCTCGCCAGCCTGCCGATGACCTTGTCACCGGCCTTCCACGGCGACCTGCGCAAGATGAAGCGCGTCACGCGAAAGACGATGGCGAACGCCATCCACCTCGCGCCGGTGCTCGCCGAGTGGCGCGGCAGCAAGACGCCCACCCTGATGTTCGCCGGACGCCGCGGCCAGCTGCTCACGCTGGATCTGTACGACAACGACGGCAACTACAACGCGGCGGTCATCGGCTCGCCCGGCTCAGGCAAGTCAGTGCTCCTCAACGAGCTCGCTTGGTCCTACCGCGCCATCGGCGCCAAGATCTGGATGCAGGACCTCGGTCGCTCGTTCGAGAAGCTGTGCCGCAAGGCTGACGGCACCTTCATCGAGTTCCGGCCCGATGTCGAGATCTCGCTGAACCCGTTCCCGCTGGTCACCGACATCAACGAGGACATCGACATGCTGCTGCCGGCCATCGCCAAGATGGCTTCGATGAAGCAGCTCGAGGAAGTTCAGATGAAGGCGATCTCGGCCATGCTGCTCAAGCTTTGGGCGCGGTACGGCCAGGACCTGGACATGACGGTCCTGCGCGACTCCTTCGTGCCCGGAACCATCGAGGAGCTGGGCATCAAGGAGGACCAGCGCGTCCGCGACCTGGCCGTCATGCTCAACCCCTATGCCAAGGGCGGCCAGTACGCACGCTTCTTCACGGGCCGCAACACGATCGACTTCTCCAACGATTTCGTCGTCATCGAGAGCGAGGAGCTCAAGCGCAAGCCGGACCTGCAGGCGGTCGTCAACATCATCCTGTTCCATGCGATCACTCGCGAGATGTACCTCACGCGGGACCGCAAGAAGGTCTGGTTCATCGACGAGCTGAAGCAGCAGCTCGGGGACTCCAGCGAGAACGACCTCGTGATGGCAGCGGCCATCGACGAGGCCGCGCGCCGCGCCCGCAAGTACGGCGGCAGCCTCGTGACCGCGACCCAGAACGGCGACGACTACTTCACGTCCGCGCAGATGGAATCCGCGCTGAAGTGCTCCGACTGGACATTCCTGCTGCGCCAGAAGCCCGAGTCCATTGAACTGCTCGCCCGTACCGGCCGGTTCTCGATGGACGAGCCGAAGAAGCGGCTGCTGAACTCGCTGCGCATGGAACCCGGGGTGTTCTCGGAGTGCTACATCACCTCGCCGATCGGCGAAGGTGTGGCCCGCATCATCCTCGATCCGTTCTCGCACCTGCTGTTCAGCAACAAGCTGGACGACAACGCGCCGCTTGACGCGCTGCGCCGGCAAGGCCTGTCGATCGACGACGCGATCACCGAGTTGCTGCGGCGCAGAGGACACGCTGTATGACCAAGGTCGCGACCCAGGCCCTGGTATCGGCGTTCGTGACCGCGGGCGCCCTGCTCGCCTACGACCGTCTCGTCGTCAAGCCCGCGCAGGTCATCGGGATCGTGGACATCGCCGAGGTCTATCGCACGAAGGAGGCCGAGTTCGCCGCGCTTCTGACGGCCAGCAAGACCGATGACGAGCGTCAGCGCGCCTACGCCCAGGCCCAGGCCTTCGGCGACCGCCTGGATCGCGCGCTGCGCGAAATGCCCGGTGAATGCCGCTGCACGGTCGTGGTCAAGTCCGCTGTGGCGGGGAGTTGGTCCAACGCCATCGACCTGACGGCCGCCCTGAAGGCCAAGGTCGGCGCGAGGTCGTAGTGACCGCCATGTCGAGCGCCCGCCTTGGACTCGGTGCGTGGCTGCTGCATGGCGCCCGTCAGGTGGTGCGCGACATGCGGCGGCATCGGTTGGCATTCGGCCTGGTGGGTGCGGTCTGGGTGCTGGCTCTGGTGCGCACGTTCGTGCATCCGGTGCCGGTCGTTCCGCTGCTGTTCAACTGGACTCCGAGCCTGCCCTATACCGTCGCAGTCGTCGACTACCGGCGGGGCTCGATCGGTCGAGGCGACCTGGTGGTCTACGCGTTCGAGGGACCGGCAGGCGAAGTTGCCTATCCAGGCCTGCGCCACCAGGCGCTGTTCAAGCGCGTGGCTGGCGTGGCCGGCGACGTGGTTACGGTCCAGGGCCGGGATGTGTTCGTCAACGGTCAGCCGGTCGGGCGCGCCAAGACCCACGCGTTCGACCGTCGGGAACTGAGCCCGATCGCACCGACCGTGATCCCGGCAGGCCACCTGTACGTGCAGGGCACCAGCGCCGACAGCTTCGACTCGCGATACAGCTTGAGCGGGCTCGTCCGGGAGCAGGACGTGAAGTCGCGCGTCATTCCACTTCTGTGAGGACGCGATGCGAGCGATCTCGATGTTCACGATGCTGTGCCTTGCGGGAGCTGTCGGCGCCCAGCCTCAGAGGTTGGATCTGCAGGACGACGTGCCGATCGACACCTACCTGGCGCTGCTTTCCCAAGTGGCGCCGCCGGCGCGCGACGGGGCCGAGGCCTACATGGCGGCGTTCCGCAGCCGCTGCGGGCGTGCCCTCCGCACCGTGGAGCTCCGGCGGGCTTTCGCGCAAGGTGACGGCGACCCGGTCCTGATGAGCATGATCCGCGCCTCGCACGAGCGGGACACCGCGGCGCTGCAGCGCCTGGGCAGTTCCATCGCGTGCCCGGGGAAGTGAGATGTGCTCGCCGGCCCGCGCCCTCTTCTTGCTCGCCATCGCATGGTGCGCTGTGGGCGTGCGGGCCGAGAACCTCGGGACCGTCGGGCCGACCTATCCCATCCTGGAGAAGAACCTCCTCGACGTGATCATGGCCCGGCTGCGCGCCAAGGAGGCCAGTGGCGAACTCAAGCGGCACGAGCAGGAGGCACGCGACCGCGCTGCCCATGCGGTCAACAACCCGAAGCCCGTCGACGGCCTTCGAACGGCACTCGCGCCGCGCACCTACTACTTCGATCCGACCTTCACGCTGCAGTCCAACGTGGTCGATGCCACGGGAGCGGTGCTGTTCCCGGCGGGCACCCGCAAGAACCCGCTGGAGGTCGTCTCACTGTCCAAGCACCTGTTGTTCTTCGACGCGCGCGATCCGGGGCAGGTCTCACGTGCCCGCGAGTTGATCGAGCGCTACCAGGGCAAGGTCAAACCGATCCTCGTGGGCGGCAGCTACGTGGACCTGATGAAGCGCTGGAACAAGCCGGTGTTCTACGACCAGGAGGGCACCCTCGTGCGCAAGTTCGGCATCGCCGCAGTGCCCGCCATCGTTTCTCAGGAAGGCCAGCGCCTTCGCATCGACGAGGTGCCAGTGCGATGAAAACCATTCATCGGCTGCTCACCATCCTCTGGCTACTGGCGTGGTCGTCGATGGCCAGCGCTGCGGGCATAGCCACCTGCACGGGCAAGTTTCCCAACCCGCTGACCGACATCTGCTGGTCCTGCGTGCTGCCGATCACCATCGGCGGCGCCACCATCGCCAACTTCGGCGGGCAGGAGGACAACGGCGACAACCCGTCGAACCCCATCTGCAGTTGCGGCGTGAATCCCACGATAGGCCTGTCGATCGGCTTCTGGGAGCCGGCACGACACGTCGAGGCGACGCGCAAGCCGTTCTGCCTGCCGTCGCTCGGCGGCCTCAACCTGGACCCCGGCATCCCCGCTCCTGAGGCCGCCCGCTACACCCGCTCGGAGGGTGACGGGGACGGCGGCTCCTTCTACCAGGCCCACTTCTACACCAACCCCGTCCTGTACTGGCTCGAGGTCGTCGCCGACTTCCCCTGCCTCGAGCGCGGCAGCTTCGACCTCGCCTACCTGACCGAGGTCGACCCCCTGTGGAACGACGACGAGCTCACGCTGATCCTCAATCCGGACGCGGTGCTGTTCGCGAACCCGATCGCGATCGCCGCCTGCGCCGCGGACTGCGTCGCCTCCACCGTCGGCTTCGGTCTGAACACGCTCTTCTGGTGTGCCGGCTGCCAGGGCGGCATCTATCCCCTGGACGGACAGGTCCAGTACCACATGGGGGGAGTACGGACAGCAGCCCTGCTCGCCCAGCGTCTGACGGCCAAGATGCACCGAGAGTTGATCGCCTGGGGCTGGCATGGCTCGCGAGGTCTGTGCGGGCCGTACTTCGAGCCGATCATGGACAAGGCGTCCTACAAGACGAACCTGACCTATCCGATCCCGTCGACGGACAAGCTCGACGGCAAGTGCTGCCAGCCGTTCGGACGCACCACCGTGCTGTGGGGAGCGGGCAAGGAGTATCCGGTTCGCGGCGAGGACTTCGCCTTCATGCTTTTCCGCAAGAGGAATTGCTGTGTCGGCTACTGAGACTCGCCGCCGCGCCTTCACCGCGACGCTCGCGGCCACGCTGCTCGTCGTGGTCGCAGTGCCCTGCGCCCAAGCGCAGCCCGGCCAGAGTCCCGTCACGGATGCCGACATTGCCCGGGCGGCCAGAGGCCAGCCGACGATCACCGACAAGGACATCGAAGCGGCGCGGCGCAAGTACCGGATGCCCACCGAGGACGAACTGGCGAGAGTTCCCGTGCCCTCGACCCCGCGGATCGACGCCCTGCCCCAGCCCCGATCGCCGCAACGCATCGATCTCGGGGCCATCGCCCGAGGGTTCGACGAGATGGGAGCTCCCGATCCCAGCAAGGCGGCGGTTGCTGTGGGCCCGACCCTTCTGGTCTTCGTGAGCTTCTCCATGCCCGATGCGGCCCTCGAGCGGCTCGCCGACCAGGCGGCGCGCAGCGGGGCGACCTTGCTGCTGCGCGGCCTGGTGGAGGACTCGCTGCCGAAGACCGTGACACGGGTCCAGCGGGTCATCGGACAGCGCAAGGTCGGCTTCCAGGTGGACCCCCAGGCCTTCGACCGCTTCTCGATCACGGCCACACCGTCCTTCGTGCTGATCAAGGACCGATCGGTCCCGACACCATGCGCCGCCGGCACCTGTTTCGCAGCCGACAGCTACGCGCTTGCGGCCGGCGACGTGAGCCTCGACTACGCCTTGCGTTTCATCCAGCGTGGCGCCCCGAAGTTCTCGCGCGACGCCAATCTCTTCCTCGCTCGGATGAAAGGAGGCTGAGCATGAACGTCAAGCGCCTGGTCGTCTGGGTGATGACCCAGGCCCTGCTGGTGACCCAGACGGGTGCGCTCGCCCAGTCCTCGCATGATCAGGGCGTCGCGGCAGGCCAGGCCGCCAATACGGCGATCCGCGGCATGGTGAACCAGCCGTCCGCCACCAGCGTGGTCCCCGGCTACACGACCACACCGCCGGAGGCCGCGCTGGCAGGCCGGCCCGCCCTCGGCCCCGACGTGAGCGCCAAGCTGGCTGCCTGCGCAGCTACGCCGAACGATCCGAGTTGCCAGGCGCTGCGCACCGCCATCACCTCGGCCAACACGGCACGCCCGACGATCTCGCCGAGCGACCCGGCGGTGGCGGCCGCATCGCGCATCGCCCGCAATCCCTCGCTCGACCTGGGCAGCCTTGCGGCCTACTACAGCGGCTGCACCACCACCGACACGACGATCCCGACGCACACGGAGACCCGGATCTGCGCCCGCTACGTGACGGCCGGCAGCTACAGCTGCACGAACGCCCTGAATGTCGCTGTTGCACGCTCGACCAACTGCACGGCTGGCGACTGGTTCGCGCAGGCCTCTTCAGGATCGACTGCCGTCGCGGCCCAGTGCCTGCCGGACCGGCCGGACACCAGCCAGCACTTCCGCGTGACGAGCTCCGGCAATCCGCTTGCGTTCTTCGATGTCGACATGACGACGCCTGTCGTGACCCCGCAGCGGGTGGCTGTCATCGGGACCACCTACAACTGGCCGAGCTTCACGCCAGCGGAACGCGGCGTCTACGTGGCCGACAAGAGCTGCAGCGGCACGACCTGCAGCCTGACCGCCATGATCGCCGACGACCCCGTCGAGTCCTGCACCGGCGGCTGGGACTCGATGACGTGCGTCACCATCCACCCGTTCGTCGACGTGTATGCCGCGTGCCCGGCGGGAACCCAGAGCGGCGACAACCTGCTGACAACCACCTGCTCGTACGGTGGCGACGGCATGGAGTGCACCACCTCCGCGCTCTCGACGACGACGTGCTACAGCCCCGGCTCGCCTGGCGACACCCAGGCGACCGACGTCACGGGCACCTATGCATCCTCCTACTGGCGTGCCTCCTCCACCCGCGGAGTGGTTGGCTGGGCTCCCAACCCCGCCTACGGCCCCATTCCTCAGATGCGGCTGTCCTACACCAAGCCCGCGACGCTCAGCACTGCCACGGACACCTGGAACAATCAATGTCCGGGCCTCGCGGCGGACAGTCGCTGCGCGGTGGCCAGCGCACCGGTCTGCGTCGATGGTCCCTCCACGAAGGTCATCGATGGTGTGCCAGTCACTCGCGACTGCTGGCAGTACCAGAGCACGATGAGCTGCAGCGGCACGTTCACGGCCGACCAATGCGCTCCGCTGGTCGCTGCCGGGTGCACGCCGCTGTCCTCGACCTGTTCCAGGACGAACCCCGCGACAGGGGTGTGCGAGGCCTATCAGGATCAGTACAGCTGCACGGTGCCGAACGAAACCGTGACGCAGGCGACCAACTGCCCCACGAACGTCTTCTGCCTCGGCACCAGTTGCTTCAACACCGCCTACACCAATGACGCGGACTTCGCCCGCACGATGTCGATGCTCGAGGCGACCCGGGAAGCCGGCGTGTACATCGATAGCGACCGCATGCAGGTGTTCAAGGGCGAGGCCAACAGCTGTCGCGACCGACTGCTGACGAACTGCTGCAACTCCGACGCGTCCGGCCGCGGCATGACCAACCAAAGCGTCTTCGGCGCTGGATCGCGTCTGGTCTACGACATCCTGATGAACTCGGAGAACCGGCAGTTCGTCTACCAGGGGCTGAGCGCTTTGCTGACCGGCGCCGGCTTCAGCGGCTCGTTCACCAGCTATGGCGTGACGATCGCCGTCAATGGCACTGCGCTGCCTGCCGGCTCGACCGTGCTGTATTCGTCCAGCACGGTGGCGGGCGAGGGTTTCGTGATCGCGGTCGATCCCTGGACGCTCGTGATCGCCGCCGTCATCTACATCGTTCTCTCGCTGACCTCGTGCAACGAGAACGAGGCCTTCCTTGCGCTCAAGGAAGGCGCGGGTCTGTGCCACAGCATCGGCAGCTACTGCTCCTCGTGCATCCGCATCCTTGGCTCGTGCGTGTCCTGCATCGAGCACACGACCGGCAAGTGCTGCTTCAACTCGATGCTCGCGCGCATCGTCAACGAACAAGGGCGCGGCCAGATCGGCAAGGGCTGGGGCAGCGCAGAGGGCCCAGACTGCTCCGGCTTCACCATCGCCCAGTTGCAGTCGCTCGACTTCGCCCGCATGGACCTGAGCGAGTTCTACGCCTCGCTCGTGGCCAAGAGCCCCAACCTCGCCGCCATCCAGAACAACAACGGCGCGAGGGTTCCCAACTGCTACTTCGGTCAGGGGAAGTGCCAATGAAGCTGTTGCACGCGCTCATCGTTCTGCCGTTCGCGATACCGCTGCACGGCTACACACAGGTCGCCGACGCCGAGCGGCTACCCGTCGCCGACGTGCGGGTGTTGATGGTGGCTGCCATCGATTCGCCGTCAGGAACCGCTCAAGGCCTGCTGACCGGCAAGGACGCCGAGAGCATCACGCGCCACTTCAAGGCGGCCGGTCCCATCCTGATCGACGTCACCACCCTCAAACGCTACGCGCAGGCCGGTTGCAGCCGGCTCAACGTGAGTTTCAGCCAAGAGGGCGTGCAGCTTCCCGGCCAGCAAGGCGCGAAGCGCCACTCGGTCGACTTCGGCATCAACTTCTGCCGCGACGGTCAACCGCCAAGGTCTCTGTCCTGAGGAACACGCCATGTGCATCGTCAGACCGCTCGCGGTGCTCGCCACCATCGCCGCACTCATTGTGTCCAGCGTGGCGCAGGCACAGGGCGAGCCCCCGCCCGCCACGGCGTCGGCCGCGTCTGCATCGAACGTCCGCGCGCCGTTCTGGGGCGACGCACAACGGGGCTGGCACTTCTACGAGGATCCCGAGCCGGAGATCGCGCCGGTGCCGCCCCCGAAGCCGGCGCCGGCCAGGCCCGAGCCCCGGCGCCGCGACACCCGCGCGCCCGAGCTGATCGAGTTCGAGCAGCTGCAAAAGCGTCTGGAGGAGTACCGCAACATCGCGATCATCCGGCCGAGCGAGGACAACGTTCGTCGCTATATGCAACTCGAGGCGCAGGTCGTGCGCCAGGCCAGCTTCTTCTCGGACGTTGCGCAGCGGGTGGCCTGGGCCACGCCCGAGCTGGACATGACCCTCCAGGGCCGGCCAGTGAACTCGCGAGCCATTGAGGTGTTCGACCGTGAGCAGTCGAACAGCCGGGCGCAGTCTCTGGCTGATCTGGCGCACACGCATGTGCTGTTCTTCTTCTTCCGGTCGGACTGTCCATACTGCCACGCCTTCGCGCCAACGCTGGAGGCGTTCAGTGCCCGCTTCGGTGTCCAGGTCGTGCCCATCAGCGTCGACGGCAAGGGGCTGCCGAACTTCCCCAGCTTCCGCCGCGACAACGGCATCGCACGCACCCTGCAGGTGACGCAGGTGCCAGCGGTCTATCTGGCCGAGCCCTTCACCGGAAAGATCACGCCGATCGGGTTCGGCGTCCTTTCCGAGTCCCAACTCCTCGAGCGCATCGCCACGGTCACCGCACCGGGCGCGGACGCCTACGTGCCGTCCATCACCCGCCGGGTCAACCTTCAATAGGGAGCCGTCATGTCCGCACGCGTCCTGCTCCGCAAGCTCGTCTCCATCCTCGTCGCCTACGCGCTGGCGTTCGCAGCGCCGCTCAGCTACGCCGGGGACCTCAACGCCGAGGTCAACAACATGTTCAACAACCTCGGCGCGATCGGCAACTACACCGCGCCGGGTGCCTTCAAGGGACAGACCTTCAACACCTACACCGGCGGCAACCTCTACCTGCGCTCGCCCAACAAGACCTACCAGCTCGCCGCCATCCAGTTCCCGACGGCCAAGGGCGGCTGCGGCGGCATCGACCTCTTCGGCGGATCGTTCTCGCACATCTCCGCCACCGAGTTCCGCAACATGCTGCGCAACATCACGGCGGCACTGCCGGGGATCGCCTTCCAGTTGGCCCTCGAAGCAGTGTCACCGCTGCTCGGCGGGTTGACCAAGTGGGCCAAGGGCCTCGAGACCTGGATCAACAACGCACGCATCAACTCCTGCGAGACAGCGACCGCCCTGGTGTCGTCGGCAGCCGAAGCAGTGGGCTACGACTCCCAGCGAGCGTGCGCCAAGCTGGCCATGCAGATGGGCATGGAGACAGACATCGACTCGGCCATGCGGCGATGCGCGTCCGACAGCCCTTCCATCCTCGCTTCGGCGCGCACCAGCGCGGACGCCAACATCGCCGCGCAGGCGCCGTTCGTGGGCAACTTCACCTGGCGTGCGCTCAAGAGCATCGATACGCTCGACGACCCCGCACGAGAGCTTGTGATGAGCATTGTTGGTGCGGTGATCTTTCCGGCCGAGACCGCCAACCGCGACCCCGAGTACGTCGGACCGAGCATCACGACCGTAGCTCAGCTGCTCTATGGCCAGTCGGATGCCGCGGGCGGCAACATCAACCTGCAGCTTCTTCGCTGCAACAACTACACCGACTGCGACTCGATCACCCGCGACAACACCTACGTGCATCAGCCGCTCACCAAGAAGGTGTCGGACATCATGCAGGCCATCTCCGACAACATTCGCACTCGCACGGCGATCCCCAACAACTCGGCGGCAGTGGGCTTCGTCAACAGCACCAGCATTCCGGTGTGGCGCATGCTGTCCATCGGCAACACCATCCCTGGCTCCGGACTCGCCGACATGATGATCGGCAACTATCGCGAGGTCATCGCAGCCGACTACGCCTTCACCTTTCTCAACCAGTTCGCCAACGTCGCAATTTCAGCGCTCACGAAGCAGCATCGACTCAACGATGAACAGCGAAAGCTTGCGCGCCAACAGCGGGAAGATGTCCAGAAGTTCATGGCCTTGCTGCAGCAGGAGCAGGCCACGCTCTACCGAAAGGTGACCGCGGTCTCGACGGTGGCGACCGACATGGAGCGCCTCGAACGCAACCTCAGGTCAAGCATGTCCCTGCACGCGCTCGACATGCTGGGCTACTCGAGTCGAGGCAGCAAGTAGCCTGCGACGAGGACTAGAGGTACCGTCATGTGGGAGATCTTCGCGTACCACAACAGCGATGCGTTGGCTGGCATCTTCAACGCCATCGCCGCCATCATGGCCTCGGGCACCTACCTGAGCGCCATCGCCGCAGTCGCCTTCTGCGGCTTCGTCGCTGCCATGGTGGCCTACATGTTCCAGCCCGAGAAGCTCGTCGGGTGGCGGTGGCTCGCATCGGTGGTACTGATCTACGGCGTGCTATTCGTTCCTCGCGTGACGGTGGCAGTGGTCGACAAGACCGGCGGCACGGCCAACCGGATCATCGCGAACGTGCCTTTCGGGATGGCAGCCCTTGGCGGGCTTACCAGCACCATCGGGAACAGCATCACCGAGCTGTTCGAGACAGCCTTCCAGACCTTGCCTGGTCCAGCCTCGCTGCCGGGAGAACTCTCCTACCAGCAGAACGGACTGATGTTCGGCAGCCGGCTCATCCAAGAGACGCGCAGCATCTCGATTCCCGACCCCGCGGTGTTGAACGACATCCTCAACTTCGCCAACAACTGCACCGCGTACGACATCGCCGATGGCACGATTTCGGCCACGGCCTTCTCGACATCCGACAACCTTTGGGCAGCGATGGCCGCAACCAACCCCGCGCGGTTCACGGTCATCACGGCAGGCGCAGGAGTCACCACAACGACCTGCGACGCGGCATACGCTTCGATCGCCGGTCGCCTGCCCGCCCAGGTCAACGCTCTGGTAGCGCGGCTTGGCCAGCGTCTGAATCCTGACCTGCCTGCCGCAGCGGCTCAGGCAGCGGTGCTCAACCAGATTCCTCAGGCCTACATACGCTCGCAAATCGCTGGAGCGGCGGCGACGGCCGCCGATCTGATCCGCCAGAACGCCATCGTCAATGCGATCAACGATGCCGGTGAGATGGGCTGTCAGCGCATCAACGATCCGGCGTGCATGATGCTTGCAACGGGTCGCGCGCAAGCGGTAGCGGCGCAGAACGCCTCCTGGATCAATGGGGCGAAGATCTCGTCGCAGGCGCTGCCTGTGGTGCGCAACGTGGCCGAGGCGATGTGCTACGCGGTATTCCCACTCGTGGTCCTATTGCTGTTTCTTTCGAGTGGACGCACAACGCTCCTGATCCTCTCGGGGTACGCCATCGCCCTCGTGTCGATCCAGCTCTGGCCGCCCCTGTTTGCGATCCTCAACTACATGGCGACGCTATACGGTCAACTTGACCAGGCCGCCGCTGCCGAGGTTGGCGGAGGGGTGAAGGCTCTTTCGCTGCAGACTGCTTCGCCGATCTACTCCAACTCGGTCTCCGCGCAAGCGGTGGTCTCCTATTTGATCATCGGCATCCCGATGCTGGCTTGGTCGCTTGCCAACCGCATGGTCAACTTCGGATCTGCGGTCATGGGCGGACTGCAGGGGCTTCAGGCAGCCTCCATGTCCGGGAACGCCTCCGCAGCGGCGGCGACCGGGAACGCCAGCATGGGCAACGTGTCCATGGATCAGCGCACGATCAGTCCGTCTACCTCTAACCCTTGGGTCAGTCGCGAGCAGGACCTCGACGGGAACTGGGTCACGACAACCGCCAGCGGCGCGCAAGCAACGTCCTACCTTCGCAACGAAAGTGCCACTTCGCGCGTGGTCTCATCCCGCGTCACTCAGTCATCGGTCCAGGAGGCTTCGCGGTCGGCCGACAACGCCCGAACAGAAGCTCTCTCAGCTTCGAAGGACCTGTCAACCGTCCTCGTCGACACGATGACGCGAGGCTCGGGACGCTACCGGTCGACCACTCGCAACGAAGGCCAGGCGGTGAGTTCAAGCAGCGATATCGGAGCAGCCGCGGATCGCCTTCGCAGCATTACCGAGTCCGTAGCTCGGACGACCGGCCTAAGTGCGCAGCAGGTTGCCAATATCGCCTTCCAGTTGTCTGGTGGGGTTGGCACACCTGGCATCAGCCCGATAAAGGCTAATGCATCAGGCACCGCTGGCAAGAGCTACAGCAGATCGCTTGACGAGACTGAGCAGAAGGTTGCGAACGAACTAGGAGCAGAGCAGCTCCGTGAGTTCAAGTCGTTTGCTGAGCGCGCTACCCGCGAGCAGTCGCTTGTGCGGTCACTTGGAAGCGACCAACGCGAAGGCGAAGAGCTTGCATCTCGCATGTCAACTGCACTGACCCGCGCCGAGACAACGCAGTCCACCTACGCGGAACGTAGTGCCATCGCGGAACGCCTGTCGACGGCCTACGAAACCGGCGAGATCTTGTCGATCGACCTCGCACAACTTCCGGCCAACTCTGACTTTATCAAGCGCTACCAACGTCTCGCGCACGAGTACGGGTCAGATAGTCTTGCACTTCAGGCCGCAATGGCCAGTGAACTGGCGTCCAGAGCGCTACCCCCTACTCGGACGGCATCAGGCTCCGCCTTGCCTTCCAGCTTTAGCGAACTCGGATCGGTAGCAGCGCAAGCTCGGAGCGATCCGATCTTCTCAACAGATCGTGTGGTTCGTGCAGACGCAGCCAATGACAAGACGGTCGGCAGAAGAATCACCACTGCCGCCGTTGTGGCGCCGGACGTTTCCGCACGCTTGAGCGAGGTGCAGGGAGACCTCGCGGATCGACTGGATAAGGCGGCCACTCGACAAAGCCCGGCTGCGGGCTTCGATGAACGGAACGAGATCGTTCGTAATCCCGACGGGACAGTGACTACCAAGAAGTCGCAGCAGCTTGGAAACCTTCGACAACTGCGCGATGACGCGTCGGCGCTCGCGGAGAACGCGAAGGGACTGCTTGACGTCGGCTCGGACTCGGCGCGGCGATCAGCAGAAGAGGCACGTGCCCGCCAGGAGTCATCTGAACGATCACGAGCAATTCAAGAGACGAGTGAGGTCCCGCGGATGACACCAAACAGCGGAAAGCGGCGATGAAATAGTCGGCTGCCCTGGTCGTTTCAGTATCGGCCGTGGGCACCTGGCGTCGGATGATTCTCGACATCCAACACATCCCCGGGATATCGATGCACGCCGAGTTGGTCAGTGAACGGATTGGGCACAGCCACCTCAGGCGGCGCAAGCTCTGACTCAGAACGACGGGCAAGGAGGACCAGGAGCGCCGCGATGCCACCGAACATCAGCCAGAAGAATGCGATCACAAAAGCGCCTCGGTCGGCAACAGTCGCAGCCGCGCCGGCTCCAACCACGCCGAACGTCCACGCCGACCACTTGCCTCGAGTCATCTCTCCTCGCTGTAGCTGAAACAGTGTGCGACAACACTGGTGCTGTCCCGAGCCTAGCTTCATATACTACCTAAGGCTTGTGGTCAAGGGAGCGTCCATGATCCCATCGCGCTATCCCCTTCCGGTGCCGTTGTTGGCACTCCTGTTCGGCATATTGGCTGCGCAACAAGCCGGCGCAGTCGCGCTTCGGCCGAACAAGTCTACGGACGATTCGGTCTGTGATCTAACGCATCACACGAATCTGTACCTAGGCTCAAAAACCTTGGTCCCTTCGGTCGCTCAATCCAAGGACAAGGTCGACATTTACTTTCGACTTGCTGGTGACTTTGTGGCGACGAAGTGCAGGAATGGCCAGTTGCTGGTTGTTCAAGGTGATTCAGCCAGCAGTGTCGATATTCGTTCACTCGGCGAGTTGACCAATTCATCATGTGCGGTTGCCTCGATCCAGAGAACCGAGGTGACACTTTCTCTTGGCGATCTTGCGCTGCCGGGCTTCGAACTCCGGTGCCCAATACTGAAACACGCAGAGCTAGTAGAGAAGCTCAACTCGCTGGAGCGATCGGACCCGCTTGACTCCCTCAAGGCGAGACTCGCCGCTAGCGCACAGCAAGGTGACCGCGGCACCCCCAAGCCAGACACGACCGCCGACTCCAAGAAGGACTGCGGGAAGATGACGTTGGCCTCGGTCCTCCAAGGTGGCTCTTGCAAGTAGGGCAGGTCGTCGCGGGAGTTTGACGCGGCATCGCCAACAGGCCCTCCTCCGCCGGGTTCGACGGGGGTGTTGAACCGGCCTTTCGAGTGGAAGCCGTTCTCGAGGCGTTCTATCTTCGTGTCACCGGCACTGGTCGTCCGGCACGGAGAGCGCGATGTCCACCACCCCCGTCGAACCACCGTCCTCTCGAGACGGCCACAGCGAGGCGACGAGCTTCCCAGCCGTAGTTCTCGAAGTGCTCCGAGAGATGAGGGAGCAACGCAATTCCTTTGAACGCTCGGCGGCGCTTGCGGCCAAGGAGCGCAAGTCCGAGCGCCGCTGGCGCAACCTGTTTCAGGCCATGTTCTTCGGGGCTCCGGTGCTGCTCGGGGTTCTCTACTTTCTCTTCTTCCTGAGCTCGACAGGGTTCCGCTGGGGGCCGTTCGGCAACGTTGTCGGCATCGTCCGCATCGAAGGTCCTATTGGGTCAACCGAACGCGCCTCTGCCGAGAACATCATCCCGATCCTCGAGAAGGCATTCGGCAACCCGAATGTGAAGGGAGTCGTCCTGCACATCGACAGCCCCGGGGGCGCGCCTGTCGAGGCCGAGCGAATCTCCACGGCCATCAACTCTCTCAAGGCCAAGCATCGCAAGGAGGTTGTCGCTGTCATCAACAACCTCGGCGCGAGCGCCGCCTATATGGTTGCCTTGAACGCGGACAAGATCATCGCGGCCAAGTACTCATTCGTCGGCTCGATCGGAGCCATCATGGCTCCGTGGCAACTGGACAAGGCCATCGCGAAGGTCGACGTGGCGCAGCGGGTCTACGCCTCGGGCAAGCTCAAGGCCTTCCTCAACCCCTTCACCCCGGTATCGCCGGAGGTCGATCGCAAGGCCCAGCAACTGGTCGACCAGATGGGCGGGTTCTTCCTCGCTGAGGTGAAGGCGCGGAGAGGGCAGGCGTTGAAGAGCAATATCGACTTTGGCACCGGCGAGGTATGGCCGGGGCCCGAAGCGAAGGAACTCGGCCTGGTCGACGCGGTGTCCACCGTCGACGACTTCGTGGCGTCGCACTGGGGTCTCAAGCCCTACGACTATGGTCCCAGCGCTGACACTGCACCTTTCCTCACGAGGTCCCTGCAGGATGCGCTCGCAGGCGCAGTCAGGCGACTCGCACTGTCAGGCCCGGTCATGCAGTAGCGCTGACCCCACCGGGGTTCGCGTGCTGGCCTCCGTGCACTCGCCGGTCAGCCCTTCGCTTCGGGTCGGCCCGAGAGATCCCACAGCGTGCCCTGCCACTTCGAGATTCGACCTTCCGCGCCGCAGGCCGGACAGCCCCAGACGATGGCCTGATCCATGGCTCGCGTCGCTGTCACCGCGCTCTTCCTGCACTTGAAGCACGACGGCGCCGATGGCTGGCAATCCGATCCCGCGGTTGCGTGTGCAACCACATCGACGAGGAACTGAGCCAAGGTACGTGCCGGCCCCTTGACCGGCGCGAGCTCGCCAGCGGCGTCGAGGACGTGGGTGAGGTCGGAGATGTGCATCAGCAGTTCGCAGGATCTATCGATTCTTGAAGCCAGTAGACGGCGGGCGCCGAGCGCGCCGACGATCGATTGGCATTGTCGATGCCGGAGGACCTCAAACCTGTGCCACACCGCCGGCGCGCGTCTCCGGTCGGATCGAGCAGCTCTGCACCGTGCCGCTAGTCGCGGTCTCGGTACGTTCGTTGGCACACCGTCCTATGTGCGCACTTGTCGCAGGCCTTCCTGCGTGTCGCCGGACGAGGCTCGGGCCCGTGGCCGGTCCTCATCTGCAGCAGTCGATGTCGCATGGCCATCACCTGCTGTTCGTCGAACAGGTCGACCCGAATTGTCCGCATGCCCGGTCTGCCCGGTTGTTGGACTGCGACGTGAGCGACCGGTGAGACCCGCTCGCCAGTGGCCTCCTCGAGAACCAGGCGCTGAACCGAGAGCTCGATCGCATCGGACGCATGCGCAGCGAAGTAGGCCCTCGTCTTCAGCTCCACCAAGTGAAGCTCTCCACCGGTGCGGTAGGCGCGATCGAGTCTTGCCACCAAGCCATGTCGCCTCGACTCGAATCGCTTCTCTGCGAAGGCGAGTTGGCCTCCGGCAATCTCTCTCGGCAGCCAACTCTCATCGGGCTCTGCTTGCTTTGCACGCAGCCATACGTAGCCGCCAGCAAAGATCAGCAGCCCGACGACCAGAAGCGCGCCGGAAAAGGCGTCATTCATCGGGGTAGCCTCCTAGCATTCGCCCATGCCGCTGCCTTCGCAGCCAGGCGAAGGCAGGCCCGCACGCCCTGCAGCAGGCGCCGGTGACGACCCAGCTGTTCACAGAGGCCAGGTCCCAGCCGGTAGTAGGTTCTGATCAGCCACCGCCCCGCCGCGGTCCTCCTCATGTACAGATCCCGGAAGGCTCGCAGTGCTCGTGTCTCGGCGCACTCTCCAAGGGCCAGCGTCGCGACGAAGCACCGGCCCTTCTTCTCGCTGGCCCGGGCGATCGTGACGCTGTCCCGGTAGAACTGGTCGTGCGCGGCGTTGCCGCGGTCCTGAGCCTTGACCTGCTCGCTGGTCCGCCGGGCACCGTCGCGCCAGTCGAAGTGGGCCACACGCTCGCAGTAGCCCAACTGTGCCAGCTCGCTGGCGCTCACCAGCTCGCGGTCATTCCGGCTCATCAACACCCAGGCCCACGTTCGACCCCTCGAACATGTCGGCCATCTCCGCAATGCTCTGACCACCGAGTTGCGCCGCGGGCGTCGTCGGGGCGCCGACGCCGCTGGGTGCCAGCGGCTTCAACGGCATCGACATCGGGGAACCGCCCATGACGGGCTGAGGAAGACCGCTCACACCCACGCGACCCTGTTCGACGAGAAGGCCCAGTTCCGCCAGCTTCAATAGGCGCTTCACGCGCCTCCTGGCAGAGGTGATTCCGCTGAGCTCTCTGTGCAGATCGGGACACTCGTCGGGCGTGATGGTCACCTGCATCACGATCTTAGGCACAGCAGTCATGGCTGCTCACGCGCCGACCAATGCCGCGGCGGGTGACACCTCCGCGCCGGCGAAGTGCTGCGGGTTCTCGCGGACGTACTGCTCGCCCATCAACTGGAAGCCCTTCACGTTTGCATAGAGCGGTTCGTCGACCTCACTCATCTTGACCTCGGGGAACTTGCGCCGGATCGTGGCACGGTACAGATGCATGCCGCCCCCGACGACGACGATGTGCTCGAGATCGTCGGTCGAGCCGAGGCGTTTGTGGATCGCGGCCACAGCTTGCTCGGCGATCTTCTCGATCATCTTGTCGTACTTCTTCAGATCGATGCTGCGCTGGTAGGCGCGCAAGGGCTTGCGGTCCCTCAGGGCCTTGTCGATCGCCTCAAGGTTCTGGTAGTCCCTTCCCGTCTCGCTGGAGATGGCCGCCGCGATCTTCGTCAGCATGTCATGCACCCCTCGATTCACCGAGTGGCTCATCTTGCCGACGACCCGACTGTCCAGGGTCACGAGCCAGTCGAATGTACGCGACCCGGCGTCGATAACGAGCGTCCGCCCCTGGCGCAGGTTGGCATTCGCCTGGTCACCAAACACGGCATACATCGCACCCTGCGGTTGCGCGACGACCAGGACACGCCGAACTTCGACCTTGCGCTTGCGCCCGACATCGAACGTCCCTGTCATGGCCTTCTGCAACTCCGCCCGGCGGTTCATGTACTGCGAGACCGGCAGTCCCAGCACCAGGAGATCGACGTGGTCGACTTTCATGAAGTGCAGCGCTCCTGCGGTGAAGGCGCGGTACTCCTGGGTCCGGATGTAGTCGTCGTGGTGATTGCGACCGACGAAGCCGTCAGCCGCGAGTGCGACATCCGGACCGACCTCGTACCAGATCCCGCCCACCGGCACGCAAACTGTTCGTCGAGAGCTTCCGATGCCGTCGCCCGAACTGTCATGGGCGCTGTCGTAGGCGATCGACGCGAAGTGCGCGCACTCCACGCGTCCGTCCTGCGATGCCCGCACGTACTTGGTGTTCCCGAATCCCACGTCGATGGCTCTGACGATCGGTGCCATGGGCTGCGCTCTCCAAGGTTGCGTTGGTCGATCTCGCCAGCATCGCCAAGCCCGCCCTCCTCGCCAACTCGAAACGACGCCTGTATCCCCCGGCCTTTCGGTCTTCTGGCGCCTTGGTGCGTGCTGGAGGCGGCACCTTCGCAGGACTTCGTTCGTTGTCCAGCCGGCAGCGCGGACATCGAAGTCCAATGGAACTGGCAGCTTGGGCTGCCTGCAGCCTCGCACCACCTCGCGCCATGGTGCCCGCCCGCATCCGCCTGGCGGCTCGGATCGGCCTGTTACGGATCGCCTTCCACGACTAGACGCGGGAACCTGTAGTTCAAGCCCCTGGGAGAGGTCAGAGCAAACTTCCGAAATGCACTAACCATTGCCATACCACCGCGCTTTTCTGGTCAAGGGCTGCGGACAGTTGACAACCGCGCCTCCCATGGGTTCAACTCCTTCTCGAGCCTGTGCTGCCTGCCACAGCTCTCAATGCAAGCAGGCCGGTGCTGCGGGATCCGAGAACCCGCCGTTCGCAGTCGTGACCTGCACTTCAAGCCCGGCCCTTCGAGGCCTTGCCGCGCCAGTCGCGGTGTTCCCTACCTCTCCATCTCGATCCGTTCATCGGATCTGCCCGAGTGGCCTTCGTTAGCGGCAACGCCGCGGCCGAGGCCATCCAACGAGCAGCCAGCGCGCTGCTCGCGAAAACACCGTCGCCTACGTCGTCAACCCCATGAGGGTTCTCGGTCGTGGTCAGCCCGTCTGAGGCTGCACGATCGATTCCAGACGTGGCCCCGTGCGCTCCGGTGGCAGGAGCGCTTTTCAAGCGGCGAGAGACGGTACCCACGAACTCCCAGAAGCGCCTCGGCATGGACCGAGGACGGCGCAGCGCATCCGATGAGGTGCGCTGGCCAGGTCGTCGACCGCCGCGGAATCGCGACGGTGGGCTACGGGACTGTGACTTTTCAACACCTGCCAGGTCGCCACGCGCGGCCGAACGCTTGAAACAACGCACCGCGCTCGAAGGCCGGCGGTGCGGGCTGCTCCCTTGACCTTCGACCTGCTCGCGCGACCCTGGACGCACGTGTGAGCTGGCGTTTCGCGTCCGAACCCATTGACGCGGCCGCAGTGGCTCGCCGGCCGTCAACGGAGCAAGAGATGTCGTCGAAGAAGCCAAAGCCCCCGGCCAAGCTGCCGGTCTACGCACGCCGGTCGCCGGCGGGCTCGCCGAAGAATCCGCAGAACGTCCTCGACACGGAGCCCAACGGCACACGCGACTGGAAGCGCGTGCTGCACTGCGTCCTGGCCATCCACAACCCGGAGCACTCCAAGCTGCTCAAGACGGTCTCGCAGAAGACCATGCTCGATCGCGAGCGCTTCTACTTCAAGTTCTGGGATGACCTGCGCTTCAACACCACGTTCCGCGACGCCGATCCGCGCGTCCTGACCCATCGCCAGGTGCAGGCTGTTGCCAACCTCTGGGCCGAGCGCAAGCTCTCGGTGGCTACGGTCCACAACTACCTTTCGTTCCTGCGCACCTACGCAGCATGGATCGGGCGGCCGGGGATGGTGCGCGACGTCGCGACCTACTTCGGCGCCGACTCCCACTACGTCCATCGCGAGCGCACGGCCAAGGTCGATCGAAGCTGGATCGCCAGATGCGTCGAGGTCGAAGCCAAGATCCGTGAGGTCACGGCCTACGACCCGTGGGTCGGGATGCAGCTCGAGCTCTGCTACCGCTTCGGTCTGCGCGCCAAGGAGGCCCGGCACTTCCGGCCGCATGTCGCTGTCATCTCGCGCGAGTTGGCCAACCCGCGCGACGCCCAGCACTTCCCGGACTGCAAGCAGTTCCTGAGGGTGCGCTATGGCACCAAGGGTGGACGCCCGCGCGACATCCCAGTGAAGACGCCGGAGCAGGAGGAACTGATCGAGCGCACGCTGAGGGCGGTTGCGCCTGGCCACTACGTCGGCGCACCGGGCCGCACCGCGGTCCAGAACGCCAACCGTTTCTACAACGTGCTTCGGCGCTTCGAGATCACGAAGGCCGCGCTCGGCGTGACCGCGCATGGCCTGCGCCACCAGCATGCCAACAACCGCTACGAGGAACTCGCGGGCGAGCCCTCGCCGGTGCGCGGCGGCGCCGGTGTTGGGGGCGCCGATGGCGCAGCGCGCATGGCCGTCTCGTCCGAGCTCGGCCACGGCCGCATCGAGATCACCGACGCGTATTTAGGTTCGTCCGCGGTTATGCGCAGCAAGGGCCTCAAGCCGAACGAGCCACCTATGACGTAGGCCATCCCGACTGCGCATAACGCTTCCAAGATCGTCCTCCCCGGTGGCCGCTGTGGCCGCCGTCAACGAGGAGAC
>LNFM01001910.1_pt1 | contig 45454 bp, 27 predicted proteins | sample 596031 | NCBI WGS metagenome assembly LNFM01 (sample SAMN04254537, study PRJNA301005) | activated carbon metagenome | isolation source: dual media filters at the Ann Arbor, Michigan drinking water treatment plant | place: USA: Ann Arbor
CACCGGTCTGGCTGACAACCCCACCAGCACCGGTGTTGAACGCAAACGCCCCGGTCGTGGTGACCGTCCCGAAGCTGGTTGCGCCTGCGCTGTTATACAGGTTGATCGAGCCGGTGTTGGCATCAAGCGTGGTGAAGCTGTTGCCCGTGTTGATCAGCGTGTACGCGCCGCCGCTGCCGTTTAGCGTCAAGGCATCGGCAACAAACGCTGACGACTGGGTCGCGTTGCCCGTCGTGGTCAGCGTCAACGCACCGCCGCGTGTGTTGACCGCGCCGCCGAGCGATATACCCGGTGAACCGGCGTTCACGGTCACGTCGAAGGCGTTGCTCGCCGTCGAACCGATCGACCCTGTCGCCTGGCTAATCGTCACGGCGCCCGCATCCGACGTCAACGCCAGCGATGCGGTGCTCGCGCCCGTCCGGTTCACGGCGGCATTGACGGCGACATTGCCCCCCGTCGACCGCAGTTGTGAAACGCCGCCAAAATTAACCCCACCGGCAGCAACCGTCAGCGTCCCTGCGCTGACCAGGGTTAGCGCCCCCGTCGTGCTGGTCGCGCCGACGCTTGTCGTCCCGCTATTGGCGAGATTGATGGTGCCGGTAGTTGCAGTGAGTGAGGCAAAGCTGTTGCCCGCATTGGCGAGCGTATAGGTACCGCCGCTGCCGTTAAGCGCCAGCGCGTTCGCCGAGAACGCAGCGCCCTGACTAACCGTGCCGGGCGTATCGAAGCTCAAGGTTGTCGCTACGCTCAACGCGCCAGCTAGCGTCATGTCGCCAGTGCTCGTCAAGCTTAGCAGCCCAGACGTGGTCACCGGACCGATGCTGCTCGTCGTCGCGCTGTTGGCCAGCGAGATTGACCCCGTCGTCCCGGTCAGCGACCCAAAGCTGTTGGTCGTAATGTTGAGGGTATAGTTGGTGCCCGACCCATTCAGATCAAGCGCACCTGCGGAGAAGGCCGCCGTCTGCGTCACCAATCCGGGCGTGGTCAGGATCAGCGATCCACCCACGGTCACCGTGCCAGCAAGCGACAGATTGCCCACGCCAGTATATTGGAGATTGCCCGCCGTCGTCGTCGCGCCGAAGCTCGTCGTCGTCGCACTGTTGACCAGCGTGATCGACCCGGTGCTGCCCGTCAGCGTCGAAAAGACGTTGCTGGACGATAGCAGATGGGTGCCGCCCATGCCGTTCAGCGTCAGCGTGCCCGTCGTGAAGGCCGTTGTCTGGGTCGATGTGCCGGTGGTATTCAGCGTCAGCGCGCCGCCAGCCGTATTGACCGAGGCATTCAGGCCAATGCCGCCATTGCCCGCCGTGATCCCGGTGTCGAACACGCCACCCAGCGAACTGATGCCGGTGTTGACGTCCACCCGGTTCGCCGCGGTCAGTTGCACTGACGAACTTGCGCCCGATGCCTTGCGAAGCGTCGCGTTGACCGTGACGTCACCCGCCATCGACCGCAGCAAGGACGTCGATCCAGCGCCCACCTGCACGGCAGCGCCAACGGTCAGCGCGCCCATGCTGACGACGCTCAACCCGCCCGACGTCGTCACAGGACCAACCGAGACAGCCGCTGCATCGACCACCGAGATCGACCCCGTCGTGCCTGAAAGCGAGGCAAAGTTGTTGTTGCTTTCGGTCAGCGTGTAACTGCCGCCCGCGCCGTTCAGGACCAGCGCATTCGCGCTGAACGCCGCTGTTTGCGTTACTGATCCGGTGGTGCTGAGCGTAAAGGTGGTGCCAACCGAAACCGGGCTGTCAATCGAGATATTGCCGCCGCTGGTGAACGAGAAGGCGGTATCCGTCGTAACAGCGCCGATGCTGGTCGCCGTTGTGGTTCCTTTGACCAGCGAGATCGAACTGGTCGTGCCCGACAGCGACGTGAAGCTGTTGCCCGCATTGGTGAGCGTATAGGCGCCACCGCTGCCATCCAAGCTCAGCGCGCCGGCCGTGAAGGCCGTCGACTGGGTAACATTCCCCCCACTGCTGAGCGCCAGCGAACCGCCATTGGTGGCAATCGCGCCGTTAAGCGCCATGCCGCCTGCACCCGCCGTCAGCATGACGTTCAACGCGCCCGAAACCGTGCTGATGGTGCTCGCCACCGTCAGTCGATTTAGCGCATTCAGGGCCAGCGATCCGGTGCTCGACGATCTGCTGACCGCCGCACTGACCGTGATATTATTCTGCGAACTCAGCGAGGAAGATGCGCCGAAGGTCAGTGCGCCACCGATCGTCAGATTGCCGGCGCTCGTCAGCTGGATACCGTTTGCCGTCGTGACGACACCCGTGGTCGTTGACGTACCACTATTGGCGAGATCGATCGCACCGGTGTTGGCGGTGAGCGTGGTGAAGCTGTTGCTCCCGTTGGTCAGCAGGTACGTCCCCGTACCCTGCAGCGACAGACCGGCCGCCGTGAAGGCGCCGTTCGCGCCCTGCGAACCGGTGCCCGTGGTGGTGAGGGTCAGCGTGTTGCCGTTGGTGTTGACGCTCGCGTTAAGCGCGATGCCGCCCGTGCCGGCACTCAGCGATGTTGCCCGCGCCGATACCAAATCCGCAACCGTCAGGGTCGAGCCGCTGGCCGTTGCATTGACCGTGAGCGCACCGCTGGTCGTGACCTGGCCGATGCTGGTCATCGCCCGGTTGTTACTCACCGAGATCGAGCCCGTGGTTCCGGTCAGTGAATCAAAATTGTTCGCGGCATTCAGCACATAGCTGGTGCCGGCACCGTTCAGGTCGAGCGTCCCGGCCGAGAAGGCCGCATTCTGCGTTACCGATCCTGGCGTCGTCAGGCTGAGCAGGCCGCTCACCGTCACCGCGCCGTTCAGCATCAGTGATGTGCCAGCACCATTATACTGCAGACTGTTCGCAGTTATCGTGCCGAAGGTTGTCGTCGCCGCGCGGTTGACCAGTGTGATCGACCCCGTGCTGGCCGTCAACGTCGAGAAAACATTGTTTTCCGACAGCGAATGCGTGCCGCTGCCGTTGAGCGTCAATGTGCCGGTCGTCAAGGCCGCCGTCTGAGTCGACATGCCTGTCGTGTCGAGCGTCAGCGTGCCGCCAGCCGTGTTGACCGATGCGTTCAGCCCAATGCCGCCCGCGCCCGCCGTGATCGCGGTATCAAAAACGCCACCCAGCGAGCTGATGCCGGTATTGACGCTCACCCGGTTCGATGCCGTCAGTTGAATCGAAGAGGTTGCGCCCGACGATTTGCGCACCGTCGCGTTCACCGTCACATCGCCTGCGGTCGACCGCAGCAGCGACGTCGAACCACCGCCGACAAGCACCGCCCCGTCGACGGTCAGAGCACCGCCACTCGTAACGCTCAACCCGCCGGTTGTCGTCACCGGGCCAACGCTGATCGCTGTCATATCGGCTAGCGTGATCGATCCCGTTGAGCCCGTCAGCGTGGCAAAATTGTTGCCGCTGTTGGCCAGCGTATACGCGCCGCCCGTGCCGTTCAGCGTCAGCGCGGTTGCTGTCAGCGCGGTCGAGGCCAGCTGGCTGATCGTCCCCGTCGTCGAGAGCGTCAGCGCACCCGTCGTGGTCACCGCGCCCAGCGTGCTGGTGCTGCGGTTGTTGGTCAGGCTGAGCGTGCCGGTGTTCGCGGTCACGCTGCCGATGCTGTTGGCGCTGTTGAGCGTATAGCTGGTGCCGCCCTGGAGATCAGCCGATGCTGCGGTCAGCACGCCGGTCTGGGTGACGACACCTGCCGCCCCGGTGTTGAACGCAAACGCCCCGGTCGTGGTGACCGTGCCAAAGCTGGTTGCCGCCGCTGCGTTGTAGAGGTTGATCGATCCGGTGTTGGCCGCCAGCGTGGTGAAGCTGTTGCCGGTGTTGGCGAGGCTATAGTTGCCCGTGCCGTTCAGCGTCAGCGCGGTTGCCGTCAGTGCGGTCGAGGCCAGCTGGCTGATCGTCCCCGTCGTTGACAAGGTCAGCGCGCCGGTGGTGGTCACCGCACCCAGCGTGCTCGTCGTCCGGTTGTTGGTGAGGCTCAGCGTGCCCGTGTTCGCGGTGACGCTGCCGATGCTATTGGCGCTGTTGAGCGTATAGCTGGCACCGCCCTGGAGATCAGCCGAGGCAGCGGTCAGCACGCCGGTCTGGGTGACGACACCTGCCGCCCCAGTGTTGAACGCAAACGCCCCGGTCGTGGTGACCGTCCCAAAGCTCGTCGCGCCCGCGCTGTTCACCACATTCACCGAACCGGTGCTCGCGGTGAGCGATGACAGCACGTTGCCGCTATTGGTGAGCGTGTGGGTGCCACCCGTGCCCTGCAGCGACAGCCCCGCCGTCGTAAACGCGCCGTTCGTGCCTTGCGAAGACGTGCCCGTGGTGTTGAGCGTCAGCGTGTTGCCGTTGGTGTTGACCCCGGCATCGAGCCGAATGCCACCCGTCCCCGCCGTGAACGACGTATTCGCCGCCGATACCGCCGCCGCAACGGTCAGGCTTGATGTTGTGTCAGAGGCATTGACCGAGAATGCCCCTGTCGTGTTGATCGCGTTGACGGTGGTCGTCGCAGCAATATTGCGCAGGCTGATGCTGCCGACAGTGACCCCGCCCGTTGTGACCGACGTGAAGCTGTTGCCGCCAGTGAGGTTATACGTGCCGCCGGTGCCGTTCAGCGTCAGCGCGTTCGCGGTAAACGCCGCATCCATCGTGGCGGTACCCGATGTCGTCAGGGTCAGTGCGCCGCCTTGCGCCATCGATCCGCCGCCCAGCGTATTGATCGTGCCTTCGAGCGACATGCCGCCACCCTGGCCCGCCGCGCCCGGACCGCCCGCGATCGACACCGCAAACGGATTGGTGGAGGCCGCGCCGATTGTTCCCGCCGCACGGGTCGTCACGCCCTTGTTCGCCGCCGTCGCCGACAGCGCCAACGACGCCGCGGCCGTTCCACTGGTCCGGTTGATCGCTGCGGCCACCTCGAGATTGGCGGTCGTCGATACCAGCGACGATGCGCCATCGCCAAAGTTGACGACGTCATTGACCCGCAAATCGCCAACGGTGGAGACAACCAGCGTTGTCGCCGTCGTCACCGGCCCAACGAACAGCGTCGCCGCGCTGGCATTCAACAGATTGATCGAGCCGGTATTGCCCGTCAGCGTGCCGATGCTGTTGCCCGAGCCGGTCAGCGTATAGGTGCCGCCCGTCCCCAGCAGATTGGCCGTCGTCGCCGTCAGCGCTGCGGTCTGCGTGACCGTGCCGCCCGTGTTGAACGTGAACGCACCCGTCGTGATCGCGCCCAAGCTGGTCGCGCTGCTGCCCTTGAGCAGGCTGATCGACGTCGTGCCGCCTGTCCCCGTCGCCAGCGACGCAAAGCTGTTGGTCGCGGTATCCAGCGTGAACGTCCCGCCGCCCTGCAGCGTCAGCGCGCCGGCGGTGAATGCCGCTGTCTGGCTGGCGGTACCCGAGGCTGAGGTCGACAGCGTCAGCGCGCTGGTGCCCACGTTAAGCGCGGCATTGAGCGCGATGTTGCCGGTCGTCGCGGTCAGCGACGTCGCCCCCGTCGTGGTGACAGCGCCGCCAAGCGTGATGCCACTGCCCGTGATTGTCGTAGCAGCACCGAACAGCGTGCCTGTCGATGTCGAGGTGACAGGACCGCCGCTGTTGAGCGTCAGCGCGCCACCGCGCGTGTTGACCGTACCGCCAACCGAGATGCCGGTCGAGCTGGCCGAAGTCGCCGAGATCGTCACAGCAAACGCGTCGGTCGAGGTCGCGCCGATCGAGCCGGTCCCCGAAGTGATCGTCACACCCTTGTTGGCCGCATTGGCCGTCAGCGCCAGCGATGCCGCGTTGGTGCCGGTCCGGTTGATCGCCGCGCCCACCGCGACATTGCCCGCCGTCGAGACCAGCGACGATGCGCCGTCACCAAAGCTCACCGCACCGCCAACCGACAGATCGCCGCTGCTGCTGACATTGAGCGTCGTCGCCGTCGTCACCGGACCAACGCTGATCGCCGATGACCCGTTGGTCAGCGCGATGCTACCCGTGTTGCCAGTCAGCGTACCGATCGTGTTGACAGAATCGGTCAGATCATAGCTGCCGCCCGTCCCCAGCAGATTAGCCGTCGTCGCGACCAGCGCCGCAGTCTGGGTAACGGCGCCGCCGGTGTTGAACGTAAACGCACCTGTCGAGATCGCGCCGAAGCTCGTCGCGCTGCTGCCCTTGAGCAGGCTGATCGATGTCGCGGTGCTCGCGCCAGTAGTGACGCTGGCAAAGCTGTTGGTCGCAGTATCCAGCGTAAACGTGCCGCCACCCAGCAGGCTAAGCGCAGCTGCCGTGAACGCTGCCGTCTGCGTCACGCTGCCAGGCGTGTTGATCGTGAAATCGCCACCGTTGGTATCAACGGTCCCGCCCAGCGTGACGCCACCGCCATTCGCATTCGAACCTGCAGCGTTAAGCACGACGCTAAGCGCGCTGCCCGTTCCGCTGATCGATCCGTTCGACGTAATCGTAATCGCGTTTGCCGCGTCGAGGGTCAGAGTCCGGGCGGTCGCCCCCGAATTTGCGATCGCGGCATCGACGGTAATATTGCCAGCCTGGTTACCCATGACGCCGGTCGTAATCGAAACGTTTGTCGTATTAAGAAGGTTATTGATAACACTGGCGGCAATCGTTGAATCATTGGCGATCGCCGTGAAATCTCCACCGGCTAAGGCGTACGAGTTAACGTTCCCAGCTGCGCCGATCGTAATATTATACGGATCGAACAGCCACAGCCCCGCCATCCCGAGCGGCGCCGCCGCCGAACCGCGCACGCCAGCCGTATTCAGATACCGACCCGATGTCTCAATCCGCCCGCCATTGCCGCCGAGCGCGCCGCCGCGCGCGAAGATGCTGCCATGGGCTTGGGTGATCGAGGCCACGTTGTTGACGTCCGACCACAGCACCACCGTGCCGCCATCGCCATTGCCCGTCGCGCTCGCATCAAGCGTGGCAGTGGACGCAAGCCCCGCCCGCACCGAACTCGGCCGCCCGTTGATGGTCGCCCCCTGCCAGCCGCCGCCGACATAGATCTGGCCGCCGCCAGCGTCGCCGGTTGCCAGCACTTGCGCGCCAGAACCGACCACGACATTTTCGCCAGCGATCTGGATCAGGCCGCCCTTTTCGCCCGCGCCCGTGCCGCTGGCGTTGAGGAGACCGGTGGCATTGACCGTGCCGACCGGGCCGCCATCGAGAATGATCTGACCATCTTTTTCCGACACGCTGGTCGCGTCGATGATGCCGCCGGTGTTGATGACGCCACCGACAACATCGGCCGCCGCACGCGCGGTGAGCAGCACGCGCCCGCCCGCCGCCGACAGCGTGCCGGTGTTAGTGATCAGCGGCCCATCGGCCGGCACCACATCAAGCGGCTGGGTGACCGAGAAGGAGAGCAGTTTGTCGCCAGCGAGATCGAGCACAAAGCCCTTGCCCGCGCCCAGCGCGACGGCGCCGAGCCGCGCCTGGACAAGCCCGGCATTGCCAACCTTGTTGCCCGCCAGCACGGCATAGCCGCCCGTGGCCGACGTAATCTCGCCCAGATTGACGACCGCGCCTTTGGCGTTGCTGCCATCAAAGGCATAATTGCCGGCCATGAAATCATCGTTGCTGATCGCATGGGTGGTGGCGAGGAAGCCATTGGTCGATACGCGGCCGCCGCCGCCGATCAGCACGCCATTGGGGTTGAGCAACCAAACCTGGCCATTGGCGATCAGCGAACCATCGATGCGCGATTCAGTGAGCCCCGTGACGCGATTCAGCGCAATCGAGCTTGAGTTTAGCTGCGAGAAAGTGACGGTCGATCCATTATCGATCGAAAATGCCCGCCAATCGATGACGGCCTTGTCGGTCCGCTGGGTAACCTGGACGCTATTGGTGCCAACGCCCGAAACAACCGCGGAACCGACTCGGACGCTGGGATCGGCAATCGACTGGGCTGCCGCCGGGTAAGCCAGCAAAAAAGGCAGCGTGAAGCTAGCGCAGTGGCGAAAACTCACGCCCGATATCACCGGGTTTGCCGATGATTGCTTCGCTGATTTCATCGTTAAGCCCACCCTTGTACCGTCGCATTTTTCCAATAAGTCAAACACTTATCGGTATCTGAGACGGCTAATATAGTCTTGAATTCACTAGGTATTACTACGCGTCATCCGACGTTCCAGCAACCCAACAGAAACACTGCCCGGCGAGTGTCTCTAAAACGGACGTTTCCGGTGCCGATAAAGATTCATGGCAGCCATGCGCTCAACCCTTCCTCCCAAAAATGCCCGCGTCTCGATCCGCGACCGACCACCCCGGGTGGCCCGCCACCGCCGAGCGGCACCGCAGCGGGGACAAAGCGACGCGCTTGTCCCCGCCGACAAATCAAACGACGCCAAAGGCGAGCATGGCGTCGGCGACCTTTTTGAAGCCGGCAATATTCGCGCCCTTAACGTAATCGATATAGCCGTCGCTCGTGCTGCCATGTTCGACGCAGCGTTCATGGATACCTTCCATGATGTCGAACAATTGCTGCTGCAGATCGGCAACCTTCCAGGCGCGGCGTTCGCTATTCTGGCTCATTTCCAGCCCGGAAACGGCAACACCGCCGGCATTGGCGGCCTTGCCCGGCGCAAACATGATCCGAGCATCCTTGAATATATGAACGCCTTCCAGCGTGGTCGGCATATTCGCGCCCTCGGCGACCGCGATACAGCCATTGGCCACCAGCGTGCGGGCATCATCGCCCAGCAGCTCATTCTGCGTGGCGCAGGGCAAGGCCACATTGCAGACCACACCCCAGGGAGTCTTGCCGGCGTGGAAGGTCGCGCCGGGATATTCCTTCACATAATCGGAAATCCGCCCGCGCCGTTTGGTCTTGTGCGCCTTTACCCAGTCAATCCGGTCCTGGCTGATGCCATCGGGATCATGGATAAAGCCTTCGCTGTCGCTCAGCGTCAGCACCTTGCCGCCCAACTGGGTGACCTTTTCCGCCGCATGGGTTGCGACATTGCCCGATCCGGAAATGACCGCGGTCATCCCCTCCAGGTCCTTGCCCTTGGCCTTCAGCATGGATTGCAGGAAGTAAACCGCGCCATAGCCGGTTGCTTCGGTGCGGATCAGCGAACCGCCAAATTCCAGCCCCTTACCGGTCAACACCCCGGTAAACTGGTTGGTGATCCGCTTATACTGGCCAAACATATACCCGATTTCGCGCGCTCCCACGCCGATATCGCCCGCTGGCACGTCGACATCAGCGCCGACATGGCGATAGAGCTCGGTCATGAAGCTCTGGCAAAAGCGCATCACTTCATGATCGCTCTTGCCTTTGGGGTTGAAGTTGGACCCGCCCTTGCCGCCGCCCATTGGCAGACCAGTCAATGCATTCTTAAAGGTCTGTTCAAAGGCAAGAAACTTGAGAACGCTTTCCGTGACAGACGGATGAAAGCGAATACCGCCCTTATAGGGACCGATTGAATTGTTATTCTGTACGCGCCAGCCGCGCTGTACTCGGATGTTATTATTGTCATCTTCCCAGCATACGCGGAACGAAATGATCCGATCCGGTTCTGCGATCCGGCGAAGAATCTGATAATGGTGATAGGCTTCTTTGTCGGCGATAAATTCGTAAATGTCCTGTGCAACTTCCTGCACCGCCTGGATAAATTCTGGCTGTCCTACATTACGTTTCTTTACGCCTTCCATGAAGACGGAAAGATCAACATGATCCGTTGTAGCCATTATCACTCCCCTAATCCAAACAAAGACAAATACTTGTACGAACTTTGGCGCAACATTGCTGCTGCCGAGTCGCTCTATATTGCCTTGGCCTGGGCGGCTTATTTCCTTAGATTTCCGGTCTTGGCTAGGGGGGGAGCGCTCTTTTGGGTATCTTGGTCAGCAACCTTTAACTAACCTACTAAAAACAAATAAATTATTCCGTTTACGCAACGCCTTGGTCGCCCAATGGCCAAAAACGGCGTCAAATCGGGGTGCGGGACGGCTGAATTTGTGGCAACGGGGGCGCGCCGGGCGCCTGCAAGCCACGATCAAGCTGGGGGCCCGGGCAGAGTTTGAAGGGGGGAAGAACACATGAAAGCGTCCGATCTGTTCGTCAAATGCCTGGAAGAAGAAGGCGTTGAATATGTGTTCGGCGTGCCCGGCGAGGAAAATCTCGATTTTCTTGACAGCCTGTCGCGATCAACCTCGGTCAAGCTCATCCTCACCCGTCATGAACAGGGCGCTGGCTTCATGGCCGCGACCTATGGCCGCCATACCGGTAAAACCGGCGTCTGCCTGGCGACGCTTGGGCCGGGGGCAACCAACCTCGTCACCGCCGCTGCTTATGCCAATCTGGGTGGGATGCCGATCCTGATGGTCACCGGCCAAAAGCCGATCAAATCGAGCAAGCAGGGCCGCTTCCAGATCCTCGACGTGGTCGACATGATGCGCCCGATCACCAAATATACCCATCAGCTCGCCTCGTCCGACAACATCCCGAGCCGCGTGCGCGAGGCGTTCCGCCTGGCCGAGGAAGAAAAGCCCGGCGCGACGCATATCGAATTTCCTGAAGATATCGCCGACGAAAAGACCGAGAGCCTGCCGCTGAAGCGCAGCCTTGTCCGCCGCCCGACCGCTGATCCCAAATCCGTCCGCGCCGCCGTCGCGCGGATCGAGGCGGCGAAATCGCCTGTGCTGGTGATTGGTGCCGGCGCGAACCGGACGATGACCAGCCGGATGCTGATGCAATTCATTGAAAAGACCGGCATCCCGTTTGTGACGACGCAGCTCGGCAAGGGCGTGATCGACGAAACCCACCCCAAATTCCTGGGCTGCGCGGCACTGTCATCGGGCGATTTCGTCCACCGCTCGATCGAGCATAGCGACCTGATCATCAATGTCGGCCATGACGTGATCGAAAAGCCGCCTTTCTTCATGCGCCAGGGCGGCACTGAGGTGATCCATATCAGCACCAACACCGCCTCGGTCGATCCGGTCTATTTCCCCTCAATCGAGGTGATCGGCGACATCGCCAATGCGGTCTGGCAGATCAAGGAAGACATCATGCCGCAAGGCGCATGGAATTTCGATTTCATGACCAAGGCGCGCGCGGCCGAAGTGGCGCATACCGCCTCGCTCGATGGCGATGCCCGCTTCCCGATCTTCCCGCCCTATCTGGTCCGCAAGATCCGCGAAGCAATGCCCGCCAATGGCATTATCTGCCTCGATAATGGCGTCTATAAAATCTGGTTCGCGCGCAACTATGCCGCGCGCCAGGCGAACACCGTGCTGCTCGACAATGCACTGGCGACAATGGGCGCGGGGCTGCCCTCTGCCATGGCATCGGCAATGGTCTATCCGGATCGCAAGGTGATGGCGATTTGCGGCGATGGCGGCTTCATGATGAACAGCCAGGAGATGGAAACCGCCGTCCGCCTGAAGCTTAACATCACCGTGCTGATCCTCAACGACAACAGCTATGGCATGATCCGCTGGAAACAGGCCAATATGGGCTTTGAGGATTTCGGGCTTACCTATGGCAACCCCGATTTCGTCAAATATGCCGAAAGCTATGGCGCGATCGGCCACCGGGTTGAGAATGCAGACGGGCTGCCCGCTTTGCTCGCGCATTGCCTCGACACGCCGGGGGTGCATCTGATTGATTGCCCGGTCGACTATTCGGAGAACGACCAGATCTTGAACAAGGACATCAAGCAGCTCAGTGCCGCCGTCTGATCCCATAATCCCCGCCCGGCACCGGGCGGGGGAGAGGCTTACCCGATGACTCAGCTCCAGTCTGTCTATCCGCTCTATCTGAACAACAAGGCGGCCCAGCCCAACACCGATCTCGCGGTGACCGACAAGTTCACCGGCGAGGTCGCGTTTCGCGTGGCGCAAGCCGATGCGGCTACGATCAACGAAGGCATCGCCGGGGCGGTGCGTGCGGCCGAGCCAATGGCACGGCTGGCGGCCTATGAACGCCAGGCGGTGCTCCAGCACTGCGTCGATCGCTTCAAGCAGCGCTTCGACGAGCTGGCCTATGCGCTCTGTGTCGAGGCCGGCAAGCCGATCAAGGATGCCGAGGGCGAAGTCACCCGCTTGATCGACACTTTCCGCATTGCCGCTGAAGAATCGGTCAGGATGACAGGCGAGGTGCAGCCGCTGGATATTTCGCCGCGCGCGCGCGGCTATCAGGGGATGTGGAAGCGCGTGCCGATCGGCCCGTGCAGCTTCATTTCGCCGTTCAACTTCCCGCTCAACCTGGCGGCGCACAAGATTGCGCCGGCCATCGCGGTGGGGTGCCCGTTCGTGATGAAACCGGCGAGCCGCACACCTTTGGGCGCGATCATCATGGGCGAGATTCTGGCCGAGACTGATTTGCCCGAGGGCGCCTTTTCGATCCTGCCAGCCCACCGCGATGGCGCTGACCTGTTTACCGAGGATGATCGGCTGAAGCTCTTAAGCTTTACCGGATCGCCCGGTGTCGGCTGGGATCTGAAAGCCAAGGCCGGCAAGAAAAAGGTCGTGCTCGAACTCGGCGGCAACGCGGCGGTGATCGTCGATCATGATGCCGATCTCGACGATGCAGTTGAACGGATCATCTTCGGCGCCTTCTACCAATCGGGGCAAAGCTGCATCGGCGTGCAGCGGATTATCATCCATGCCGATATCTATGATCGGTTGCGCGACATGCTGGTGGCGCGGGCGGCAACGCTGGTGGCGGGCGATCCAAAGGACCGCACGACCTTTATCGGCCCGATGATTTCAGAAGGCGAAGCACGGCGACTCGATGGCTGGGTGCAGGACGCCGTAGCGCGCGGCGCGCGGCTGTTGTGCGGCGGCAAGCGGACCGGCGCGATGCTGGAGGCGACGTTGCTTGAAAATGTCAGCCGCGATGCCACCGTCTACCGCGAGGAAGCGTTTGGCCCGGTCGCGATGCTCAGCAGCTTCACTGATTTCGATGCCGCGCTCGACGAAGTCAACGACAGCAAATTCGGGCTGCAAGCTGGCATTTTCACCCGCGACCTGTTCAAAGCCTTGCAGGCATGGGACAGGCTGGATGTCGGCGGCGTTGTGATTGGCGACGTACCCAGCTACCGCGTCGATAACATGCCCTATGGGGGGGTGAAGGATTCAGGGCTGGGTCGTGAGGGAATCAGATTCGCGATGGAGGATATGACCGAGATCAGGAATCTGGTCATCCGACGGCGATGAAATTGGCGGAAAACCGCTAAATCATCGAAGAGACGGGATAAAATTTACTGTTCGACCGGGCAATATTGGGGCAACATTAGGCGCTCGGTTGCACGCGTCCGAGGGACGGCGTCGAGACATTCAGTCCGGCGATGAAGGGGGGAACGCTGCATGATTTCGGGGGAACCCATCGGCGCCAGGCGCTTGGCCAGGCAGCTTGCGCCAGTGCTTGTGCTGGTATGTGCGATTCTCGCGCTGTCGATCGACGCCACCGGGTCGCGCGCTGGCGCCGCCTCGGCCGGGCAGAGCGCGAGCTTTGAAGGGGTCGCCAGCTGTGCCGGATCGACCTGCCACGGCCGGATGGAAGCCGATGGCGCCGTGGTCCGCCAGGACGAATTGATGCAATGGCAGAACCCCGCCAGCCAGGGCGGCGCGCATAGCCGTGCGTTTTCGGTGCTGCTGGGCGACCGGGCGCGCCAGATCACCGCGACGCTGGGGATGGGCGAACCGACCAGCGCACCGGCCTGTCTCGGCTGCCACGCCACGCCCACCAATGGCGCCACCGGCGCGCGCTTCCTCACCAAGGATGGCGTGAGCTGCGAAGCTTGTCACGGCCCTGCCCTTGGCTGGATTGCATCGCATTATGCAGTTGGCGCGAACCATGCCGACAATGTCGCGCGCGGCATGATCCCGCTTGAAAAAGCCAGTGTCCGCGCCGGTCTGTGTCTGGATTGCCATTATGGCAGCAAGCGCCCCGGCCAGTTTGTCACCCACCGGATTATGGCGGCCGGCCACCCCCGGATCAGCTTCGAACTCGACCTGTTTTCCACGCTGCAACAGCATCATAGCGAAGATGCCGATTATGCCGCGCGCAAGGGCCGCACCGACAATCTTCGGCTTTGGATGGTTGGCCAGGCAATGGCCGTCAACCGGGCGCTGACTCTCTATGCCGATCCGGGTCTGGGCAATGAGGGCGCGTTCCCTGAATTCTACTTCCTGGATTGCCATAGCTGCCACCGGCGCATCTTTGATCAGGAAGACCGGGTAAAGACCTGGGAGGCCAATCCCGGTCGACCAATACCGGCGGGCATGCCGCCCTTTAACGACGAAAACATGATTCTGTTGTCTGCCGCCGCGCGGGTGACCTCGCCTGTATTGGCGAAGCGATTTGATACCGATGTCCGCGCCTTCCACCTCGCCATGGCAACCAACCGCAGCCAATCGGCAACCGCTGCCACCCGGCTGGCCGCAACGGCAACCGCGCTTGCCAACGCCTTGTCGGCACAAACCGGCTCCAGCGACACGGCCTTTGCGATCGTTGATTCGATTGCCGGGCCAGCATCAGCGCCGCGTTTCACTGACTATGAAGGATCAGTGCAGGCAGTGATGGCGATTGATTCGCTGCTCAGCGCGCTCGTCAAACAGGGCCGGATTACGATTGGCGCCGCCGCAGGCATCCGCGCCGATATCAACCAGGCTTATGCTGCCGTGCGCGAGCCCAATGGGTATCGCCCACCCGCCTTCCGCACCGCGCTGGCCAGCGCCGTTCGCAGCATCAGGAGCCTGCGCTGATGCGTGCCCGCTTTGCCACTAGCCTGATTGCAAGCACCGCCCTGATCATCGGATCATGCAGCGGGGGCGGCGGATCCAGCACTGCCGTACTGCCGCCGACCCCGTCGCCATCGGCATCCCCGACGCCATCGACCTTTTATGCCGTGCCTGCAGCCGAAGCACTGAGTATCGCCGACGTCCAGACCGTCATCGCCCGCGCTGCTGCTGAAGCACGCGCGCGCAACCTGCCCGCCGTGATCGCCGTCAGCGACCGGGTGGGCAACATCTTGGCGGTGTTTCGGATGACCGGCGCGCGCGCAACCGCCTTGACCAGCCCGGCCGGCAATGGCGACAGCAAGGACGCGCAGAATCTGACAGTGCCGGCCGAAGGCGGCGCCATCGCCAAGGCGGTGACGGGCGCTTATCTATCGAGCGGGGGCAACGCATTTTCCACGCGTACCGCAAGCCAGATCGTCCAGGAGCATTTCCCGCCGGCGCCTGGTGCCGTTGGGCTCGAAAGCGGGCCGCTGTTCGGCGTGCAGTTTAGTTCGCTACCCTGTTCTGATTTGGTCGCCCGCTTCGGCACGCCGGGCACTGGCGCGTTGATCGGCCCGAAACGGTCACCGCTCGGCCTGTCGGCCGATCCAGGTGGCTTCCCGCTGTACAAGAACGGCGTTGTCGTTGGCGCGATCGGCGTGATGGCGGACGGCGTCTATGGCTTTGATTCTAACATCACTGATATCGACAATGATCCCGAGGAAGCGATTGCCCTGGCGGGCACGGTTGGCTTCGAAGCCCCCGAAACCATCCGGGCCAACCGGATTTCGGTCGACGGCACACAGCTGCGCTATACCGATATCGATTACCCCGCCTTGATGACGGCCAGCCAAACGCCAAGCTTTGCCGCGACAGCACCGGCGCTCGGCAATCTCGTTAGCGTCATCGGCTATTTCGGCGTTCCAACCCCGGCGATCATTGCCGGCACGGCCTATGGCACCGAAGCATCAGGTATTCGCGCCGCCACCCCGGCCGAATTTGCCAATCGCGATGCGTTCATCCTCACCAATGGATCGGGGACAAGTCGCTTCCCGGTGCGCGCTGGAACGGATGCGGCGGATGTTGGCCAGGCACTGACATTGGCTGAATCGAATGCGATCCTGGAAGAAGCCTTCCGGATCATGACCCGTGCCCGCGCGCAGATCCGCATGCCACTCGACAGCCGGGCGCAGGTAACGATCTCGCTGGTCGATAGCCGCGGCCAGATTCTTGGCGTGGTGCGCGGGCCCGATGCGCCCGTGTTCGGCACTGATGTGTCCTTGCAAAAGGCCCGCACCGTTGCCTTTTTCTCGCATCCGCGCGCCGGGACCGAACTATCGGCTGATCCAAGCGCCGATGTGCGTCAATATGCGCCAGCGTTCCTCAGCTTTCTCGGCAATCAGAACGCGCTTTCGGGGCAGATTGCCTATGGTGACCGCACAATCGGCGTCCTCGCCCGGCCCTATTTCCCCGATGGCGAAGTCGGTCGCCCAAAAGGGCCGCTGTCGCGCGATATTGCCCAGTTCAACCCCTTGTCGACCGGGCTGCAATCGGCCCTGGTGCTGACCAATCTGGGGCAGCATCTCGGTTTTGTCACCGGGGCGCTCTCCACCGACACACCAGCGCGTTGCACCTTCATTCCCGATGCGGCGCCGGGCCAGAACCGGCTTCAAAACGGTCTTCAGATTTTCCCCGGGGCAATGCCCATCTATCGCGGGACACGGATGATCGGCGCGATCGGTATTTCGGGTGACGGCATCGATCAGGACGACATGATTTCGTTCCTTGGCCTGCACAATGCGGGCGTTCGCCTTGGTGGGTTCGGCAATGCCCCGATCCCCATGCGCGCTGATCAGATCTTGATTCCCGTTGGCAACCGGCAAGTTCGGCTGCGCTATGTCGGCTGCCCGTTTGCCCCGTTCCTCGATACCGCTGAACAAAATGTGTGTCAGGGGCTGTAAATGGCAGTCATGCTCTTCTTCCCAATGATCACCGCTACCGCTCCTCAGGGAGCGGCGGTGACGATCAACATCCCGCTGGAGCTGCAGGCCGAACAATCGGTGACGGCAGTGCGGGTGGTGCCCGAAGAGAAGGCGCAAGAAGCAAAGCATGATTCGGAACGCGACCCCGCCGAATTGATCGACGGCCGCAAACGGCCCGGCTTTGAAAAGGCGCTGCCCGACCCGATTACCCAGAAAAATCCCGGTGCCGTCCGCGCGCCCCGCCCAGAAGCTTTTCCGACCGACCAGATTCCGCTGCCCGATCGCTGGCGGCTGATTGAATCACTGGGCGTCGTGAAGGAGCGCTGGTTCGATCCCTATCATCAGAACACGCTAAAGGGTGATCGCCCGATCAACCTTGAGAAGAATAAATGGCTGCCGCTGCACGGCGATGACTGGTTTTTCACGCTCAGCGCGGTCAGTGATTCAGTGATCGAACCGCGCACCTTCCCGATTCCGGTTGGCGTGCAGACGACCGCGCGGCCTGGCAGCCTCGACATTTTCGGCGGGGACACCAGCTATGTGTTCTCGCAAACCTTCATTATCGGGGCATCGCTGGTCAAGGGATCGACCGCGTTCAAGCCGCCCGAAATCGAATATCGCGTCGCGCTGGCGTTCAACCTCAATCATGTCACGGTGCCTGAACGGCGCGTGCTGTTCGTCGAACCGAGCAAGGGCACGGTCCGCACCGATGCCTTTGTCGGGGTGCAGGAACTTTTCGTTGATTATCACCTGCGCAACACGTCGGATCGCTATGATTTTGAATCGATCCGTGTCGGCATCCAGCCCTTTCAAACCGACTTCCGCGGCTTTTTGTTCAACGATCAGCAGCTCGGCGTCCGGTTTTTCGGCAATCGGGACAATAACCGATTTCAGTTCAATCTGGCGGCGTTCTGGCGGCTGGAAAAAGATACTAATTCAGGGCTGAACAGCGTCGTCAAACGCCCGCGCGATGATTTTGTCTTCGTCGCCAATGTCTATCGCCAGGATTTCCTGCTGCCGGGGCTGACCAGCCAGATCACGGCCGTCTACAATCTTAACCGTGAAGGCGGCCGGATTGAGGTGGACACCAATGGCTTCCCGGCGCGGCCTGCGCTGCTCGGCAATTTGCGCGGGCGCGATTATGATGTGGTCTATCTTGGCTATAATGCCGATGGCCGGATCGGGCGGCTCAATCTGACGACATCGGTCTATGGTGCGCTCGGCCAGGACCGGAACAATTTCTTCACCGGCAAACCAGCCCAGATCAGAAGCTATTTCGGTGCCGCCGAACTCAGCTATGACCGCGACTGGATCCGTATCCGCGCGTCGGGCCTGTACGCCAGCGGGGACAACAAGCCCTTTGACAATGTCGAAACCGGCTTTGACGCGATCTTTGAAAACCCGATTTTTGCCGGCGCCGATACCAGCTACTGGATCAGGCAGACGATTCCCTTCGCCGGTGGCGGCCGCGCGGTGGCGATTAATGGTCGCAACGGCATTCTCAATTCGCTGCGGTCGTCCAAGGAACAGGGCCAGTCCAATTTCAACAATCCGGGCACTGCGCTGGTGGGCGTCGGGATTGATTTCGATCTGAAGCCAACGCTGCGCGTGTCGGTCAACGCCAATCATCTGTGGTTCGCCACCACTGAGGTGCTGCAAACGCTGCGCGTTGAAGGCAGCATCCCCAAGTCGATCGGCTATGACCTGTCATCAGCGATCATCTGGCGGCCCAAGGCAAACCAAAATATCGTCGGTCGCTTGTCCGGTGCTGTCCTCCTGCCGGGCAGCGGCTTTCGCGACCTGTTCACCAATAACAATCGGAATCGAGCGTATTTCTCGTTTCTGGCCAACATCATCGTGAGCTATTGATGCCAATACGCGCTGCTCTCTCCGCCCGGGCCGCAGGCTGGCTGTCGCTAGTGATGGCAGCGCTTATGCTGCCGGCCGCAATTCTTTACGCCAATGATGCCGAAAAGCCGGTGGCACGCGTTTATCTTGATACCCCGCCTGCGCCGATGAGCCAGACGGCGGCAATGGTCGCCAGTAAATCCGAAGGCTGCTATTCCTGCCACACCCGCACGGACGAACCCTCAATGCACGCCAGCCCGGCCGTGCAATTGGGTTGTACCGATTGCCATGGCGGCAATGCGACGATCATCGGCGATCCCAGCCATGGTTTTAGCGATGCGTCCTATGTCACCGCGCGCGATCAGGCCCATGTGTTGCCGCGCTTGCCGCATAGCTGGAATTATCCCAGCTCGGCCAACCCCAAGCGCAGCTATACGCTGCTCAACAAGGAAGCGCCCGAATATATCCGCTTCGTCAATCCCGGCGACTACCGCGTCGCGCGCGAAGCCTGTGGCGCTTGCCATATCGAAACGATCGAAGCCGCCGAGCGCTCGCTCATGGCCTCAGGCGCCATGCTCTGGGGCGGGGCGGCCTATAATAACGGTGTTGTCCCGTTCAAAAACTACATCTTCGGCGAAGCCTATACCGAGGAGGGAGAGCCGGCCAAGATTGTCTCGCCGGGATCGCCCCCAGGCACCGTGTCCGATGCTGAAGCCAAGCGCGGCGCGCTGGCGGCGCTGTATCCCCTGCCCAGCTGGCAGGTGACACCGCCGGGTGACGTGTTCCGCGTCTTCGAACGCGGCGGGCGCAACATCAACACCAATTTCGCCGAGGTTGGCCTGCCCAATTCGCTTGGCCAGATTCAGCGGCTGGAGGAACCCGGCCGGCCCGATCTGAAGCAGTCGAACCGGGGTCCGGCAACCGGCTTGCGCGTCGCCATCCCGGTGCTCAATATCCACAAGACTCGCCTCAACGATCCGCTGATGTGGTTCATGGGCACCAATGAACAGCCCGGCGATTATCGCGGATCGGGCTGCACGGGGTGCCATGTCATCTATGCCAATGATCGCGAACCGCGCCACAGCCTGATCTATGCACAATTTGGCCGTGACGGACAAAGCGCGAGCGTAGACCCGACCATCGCCGCCAAAATGGCGGGAAGCGGCGACCATGGCGCGACCCCCGGCCATGGCGAGGCCAAGGGCCATGGCGCTACCAAGGGCGCTGGGGCAAAGAGCGACGGCCATGACGCTGGCGGCCATGATACTGGCGGCCATGGCGGGTTGGTCCAGCCGGGCGACCATGCCAGCGCCCCTGGGGGCGATCACGCTGGCGGCCGGGCGGGCACCAAGGAAAGCGGGCATCCGATCCGCCACAGCTTTACGCGCTCGATCCCGACATCGCAGTGCATGAGCTGCCACATGCACCAGCCCAATATCTTCCTGAACAGCTATCTCGGCTACACGATGTGGGATTATGAATCCGACGCGCCGTCGATGTGGCCCAAGCAGCAGAAATACCCGACCGCCGCCGAAGTCCGCGAGATCAACGATCGCAATCCGGAAGCTGCGGCCACGCGCGGCAAATGGGGCGACCCTGATTTCCTGCGCAATGTCTATGATCTCAACCCGACGCTGAAAGACACGCAGTTCGCTGATTATCACAGCCATGGCTGGAATTTCCGCGGCATCTTCAAGCGCGACCGCGAGGGCAATCTGCTCGATGCCGATGGCAAGATCGTCGCCAATGACGATCCTGAGAAATGGCGCAAAAAGGGGGAACCAAAATTCGTGCCCCCCGGCACCAACCCCGGCAAGGCCGTCCATCTCATGGATATCCATGCCGAAAAGGGCCTGCAATGCGCCGATTGCCACTTCGCCCAGGACAGCCATGGCAATGGCCTGATCTATGGCGAAGTCGCCAATGCGGTGGAGATCGGCTGCAAGGATTGCCACGGCACGGCAGACGCCTATCCAACGCTGCGCACCTCGGGCCCTGCGGCGCGGCCGAGCGGCAGTGATTTGTCGCTATTGCGCAATCCCGATGGCCAGCGCCGGTTCGAATGGGTCCCAACCGAAGGCGGACGCCGCAAGCTGATTCAGCGCTCGCTGGTCGACCCCAAGCTCGAATGGGACGTGCATCTGGTCAAGGACAGCGTCGATCCCGCCAGCCCCTATTTCAATGCCAAGGCAGCGCGCGCCAAGCTGATGAGCAAGCTCGGCGGCGAAGACGGCAATTTCGCCTTTGGCCCCGGCATTCTGCCCGCCGATCGCGCGCATGGCGAGGATTCGGTTACCTGCTTCACCTGCCATCTGAGCTGGACGACCAGCTGTGGCGGCTGCCATTTGCCGATTGAGGCCAATTGGAAATCCAACAGCCACCATTTCGAAGGTGAGGAAACGCGCAACTTTGCGACCTATAACCCGCAAGTTGCCCGCGATGATCTGTTCCATCTCGGCAAGGGGATGTCGAACCGGGGCGGTGTAACCACGCCGATCCGGAGCACTTCTGCGCTCGTGCTGTCGTCCACCAATGTCAGCCGCGAACGGATTTATATCCAGCAGCCGCCGATCAGCGGCATTGGCTTCTCTTCGCAAGCCTTTGCGCCGCATTTCCCGCACACGGTTCGGACGACCGAAACCAAGACCTGCAGCGACTGCCACATCTCGAAGAGCGATGATAACAACGCGATCATGGCGCAGGTGATGCTGCTTGGCGCCAATGCTGCCAACCTTGTTGGCTTGAATGCCTGGACGGGGCTGCAGGGCGGTTTCGAAGCGGTGCGCGTGACTGAATGGGACGAGCCCCAGGCAGTGATCGGGTCCTATCTGCAGCAATATGCCTATCCGGATTATTGGGATATGCACGTCAATCGCAACAAGCGCGAACTGAAGAACTGGGTGCGCGGCAAAACGTTCGACAAGAAATTGTCCGGCGAAACGCGGCCGATGGAGGAATTCCGGAACATTGTGCAGGGAACGGCCGGGGCCGTGAACTGCCTGCAATTGCGCGGCGAATATATGTATGTTGCCGAAGGGCGCGGCGGGTTCCGAGTGTATGACGTGGCGTCGGTTGCCAATAAGGGCTTTTCCGAACGCATCATGACCGGGCCCTTCTCCCCACTTGGCCATGACACCCAGGTCACCTCAAAGAACGCGACGTGTATGGCCTTGCCAACGGGCCAGGCGATCAACCCGCTGCGCAGCACGCCTGAGCTGCGCAAGATCAATCAGGAACAACCCTTCCTGCCGATTTACAGCTATGCCGCCGTCACCGATTCCGAGGAGGGCCTGATCCTCGTTAATGTCGATACGATGGCGGATGGCGAGTTCCGCAACAACTTCCTGAAGCGGGCGGTCACCTGGAACGACAATGGTGTCCTAAAGGGTGCGCGGCATATCATCCTGGCCGGCGAAATAGCCTATATCACGGCGGATGTTGGGCTGGTGGTGGTCGATCTCAGCGATCCGCTCCACCCGAAGCTGGCAGCGGTGCGGCCGATGACTGACGCGCGGGCAAGCACAATCCAGTTCCGCTACCTTTGGGTAACCGATGCAGAGGGGGTGAAACTGTTCGATGTCACCCAGCTGCGTAATCCAGTGCCAGTACCGTCCGGCACGATCCCGCTGGCCAATGCACGCCGGGTCTTCGTCGCACGGACCTATGCCTATATCGCTGCTGGCAGCGACGGATTGGTGATTGCCAATGTCACCGCGCCGACCCGCCCGGTCATCTACCAAAGGGTCACCTTGGACGGCGCGCTGAACGATGCGCAGGACGTAACCGTGGGCAACACCAATGCATCGATGTTTGCCTATGTCGCTGATGGCCGTAACGGACTGAAGGTGCTGCAACTGACGTCGCCGGCAAGCCAGCCCAATTTCTACGGCTTCTCGCCCCAGCCCAAGCCCGAACTGATCGCCTGGGCAAAGACGCCAACGCCCGCGCTGGCGCTGTCAAAGGGCCTGGAACGGGATCGCGCTGTTGATGAAACCGGCGGTCAGATCGCCGTCTTCGGACGATTGGGCGCGCGCCCCTTCACCCGCAGCGAAATGGAAAAGCTGTTCCTTACCAGCCGGGGCACGCCATATAAGGTTAGCGACGATGTCGATATGTCCGCCTGGCGGCCACCGCTAAAACTGCCGGGGAAATAAGGGGGGTCGGCGCGCGCTGTCCCCCGCCGCATCGCCCGCCGGGATAGCCCGTTAAACCGCGCTGCCTTTCCTGCGTAGGCTGATGTGCGCCACGTTGGACGGCCGCCCCGCCCATTGCGACCATGCGAGGCGGCAACCTGAGGCTTGCCGGCCTCAGGTCGTACCATCAGCTAATCCTGGCATTACGGGCACCAGCGAATAGGATCGAGGGATAGGGTACCAGACAGCGGGAGTTGGTATTGGCTCTTAAACCATTACCTTAGCTGCCATGAGGATGGACGCGATAGACGAGAGCACGCGCGCAGCGATTCTGCGCCTGACGATAGCCGAGCGGGAATGCCTCAAGCGCTGCCTGAACCATCAGACGGCGAAGCAAATGGCCATCGATCTTGGTATCTCGCCGCACGCTGTGGAGAAGCGGTTAAAAATGGCCCGCGCCAAGCTGGGCCTGTCTTCTTCGCTAGAAGCGGCCAAACTGGTCGAGTCGGTGGACCAGTGCGGTCGGCTGGGACCCAGCTCGTCGGACCTTTCGCCAGCTCATGCTGGGCCCGATGAAGGTGGCGCCATTGCCGCCCCGCGAAACGAGACCGCGTGGATGACCCGGCGGCACCTTGTTTTTGTGGTCTCAGGAGCAATGCTAATGATCTTCGTTGCAGCAGCAGCCCTACTCATAGTGGTTCAATCATCTGGCGCCATTGAGGGCCAGGCAACCCCGTCAGCAAGAGTCACATCTGTATCACCAACGGCCCAAAGCTCGGTGCCGACTGCCGGCACTGAGGCGGCCTTGCGGCGTCTTGTCGCCGGTCTGGCAAGCGGCTCGCCTGACTATGATAAACTCGCGCCGCGGTTCGCCGACGTTGTCCGTAAGGACCTGCCCGTGACGCATCCCCTGTTCAAATCGCTGGGCGAGCTGAAGTCGATCACCTTCCGCGAGCGTGGCCCGTTGGGCGACGACGCCTATAATCTGGTGTTCGCCAATGGCGAGGTATTGATGTCAGCGGCGCTCGACGCCGATGGCAGGATGGTCGGCGGCATTCTCCAGCCGGGGTTTAAAGTCGCTGCTGGCATGGTGCCGACCGTTGGCACCGAGACTGCCTTGCGGCGTCTTGTCGCCGGTCTGGCAAGCGGCTCGCCCGACTATGGCAAGCTCTCTCCACAGTTCGCCGACGTCGTCCGAGGTGACTTACCCCTGACCCATCCCTTGTTCAGATCACTGGGCGAGCTGAAGTCGGTGACGTTTCGCGGGCGCGGCCCCAGGGGCGATGACGCCTATAATCTGGTGTTCGCCAATGGCGAGGTATTGATGTCAGCGGCGCTCGACCCCGAAGGCAGGATGGCCGGCGGCATTCTCCAACCAGGCAAGCCGCCAGCGCGGTGACGGCGAGGGCGGGATGACTTTGAACGTCCGCCTTCCATGGCGGGTTCTCCGGGCCGCAGTTAGAGCAACGTGCTTGAGGTTTGAATCGCCACCCCGTTTGTCCTGAGTAGGGCTGAGCTTGTCGAGGAGCAGCAGGTCGGATCGTTCCCCGGACGATCCTGAAACATGCGGGGCATGTTTCACCTGATCACTTCGACAAGCTCAATGGCTACTCAGGGCAAACGGATCATATTTTCAGAACGATGCTCGGGGCTACACGTGCCGAACGGCCGGGAGTGGGGCGCGATCCGCCGGGCGGCATGCGCCCCTGAGTTGAACGTTTAGATACGGCGCTGCGACTCCAGAACCGGATCGTGCTAGCGTCCTGGAGTATTAGGACCGACCTATATGGTGGCTCGCGTTGCTACCGCGTGATGGTGTGGCCACCGCTAACTTCGAGGGCAATCAGCGCCCCTGCCAGCACAATGACCAGGAGGATGAGGACAATCCTGACCCGACGATGGCGCTGCTGCAGGTCAACGTCATAAGCAACGACATCAATCCAATACCGATCAGCGCCTTCTCGCCTAATGGTCCCGCGCTCCAGCATCCTTTTAAATTGCCGGCCCTCAATGGCGTTGGATGGGGTGAAAGCCACGGCCCGATCTGCACGAACCGCATCTTCTGAAAAGAAATGATGTTGAATGTCGCGCCTCGCCCGGGCGATCAATGCTGCAGCGGCTGTGGCCATGAAATCCCCCGTTCGACGACACCCTACCTATCACAGGCCGACAGTCGAAAGCAGAGGATAAAAGCACACCCGTTCGGGAAGCTGCCGAAATTCTAACTTTCGATACCGTGATCAGGCCCAGGGGCTCCTTTGCACAAACGGAGCAACGTAAAATCTCCCCGCGCGAGCCCAATTACCCGCCGCGTTCCTCGGCCAGATGGCGGACCAGCGGCTGCAAATTGGCGTCGAACCGCGCCAATGTGCCATGCGGCTCGGCGGTGTCGAACAGGCTGACCAATTGGCCGTCATGCCAACGGTGCAGCGCATAGCCGGGCGGATCGGCAACGATCATCGGCCGGTCATCGGGCGTCTCCGGATCGATCGGACGCAGATCAAGCGCGAGTTGCGCCGCGCTGGCCGGGCAGACCGTCACCGTCATCCCGTGCCAGGAGGCGGCGATCGGCCGGTGGAGATGGCCGCACCAGATCGCCCGAATCTGATCGTGCCCGGCAATCGCCGCACGGAAACGGCTGACCCAGGGCTCATCCGCGCCGCCAGACATCCAGGCGATGCCCGCGTCTATCGGGGGATGATGCATCACAATCACCGTCGGCGTGGTGCGATCTGCGTCAAGCTGGGTCCGCAACCAGCGCGCCCGCGTCGGGCAAAACGCGCCGCCATGGCGGCCAGGCTCAAGCGTATCGAGCACGATCAGCCGCAGGCCGTTCAGCTTAATGCAATAGTGCACAAAGCCATCGCGAAACGCCACCTGGGGGAAATACCGGCTGAAATGCCGCCGGTCATCATGATTGCCCATGCAGGGATAGACCGGGAACGGGCAGCGCGCCAGAATCGCGGCCAACCGCGCATAGCTTTCCTCATCACCGCGATCGGTAATGTCGCCCGTGACCATCAGCAAATCGGGTCGGTTGGGCCCATCGATCAGCGTCGTCAACACCTGATCCAGCCGCTGGCGATTGGGTTCATCTGGCGTGTTTGGCACAAAACCGATGTGCAGATCGGTAATCTGGGCGATCAACACGTCGGGCAATCCCTAATTGAGCGACGCGGTATCACCCGGTCGCGGTCGGATCAGCATCGGGCTTGCCGCCGCGCCGCCTTGTTTCGGTTTCCACGGCGCATCCTCTTTGCCGTGATAGCCATGGCACATCGCGCAGCTTGACGGCACCTTGGCTGCCGATGCCTCGCCGCCATGGCAACTCCGGCAGGATTTCAAATCCGGGACCAGCAAGTCGGTCGCCTTGGCAGAGCTTGCCGCCTTGGTATGGCAGCTCGCGCAGGTTTCGGTCGAATGGGCGTTATGATCGAACCAGCCGTGCATCATATAGCGAAGGGGCTGGTTGACCGGCACGACTGACCAATCGGGCGATCCCGCCCCCGGTGGCTTGACCAAATGGCAGTCATAACATGCACCGCCCGGCGAGAAGACCGCCCGAACTGCCTTGTCTCCCGTCGATCCCCGCGCGCCAACCGCACCGAAATAGGCATTATACACCTGGCCCTGCGCATAGGTGCCGGGACGCCGCCGTTCCATTCCGCCCAGGTTGATCGGCCGCGCCGGGCTGGTCGATCGATAAAAGGCGCGCAAATCGGCCGTCATCTGGGCCGTGTCACCGTGCCGCAGCGTCCGCACCGTCCCGCCGATGTTGTCAAAGGCCAGGCTGTGGCAGGCCTCGCAATTCTTCTCCATGTCGACCGGCTGAAACCGCACCCGATCGGCAGTGGGGGTGTGACAATCAGCGCAAACCAGCGCGTCGCCATAGCCCTTGCTCGCCTTCAGGCTGCGCGCCATCGCCGCCACCCCGCCGCGGGTGTCGAGATGCAGCTTATGCGTGAATTTCAGCCCGCTATCGTCCTTCGGCATGCTATCCAGCGAGGCGCGCGCCATCACTGGCTTCTCCCCGGGCACCATCGCGATCAGCGGCCGGAACTGCGGATGCTGCGTGCCGAAATCACCGGCATTGGGCAATTTGGTGTCGGTCAGCCGTTGGTTGAGCGTGCTGTGGCAATCGCTACAAAATGCCTGGGCCGTGGCCGGCATTGGCCCGGCGCCTTCATGTTCGGTGTGGCAGGCAACACACGACCCCGGGCCTTCCTTGCCAAATGTCTTGGCGACACTGGCCAGAATCTTGCCCCCGAAACCGGGATTCTCGCGTGCCTTGGCGAGTCTGCCCGGCGGGGCATGATCATGAACGTCCTTGTGACAGGACTGGCAGGTTTCGTCGCGAACCGACACGAACGCCTTTTTGTGGCAAGCCTCGCAATTGCCCTCCAACGCGTGATGCGCCTGGCTGAGCGGGCCGCTTGTCCAGGTCGTGTCGCTGGCAGCTGCATAGATGGTGCGCGCCGGCTGATGCTGCTTCTGAAACGCCGCCCAAACCGGAATGGCCAGAAAGGCGAACAGGACTGACAAAGCGAGCACCCAGGCGGTGCTGCGCTTGGCCGGCACCAGCCCGCGCAACGAAAATGCCTTGGTCTCGTCGCGTTCTTCGGCGGCCTTGGAAATCGCGGCCACGCGCTGCACGGTCAGGACAATGGCACCGCCGATGTCGCGCGACATTGCGATACGGTGGCCGCCAACCGAGATATCGCCGCCCTGATCAGGGTCGACCACCGCCTCTTTGCTGCGCCGGCGGCCCACCAGGAATCCCGACGACCCTGTCGCCGTGACCAGCACCCGTCCATCGCTGCTGTGCTGGATATACAGATGTTCGGGATCAACGCCCAAATCGGGCAGGGCGATGTCATTGGTTGCCGCGCGGCCGACCGTGACGACATCGCGGGCCGCCTGGGCATCGCGAATGATTTCACGGCCATCGGCGGTCGTGCTGATGCGCCGGATCAGGAAAGGTTTCATGCCGAAATCACCAGTAGAAAAAGACGCTGACGACATGCGCAGTGAGCGCGGCGATCAGGATGAAGGTCACGGGCACATGGATATAGAGCCACAGTTCGAGCAGCGCTTTCAGCCGCAAATGACGCCGCATTTGGCCAAGCGCCGCCTGTTTGCGATCGAGCAGCTCATCGACTCGCTTGATCGCTGGGTCGCTGCCATCACTCTGATCGGCCGAAATTTTGCGTACCGTGCGATAGGCGCGCTGGGTGGCGCAGCGCCGGTCGTGACCGGTCAGGCGCACCCACAGCCCGCCGCCAAACGGATCCTGCTCGAGCGAGCCGAGCACCACGCGCGACAGCTGGGCATCGAGCGGCTGGGCGGCATCATGGAGCTGCCGATCGACCGCGCGGATCGATTCCAGCATCTGCCCCTCGGTCATCGACTGGCGATTGTTGCTCAGCGCTGACGGGATGGTCGCATAGGCACTCACCCCCCAGATACCCGACAGGATCACCACCATCATCAGCGCATAGGCCAGCGTGTGAACGTTCCAACCCAGCTGAAAACCCGTGTGTAGCGTCGCGATGACGATCAGACTAAGCCCAAGATAGACATGCGCGCTGGTCCACGCCTTAAGCGACCAGCGGCCGCTCGTCATCGCGCGTTTGCGAATGCCAAGCATCGTCAGCCAAAGGATCAGCAACAGCCCGATCGTGCCAAGCGTATAGCCATACCAGCTGCCGCCATTGGGCCGCGGCCGAATGTCGACAAGCATATAAGTGATCAGCGCGGTAGCCGACAGCACCAGCGACAATTTGAGCCACCGGAATCCTGCATAGCGCAGAAATCCTTCATGCTCAGTAGTGCCCTGTTGGTGCCGCGGAGCGCGGGCGGCAGCGCGACTAGCTATGACCGGTCCTCCTCTTGCAACCCGGCAATGGTCAAGAAACTTTCCGGCGCGATCCGGATCGCCGCGCCCGTCGGGCAGGCGCGCACACAGGCTGGTCCGCCCTTGATTGACGAGCACATGTCACATTTCACGGCTTTTTTGGGCACGTCGACGCCAGGCGTGGCATGTTTGTAGCGCCATTTCTTCGATGGCTCGCCCGGTCCAGGGCCCTTGCCAAACATCATCCAGCTCAGCAGGCTCGGCTTGACGGGCGGCCGCGCCTCCATTCGGATCACGCCATAGGGGCAATTGCGCTGGCAATTACCGCAGCCGATACAGCTGTCTTCAATAAAGACCTCGCCGTTCGAACCACGCTGAATCGCATTGGGGGGGCAATCGGCCATGCAATGCGGGTGCTCGCAGTGCCGACAGCTGGTCGGCACATGGAGATGGGCATAGGTTTTGCCGGCTTCACGATCGAGTCGCGACAGGCCTTCATGGCTATCCGCACAGGCTTTTTCGCAATTGTCGCAGCCAACGCACAGCTTCTCGTCGATGAGCAACACGTCGGTCGCCTCGCCGATGCCATTGTCGACCAGAAAACGCGCGGTTTCGGAATGGACGTTGAACACCGCCGAATGGCTGTCTTTGCGGCTTTCGACAAAGGCATGGACATTTTCCGTCCCGGCCATGTCGGTGCGGACCTTGTCCATGAGCGCGGGTTTGGCCGCAAGCAGCCGCGCAAACGCCGCCCCTTGCAGCTTGATGACTTCGGATTTGACCGCCGCGCGCACTGTTTTGGTACGCCGCCCGCCATGAATCAACGACAAGGCACCGACATAGGTGCTGGCCGGCTGATAGGACAGAAATACCGGTTTGCCCGCGACATTCTTCTCGACGATCATGCTGCCGATCCGGATCACGAACACATCGTCGCTGGTGTCGCCTTCAGTGATAATCGCTTCACCGGCGCGGACATTGACGATCTCATGCGTGTCGAGCACCTCGACCAGATCGCTGGCCAGCAGCCCCGATTTGAACATCTGCAACAATTGCCGCTCAACCGAGATGCGGGTAACCGCGCGCTTGGCCGCAGGCACCGACGCCATCAGCTTCAGCGCCGCGGTACGCGACACTTCAACGATCGTACAATCCGTGCCCGCGCGCACCGTGGCACCCCGGCGACGGCCCGAAATCAGGCCGACTTCCCCAAAAATCGATCCTTGCGGGATCGGAATGGTGATCGACGGATCGGCTGGGTTGACCTCAACCAGCACTGATCCCTGCGCGATACACAGCAGCGACGATCCCGGCTCGTTGCGCTTGATGATGATTTCCCCGGCCTTGTAGGGCCGCACTTCGGAATCAAGCACGAATTCGCGCATCTGCAGCGGCGACAGGTCGTTCAAAATCGTGATGTTGGTACGCAGCAGTTCAAGCCATTCATCGACTGACCGGCGTGATTTCTTGAACGCTTCGAACTTGGCTTCCAGCAAGGGCTCATCGGCGGGCTTCAACGTCGTATTGCCGTTGATGAACTCGATGACGTCATAGCCCTGATTCATGCAGTGCTTGATCAGCGGATACCCAGCCAGCGCGCCAATCACGAAGATGCCAGCCTTGGTCGATTCGAATTCAGGCGACAATTTCGGGAAGGCTTCGCGATCAGCACTGGTGAATTCAATGCCGCAGGATTCGATAAAGGCGCGCGGCGCGGCTGATCCCATGCGCGCGATGATCCGGTCGCACTGAATCGTTTCGGTGCCGTCGCGCGTTTCCAGCAGCAATTCGCCTTCGCGCACTTCGCCCGGCGTCGTGTTCAGCCGGACGATCACCCGCCCCTGATCAGACGCCTCGTTGAGCAATTTGACATTGGCGCTTTTGGCGCGGGCAAAATCAGCCGACCGATTGAGGATGGTGACGACATTGCCCTGGGCCTTGTCCGCGGCCAGACCCAGCGCGTTTTCGATCCCCGCATCGCCCGACCCAATCACGGTGATATGTTCGTCGACATATTCGCCGGGGTCATCGAGCTGATATTGGACATGCGGCAATGCCGCGCCCGGGCAGCGCATCAAATTGGGATTGCCCTGGGTGCCAATGGCCAGCACCACGCATTCGGCGTTGATCACCGTGCCATCGGTGAGCGCCAGCGCGAAATCGCCCCGGTCACCGGTGATTGCTTTTACTTCGCTGCGATAGCGGACATTGACCTTATTGCCGACGGCCTGTTCGTCCCAGGTTTTCAGGATGACTTCGCGCTTGCCGGCATCAAAATCGAGATCAGACCGCAGCACCAGCTTGGCGGGCGTGGCCATCACATGTTTGCCCTTCTGATACTTATAAATCGTATCAGAAAGGTGATCGGTCTTTTCGATCAGCACGTGCGACAGGCCGAGCTGTGCGGCACGCGCAGCAGCACTTAACCCGGCGGGACCCGAGCCAATTATCGCGACTCTAACGCGATCCGCCATTGTCTATGTCCCCCATTTAGCGACCCAGTGGAGCCCCCGCTCCCAGGCCACAGCAGAAATGCGCTTTACCGCAACTGGCCATTCACTACCATGCAAGCTACGTCGCGTCACCCCTGATGGGCACGCGCAATGGGTGAGTGATGGTTACGAAAAATAATCCCGTAGTAAGAGGACAATGGGTGCTTCTCGCGGCCGGTTTGGCCCTGATTTTGGCCGTCGGTTATTCGGTAATGCGGCAAAAAAGTACCGAATCAGCAGCGCCCCCAATCGCCAAAGCCGGCTCGATTCCGACTCAGGGCAATGACATAGAATTGCTGCAGGCGCGCGCCCAGGCATCGCCTGGTGACGCCAATAACTGGGCTACCCTTGGTGATGCGCTGTTCGCCAAAGGCCGGTTTGATGAAGCCATTGTCGCGCTGGAAAAAGGCAGCGTCGCAGCGCCCGATCGCGCCGATATCTGGTCAGCGCTGGGCGAGGCACACGTGATGGCGAGTCCGCGTGATCCGATGCCCACAGCGGCGTTGACGGCGTTTCGCAAAGCGCTGACGATCGATCCCAAGGATCCGCGCAGCCGCTATTTCACCGCCGTTGCGCGCGATCTTCGCGGCGAGCATCAGGGCGCAATCGATGATTGGCTCGCGCTTTTAAAAGATACCCCGCCCGGTGCGACATGGGAAAATGATCTCCGCCGGACGATCACGCAGGTGGCCAAGATCAACAAGATCGACGTGACCGAAAAACTGGCGGCATTGGCACCGACGAGCAACCATCCCGCCATGCCCAGCGGCCTGATTGGCGGGGCGGCCATTCCGGGACCGTCAGCCGAGCAGATTCGCGCTGCTGCCGCCCTGACGCCAAGCCAGCAGGATTCAATGGCGCAGCAGATGGTCAGCCAACTGGAGGGCAAGCTGCGCGCCAATCCCGGTAATCTTGATGGCTGGGTCATGCTGATGCGCAGCCGCAAGACCTTGGGCGAAGAGGCCAAGGCATCGCGCGCCCTGGCCGACGCGATCGCGGCGAACCCAGCGGCGGCGGCACGGTTGCAGAGCGAAGCGGCGGCGTTGGGGATTGCGAAGCTTTAGCGCTGCAATATCGTCGATGATGGCTCCGCCCAGCCTTAGCTGGGAGGCACGCTGGAGCGGGCGAAGGGATTCGAACCCTCGACCCCGACCTTGGCAACGTTAGGGTCAACCTTTTCGGCAGTATCCGGCGGTTGTATATACTACTATAAAACAATGGTTTATGAGTTTTTGCGCCGAAGCGCATTTCCGTCTCTTGGCCTCGAAACGATAAAATCCTATTACGTTACTGTTACTTTTGCCCTCCGGCAGGGTCCGCGTAATATGATTTGGAGGTTTGAATGGCGCTGGCGAAGCTAAACAAACGGAATATCGACGCTTTATCGATTCCGGCATCCGGGCAGAGCTTCCTTTGGGACACCGAGATCAAAGGGTTCGGAATTAGGGTTGGAGCGAGCGGCGTGAAGTCGTTCGTCATCCAATATGTGAACCAGGAAGGGCGTATCCGCCGGGTCAAGATCGGGCGTTTTGGTTTGATCACCGTCGAGCAGGCCCGCGATCTGGCCAAGATCAAACTGGGTGAAGTTGCGGCGGGCCTGGACCCTGCAGAAGAGGTGATCGCGGCGCGCGCAGAGATGACGGTCACGGCGATGTGCGACTGGTATCTGAAGGAGGCTCGCGCCGGAAATCTGCTTGGCCGCAGGAACCGCCCGATCAAGACGTCTTCCCTGAACATGGATGAGAGCCGCATTGAGACGCACATCAAGCCGTTGCTCGGTAACCGCAAAGCGCGGCACCTGACGATTGCCGATGTCGAGAAGATGCAGACCGATGTTCTGCACGGCAAAACCGCGAAGCTGCGATCCGGCGGTCGCGGCGGGAAAGCCACCGGTGGCCCCGGCGTAGCGGGCCGCTGCGTAGGCACATTGCAGGCGATCCTTGGCCACGCCAAGCACAAGGGCCTGATCGATCAGCATCCTACTAAGGGCGCGAAAAAGCTCGCAACCCAGAAGCGGACCCGTCGGCTGAGCTCGAAGGAGATCGAAATGCTTGGCAAGGGCCTAGCCTATGCCGAACGCAGAGGAGACAGTCCGACAGGCCTTGCGGTCATCCGCACCCTTATTCTTACGGGCTACCGGCGAGAGGAGGCGCAGGCGATGCAGCGCGCCTGGGTCAATGCACATGGCCTTTACGTGGCCTTCCCTGACACGAAAAGCGATGCGCAGATCCGCGCGTTAGGGCCGGAAGCCGCCAAAGTCGTTATGACGCAGCCAGAGGTGGCGGGCAGCCCTTATGTGTTCCCGTCCATGTCATCAGACGGACCGTTTACCGCCGTCGGCTCGGTGCTCCAGCGTGTTTGTCAGCTCGTCGAATTGAAAGGCGTTACGCCTCATACATTGCGGCACACATTCGGCAGTATGGCCGGCGAACTCGGGTTCTCCGAACTGACGATCCGCGCCATGTTGGGTCATGCCTCGCAGAATGTGACGCAAGATTACATCCACATTGACGACGCACTCAAGCTTGCCGTCCAGCGGACATCCGACGAAATCGCCCGGTTGCTCGAACTTGGTGCGAAGCGTCTTGAAAAATTGCCGAATACCTGACCTTCTGACACCCAAGCTTCCATACGATCGCCGAAACCGCGTAGGGTGTGTCGCACTTCGCCCGCGATCCTACATCGCCTTCCGGCAGCGGTCGACCACTTCCAGAAGTTCGCAGCCCGGCGCGTCAATGGCCGATCCTGTCGAAACCTGCCATTTCCGTTCCAGTGAGCGGTCTCGCAGCGGTGCGCTCAAGATGAGCGCTCAATTGGAGTCGTCGATCCTACAACCCGCCATACGGTCATCGTGCAAAGATCTTGATAATTTAAGAGTTCGGCAGCCGGTCGTCTGCGCTAATGCTTGGAATGATCGGCTGTACGAGGGTTATTTTAGGGGCCCGACGTGGCCCTTGCGCTACCCTGTGTGCACTAGGTGATCCGATCACTGGGCCGCCGCTTTACCGATCCCCCGGTAGCGCTCAAGCCAGTGAGCATAAGGCGCAGGGAGCACCCATGATGGCCGGTCCTTGCCGAGCGCCTGGGCCGCGACATAGGGATAATGCGGATCGGCGAGATGCGCGCGCGCGACCATGACGAGGTCCAACTGGACTTGCTCGATCGCCGCATTGGCGATCTTCGGATCGTCGATGCACCAGGCCGTCGCGACCGAAAGGCCGGTTTGTCGTCCGTCACAGGTCGAACCCGTCACCGGGCTGCTGGAGGCGGTGGAAGGTCATGCCAGCCTTCTCGAAATAGGGCTCATAGGTATCGTAGCGCTGCGTCAGGAACCAGTCGCGGGCATAGCCATCGTGGACCGGGAGCACATGGCTTGGACGCATGGACCTGGCGAACTCGTGGGCGCCGATCTCGGTCAGGAACGGCGCCATCACCGGCAGCGCCAGCGCGTCAATTCCAGCAAATTGGCGGAGCCGTTCATCGAAGCTATCGCCGGGATTGAGAAGGCGATCATTGACGACAAATGCCAGGACGGCCGGGATTTCTTCGGCGAGGATCGGCTCATGGCGCACCGGCAGGGCACGGACCGTGAATGGTCCAAGGTCGAGCCCTTCTTCTCTTACCTCGCTGACGGTGAAGCCCTGGCTGCGCAACGTGGCTGCGACCTTGTTGCCTCCGAATATCCGCGGTTCGCCATCGCCGACGATGGTGCGTAGCGCCTCGCCGTCGAGATGATCGGGATGGCCGTGCGTAAATAGGATGAAATCCACGTCGCTGAGGTCGCGAGGATCGACACGCCGATCGACGAACGAGAATTTGCCTGGGTCGAACAACAGCCGCTTGCCCTGGAGCGTCAGCCTCAAGCAGCTATGGACGAATTTCTCGATACGCATCAGGCGCCTCCTTCATCCGATCAACGCGGCGCGCGGCGATAAGTCACTCAGCCAGTCCCGCCCGGCGCGTCGGGAGCGCCCTGACTTCCGGATTCCTTGCCGGCCGGCGCCCCGCTGCCCTGCTTCGCGCTCAGCGCGGTCAGATAGTCGACGATCGCTGGAATATCCTTTTCCGAGACCGGTGCCTTATAGACCTCCTTCATCTTGGTGACCGTCGCCTTCCACTGGTCGGCCGTGAGCGCGGGCTGGGTCAGTGCCATGCTGGCCGAATGGCACGAGGTGCAGTTGGCGTTGATCACGTCGGCGTGCGGGCCGTCGGGATATTGCTGGTCGTCGATCGGCAGGTCGACCGTGTCCGACGTGAGCGCGAACCCGCCAAAAGCGATGCTCGACGGTGCCGGGCCGCTGGGTGCGGGCGGCGGTGGGGGCACGTGGCTGCCGGGCGGGCCGATCGCGATCAGGACTATGGCCGCAAGGCCGATCGCACCGAAGGATAGCATGCCGATCGAAGGGACTTTCATCTCGGCTCTCCTCAGGACGCAGTGATGTTGGTGGTTTCGATATTGCCGCGCATGAACCCGCCCGGGTTCCAAATTGGCGCCATCGGCTGCGCGACCCCGTCCGTGTTCCAGCAGCGCGACATCAGCCGGACATTTCCGCGCGCCGCCAGCGGCACCTGCGTGTCCCAGCGGCGGAAGCTGTACTTGCCGTGATCGGGACCGAGCCGGGTGTGATACCAGGTGCGGCCGCCATCGGTGGAGACGTCGACCTTGGCGACCCCGCAATCGCCGCCCATGGCGATACCACCGAGCGGGATCGTTCGATCATATGCGATGGCCTGGCCTTCGCCGAGACTGGTGACCCAGGACCGCGGGATCATCCGGTTGATCGGGACGGTCGGGAAGTCCTTTGCGCCCGGCTTCACATTGGCGCCCGGGGTCGCCGGGATCTTGTAAGCCTTGGCCATCCAATATTCGTCATCTGGGCCGGGCAGCACCTCGATGTCATTGAGCATCTTGACCCAGTAGGTCGAATACCAGCCCGGCACGATCAGCCGGCAAGGGAAGCCGTTCAGCAGGGGCAATTGCTCACCGTTCATGCCGAAGGCGATCATCACCTCGCCGTCTCGAGCATGGTCGATGTCGAGCGCCTTCTCGAAATCGGGTGCGCCGGCAACGACGGGCTGGTCGAGGGCGCCGAAGCGCACCTGCACCGCGCCGGGCTTTACGCCGGCATAGTCGAGGATGTCGCATAGCCGGACGCCGAGCCATTTGGCGTTGCCCATCGCACCATTGCCCCATTGTGCGCCGGGCACGCGCGGCTGGAACAGGCCGCGGCTGTTGCCCGAGCACTGATTGACCGCCGCCATCTCGACGCGCGGCAACCGGAGCAGCTGCGCAAGGCTGATCGAAAGCGGTCTATTGACGTGGCCGCGGACGGTGAGCCGGAAAATATCGACATCGATCGAGGTCGGGATGTCGGCCCAGTGCCAACGCACGAAAAACTGGTCGTTGGGGGTGAAAACGTCGCGGTCGAATACCTCCATCGGAGTTTCGAGCAGCGGCGGGTGCATGCGCTGAAGGATCATGCTGCCTTTGCCGGGAAAGGCGCTGGTCATCGGCCGCCCGGCATTGCCGCCGGGAAGGTGCAGGTCGACGAGGCTCTGCGCGAGTGCGGGGCCGGCAGCGAGCGCGGCGCCGCCGAGCGCGGCCTGACCCAGAAAGCGGCGACGACTGCTTTCGGCGGCGAACCAAGTGTCGAGCTTGTCCATGATAGCATTCCCTTCTTCGGGCGAACGTGGCCGATCCGGCTCGTCGAGCCAAGCGATCGGATTTTCGATTTTGATCGCCTCAGGCGATCAGTTGGGTGTCGCGATGCAGGGCGATACGAAGAGGTGGCCCTTCCACGCGCCGGCGAGCGTCTTGGCGGCGACCACCACCCACATCATCGCGAGGGCAAGGGTGAGCACCGTCCCGACGATCCCGAAGAAGGCGAGGTCGAAGGTCGTGCCGAGGCGGAAGGTCGCGACCGTGTAGACGCCAAGCGGGAAGGTATAGCCCCACCAGCCGAGATTGAACGGGATCCCGGCGCGCCAGTAGCGCCAGGTGATCAGCATCGCGAGCGCCAGCCACCACAGGCCAAAGCCCCAAAGCAGCAGCCCCGCGATGCTACCGAGACCCTGGGCAATGCCGGCAATTGAGGCGAGACCGTGCGCCGAGAGGATCGCTGGCGCGTCAGCGCCCAGCACGAGCATTCCGAGCGCACCGGTGCCGATCGGGCCGAGCGAGAGCCAGCTCGACGCGGCCATCCCCTCGTGCGGCAGCTTGTGCAGCGCCATGCGAAGGATGAGTAGCGCGAGGATACTGAAGGCGACCGGCACCGAATAGGCCCAGAGCACATAGGAAGTGAGCAGCGTCACGAATTGCGCATGCGGATCGGCGAGATGTGGCGCCAGCAGCCCGCCGCTCGCCGCCGCCACCTCTGCCGCGACCACCGGGAGCAGCCAGACGGCGGTCATGCCGTCGAAGCTGTGCTCGTGACGGGTGAACATGAAATAGGGAATGACGACGCCGCAGGTCACGGCCACCGCGACATCGATCCACCACAGGACATGCGCTACACCGACGATGCCGTCGCCGAACCGGGCGATCCCAAAGGCGAGGCAGCCGTTGATGATCGTGGCGAGGCCCATCGGGATGGTGCCGATGAACATCGACACCGTGTTATGGCCGAAGATCCGCCGTGCCTCATGGCCAAACATTATCCAGCGCGCCGAATAGAGGCCGGTGAAGAGCGCAAACAGCGCGATGTTGAAAAACCACAACGCCTCGCCGACCGGCTTCAATGCCGGGCCGATGCCCGGCACCTGCGGTAGCGCCAGCGCGAGGATGCCGGTGCCCATGGTCGCGGCGAACCAGTTAGGGGTGAACTGGCGGATCATCTCGCGGGGATGATCGAGGCGCGAGAGTGGACGCAGGCCGCCGAGCACGGGCTTGAGGTCGCCGGTCATCATCCATGCTCCTTCACGAGATCGGTCAGCGCGTCGGCCGCTTTGGTGCGGTAACGCTCCTTGTGGCGCAGCGCTTCGAACGGCCGTGCGGGCAGCCCAAGACCCAGGTCATGCAGATGCCCCGCCGCCAGCGCCCTGCGCACGACGAGTTCGGACAGCACTGCCACCCCGGCGCCGGCTTCGACAGCCGAGCGAACCGCTTCATTGGACGGCAGGGTCATGCCGATGCGCAGATCGGCAGGGTCGACGCCGCGGTGGCGCAGCACCTCCTCGAAGGTCGAGCGCGTGCCCGATCCCTGTTCGCGCACGATCCAGTTGGCCTCGCGGACCCAGGTTTCATCGACATTTCCGGTTGGCTCTGCGCCGACCAGTAACATCCGGTCCTCGGCGACTTTCCAGTGCGCAAGTGCCGGCTCGTCGACCGAACCTTCGACAAAGCCAAGTTCGGCCGTGCCGTCGAGCACCTGCGCAGCAGCACCGTCGGTGTTGTCGATCGCCAGTTCGATGCCGATCAGCGGATGGCGACGATGAAATTCAGCGAGCCGCGCAGGCAGCCAGTAGCTGGCGATGGTCTGACTCGCGACGATCCGCAGCGTGCCGCGCTTGAGACCACCGAACTCCGCCAGCGCCAGCCCGGCGCTCGCGGCCCGGCCGAGGACGGCGCGCGCCTCGTCCAGAAACATGCGACCCGCCTCGGTGAGCTCAATGCCGCGCCCGACCCGATGAAATAGCGGCACGTCGTGGCGCGCTTCGAGCGCGGCGATGGCGGCACTCGCCGCCGACTGGGTGACGTTGAGCGCCTCGGCGGCGCGGGTCATATGCTCGCGCTCGGCGACGCCAACGAAAATACGAAGCTGTTCGAGGGTCATATCGATCTCCTGCAGGGATCAATAGACCGGCGCGATAAATCGTTCCAACTTGTTGATTGGATCGTTCCAATCGTCATTCACGATTGGTTGAGCAGGGCCGCTGCTTCGCTGAACGCCGCGCGAAGGCGATCCATAACCTGAGGACTTGTACAGACGTTGGCCGGGCTGGGATGCGGCATCGGCATGACCTTGATCGAAGCATCATGCGCCGACACGAGTTGTCCGGCCTTGGTCGCCACCCGGCCGGCCAGCAAGCAGACTTTCAGCTTGGGCAGCAGCGCGAGAAGCCCGGGGAGCGTGGCCAGCCCGGCATCGATCTCGGCTTTGCGCAGGGTGCGATTGCGGGCACCGGGTGGATGCATGATCCAAGGCACGGTGTTCCAGAGTACAAAATCGGACCGGTCGATGCCGGCCTCGTCGAGATAGCGCCGCAGATTGCGGGCGGTCCCGGACGGATTGTCGCGCGACACGAAGCGGGTGCGCTCAGGCCCGGGACCGGGGGTTTCGAGAAGCAACAGCAGCCGGGCGTCGACCCCGCCGTCCGCCGGGTCGAAATGCGGCACAGGTCTGCCGTCGGCCAACAGCCCTTCGCGCCAGCATTCGAGCTGTGCGACATGCGCATCCGCCAAGGACTGCCGCCGTCGCTTGATCAGGTCGGGGTCGTCGAGCCAGGCCATTCATCTCCATTCGTGATCGGAACGACAAATATCATCGGTTGGATCGATGACTAGCAACGCGCCACCTTGGTCACAGTTACAGCAATGCAGCAATGGCAGCGCTGTCGATCAGGAGATCCGACATGGCAACGCGCATTATGGAGAGCGAGTTTCAGCCCAAGGAAGTGGTGGAAGAACCGACGCGACCGGCATTACGCTTGGTCCGATCCGATGATCCATACGCCGAACTGGAGCGACCAGCGCCCGGCGTCGCCAGTCGCGGGGTTCATCCTAATGTGCTCGTTGCGCTGGTGGGGTTCTATGCAATAATGGTCGGGTCATTCTGGGCCTTCTTCGCACGCGATGCGGCAGCGGCAGGTGTCCTCGTCGTCGTGACGCTGTTCACGGTCATGTATTTCTCGCTGATCGTCGGCGGTATCCTCCTCGCTGACAGTGCTGCGCCGGGCGAGCGGCAGCGCAGCCTTGGCGAGTTCCTGCGCGGCCCGGTCGAAATCCTCGCCGGGACGATCAGCGGCCGCGAGGCGACGATGCAAATATTGCTCCTGCCGGCGGCGATGATGACACTGGCTGCCATCATAGGCGTTATCGCGAGACTATCATGAGAAGGGGCATGCGCTTGAAACTGATACTGGGCCTTGCCGGCCTCGGCCTCGCGGCATCCGCAGGCGCACTCGCAGCGGCGCCTCAGGACTTCGCCACCGACATGGCCGCCGCGATGGAGCAGATGCATCATGAGATGATGGTCGCGCCGTCCGGTGATCCGGACCGCGACTTCGCGGCGATGATGATCCCGCATCACCAGGGCGCAATCGAGATGGCACAGGCGCAACTGCGCTACGGCAAGGACGAACGCCTGCGCCGTCTCGCGCAGGGCATCATCGTTGAACAGCGTCAGGAGATCGCGGTCATGCAGGCGATCCTTGCCGAGAAGGGCGCACCGCCGAGTGTGCCTCACCAGCATCAGGGAGACGGAAAATGATTACGAATCACCTCAAGATGGCGTTTGCCATGTCTGCCCTCGGCCTGCTGGCGAACCCCGCATCCGCGCAGCAGGTGCCCAATGCGACGCCCGACCGGCCGATCAGTTCGCAGGACCGCTTCTATACTTCGGACCAGTTTTCCAACACGGTATCGGTCATCGACCCATCAACCAACCGACTGCTCGGCGTCATCAAGCTCGGCGATCTGACGCCCGCCAATCTGAGCCCACTCTACAAGGGTCAGCTTCTGGTCCACGGCATCGGCTTCTCACCCGATGGCAGGACGCTGGCGGTGATCTCGATAGGGTCGAACTCGGTGACCTTCATCGATACGGCCACCAACGCGGTCAAGCACACCGCCTATGTCGGCCGCTCGCCGCACGAGGCGTTCTTCCGTCCCGACGGGCGCGAGGTCTGGGTCAGCGTTCGCGGCGAGGACTATATCCAGGTGCTCGATGGCAAGACGTTCGAACCCACCACGCGCATCACCGTCCCGAACGGCCCGGGCATGACGATCTTCTCGCCCGACGGCAAATACGGGTACGTTTGCTCGAGCTTCTCGCCCGAGACGGTCGTGATCGACACCAAAGCCAAGAAGGTCGTCGGACGTGTCGCCCAAGCTAGCCCCTTCTGCCCCGACATCGCCGCGACACCCGATGGCAGGCAGGTCTGGCTGACGCTCAAAGATGTCGGCAAGGTAATGGTGTTCGACGCCAAGCCGCCGTTCGCTGTCCTTAAGACGATCGACACCGGCCCCATCACCAATCACGTCAACATCGCCCGCACGTCGCGCGGACAGTTCGCCTATGTGACAGTCGGCACGCAGAACATCGTCAAGGTGTTCCGCACCGACACGTTCGAACAGGTGGCGACAGTTTCGGTCGGCGCGCTGCCGCACGGGTTATGGCCTTCGGGCGACGGCACCCGCATCTATGTTGGGCTGGAGAATGGCGACGGCGTTGCGGTCATCGATACTGCCACCAACCGCCTGCTCACGACCATCCCTATCGGTCAGGGGCCGCAGGGCGTCGCCTATGTACCGGGCGCGGTGCCTTCGGGCGACGGCATGGCCAATCTGGTCCCGCTCGATATGGCCAGCGGCAAGGTCCAGTTGACCCTGTCAGGCCAGGGCCAGAGCCAAGTCACTTTGTTCGATCAGGGGCAGGTCCAGATCCTGCAGGCCGCCGTCGCCGGCCTGCCGCCCAAGCAACCGTTCACGCTCGGACTGGCGACCAAACCCGACGGGACGGGTGCGATTCAACCTCTTGCCAAGTTCATGACCAATCCGGCCGGCGCCGCCATCGTCAACGCCGTCGGGCCGATCCGCCAGATTGTCGCGGATGCTGCCCCGGCCGAGCGCCGTTATTTGGTCATTCGTGCCGGTGATCCGGATTCGCAGGGCGCGGTAGTGCAGAAACAAGCCCATTGAAGCCCGCGCGCCGCTGGCTACCAATTGTGCGCAGCGGCGTTTCATCGCTCTTCGACTCTCCCTAGTTATTGAAGGGAAGCTCATCGACGTCCGCGTTTACCTAAAGCCGTCGGGCACCGTCTAACCTGCTAACGACGGCTTTGTCGAAGGGTTTCGGGCGCCGGCAGGCGTACGAAAGTCTTACAAGTACGACCCGCGGTTGGGCTCGCACAGGTCTATGGGTAAAAGGGCTTTGGTGTGGATTGGGGTGACTGAAGCAAGCCCACCGGCCGGTCCGTGATGAGCGGCACAGCATAGAAGTCATATGGCCATTGTGCTCGAAGCGCCCCTGATCCTGCTGGCAATGAACCCAGTTTTGAGTGTGCTGGCGGCGTCGACACACCTATCCCCATGGGCCGAGGGATAGTGTCCGCGGCCATCACGCAGGGTAAGCCATGCCGGATCATGGCGTGTTCTTCCGGGTCGGCGGCGCCGATTGCGGGGGAGCGCGGGGCTGGCACCATCGGGCGAAGGACTCAATGATTGTCATATGCCCGCCGCAGCAAGGGCATGGCGGGCGATGATCGGGCGGGTCGTCGAGTTCGGTGTCGGTCTCCTCAATCGGCACGGCGACGCCCAGCAGCCTGCGGGCGAGCGCCAGGGCGTCTTTATGCGTTGAACTGGCAAGCAGGCCGTAGTGCCGGATGCGGTGGAAGCCGCGCGGCAGGACGTGGATCAGGAAGCGGCGGATGAACTCGTCGGTCGCCAGCGTCATGACCTGCTGGCGCTCGGCGCCATCGCGGCGATAGTCCTTGTAGCGGAACGTCACGCCGGTCTCGTCGAAGCCGATGAGCCGCCGGTTCGAGATGGCGACGCGGTGGGTGTAGCGCGAGAGATAGGCCAGCACCGCCTGCGGCCCGGCGAAGGGCGGCTTGGCATAGACCACCCAGCGCGTCTTCCGGATGGGCGACAGATGCCGTAGGAGGGCCTTGCGCTGTGCAAGGCCCGCCAAGGTGCTGAAGAAGGCCAGCTTGCCGGCGTCGAATAGCGCCAGCAGGCGGGCGAGGAACAGCCGGCGGAACAATGCACCCAGCACACGCACCGGCAGCAGGAACGCGGGGCGCGAGGAGATCCAGCGCGTACCGTCGAGCGCGATGCCGCCGCCAGGTACGATCATGTGCACGTGCGGGTGGTGGGTCAGTGCCGAGCCCCATGTGTGGAGCACGGCGGTGATGCCGATGCGCGCGCCGAGGTGCTTGGGATCGGCCGCGATGGTCAGCATTGTGTCCGCGGCGGCGCGGAACAGCAGGTCATATACCACCGCCTTGTTCTGCCAGGCGATGTCGGCAATCTCGGCAGGCACCGTGAACACGACGTGGAAGTAGCCGACCGGCAACAGATCGGCCTCACGCGCGGCCAGCCAGGTGCGCGCAGCAGCGCCTTGGCACTTGGGGCAGTGCCGGTTGCGGCAGGAGTTGTAGGCGATCCGCCAGTGCCCGCAATCATCGCAGGCTTCAACATGACCGCCCAGTGCGGCGGTGCGGCAGTTCTCGATCGCCGTCATGGCCTTGAGCTGGCCGAGGCTCAGATGCCCGGCGTGGGCTGCGCGATACGCGGGCCCGGCGCTACGGAAGATATCGGCGACCTCGAGCGAGGCGCGCACCGGCTCAGCCTGGAGGAGCCACCTGCGCCTCGAGCAGTGTCGTCAACTTGTCCAGTGGACTGATGACTGCGCGCACGGTTCGAGTGGCGACCGTGGTGTAGAAAGCGGTTGTCTCGAGGTTGGCGTGTCCGAGCAGTGCCTGGATGATCCGAATATCGACGCCGTCTTCAAGCAGATGTGTCGCGAAGCTGTGCCGCAGAGTGTGTGGGCCGACGCGTTTTTTGATACCCGCAGCCTCGGCAGCATCGACGACGATGCGATGGAGCTGCCTGGTACTAAGCGGCTTGAGATAGTGCATTCCCGGGAACAGCCAGCCATCGGCGTGCATGACGCCCTGCTTGCGGCCAACCGTCCACCACTCACGCAAAAGAGCAAGAAGGTCAGCGGGCAGGAGCGCATTGCGATATCGCCCGCCTTTACCGCGCTCCACTCGCAGGAGCATGCGCTTGCTGTCGACATCACGGACCTTCAGCATCGTCACTTCGGCGGCGCGCAAGCCAGCGCCATACGCAACGGACAGTGCGGCCTTGTGCTTCAGGCAGTTGGTCGCGCCAAGCAGAAGCACGACTTCGTCGCGGCTGAGGACAACGGGCAAGGAGCGCGGATTCTTGACCGTATAGAGCTTGCGGGAGAGATCCGGGCGATCAATGGTGTGCGTGAAAAAGAACCGCAGCGCAGAAACGATACTGTTCATGGTCGGGATGCCAATGCCCGCCTCGCGCTGTTCAACCTGGAATTGCCGGAGCTCTTCCACGGTCGCAGTATCGGGAGGGCGCCCAAGATATGTGGCGAACCGCGCGACGTGGCGCACATAGTCGAACTGGGTCTTCCGCGTGAACCGGCGCATGTTCATGTCTTCGATCATGCGCTGACGCAGCGAAGTGGCGGGGGCATCGGACAGAACGGTGGTCATAGTACGACTCCTTGGTTGAAAGGAGCCGCGATCGTCTGCCTACTTCGCCCAGACCTCAACTTACGCTCAGGCCGCCGATCACTGGCCACACCTCAAAACAAGCGCCACTCCCGCGCCAGCGGGTTCGTACAAGTCCCACGAGCTTCCGGCAGCAACCGATCAATTATCACCGTTTCGTGGTCTTTAAACTGTGCTTACTAAAATGAAGCTCCACAGCGCCTCGGAATTCCCTAGCCAAAATAAACCTTGAAGGTGTATTGGTGGCCCGTGGCCCAAACGCGAATTCACCCTGATACCGGCAAACTCCTGCGCCGCGATGCCCGCGCACAAACGGTTTGCGTGGGATCTTTGTCGCGAGATGTCGATGTCCACGGCTGGTATCCGGAGGACGATAGCGATTCGGTCCACTCCGGCGAAGATTTGCAAGCTGTAGAAAGCGCTTATCGCGAACTGCGCATGGATTATGCGGCGCGGATCAAGGCCGTTCGGAAGAAGCTGGGTCTGACCCAGGAGGAAGCTGGCCGGATCATCGGTGGTGGTCGCCGAGCGTTCCAAAAGTATGAGCGTGGTACAATGCAGCCCAGCGAAGCTGCGATCGGCTTGATTGAGATTCTTGATCGCCATCCGGAAGAGGTGACAACTCTCCGCAATATCCGACGGTAGGCCAGTAAGAGGCGCTTCCAGGGCGCTGTCCGCAAAATGTACACGTATTTCGGACATGCTGCGGGACCAAGCAGAAATGGTCCCGCCCCGAGGCCGGGCCGATGCCCCAACTCGGCGCGCTCCAGTTTTCGGAATTATCGCGCATGTGAGATGCGCGATAATTCCGCGACAATATATCTGGCTGGCGAGGCGATCGGTGCCAAGCGCGCGCAAGCCGACGAGCGCGTCCAATTCGCGCGAGACCTATATGTCGATGCAGACGCCGTCATATTGGCCATTCGATCGGCATCGCCCACTATTTCCAGGCAGTGCGCGAGGCGTCGAACATGCTGCTTTT
>LNFM01002054.1_pt1 | contig 45411 bp, 45 predicted proteins | sample 596031 | NCBI WGS metagenome assembly LNFM01 (sample SAMN04254537, study PRJNA301005) | activated carbon metagenome | isolation source: dual media filters at the Ann Arbor, Michigan drinking water treatment plant | place: USA: Ann Arbor
CTCAGGGGGGCGTCATCGCTTCCCTGTACCACTCATGAAAGTGCTGCATGCCGTCTTCCATCGGGCTCTGGTAGGGGCCGACCTCGTTGTCGCCCCGTGCCAGCAGCGCCTTGCGGCCGGCGTCCATGCGCTCGCCGATCTCGTCGTCCTCGATGCAGGTTTCCATGTACGCGGCCTTCTGCGCCTCGACGAATTCGCGCTCGAACGCCGCGATTTCCTCGGGGTAGTAGAACTGCACCATGTTCATGGTCTTCGTCGGGCTGATGGGGTGCAGTGTGGACACCGTGAGCACATGCGGATACCACTCGACCATGATGTGCGGGTACAGCGTGAGCCAGATGGCGCCGTATTTCGGTGGCTTGCCTTCGCGGTAGTCCAGCAGCGCCTTGTGCCAGCGCTCGTACACGGGGCTGCCGGCCTTGCCCAGCCGGTTGGCCACGCCCACGGTTTGCACCGAATAGTTCTTGCCGAACTCCCAGCGCAGGTCGTCGCACGTCACAAAGCTGCCCAGCCCGGGGTGGAAGGGCCCGACGTGGTAGTCCTCCAGATAGACCTCGATAAAGGTCTTCCAGTTGTAGTTGCACTCGTGCATTTCCACGTGGTCGAGCACGTAGCCTTCAAAGCTCAGGTCGTCCTGGGGGCCCATGTGGGCCAGGTCTGCCGCCACGTCGTAGCCATTGTCTTCAAACAGCAGGCCATTCCACTCGCGCAGCTTGTAGTTGTTGAGGTTCAGGCAGGGGTCGTGGGCGAAATGCGGGGCGCCCAGCAGTTCGCCCTTGGGGCTGTAGGTCCAGCGGTGCAGGGGGCACACGATGTTGCCGCCCGCGCTGCCCTTTTGCTGGGTGTGCAGCGATCCCTTGCCCTTGAGCATGACCGCCTGGCGGTGGCGGCACACGTTGGAGACCAGTTCCACGCCGCCCTGCGCATTTCGCACCAGAGCCCGGCCCTCGCCCTCCTGGGGCAGCGCGTAGTAGTCGCCTGCGTGGGGTACAGCCAGCTGGTGCCCCACATAACGGGGCCCGCGCTGGAAGATGGTGTCCAGCTCGCGCTGGAACAGCGCATCGTCAAAGTAGCTTGAAACTGGTAGTTGGCTTGCAGCCTGCTGCAGTTGAAGACTTAAATCAGACATGGGTGACCTGACCTAAAGACTCCCCACAGGAAAAAAGTGCGGGAGGTGCGCCTGTGACAGCGCATCTGGAAAAAGAAAACCGGCTCAGAAGGCGGCCGGCTCGAAAGGGAATGGGATTATAGGTGGTGGGGTTATTCCCGCATCTCGTTTATGTGTATTGAAAAGTGCCGGTCAGCGGTTGCCTGATCTGGCGCAATTCCACGCAACGTGTCACTACGCTGCGCTGATTTGTGCACAGGGTCCACAGGCACATGGCCCTGCGGGGACGCCGGGCAAACCGGTGCCCGGGGCTGCGCCTAAAATCTTCGGTTTTGCATCTGCGCACCCCTGTCGCCCCCTATGCCCAAAACGCCTGCCCCTTCCGCGCCTCCCTCCGAACCGGTCAGCTACGAGGCTGCCCTGCAGGAGCTGGAGCAGCTCGTGGGCAGCATCGAGTCGGGCCAGATGCCCCTCGACCAGATGCTGGCGGGCTACCAGCGTGGCGCCACCTTGCTTGCTTTTTGCCGTGACCGGCTCGAGGCCGTGCAGGACCAGATCAAGGTGCTGGACGAAGGTCAGCTCCAGCCATGGACGCAGGAATGAGTGCCGTCGCCGCGCCTGTGCCTCGGCACCCCCAAGACATGCAAGCGCTCGATTTCACGGCCTGGAGCCAGGCACATCTGACTGCGGTGGAGGCTGCGCTGGGCCGCTGGGTGGGCCATGGGGCGCCCGCCGGGCTGGGTGAAGCCATGCGCTACGCCGTGCTCGATGGTGGCAAACGCCTGCGGCCCCTGCTGGTGCTGGCTGCGCAGGAAGCGGCCAGCAGCGCGGCAGGGCACGGTGGCCAGCCCCATGCCGAGGCGGCCCTGCGAGCGGCTTGCGCGGTAGAGCTGATCCATGCGTACTCGCTGGTGCACGACGACATGCCCTGCATGGACAACGATGTCCTGCGCCGCGGCAAGCCCACGGTCCATGTGCAGTTCGGACAGGCGCAGGCCCTGCTGGCCGGTGATGCGCTGCAGGCCTTTGCCTTTGAGCTGCTGGCCCCCGATGAGGCAGACACCCGCATTCCCCCGGCCATCCAGGCCACGCTGTGCCGCCTGCTGGCACGTGCTGCCGGATCGGCCGGCATGGCTGGCGGGCAAGCCATCGATCTGGCCAGCGTGGGCCGCGCCCTGACCGAGAACGAGCTGCGCCACATGCACCGCCTCAAGACCGGTGCCCTGCTGCAGGGCAGCGTGCTGATGGGAGCCGTTTGCGGCCAGGCCGCGCCCGGCGCCTTTGGCGCGCTGGCCGACTACGGCGCGGCGGTGGGGCTGGCCTTCCAGTTGGTCGACGACATCCTGGATGTGGTGGCGGATTCGGCCACGCTGGGCAAGACGGCAGGCAAGGATGCCGCTGCAGACAAGCCCACTTATGTTTCACTGCTGGGCCTGGAGCGGGCGCAGGCCTATGCGCAGGAGCTGCTGGCCGAAGCCCTGGGGGCCCTGGATCGCAGCGGCCTGCCAGACACGCGCGCACTGGCAGCACTGGCTGCCATGGTGGTGCGCCGCTCGCATTGACATGGACCCCTGCCGATACCGCCGCCCGGTTGCCTCTTGCGCCAGTACGGGGCGGTTTTGGTGCCTGAATGGCCTGTAGCCCATGATTTATAAGCGCTCTAAGCTACAAGAAATATAGCAATGTCCACGACAACCTTTCCCCTGCTGCAGACGATCAACGACCCCGCGGACCTGCGCAAGCTCTCGCGCGCCGACCTCAAGGTGCTGGCCGCCGAACTGCGCGGCTTCGTGCTGGAGAGTGTCTCGCGCACCGGCGGGCACCTGAGCTCCAACCTGGGCACGGTCGAACTCACGGTGGCCCTGCACCACGTGTTCAACACGCCGGAAGACCGCCTGGTGTGGGATGTGGGCCACCAGACCTATCCGCACAAGATCCTGACCGGCCGGCGCGACCGCATGCATACGTTGCGCCAGCTCGGCGGCATTTCCGGGTTTCCGCAGCGCACCGAGAGCCCTTACGACACCTTTGGCACTGCGCACTCCAGCACCAGCATCTCGGCAGCGCTGGGCATGGCCATGGCCGCCCGGCGCAAGGGTGAGAACCGCCATGCGGTCGCCATCATCGGTGACGGCGCGATGAGCGCCGGCATGGCGTTCGAGGCGCTGAACAACGGCGGTGTGTCCGACGCCAACCTGCTGGTGGTGCTCAACGACAACGACATGAGCATCAGCCCGCCCGTGGGTGCCCTCAACCGCTACCTGGCCCAGCTGATGAGCGGCCAGTTCTACGCCGCGGCCAAGAACGTGGGCAAGACCGTGCTCAAGCCGGTGCCCCCTCTGCTGGAGCTTGCCAAGCGCTTCGAGCAGCAGGCCAAGGGCATGGTGGTGCCGGCCACGCTGTTCGAGAAGTTTGGCTTCAACTACATTGGCCCCATCGACGGGCACGACCTGGACTCCCTGATTCCCACACTGGAAAACATCAAGAGCCTTGGGGGTCCGCAGTTCCTGCATGTGGTGACCAAGAAGGGGCAGGGCTACAAGCTGGCCGAGGCCGACCCGGTGGCGTACCACGGGCCTGGCAAGTTCGACCCGGCCGTGGGGCTGGTGGCCAGCACCGCCGCGCCCAAGCTCACGTTCACCCAGGTGTTCGGTCAGTGGCTGTGCGACATGGCCGCGCACGACAGCCGGCTGGTGGGCATCACCCCGGCCATGCGCGAAGGCTCGGGCATGGTCGAGTTTGAAAAGCGTTTCCCCGACCGCTACTACGACGTCGGCATTGCCGAGCAGCACGCCGTCACCTTTGCGGCCGGCATGGCGTGTGAAGGCGTGAAGCCCGTGGTGGCGATCTATTCCACCTTCCTGCAGCGCGGGTACGACCAGCTGATCCACGACGTGGCGCTGCAGAACCTGCCGGTGGTGTTTGCGCTGGACCGTGCAGGCCTGGTAGGTGCCGATGGCGCCACCCATGCGGGCGCGTACGACATTCCCTTTGTGCGCTGCATTCCCAACATGAGCATGGCCTGCCCCGCCGACGAGCGCGAGTGCCGCCAGTTGCTGACCACGGCCTACGAGCAAGATCACCCGGTGGCCGTTCGCTACCCGCGCGGCAGCGGCGCAGGTGCCGTGCCGCTGGCCAGCCTGGAAGGCCTGCCGTTCGGCAAGGGCGAGGTGCGCCGAGTGCGCAAGGGCGCTGCCGATGCCTCGGCTCCCGCGCTGCGCATTGCCATCCTGTCGTTCGGCACGCTGCTGTACCCGGCCCTGGAAGCCGGCGAAAAGCTCGATGCCACCGTGGTCAACATGCGCTGGGCCAAGCCGGTGGACGAGGCGCTGCTGCGTGAGGTGGCGCAGAGCCATGATGCCCTGGTCACTGTTGAAGAGGGTGCCATCATGGGCGGCGCGGGCAGCGCCGTGACCGAGGCGCTGAACGCCATGGGCATCGTGCGCCCGGTGCTTCAGCTGGGGCTGCCCGATGTGTTCATCGAGCACGGGGACCCTGCGCGGCTGCTGGCGCTGCAGGGGCTCGATGCCGCGGGCATCGAGCGTGCTGTAGTGGCGCGTTTCGGCCCTGGCCATGCCAGCACGGCTGCACCAGTGCGCGCCTGAAACGTCCCTGGTTCCGGGGCCATGCCCCGACCCTTTTTACGGTCGGATTTGCCCTCTGCCAATGCTCCAGGCCCCGCGCTGGGGGCACAATGGCATCACGATGTGCACCGTCGCCCATCGAGCCCAACCGCGCCGGTTGGCCAATGCTTGCAGAAACCTGAGCCCATGCGGCTTTGCGCCCGTTTTCGCGGGAAAACCCGTAAAGGCGGGGTGCGGTCGGTTTCTACAATGCCCGGAAAGCCCGAGAGGCTAGGACCTTCGGGGCAGCACAGGTCACCCGGCGCGGATCCATCAATATTTCGGAGATAAAACCCATGGATCGTCGTTCCATCATCAAGCAGGCAGGTATCGCAGGCGTGCTCGCAGCAGGTATCGCTCCTGCCGTGCACGCGCAGGCCGCAGTGCGCTGGCGCCTTGCCTCAAGTTTCCCCAAGTCGCTTGACACCATCTTTGGCAGCGCCGAGATGTTCGCCAAGACGGTCAAGGCATTGTCGGGCGGCAAGTTCGAGGTGACCGTGCACCCTGCAGGCGAATTGATGCCTGCGTTCGGTGTGGTCGATGGCATCCAGAATGGCACGGTCGAGATGGCGCAGACCGCGCCCTACTACTTCACTGGCAAGAACTCGATTTTTGCTTTTGGCTGTGCTGTGCCCTTCGGCCTGACCGCCCGTCAGATGGACGCCTGGATGGAGCACGGCAACGGCCGCAAGCTGATGGACGCGTTCTACGCCAACTACAACATCAAGAGCCGCAGCGCAGGCAACACCGGGACACAGATGGGTGGCTGGTACCGCAAGGAAATCAAGACCGTTGCGGACCTGAAGGGCCTGAAGTTCCGCATGGGTGGCGGCCTGTTCGGGGAAGCCATGCAGAAGCTGGGCGTGGTGGCTCAAAACATGCCAGCCGGCGACGTCTACCAAGCGCTTGAAAAGGGCACGCTGGATGCAACCGAGTTCGTCGGCCCGTACGACGACGAAAAGCTGGGCTTCAACAAGGTCGCCCCGTTCTACTACTACCCCGGCTGGTGGGAAGGCGGCGCAGAGCTGGAGTTCTTCATCAACGCCAAGGCCTACGCGGCGCTGACGCCCGATTTCCAGGCGATTGTCGACGCTGCCACCGCTGTGGCTGCCCGCGATATGACTGCCAAGTACGACGCGTTCAACCCCATTGCGCTCAAGCGCCTCGTGGCCGCCAAGACGCAGCTCAAGGCCTTCCCCAAGGAAATCATGGACGCCGGCTTCAAGGCATCGATGGAGGTGTTCGCCGAGCACGAAGCCAAGTCGCCAGAGTTCAAGACCATCCACCAGGACATGCGCGCCTTCCAGCGCGACCAACTGCTGTGGGCGCGCTATTCCGAACTTCGGTTCGACACCTACATGACAGGCGTGAAGCTCTAACGGCTACGCCCCGCGGCAGACGCATCACGCTGCTGCCGCCCCCATTTTTTCGACCCGGTAGCCGGCGCCGCATCTTGCGGCGCAGATGCCGGTTTTTTTTGGGCCCGATGTGTGCCAAAAGCACACGAAATTGAAGGAAATCAACATGGATCGTCGTTCACTGATCAAGAAGACCGGTATCGCCGGTGTGCTGGCTGCCGGCATCGCACCTGCAGTTCACGCACAGGCAGCGGTGCGGTGGCGTCTGGCGTCGAGCTTCCCCAAGTCGCTCGACACCATCTACGGCTCTGCAGATGTCTTCGCCAAGGCCGTCAAGGAAATGTCGGGCGGCAAGTTCGAAGTGTCGGTGCACCCTGCTGGCGAGCTGATGCCTGCTTTTGGCGTGGTGGACGGTGTCCAGAACGGCACGGTGGAAATTGCGCACACCGCTCCGTACTACTTCTTCGGCAAGAACGAGGCATTTGCTATTGGTGGTGCGATTCCCTTCGGCATGAATTCTCGCCAGCTGACGTCGTGGATGGTGGACGGCAACGGCACGAAACTGATGCGCGAGTTCTACGCCAAGTACAACATCGTGAACTTCCTGGGTGGCAACACGGGCGCCCAGATGGGTGGCTGGTTCCGCAAGGAAGTGAAGTCGCCAGAAGACATCAAGGGTCTGAAGTTCCGTGTAGGCGGCTTCGCTGGCAAGGTGATCGAGCGCATGGGTGGTGTGCCCCAGAACATCCCTGGCGGCGAAATCTACCAGGCACTGGAAAAGGGCACGATCGATGCCGCCGAGTGGATTGGCCCGTACGACGACCAGAAGCTGGGCTTCAACAAGGTGGCCCCCTTCTATTACTACCCCGGCTGGTGGGAAGGTAGCCTGAACCTGGCGTTCTATGTGAACCAGAAGGCCCTGGACGGCCTGTCGGCCGAAAACCGCGCCATCGTGCAGGCAGCAACCCACGAAGCCCATGTGGTCACCCAGGCTCGCTATGACGCTCGCAATCCGGGCGCACTCAAGCAGCTGGTAGCCGCCAAGAGCAAGGTAGTGCCGTTCCCCCAGACCGTGCTGGACGCATCGTTCAAGGCAACGATGGAACTCTACGCAGACCTGGACAAGAGCAACCCCGAGTGGAAGAAGATCTACGCCGACTACCGTAACTTCCAGCGCGACCAGATCCTCTGGTTCCGTTTTGCAGAGTCGCGTTTCGACAGCTTCATGTCTGCGCAAAAGCTCTGATCCTTACGGTGGCAGCGACGCTGCCGTCTACTGAAAAGCCCTTCGGCCTCGCCGAAGGGCTTTTTTCTTTGGCTTTCGCAGAGATTGCGCGCAAGGCGATAGACGAACGCGCGTTCGCTGGATGCGCGGCAGCACATGCCTACCGTTTCTCGCGAGGTACGCTGGGCTGTCGAAAAAATCGATGGGTCGGCCTCGGCATGACGGATGTGCGAGCCCGAGCACGGAAGGGGGAATGCCGTCTTCCAGGGTGATTCAGCAGCAGCGCAGGATGCACCGCACAGCTCTCAGGGGCCGCTCGGGGAGCGACTGTCCGGAATGGACGTCCTGCCGGGTCGGCGTACTTGTTCCCCGCCGCGCCGGGCATGTGTGCGTCAGGAGGGGCGCTGAATGCGCGCCTTTGCCACGAATGCCTGAATACGTGCGGTGTCGCACTCAGCACGGGCCGAAATCGCTCAAGGCGGGTCACCGTACGCACCTCATGGACGCCTTACTGCTGCGAGAGCACGTTTTCGGGATGCTGAGCCCTCCGCGCGATGTGGCAAGCCGGGGGCAGGAGGGCTGCAGGATGCAAAACGTACGCAAAACGCAGCCAAGGCGGTCGCGAGGGCACGTCTCCTCTTGCGCCGCAGATCGTCCTGAGCCGGAAGTGTGCTGCGCGCGAAGGGGTCGCTCAATGTGGCCCTGCGACCAGGCCTAGGCGGTAGCGATCGGTCAACCCACGGCTGTTGCGGCCTTGTCCTGTGGCGACCCGTCCAGACGCTGTGCGCTCTCGGGAGGTCAGGGCGAAAAAAAACCCGCCGGTTCGCCACGGCGGGTTTTGAGCAATCTGGCGGGCCAGAACGCAGGGGGCAGAGGTCCGGCCCCTGTAATAAGGCGGTCAGGGCTTCTTGTCCGTGCCGCCGGAGATCGAGTCCTGCAGCGCCTTCATGGGATCGACATCGCCAGCGGCTGGTGCGCCGCCGTCGGCTGCCGGAGCTGCCGGATCGGTGCCAGCTCCCAGCAGCGGATCAGGTGCGGGGGCAAAGTCTCCTCCGCCCATGCTGTTGAGTTTCTTGAGCACGTCTTCCTCGCTCATGGCTTCGACCTTCTCCAGGTTGTCGGTGACCAGGCCAGGGTTCGCAATAATGACGCCCACCATGACCAGCTGGATGAAGATGAAGGCGATGGAGCCCTTGTAGATCTCCGTCGTGGTGACCGAACGGATGTTCGCGCCGGTGACACGGTCCTTGTAATCCTTGCGTGGTGCGACGCTGCGCAGATAGAAAAGCGCAAAACCGAACGGCGGTGTGAGGAACGAGGTCTGCAGGTTCATCGCAATGATCACGCCAAACCAGATCATGTCGATACCCATCTTCTCGGCCACAGGCACCAGCAGCGGGATCACGATGAACGCGATCTCGAAGAAGTCGATGAACATGCCCAGGATGAAGATCAGCAGGTTCACCACCAGCAGGAAGCCCAGCACTCCACCGGGCACCTTGTCGAACAGGTGCTCCACCCAGATGTGGCCGTCCGCAGCGTTGAAGGTAAAGCTGAAGACGGTCGAACCGATCAGGATGAACAGCACGAACGACGCCAGCCGGGCGGTGTTGTCCATAGCTTCCTGCATCAGCGTCCAGCTCAGGCTGCGCTTGATCATGGCCAGAACCATGGCGCCCACGGCACCCATGGCGCCGCCTTCGGTGGGCGTTGCAATACCCAGGAAGATCGTGCCCAGCACCAGGAAGATCAGGATCAGCGGTGGCATGAGCACGAAGGTGACCTGCTCGGCCAGCCGAGACAGCAGGCCCAGGCGCGCCACGCGATTGATGATGGACAGCACCAGAGCGGTCAGCGACGCCAGCGTCATCGACAGGATGACGATTTCGTCCTTGGCCGATGGCACGCTGCGCTCCAGCCATTTAGTCATCAGTCCATCGTGCACCTGTGCCCAGCTAACGCCCACCACCGCACAGACAATCAGCAGCGCAACCAGGGACTTGTGACCGGAATTGCCGTTGGGCTCGCGGTAGATCCGTGCTTCAGGTGGCAATGCAGGTGCCCACTTGGGCAGGAAGATCGCGATGATCACCACAAACAGGATGTATGCACCAACCAGCATGAATCCAGGCAGCAGCGCGCCTGCATACAAGTCGCCCACCGAACGTCCCAGCTGGTCGGCCAGAACGATCAGCACCAGCGAGGGTGGAATGGCTTGCGCCAGCGTGCCGGAAGCCGTGATCACGCCGGTGGCCAGCACGCGGCTGTAGCCGTAGCGCAGCATGATGGGCAGCGAGATCAGGCCCATCGAGATCACGGCAGCCGCGACCACACCGGTGGTGGCAGCCAGCAAGGCACCCACCAGAATCACCGCAATGGCCACACCGCCGCGGACCGGGCCGAAGATCTGGCCAACGGTTTCGAGCAGATCCTCGGCCATGCCGGATTTCTGCAGGATGATGCCCATGAAGGTGAAAAACGGGATGGCGAGCAGGGTGTCGTTCTGCATGATCCCGAAGATCCGCAGTGGCAGCGCCTGGAACAGCACCGATGGGAACAGCCCCAGCTCGATGCCCAGCCAGCCGAAACCCATGCCGGTAGCGGCCAGCGCGAAGGCCACCGGGAAACCGGTCATCAGCAGCAGCAGCAAGCCACCGAATAGCAGTGGTACGAAGTTTTGGGTAAGGAAAGTGACCAGCATGGCTTAGCTCGCCTTCGGAAGAGTTGCGGTTTTGCCCTGGCTTTCGAGCTGTGCAGCCATGGCGGCAGCCAGCTTTTCCTCTTCACTCGGCTCGTCGTCGTGCGACAGCACGTCGGGGCCAACGCCGCGGAGAAAGGCAATGCGCTTGATGAGTTCAGAGACGCCCTGCAGCATGAGCAGAGCGAAGCCGGCAGGAATCAGGAAGTAGGCAGGCCAGCGGATCAGGCCGCCGGCGCTTTGCGACATCTCGCCCGATTCGAGGGCTCCGATGAACAGGGGCCAACCCAGCTCGATACAGATCCAGCAGAAGGGGAACAGTACGAACAGGATGCCCAGGATGTCGATCCAGTTGCGCGTGCGAGCGCTCAAACGCGAGGATATGAAGTCGATCCGTACGTGGGCATTCTTGAGCAGGCAGTAACCCGCACCCAGCATGAACACCGCGGCAAACAGGTACCACTGCACTTCAAGCAACGCGTTGGAGCTGAAGTTGAATGCCTTGCGCACTATGGCGTTGCCGGCACTGATGAGGGTGGTGACAAGGATCAGCCACATGCTGAGCTTGCCCACCCCGGAGCTGAGCCAATCGACGGCCCTGGAAAATTTAAGTAATGCCTGCATGGAGTCTCCAATTGAAAGGCTGCGGTTCTATGTGTCGGACCGGGCCGGTCGGCAAGGCGCCGGACACATTTCTTAACGACGGCGCGATTCTACGGATCGCACTACCGGGAATCTGACGATTGAGTGACGTTGGCCAGCCCCTGCCAATGAACACTCATTCGCTATTAAATGAGGAGCAATTAGGGTTTCTTCCTAGGCGAATTTGTGCGTTTTCGGCCGGCAAATTCCCACCAGGGCAGCACCGTGCTCATGGCCAGCACGTCACCGCAGTGCAGTGGAGCATAGCCGGGCAGGCGCGCCATTTGTGCAATCCAGTCGGAAGATTCGAGCAGCGCGCGCAAGGCCCGCGTCGCGGGCTGTTCCAGGGTGGCTTTCAGGCATGCAAGGTGATAGCGCTCGCGCACCAGCGGCACAAACGACAGGCCGCGGGCATGCGCCGCCAGCTCGATCCCGAGGCCCGCGTCGGCGGTTCCCGCTGCCACGGCCTGTGCGACCGCGGTGTGGGATGGCTCGTGCCGGTCGTAACCCTGGATGGCGTTGCCGGCGACTCCGCCCTCGGCGAGCAGGTCGTCCAGCAGAACGCGCGTACCGCTGCCCTGGGGCCGGTTGACGAAGCGAGCGCCTGTGCGTGCGACGTCGGCCAGGCAGCCCAAACCCAGCGGATTGCCGGGTGCCACGATCAGGCCTTGCGTGCGCTGCGCAAACCCGATGATCTTGTGCAGACCGGGCTGAAGCAGCGGCTTGTAGGTGCGAGCTGCCAGCGACGTAGCCGCTGGCTTTTCGACGGTGTGAAACCCCGCCAGCGTGCAGCGCCCTTCGTTCAGTGCGCGAATCGCGTCCACGCTGCCCGTGAACCGGATGTCCAGATGCACGGCACCGGACCCGCCGGGCGTAGCGGCGTACGAGCGCAGCACGCCCAGCGCATCGTCGTGGCTGGCATACAGCGTGAGCACATGGGCATCGGGGTCAAACGCTACGGCAAACGCGCGCTCCAGGTCGGCATGCAACGCGGCAATTTGCGGCGCCAGCCGGGCCTGGGCCTGGCGTTCGGCCCACAGCAGCTTGCTGCCAAATTCGCTGAGCTGCGCCGACTGGCCCTTGCCCCAGACGATGAGCTCGCCACCCAGCTGGTCTTCCCAGCGCTTGAGGGCCCCCCACACATGCCGGTACGACAAACCCAGGCTGCGCGCGGCCCCCGAGATGGAGCCCTGCTCGGCCACGGCCTGCAGCATTTCGGGCAGGGGGTTGCGGATCAGCGCGGTGCCGGCATCGCGGCTCAGCGTGTAGTGGAGTTGGACCCTATGCACAGGTGTTCATATCGCAGGACATTGGTGGGGTGCCTACGATAGCCGAACCCATGTCCAGTCTTACCGATAGCGCGAGCACGGCGCTGCAACTCATCGCCGAATCCGATCCCGCGCTGTGGGCCATCGTGGGCCGGTCGCTGGCCGTCAGCGGCACGGCCTGCCTGGTGGCGTGTGGCCTGGGCCTGGTGCTGGGCGCGTGGCTGGGGGTGGCGCGCTTTGCGGGCCGGGGCGTAGTGCTGGCGCTGCTCAACACCTCGCTGGCCGTGCCGTCGGTGGTGGTGGGGCTGCTGGTGTACCTGCTGCTGTCACGCAGCGGGCCGCTGGGCGCGCTGGGCTGGCTCTTCAGCTTCAAGGCCATGGTGCTGGCGCAGGCACTGCTGGTGCTGCCCGTGGTGACGGCGCTCACGCGCCAGGCCGTGGAAGACGCCGAGCGCGCGCACGGCGAGCAGCTTCGCTCCATGGGCGCATCGCCCCTGCTGCGCAGCCTGCTGCTGGCATGGGACGAGCGCTATGCCCTTCTCACGGTGCTGATCGCATCGTTCGGGCGTGCGATCTCGGAGGTGGGCGCGGTGATGATCGTGGGCGGCAATATCGACGGCTTCACCCGCGTGATGACCACCGCCATCGCGCTCGAAACCAGCAAGGGTGACCTGCCGCTGGCACTGGCGCTGGGCATCATTTTGCTGACGGTGGTGTTGGCGCTCAACGTGCTGATCGCCTTGGTGCGCCGCTGGCGCGAGCGGGTGGATGGGGCAGCATCCAGCACGCCCGTGGGGGTGGCGGCATGAAGGCCTGGCGGGCGACCGCAGCCGGGCTGGCCCAAACGCCCGAAGGGGGTGCCTGGGCAGACCTTCGGCAGGTCCATGTGCGTTATGGCCGCGTGCAGGCGCTGGCGGATGTCACCCTGCGCATCGCGCCCGGCGAGCGTGTGGCGCTGGTCGGCGCCAATGGCAGTGGCAAAAGCACATTGCTGCGCGTGCTGCACGGCCTGGCCGATACCCACGGCGGCGGGCTGCTGTGCGACCCGGCGCTGCGCCAGGCCATGCTTTTCCAGCGGCCACACATGCTGCGCACCAGTGCCCGCAACAACGTGGCGCTGGCGCTGTGGCTGCGCGGCACGCGCTGGGGTGAGGCCTGCACGCAGGCGTTGCTGGCACTGCAGCGCGTAGGCCTGGCGGATGTGGCGGGGCAGAACGCCCGCACGCTGTCGGGCGGGCAGCAGCAGCGTGTGGCGCTGGCGCGTGCCTGGGCGCTGCGCCCTGATGTGCTTCTGCTGGACGAACCCACTGCCAGCCTCGACCCGCACGCCAAGCGCGAGGTCGAAGCGCTGATGGCCGACTTTGCCGTGTGCGATGGGAGCGATGGGAGCGCTGTCGAGGTACATCGCCCGATGCCGATGACCATGGTGTTCAGCAGCCACAACCTGGGCCAGGTCAAGCGCCTGGCCAGCCGCGTGGTGTACCTGGAGCACGGCCGCGTGGTGGCCGACCTGCCGGTGCACGGGTTTTTCAACGGTCCGCTGCCCGAGGCGGCCCGCCTGTTCGTCAAAGGAGAGCTTGTTTCATGAAATTTCGATCAAATCGCCCTGTAGTCCAGGTATTGTTTGCCTGTGTTGCTATGTATTCAATAGCAAATGGCATGGCCCATGCGCAAAGCATCACGATGGCGTCCACCACGTCCACCGAGCAGTCTGGCCTGTTTGGCCACCTGCTGCCCGAATTCAAGAAGGCGAGCGGGCTGGATGTGAAAGTGGTGGCGCTGGGTACCGGCCAGGCGCTGGACATGGCCCGCCGCGGCGATGCCGATGTGCTGTTCGTCCATGACCAGGCAGCCGAGGAGAAGTTTGTGGCCGACGGCTGGGGCGTGAAACGTTTCGCGGTGATGTACAACGATTTCATCCTGATCGGCCCCAGGAACGATCCTGCGGGCACCAAAGGCAAAGACATCGTGCAGGCGCTGCAGAAGCTGTCCGCAGGCAATGGCAACTTTGTCTCGCGCGGCGACAAGAGCGGGACGCATGCCGCGGAGTTGCGCTACTGGAAGCTGGCCAACGCCGAAGCTGCCAAAGGCACTGGCTACAAGGAATGTGGCTGCGGCATGGGCCCTGCCTTGAACATTGCCGCATCCAGCGGTGCCTATGTGCTGGCCGACCGGGCGACATGGCTGAACTTCAAGAACCGTGCCGACCTGGCCATCCTGGTCGAGGGCGACACGCGGCTTTTCAACCAGTATGGTGTGATGGCGGTGAACCCGGCCAGGCACCCGCATGTGAAAGCCCAGGATGCGCAGAAATTTGTGGACTGGGTGGTGTCCCCTGCCGGCCAGCAGACGATTGCGGGCTACAAGATCGGCGGCGAGCAATTGTTCTTCCCGAACGCAGCGCCTTGATGGACGGCCATGCCCAAGCTCCCACAGACATGGAGCGCGGTGGCAGCCGCCGCTCTGTCCCTCTCTCTGGCTGGTTGCTCCATGACCCGCACCCAGGCCCCTGTGGTTGAGAGTGCCCCCGTACAGCTGTATGCCGCCGGCAGCCTGCGGGAGGCATTCACCGAGATCGCGCGCGACCACGAGGTCCGCACTGGCCAGAGGGTGGCGCTCACGTTTGGCGCCTCGGGTTTGCTGCGTGAGCGCATCGAGAAGGGCGAGCCTGCCCAGGTCTTTGCGTCGGCCGATACCAGCCACCCGCAGCGCCTGGCCGAGCGTGGCGGGTGGCAGCCCCCGGTGGTGTTCACGCGCAATGCACTGTGCGCACTGACCAGCGACCAGATCAGCGCTACCCCTGACACCTTGCTCGCCACCTTGCTGCGCAGCGATGTACGCCTGGGCACATCCACCCCCAAGGCCGACCCGTCGGGCGACTACGCCTGGGCGTTGTTCCGCCAGGCGGAGGCGATTCAGCCGGGCGCCTACGCCCAGCTCGATCGCAAGGCACTGAAGCTCACGGGCGGTGCGGATTCGCCCAAGCCCCCAGTCGGCCGCGGTACCTATGCTTGGGTGATGGACCAGCGCCAGGCCGATGTGTTTCTGACGTACTGCACCAACGCCGTGGCTGCACAGACCGAGGTGCCCCGCTTGCGCGTGGTGCAGCTCCCGGCTGCGCTACAGGTGGGTGCGGCCTACGGCCTGACCGTGCGTGCCGATGCGTCCCCGGCTGCGCTGGCGTTCGCAGCGGCGCTGCGGGAGCCGGCAGCACGCGCGGTCTTGCAGAAGCTGGGTTTCGGGCAGCCCTGACGCTGGGCTACCTTCAGCGATCAGCCCCCGCTTGCGGCAGCACCGCAGCGCCCGGAGCGGTGCCCGATGGCCCGGGCACGTGCTCTGCGGGCAGCGGCTGCGCCAGCAGTGCCTGCAGTGCCGAGCGCCGGGGCTCCAGCTGAGCGGCGCACCATGCGGGCACGTCGTCGGCAGGCATGGGCTTGCTCAGCAGGTGGCCCTGGATGATGTGCAGCCCGGCCGCGGAAACCGCGCGCAGTTCTGCGGCGGATTCGACACCTTCCACCACCACCGAGAGCCCGATCTCGCTGGCGAGCGTGCCGATGTGTCCGAGCAGCAGCTGCCGGCGCCTGTCGCTGGCCAGGTCGCGCACAAAGAGCCGGTCGCACTTGATGCCAGCGATGGGCAGGTCGGCCAGCATGCCAAGCGACGAATAGCCTGCACCGAAGTCGTCCATCACCACGGCCACACCCATGGCGTCCAGGTCGCGGATGGCCAGCAGCATCTGCGGGCCCAGCGCAATGAAGGCATGTTCCGTGATTTCGAGCTTGAGCGCGGTCTGGTACAGCTTGCGGGCGCCCATCTCCTCGCGCAGCCAGGGTACAAAACCCACGTCGAGCAGCGTGGCCGGTGCCACATTCACGCTGACCGACGCATCAAGAAGCCCCCGCGACTGCCATTGCACGATGCAGTCCATGGCGTTGCGCAGGATCATCCGGTCTACCACCACCGTCTTGCCCTGCAGCTCGCACACCAGCAGGAACGCCTCGGGGTTGATGGCGCCCAGCCGGGAGTCCTCGATGCGCAGCAGCGCCTCGAATTGCGCGGGCCCGCGCTGGCTGGCATCGACCATGGGCTGGAAGTGCAGTGCCAGCACGCTGCGCTGCATCAGCCGCTCCAGGTTGTCGGCGATGAGCGGCAGCTGGTTGTCCAGGCGCTCCGACTGCAGCACGCTGGAGGCCCGCATCATCGACATGCCTTTGCGCAGCATGGCCTGGCGGCTGACATCGGAGCGCATGTTGCTCAGCTGCTCGACGGCCAGGGCCACACCGAACAGCAGAACGATGAGCATCAGCGTGTTGCCACCGCTCGGCTCGCTCGGCCCGTCTGCATGCAGGGGGAAGGCGTTGACCACCAGCCAGTGCAGCACCACCACCGCCAGCCCGGCCAGTACATGCTGGTGCCATGCTTCACGCCGGTGTTGGGCGTGCAGTGCAACGGGGGTATAGCGGGTCAGGCGATGGTGCAGCGATGTGGCCACCGCGATGCCTGTGGCCAGCGCCAGCGCCATGCCGATGGGAAACCAGTGGACGGTACGAAAGCTCTCCACATGGTCGCGCGTCACCATGAAGTGCGCGGCCAGCATCCCCGAGCCCAGAAACAGGCTGGCCAGCGTGATGCGCAGCTTGCTCGTGCTGGTGCTGAGCACCGGCAGCGCTACCCGCGTGCTCGCCACCATGATGATCAGCCCGCTGAGGGCTGGCAGCAGGTCCAGGGCCATCGCGTGGGGCTTGAGTTCGGCATACATGAAAAGCCCGACGACATCCAGTGCCCACACGATGCAACCGATGCACAGCGCCGCGTGTGATGCGCTGATGCGCCGGCTCGAAGGGTCCACCGAATGGGCCGTATGCTCCACCAGCCGCTGGCACACCACCACCACAAGGGTTGCAAACACCCAGAAAAGCATGGCGTTGCCCAGTGGCGGAAAAGCCACCGCCAGTGCGACGAACCCCTGCGATCCTGAAAGCATCACCCACCCCTGTTACGAGGTGCATCATACGATTGAAGGAGCGCGGGGCGGGCGGTACCGAGGTGGGGCTTGGCCGGCTGGCGGGCCGGCCGGAAATGCCTTGGCCACCGCAAGACGGCCGTTCAGTTCACGACGGCAATTCCCTTGATCTGTGCCAGTACCGCCTTTCCTGGCGCGATACCCAGGGCCGTGGCAGAGCGCTGGGTGATGCGTGCCAGCACCCGCACGCCGCCCATGTCCAGGGCGACCATCCACTGGCCAGGGCTGTCTTCGGACAGCGCAGCCACCGTGGCCGGCAGCACGTTGAGGATGCTGGTGCTGGCAGGCGCTTCGAGCGCCAGGCTGACGTCGCGCGCCTGCAGGCGCAGCCGGATCCGGTCACCCGGGCTGCGTGCGGCCGGGCTGACCAGCAGCAGCTCGCCGCCCCCGAAGGCGACCGTGGTGACATGGTCCAAGGCGTCATGGCTGGTGACCGTACCCTCGATCACGGTCGCGGCAGCGTCGCCCCGCGCCAGGGGCAGGTCCAGGCGGGTGATGAGATCTTCGGTGCGGCCCTCCGCGCGCACCTGCCCGGCATCCATGAGCACCATGTGGTGCGCGAGGCGGGCGACTTCCTCGATCGCATGGCTCACGTACACCACGGGGATGTCGAGATCGCGGTGCAGGTTGTCCAGGTAGGGCATGACCTCGGCCTTGCGTGCGGCGTCCAGCGCCGACAATGGCTCGTCCATCAGCAGCAGGCGGGGGCTGGTGGCCAGCGCCCGCGCCATCGCCACGCGCTGGCGTTCACCGCCCGACAGCGCTCCCGGCCTGCGGTCCATCAAGGCCCCGATGCCCAGCAGGGCCACGGCCTGGTCCAGTGCCACCTTGCGCTGCGTGGCGGGCGTGCGCTGCAGACCGTAGGCGATGTTTCCGCCCACCGTGAGGTGGTCGAAAAGGCTGGCCTCCTGGAATACATAGCCCAGGGAGCGCTGGTGGGTGGGGCGCCAGACCTGCGCGGTGTCGTCCTGCCATACCTCTGCGTTGACGACCACCTCGCCGGGCTTTGCGCGCTCCAGCCCCGCGATTGCGCGCAGGCAGGTGGTCTTGCCGCAGCCCGACGGGCCGAACAGCGCGGTCACGCCGCGCCCGGGCAGGCGCAGGTCCACATCGAGCGTGAAGCCAGGGCGCGCCAGGTACAGGCGTGCGGTGATGCTGCGGGCGTCGTGCGGCGTGTCCATCAGCGCACCACCGACGCGGCTGCATTGCGGCGCGTGAGGTTCAGCCCCAGCAGCACCACAAACGAAAACACCACCATGCCCCCGGCCAGCCAGTGGGCCTGGGTGTATTCCAGGGCCTCCACATGGTCGTAGATCTGCACCGACACCACGCGCGTGACGCCGGGTATGTTTCCGCCCAGCATCAGCACCACGCCGAACTCGCCCACGGTATGCGCAAAGCTCAGGATGGCGGCGGTGATGAACCCCGGCCGCGCCAGCGGCACGGCCACCGTGAAGAAGCGGTCGAGCGGACCGGCGCCCAGCGTGGCCGCAGCTTCCAGCGGGCGCTGCCCGATGGCCTCGAACGCGTGCTGCAGCGGCTGCACGGCAAACGGCAGCGAGTAGATCAGCGATCCCACCACCAGGCCCCAGAACGTGAAGGGCAGGGTGCCCAGCCCGAGCCACTGCGTGAACTGGCCCACCGGCCCGTTGGGGCCCATGGTGATGAGCAGGTAGAAGCCAATCACCGTGGGCGGCAGCACCAGCGGCAGCGCCACCACGGCCGACACGGGCCCGCGCCAGCGCGAGCGCGTGTGCGCCAGCCACCAGGCCAGCGGCGTGCACAGCACCAGCAGCAGCACCATGGTGGTGGCCGCCAGGCGCAGGGTCAGGCCGATGGCTGCAAGGTCAGCGCTGGTGAACGGCATGTTCAGGCAGGTTCATGGTCATGGTCGTGCCCGGTGAAGGCATGGCCGGTATCAGTCGGCATAGCCATGCGCCCGCATGATGCTGCGGGCCTTGTCGCCACGCAGGTACTGCAGCAATGCGATGGCCGCGGCGTTGCCACGCCCGGGCAGCAGCAGTGCGGCGTCCTGCCGGATGGGTGCATGCAGGCTGGCGGGCACGCGCCAGCCAGAGCCCTGCGCCATGCGCCCGTCCACCATGACCTGTGACAGCGCCACAAAGCCGAGCTGTGCATTGCCTGACGCGACAAACTGGAACGTCTGGGCAATGTTCTCGCCCAGTACCCATCGCGGCTGCAGCGTGGTGGCCAGGCCCATCTTCTCCATCACCTGCACGGCGGCTGCCCCGTAGGGCGCGACCTTGGGGTTGGCCAGGGCGATGTGCCGGAAGCCGCCAGACCGCAGCACCGCGCCCTGGTCATCCACCAGGCCGGGCTGGGCGCTCCACAGCACCAGCGCACCGGTGGCGTAGGTAAAGCGCGTGTCTGCCACCGCCTTGCCCTCGCGCTCCAGGCGTGCGGGCGTGGCCTCGTCGGCCGACAGCAGTACCTGAAAGGGCGCCCCGTGCGTAATCTGGGCATAGAACTTTCCGCTGGCACCAAACGACAGTGTGGCCTGGTGGCCGGTGTCGGCCTCAAACGCTGCAGCGATCTTCTGCATGGGCGCGGTGAAGTTGGCCGCCACTGCCACAGACACCGTGCCCGCCGCTGCTGCCTGAGCGCAGGCAGCAGCCAGAACCAGGCAGGCCAGAAAGCGAAGAGAGCGGTAGGGTGCGGTGTGCGGCATGTCGTGAAAAGCGCTATTCATCCATAGAATAGCGCAAGTGCGGGCACCCGCTACCGCGTGCTTGCACACGGCACCGGATGGGTTCTTCGTCTGGCCACTGCGGGTCGATGGCGTCAAGACTGCCCGCGCTGCTGCCGCACCTGCTCCTCGCTCTCGAAGGATTGCCTTGACTGCTCCGCTTTCCGTCTCCACCGCCCTTGGCAACGCGCTTGCCGACAAGCGCATCGACATCCTGCGCCAGATCGCCTCGGGCGGCTCCATCTCGCAGGCGGCCCGGGCTGCCGGGGTGAGCTACAAGGCTGCCTGGCAGGCGGTCGATACGCTGACCAATCTTGCGGGTACACCGCTGGTGGTCCGCGCCGTGGGCGGTGCGGGTGGTGGCGGAGCGCAGCTGACCGAAGCCGGTCACCAGCTGCTGGCGGCGGCCGATGCCATGGCGCAGGCGCGTGGCGCGGTGCTTTCGCGCTGGCAGAACACCGCCCATGCCGCGCCGGCCGTTGCACGCCTGGCGGTGCGTACCAGCATGCGCAACCACTGGCCCTGTGTAGTGCAGCGGCTCGAACTGCAGGGGCAGATCGTGCGGGTGCATCTGGCGCTGGAGGCCCAGGTGCTGGCTGCAGGCGGCGACTTGCGCAGCGCCCCGACGGCGCTGGCCTCGCGCATCACGAAGGAGAGCGCACAGCTGCTGGGGTTGCAGCCCGGTGTCGCCGTGCAGGCGCTGTGCAAGGCCACTGCGGTGCGTGTGGCGCGCGACACGGTGCCGCACGGTGAGGCGCGCGGCGCAACACCAGATGCGTTCTGCTTTGCTGCCCGGGCGGTGCGCGTGGCCCGTGGGGCGTCGGGCGACGAGGTTTCTGCCAGGCTCGATGCGGGCGTGCAGATGGTCGGTTTTGCAGTGCCGGGCAGCGGGCTGCGTGCAGGCAGTCGGGTCGTGCTTTCCGTAGAAGACAGTGCCGTGGTGCTTGCCCTGGCGGAGGTCTGATCCTCCTGCACTGAACTGCGGGGCAGGGCGCATGCCGTGGGTGCGCAGTCAGCTGCGGCCTGGTCCTTTGGGTGTGCCCAGCTTGCGGTACACCGTGGCGCGGCTGATGCCCAGCGCGCGCGCAGCCTCGGCCACGTTGCCGCGCGCGTCCTGCACGGCCTGGCGGATCAGTGCGGTTTCTGCCTGGCGCAGCGGGGCCGTTGGAGGGGGTGCACTGGCACCTGCCTCCATCGGCGGGCCGGGGTGGCGCAGTGCTTCGCGCGATCCGGCCACCGTGGGGGCGTGCAGATCGGCAAGGCGCCCCGCTGCGTGCGCGGGCTGCCGGGCCAGGCCCTGCAGGCGCAGGCCCGACCAGAGCGGCAGATCCAGCGGTGGATGAGCGCTGCGGCTGCGTGCCGCATCGAACAATTGCATCCAAGGCAAGGCAATGAGGTCACTGCAGTGCGTGGGTGCAGCGGGCGACGAAGCCCACAAGGGCAGCAGCTGGCGTGCTGCGGTGTTGCCGCCCAGCACCACGCCGTCCGCGTCCAGTGCCAGCAGGCCATCTCCTTCGCCGCCCAGGGCGCAGCCCGGCCAGTTCAGCCGCAGTAGCAAGGCGTGCGGCTGCTGCAGCAGCAACGCGTCTTCCATGGCGCGGGCGGATCGTGCGACCAGATGGCGCAGCTCGGGGCGCTCGGGAACATCGATGCCGGTCAGGTCCAGCATGCCGATGCAGTCGCCCTGGGGGCTAAACAGCGGTGCCCCCGCGCAGCTGTAGCTGCTGTTGTCATCGAGAAAATGCTCGCCGCGGTGCAGCCACACGGGCTGAAGCTCGGCCAGCGCTGCGCCAATGGCGGTGGTGCCCACCGCCGCTTCCGACAGGTCGATGCCGATGCGGCCGATGGCGCTGGCGCGGCGATCCTGCCGGTCAAGCGCGCCCTGCACATCCACCACGATGCCACGCGCATCGGTCAGGATCGCAAAGTAGCGCATGGCCGCGATGGCGTGCGTGAGCTGGGCGAGTACCGGGCGGGCCGCGTTCAGCAGCGGGCGGTTTGCGTCCTGGGTGCGTCGCAGCGCGGGCGCACTCACCATGTCGAAGGTGGCGCGCTGCGTGGGAGCCAGCCCGCTGGCCAGGCAGCGCTGCCACGAGCGGGTGATCCAGGGCTGCACGTCGGTGTGCACCGGGGATGCTCCCTGCGCCAGCAATGCGCGGCGGGCCTGCGCGATGAGCGCATGGCGGTCGACAGGCAATGGCGGCGCAGACAACTGCATCGGACCCCCGAAAGGCTTTTGGTGGTGACGGACTCGGACCGCCCCGGATGATGCGCCGCTGTGCAGTGCAACATGTTTCAAATTGAGAATATCCGGCGCAGGTCGCGGTGAATTCAGGGTTGTCCCTAGGGATGGCGAAAACGGCGAAGCCCAAGATTCGATGTGCAAGTCCAGCCAAAACCATTCCAGGAGACAGCCAGATGCAAGTCCAGTTCACGGTCAACGGGCGCGCTGCCAGTGTTGACGTACCTCCCAACACCCTGCTTGTGCATGCCCTGCGGGAACACCTGCAACTGACGGGCACCCACGTGGGCTGCGATACCAGCCAGTGCGGTGCGTGTACGGTGCATGTCAACGGCCGCGCGGTCAAGTCTTGCGCGATGCTGGCGGCCCAGGCCCAGGGCGCAGACGTGCAGACCATCGAAGGACTGGCCGCGCCCGACGGCACCATGCACCCGATGCAGGCCGCATTCAAGGAATGTCATGGCCTGCAGTGCGGCTTTTGCACCCCCGGGATGGTGATGAGCGCGGTGGACCTGTGCAAGAACCACCCGGCCGCCTCCGAAGGCGAAATCCGCGAGCTGCTGGAGGGCAACATCTGCCGCTGCACCGGCTACCAGAACATCGTCCGCGCCGTGCAGCAGGGCCAAAAGGCCATGGCCGCCTCGGCCTGAGCGCACGCCAGCAACCAAGCCAAGGAGAACCGACCATGGGTGCATCCGATTTCTCGAACCTTCCGCACATCGGCGAGTCCGTTCGCCGCAAGGAAGACTATCGCTTTCTCACCGGCGCGGGCCAGTACACCGACGATGTGGTGCTGGCTGCGCAAAGCCACGCCGTGTTCGTGCGCTCCCCGCACGCGCACGCGAAGATCAACAGCATCAACATTGACGCCGCCAAAGCCGCGCCCGGCGTGCTGGGCGTGTTTGTGGGCGCTGACGTGGCGGCCGACAACATCAACGGCCTGCCCTGCGGCTGGCTCATCACCAGCACCAACGGCGAGCCCATGAAAGAGCCGCCACACCCCATCCTGGCCCAGGGCAAGGTCCGCTATGTGGGCGACCATGTAGCCATGGTGGTGGCCCACACGCAGCAGCAGGCGCGCGATGCTGCCGAACTGGTGGAGGTGGACTACGACGTGCTGCCCGCGGTGGTCAACGTGGCCGATGCGGCTGCGGGTGCGGTGGCCGGTGCCGGCCTGCACGACATCGCCCCCGACAACCACTGCTTCAAGTGGGCCATTGGCGACAAGGGCGCGGTCGATGCCGCATTTGCCAACGCGGCGCATGTCACCAAGCTCGACTTGGTCAACAACCGCCTGATCCCCAACGCCATGGAGCCGCGCGCGGCCATCGGCAGCTACAACCGCGCCAGCGACGAATACACGCTGTACGTCAGCAACCAGAACCCGCACGTCGAGCGCCTGCTGATGACGGCCTTCGTGATGGGCCTGCCCGAGCACAAGGTGCGCGTGATTGCGCCCGACGTGGGCGGCGGCTTCGGCTCCAAGATCTACCTGTACGCCGAAGACGTGTGCCTGACCTGGGCCTCCAAGAAGCTCAACCGCAACATCAAGTGGGTGGCCGACCGCAGCGAGGCATTTCTCTCTGACGCGCACGGCCGTGACCACGTGAGCCACGCCGAGATGGCGATGGACAAGGACGGCAAGTTCCTGGCGCTGCGTGTGCACACCGATGCCAACCTGGGCGCCTACCTGAGCACCTTTGCCAGCGCCGTGCCCACCATCCTGTACGCCACGCTGCTGGCGGGCCAGTACAGCACGCCGCAGGTGTATGTGGAGGTGGACTCGTGGTTCACCAACACGGCGCCGGTCGATGCCTACCGTGGTGCCGGGCGCCCCGAGGCCACGTACCTGCTGGAACGCCTGGTCACCCGCTGTGCGTGGGAGATGGGCTTGCCCCAGGACGAAATCCGCCGCCGCAATTTCATCAACAGCTTTCCTTACCAGACACCGGTGGCGCTGCAGTACGACACGGGCGACTTCTTTGCGTGCATGGACGGTGCCAACAAGCTGGCCGATGTGGCCGGCTTCGAGCAGCGCAAGGCAGCCAGCGCGGCCAAGGGCATGCTGCGCGGCATTGGCTACTCGTCGTACATCGAGGCTTGCGGCATTGCGCCATCGAACATTGCCGGTGCGCTGGGCGCGCGGGCGGGCCTCTTTGAATGCGGCGAGGTGCGCGTTCATCCCACGGGCAGCGTGACCGTGTTTACCGGCTCGCACAGCCACGGGCAAGGGCATGAGACGACCTTTGCGCAGGTGGTGGCGGCACGCCTGGGCATTCCGGTGGACAACGTGGACATCGTGCACGGCGACACCGGCCGCGTGCCGTTTGGGATGGGCACCTACGGCTCGCGCTCCATCAGCGTGGGCGGTGCGGCCATCATGAAGGCCCTGGACAAGATCGAGGCCAAGGCCAAGAAGATCGCGGCCCACCTGATGGAAGCCAGCGACGCGGACATCGACTTTGCCGGCGGCGAATTCAGCGTGCGCGGCACCGACAAGAAGATCCCGTTTGCCCAGGTGTCGCTGGCGGCCTATGTGCCGCACAACTACCCGCTCGATGTACTGGAGCCGGGCCTGAACGAAACCGCGTTCTACGACCCGACCAACTTCACCTTCCCGGCCGGCACCTACATCTGCGAAGTCGAAATCGACCCCGCCACCGGCAGCACGCGGGTGGACAGGTTCACCGCGGTGGACGACTTCGGCACCATCATCAACCCGATGATTGTGGAAGGGCAGGTGCATGGCGGGCTCGTGCAGGGCATCGGCCAGGCCATGATGGAAAACTGCGTGTACGACCGCGAGACGGGCCAGCTGCTCACCGGCAGCTTCATGGACTACGCCATGCCCCGCGCGGATGATTTCCCCGAGTTCAAGCTCGGCCATGTGTGCACCCCGTGCACGCACAACCCGCTGGGCACCAAGGGCTGCGGCGAGGCGGGGGCCATCGGCTCGCCCCCTGCGGTCATCAACGCCGTGCTGGACGCCCTGCGCCCGCTGGGCGTGAAGGAGTTCGACATGCCAGCATCGCCACACCGCGTGTGGGAAGCCATTCAAAGTGCCAAGGCATAAGGAGACCGACCATGTACGCATTCACCTTTGAAGCGCCATCCTCCACAAGCGCTGCCGCGCAGCTCATCGCCCAGGGCGGCAAGCTGCTGGCGGGCGGGCAGAGCCTGCTGCCGTCGATGCGCCTGCGCCTGGCCAACCCCGAGAAGATCGTGGACCTGAATGGTGTGGCCGAGCTGGCCGGCATTCGCCGTGAGGGCAATGCCCTGGTCATCGGCGCCATGACGCGCCACATGGACGTGGCCGCCAGTGCCGAGGTCAAGGCTGCCATTCCTGCACTGGCCGACCTGGCTGCACACATTGGCGACCGCCAGGTGCGCGCCCGCGGCACGCTCGGTGGTTCGGTGGCCAACAACGACCCGGCCGCGTGCTACCCGAGTGCTGTGCTGGGCCTGGGGGCCACGGTCATCACCAACCGGCGCGAGATTCCGGCAGATGACTTCTTTGTGGGCATGTACACCACCGCGCTCGACGAGGGCGAGATCATCACTGCCATCCGCTTCCCCATCCCGAAGCGGGCGGCCTACATGAAGTTCAAGCAGGCCGCGTCGCGGTTCTCGCTGGTGGGCGTGTTTGCCGCACAAACCGACAGCGGTGTGCGGGTGGCCATCACCGGCGCTGCCAGCAGCGTTTTCCGCCATGCAGGGCTGGAGGCCGCGCTCAACCAGAGCTTCACCCCTGCCGCCGCGGCCGCCGTCAAGATTGATGCCAGTGACCTCAATGGCGACATCCACGCCAGCGCTGCCTACCGCGCCAACCTGATCAGCGTGCAGACGCAGCGGGCGGTCACGCAGATGAACGCTGCCTCCTGAGCGTTGAGCCGGCCCGCTCTCCTGGCCTCCGGCTTTGCCGGTCTGGCCGGAGAAGGGCCCTGGCCATCGGCGCGGGGATGGCGACGGGCCCGGCCATCGGCCAGCGGCTTCGGAGGCTTCCGGAGCCGCCATGGCCCCATTTTTGAGTCAAATCGGCCGCAAGCCCTTTATTTTTCTTCCCCTGTAGCTATCAAAAAAGAAGCAATGAGTCTGCCCACTTCTGTCGATGACCTGGTACGCGCACTGCAAGGCGTGGGCTATTTTGCAGACCGTCGCCTGGCGACCGCGGTGTACCTGGCGCTGCAGCTGCAGCGCCCGCTGCTGCTGGAGGGTGAGCCGGGCGTGGGCAAGACGGCTTTGGCCCGGGCGCTGGGCGAAGTGCTGGGCCGCAGCCTGATCCGCCTGCAGTGTTACGACGGGCTCGAGCAGCGCGAGGCGTTGTACGAGTGGAACTACGCCGCCCAGCTGCTGCACATGCGTGCGGCAGAAGCCAGGGGGGTGAACGATGTCGCGCAGATCGAGGCCGAGGTCTATCAGGAGCGCTACCTCATCCGGCGGCCGCTGCTGCAGGCGCTGCAGGCCCCTGCGCCCGGCGCGGTGCTGCTGATCGACGAGGTGGACCGCGCGGACGAACCGTTTGAGGCTTTCCTGCTGGAATACCTGGGCGAGTACCAGGTGAGCATTCCCGAGCTGGGCACGGTGCGTGCTGCGGCTGCTCCCGTCACCATCCTCACCAGCAACCGCACGCGCGACCTGCACGATGCCGTCAAGCGCCGCTGCCTGTACCACTGGCTCGACTATCCCGAGCGCGAGCGCGAACTGGCCATCGTCCGGGCCCAGGTGCCCGGCGCGGGCGAGGCGCTGGCACAGCAGGTGGCCGACTTCGTGGGCCGCCTGCGCAGCCAGCCCTTTGCCAATGCCTTCAGCCGCACGCCAGGCATCGCCGAAAGCGTGGAATGGGCCAAGGCCCTTGTTGCACTCGACACGCTGGTGGTGGACCCGGAGGTGGTGGCCGACACAGCCGGCATCCTGTTCAAACAGCGTGAGGACGTGGCGGCGCTCACGCGCGACCTGTCGGCGCAGCTGCTGGCTCCCGAACCTGCCCACTGAGACGACGGCAGGCGCCCCGCATGGACCAGGCCGGCACCACGTATTCGCAGCTGGGCGATGCCCGCAGCGGCAAGCTTGCCGACAACGTGAGCGGGTTTGGACGTGCGTTGCGCCGCGCCGGTGTACCTGTGGACGCTGCACGCATGGCCCTGGCGCAGCAGGCCCTGACGCTGACGGGGCTGGCCCGGCAGGACTTCTGCGCCGCACTGGAGACCGTGCTGGTCAGCCGCGAGCAGGACCGTGCCGTCTTTCACGAACTGTTCAACGCCTACTTTCGCAACCCCGAGGTGGCGCAGAAACTGCTGGCGCAGATGCTGCCCAGCACCGAATCCAAAGCCGAACCCGCCCGCCGCCGCCCGCGGGTGAACGAAGCACTGGCGCCCGTGCGTGCAGCGCGCACTGCGCCACCTGCCCGCGAGGACGACAAGATCGAGTTTGACGCCGCCATGACGGCCAGCGACCTTCAGCGCCTGCGCAACGCCGACTTCAACCAGCTGTCGGCCAGCGAATACCTGCTGGTGGAGCGCCTGGCCCGCGACATCACGCTGCCCCTGCCGCACTACGCAGCGCGCCGCACGCGGCCGGGTGTGCGCGGCCGGCGCCCGCACTGGCCCGGTGCCATGCGGCTGGCCGCCCGCACGGGCGGCGAACTGCTGCGCGTGCCCCTGCTGCAGCGCCGCCAGCAACCGCTGCCGCTGGTGGTCCTGGTGGATGTGTCGGGATCGATGGAGCGCTACACCCGGTTGCTGCTGGCGTTCCTGCATGCCGCCACGGCAGCGCGCCATGCGGGTGGCGGACTGCGGCGTGACGTGTTTGCGTTCGGCACCACACTCACCGACCTGGGCGCTGCATTCCGCCTGGCCGACACCGACGCCATGCTGGAGACAGCCAGCGCGGCCATCACCGACTTTGCGGGGGGCACTCGCCTGGGCGCCTGCCTGGCACAGTTGCGCACAGCCCATGCCCGGCGCCTGGTGGGCCGCCGCACGCTGGTCTTGCTGGTGAGCGACGGGCTGGACACGGGCGTCCCCGAGGAGCTGGAGCGCGAGCTGGGCTGGCTGCTCCGGCATTCTGGCCGCCTGCTGTGGCTCAATCCGCTGCTGCGCTTTGACGGCTATGCGCCCACGGCCCGCGGCGCGTCCGCCTTGCACCGTCATGCCCATGGCATGGTGGCGGTACACAACCTCGCCCGCCTGCAGGACCTGGCGGGCAGCCTCGCGGCATTGCTGCGATCGCCCGGGGCGCGATGAGGCTTTTGCCGGCCCTTGCGCGCCTCGCACATCCGCCCATGCGTCAGCCCGATACATACGACGACAACCAAAGAGAGCCCGAGAGGAAACCATCATGGAAATGCAAGCCAGCCGCACCCTTGCCGTCAGCCAGCAGCAGGCCTGGGACGCGCTCAACGACCCCGAAGTCCTCAAGCTGTGCATCCCCGGCTGTGACAAGGTCGAGCCCACCGCCGAAAACCAGTACGCCGTGGCGATGGCCCTCAAGATCGGCCCTGTTTCAGCCAAGTTCGCGGGCAAGATCACGCTGTCCGAGATCATGGCTCCCCAGAGCTACACCATCGCCTTCGATGGATCGGGTGGCGTGGCCGGATTTGGCAAGGGCAACGCCAAGGTGACCCTGGTGCCACTGCCGGCGGATGCCGCCGGCCAGGAGAGCTGTGAGCTGCAGTACACCGTGCACGCCACGGTGGGCGGCAAGATCGCGCAGCTGGGCCAGCGACTGATCGATGGCGCGGCCAAGTCGATGGCCGAGGATTTTTTCAAGCGCTTTGATGACGAGATGCAGCGCCGCCACCCGCGCGCGGCGGTGGCAGAGCCCGCGCCGTCTGAAGCGCCCACGCAGCCCGGGGCCGTGGCCATGGGTGCGTCGGCAGGCCCGCAGGACAATGGTGGTGGCATACCCGTGTGGGTGTGGGCCGTGGGGGCGGCTGCCCTGGCCGCATTGGGCTGGTGGCTCAACCGCTGACACACAAACCCCTGCTGTTGGCGCCACGAATACCGCAGCAGCCGCGACTGGACTGCTGCCACACAGAGAAGACCGATGGAAAACCTGGATGTGATGGTGTTGCGCACGCTGCACGGATGGCGTGCGGAAGGCCGGCGGGCGCTGCTGGCCACGGTGGTGCGCACCTGGGGCTCCTCGCCGCGGCCGGTGGGATCGATCATGGCGCTGTGCGAAGACGGCTCTGTGGTGGGGTCGGTGTCGGGTGGGTGCATCGAGGACGACCTGATTGACCGCCATACCCGCGCGTACGCAGCGAGTGCCGCGAATGCAGCGAGCGCCGCGAGCGCCGCGAGCGCCGCAGTAGGCACGCAGGCCGCATCGCCGGGTGACCACCCCATGCCCAGCGGCCCGCCTTCGTTCGTGAAGTACGGCATCTCTGCGGACGAAGCCCACCGCTTTGGCCTGCCCTGCGGCGGCACGCTGGAACTGCTGCTGGAGTACGACCCCGATGCAGCTTCACTCGCCGCGCTGATCGTCGCGCTGGAGGCAGGCCACCTGATGCAGCGCACCGTACGTCTGGCCGACGGCACAGCGAGCCTGCAGCCGGCTGCCGCGCCGGCGGATCTGGTGGTGGACGCGCAGCAGATCACCAACACGTTCGGGCCCGAGTACCGCATGCTGCTCATCGGCGCGGGGCAACTGGCCGAGTATCTGGCCACCATGGCGTTGTTCAACGGTTTTGCCGTGACGGTGTGCGACCCGCGCGAAGAGTACCGCGGCGCCTGGAGCGTGCCCGCGGCCACGGTGGTGAGCGACATGCCCGACGATGTGGTGCTGGCCTTCAAGCCCGACCGCCGCACCTGCGTGGTGGCCCTCACGCACGACCCCAAGCTCGATGACCTGGCGTTGCTGGAAGCCCTCAATACCGAGGCCTTCTACGTGGGCGGCATCGGTTCGCGCCGCAACAATGAAGCCCGCCGCGCGCGCATGATCGAACACTTCGAGCAGACCGAAGCCAGCCTGGCGCGCCTGCGCGGGCCCATCGGCATCTACATCGGCAGCAAGACACCCCCCGAGATCGCGGTCAGCGTGATGGCCGAGATTCTTGCGGTGAAGAACGGCGTGACGTTGCCGCGGGACATGGAAGTGGCCCAGGCCAAGAACGAGCGGGACCTGGCCCACAACGATCCGGGTGCGCTGGTCTGCGGCGTGCGCTGAGGCGGCTTGGCGTTCTGGCTCAGTGCCGGGCCGAGCCTGCCGGCGCTCTTGCAAGCTGCCGCTGCACATGCTGCAGCAGGCCTTCGCAAGCGTCTTCCACCAGGTCCAGGACTTCGCTGAAGCCTTGCGCGCCGCCGTAGTACGGATCGGGCACGACGGGGCTGCTCAGCCGCACGCAGAACTCCGTCAGGCGCTTCACCTTGGCCAGATGGGCTGGCGGGCACAGGTCCTGCGCCAGGGCCAGGTTGTCCCAGTCCATGGCCAGCACCAGGTCAAATTGCGCAAAGTCTGCTTCGGTGATCTGCCGGGCGCGCAGATCGGCCAGCGCATAGCCGCGTTGCAGCGCATGCCGCTGGCTGCGCTCGTCGGGCGGCTCGCCCGGGTGGTAGTTGTGGGTCCCGGCCGAATCGATCCGCACCTGGTCTGCAAGGCCGGCCGCCGCGACCATGTGGCGGAACACTCCGTGCGCTGTCGGACTGCGGCAAATGTTGCCCATGCACACGAAAAGCACGCGGAAGCCGTAGGGCCGCGCCACGGGCGATGGGCTGGTCATGCCCCCATCACCACGGGGCCGCCCTTGGCGATGGCGCGCTGGTAGGCGGGGCGCGCCACCATCCGGTCGCGGTACGCAGCCAGGTGGCCCACGCTCGCCGAGTTTCCGGTGCGCGAAAGCGCTGCTTCCACCGCAAAGCTCATCTGGAAGTCCGCCATGGTGATGTGGTCGCCCGCAAACCAGGCGTGGCTGGCCAGGTGGGTTTCCATGAAGGCCAGCGCAGTGGCCAGGTTCGGGTCGATCAGCTTTTCCTGCACCTTGGCGCACAGCGTGCGGGCGATGGGCTTGACGAAGAACGGCATGGGCTGGGTGGGAATGCTCATGAACACGAGTTTCATCACCAGCCAGTTCATCAGGGAACCCTCTGCGTAGTGCATCCAGAAGCGACATTGCCGGTAAGCGGGCGTGCCGGCAGCGGGTTGCAGGTGGGCCAGCTCGCCAGAGGTCTGCCCGCCATAGGTTTCCACCAGGTATTCGATGATCGCGCCGGACTCGGCGATCACTTCGTTGCCATCGGTGATCACCGGAGACTTGCCCAGCGGGTGGATCTTTTTGAGCGCTGCGGGTGCAAGCCTGGTGGCCTTGTCGCGCTGGTAGACCTTGAGCTCATACGGCAGGCCCAGCTCTTCCAGCAGCCACAGGATGCGCTGTGAGCGCGACGTTTCAAGGTGGTGGACGGTGATCATGCCGGCGATGTTAGAGCACCGCCCGCTTCGGCGCTGGCCAGCCCGGCGCTAGAGCGTTGTCAGAAAAGCCCTTAGGCGTGCCCAGCCTTGCTGGCAGGCTGCAACGTCGGGCTCGCTGGCTGCGTCTTCCAGTGCCCGGGCCATGGCGCTGCCATCGGGGTGTCCCAGTGTCAGCAGCACCGTGCCCAGGCTGTGTGCCAGACGCCGCAGCGCTTGCCAGTCGCCAGCCACGTGGGCGGCATCACCTTGTCGGACGTCGGCAGCAAACTGCGCATGACAGCTGGCGCGGTACGCGCGAAACAGGCGCTCGTCGCCGCCGAAGTGGGTGGTCACCGCTTCGCTCTCAGCGAGCGTGAGGGGGGGCAGGCCCGGCGCGCCTTGGACGGCACTGACAGGGGGTGAGGGGGCCGCGGCCGGAGCAGCCACCAGAGCCAGCGCTTCGCGCACGCAGCCTTCGAGTTCCATCACGGGGATGGGTTTGGAGAGCATGCGCCAGACGCCCAGCGCAGTGAGCTTGTCCCGCACTGGTGGCGTGAGGCCCGCACTGAAAACGGCCACCGGCACGGCCGGTACGCTGCCTGCATGGTTGCGCAGCCGGTGCATCAGGTCGATGCCTGATTCGCCTGGCAGCATCAGGTCGGTCAGCACCAGGCGGATTCCACCCGCCTCCAGCACCCTCCATGCGTCGGCGACATTGGTGCAGGCCAGGAGTTCGATCTCCAGGTCTTCCAGGGCCATCCGGACAAACTGGGTAATGGATGCGTCGTCCTCGATGAGCAGGACCTTGGCCAGGGTCACTGCAGGCCCCGTTGCGCAGGCAGGCAGGTGGCGAGCGCAGCGGGCAACTCGGCCACCAGGCTGGGCTTGTGGATCACGCGCACGCCCTGCAGGGCAAAGGCGTACGGCTCGCGCTGCTGTTCATCCAGCGAGGTCACCACGATGAGCTGGCTGCGGGTGAACTGCGGGTGCGAGCGCAGCGTGGTGATCAGCGTGGCGCCGTCGATGCCGGGCAGCAGGATATCCACGATCAGCACGTCGGGCTGCGTCTGGCCGTAGAGAGCCAGGCCGGCTATGCCGTCGTTGGCCACATGCAGGGCCACGCCCGGGAAATGCTGCTGGACGATCAGCGACACCAGATTCTGGAAATGGATGGAGTCTTCGATGAGCAGTACCTGTGCCGGTGCGGATCCGCCAGGGCGCCGCACAGCCCCCTGAGGCGACGCCGGGGCGCCATTGGAGCCACCGGGGATGGCTGCCGGCCCGCGGGCGTTGATCCAGCGCTCGACGGATGCCCGCGAAATACGGCGGTGCCCGCCAGGCGTCTTCCATGCGTCGAGTTCATGGCGGTCGACCATCAACTGTACGGACCGAACCGCCATTCCCAGCAGTTTGGCGACTTCCAGCGTGGTGTAGTGGTCTGGCACCTGGGGAATGGGGGAGGATGTTTCAGTTTGCATAGCGCCTACATTTTCTCGCGAAATTCCTGTGCTGTGGGCTTGAGTTTGATAAAAATGATTGATATGATCCCAATCAGAAGAAAAAAGTTGTTTTAACTCCTTTTTTCTACTCCGTTACTGTCCTCATGAAAGCTGCACATGAAAAAAATCCTGATTGTCGAAGACCATTTGGACATTCGCAAACTGCTGAAAATGACGCTCGAATTCGATGACTTCGAGATCCATGAGGCATCCACCGGCGATGCCGGCTGGGTCCTTGCGCAGGAACTCCAGCCAGACATCGTGCTGCTTGACGTGATGATGCCCGGCACCCTCACAGGCCTGGATGTCTGCCGCCGCATCAAGTCCGACCCGGCCACCCGGCATACCAAGGTGATCATGCTGACGGCCCGCGTGCAGGCCAGCGATCGCGAAATGGGCATAGCCGCCGGTGCGGACGACTACCTCATGAAGCCCTTCAGCACGCTGCAGGTACTCGAAAAGATCTACCGCCTCGAAGCGGCCTTGTGATGATGGACGGCGGGCTTCCGGTTTGCGGCGAGCGGGTGGCCGAGGCACGTTGCTTCGACGAGGCAGCCGCCCGGCAGATGGAGGTGTTCATCCAGGACTTCGGGCGCATGTATCGCGAGCGCAATGATGCGCTGCGCGAAGTGACCCGCGCGCACCACGGGGCATTGCTGCAGCTTTCTGCCGCTGCCGAGCTCAAGGATGACGACACGGGCGTGCACATCGTTCGCATCGGGTATCTGGCGGAAGCGCTCGCGCTCATCCTCGGTCAGAGCCCGGGCTACGCGCGCATGCTGCGCAAGGCGGCACCCATGCACGACATCGGCAAGATAGGTATCCCTGACTATGTGCTCAAGAAGCCGGGCGCGCTGACACCCGAGGAGCGGCAGCTGATGAACCGCCATGCAGCCATGGGCGCCGAGATTCTGGGCCGCTCCAATCACATTCCAGTGTTTCGGATGGCGGCCGAAGTCGCGGTCACGCACCATGAGCGGTGGGATGGTTCCGGCTATCCCGATGGCCTGGCGGGCGACGCGATTCCGCTGTGTGGCCGCATCACCGCCGTCGTTGATTTTTTTGATGCGCTCACGATGGATCGGGTCTACCGCCCGGCGTTTGCAGTCGACGTCGCGCTGCAGATGCTGGCAGGCGAGCGCGGGCGGGCGTTCGACCCCGCCGTGGTCGACGCCTTCATGGCCAATGTGGCGCAGATCGATGCCCTGCGGTGCAAGGTCACTCAGGAGCGTCCCTCGTTCGACGACCTGATAGATTCCCACTGAGCACGCGGGCCCCCGCCCACCACCTGGAGAGACCATGATGTCTTCGTCAACCGGCCGCAGCGGCCACACCAAACCATGGGCTGCGAGGCTGCTGGCGGGCCTGTGCGCTGCCGCAGGCGTGTCCGGTATCCTGGCGCCGGCTGCGTCGGCGGGGCCGGTGGCAGACCGTGTGCAGGCCACCTCGACCGTCAAGGTCTGCATCTGGCCCGACTATTACGGCGTCACGTACCGGCATCCCCGCACGCAAGCCCTCGCCGGCATCGACATCGAGCTTTCGGTGGCCCTCGGGCAGGACATCAAGGCCCGCGTGGAGTATGTCGAGTCGAGTTTCCCCGGCCTCATCGACGATCTCACGCAGGACCGCTGCGACGTGGCGATGTTTGCCGTGGGCATGCTGCCCCAGCGGATGGAAAAGCTGGCCTTTACCGAGCCCTACCTGAAGAGCGACATCTACGGCATCACGACCAAGAGCAATACGGTAGTGCGCCAGTGGGCTGACATCGACCAGCCCGGTGTGCTGGTGGGCGTACAGGCAGGTACGTTCATGGAGCCCGTGATGGCACAGCGGCTCAAAAAGGCCACCATGGTCACCGTCAAGCCCCCGGCCACGCGCGAGCGTGAGCTGATGGCCGGGCGGGTGGACGTATTCATGACCGACTACCCCTACAGCCGGCGTCTGCTGGACAACGCCGACTGGGCCCGGCTGGTGGAGTCTCCCCAACCGTTTTCGGTGCTTCCGTACGGCTATGCGGTGAAAAAGGGCGATGAGCGCTGGCTTGCTGTGATGGACTCCTTTGTGGCACGGATCAAGCGTGACGGTAGGTTGGTTGAGGCCGCCGGCCGCAACGGCCTGGCAACCATCGTCGTGCGCTGAAATGGCCAAGAAGAAGGTGGCGTCCCCACGCTCGCTGCGCGCCTGGTTTTCCCAGCCGAGCCATCTGGTTCTGCTCGTCGGGGCCATGGCGTCTGCGGCAGTGTTCGCGGCCATTGTGGCGCTTGCCTTCAACGATTTTCGCGTTGCCATGCGTGGCAACCACGCCCACGCCGCCATGCTGGCGCGCATCCTGGAGGACCAGGCTACGCGCACCTTCGAAACCACGGAGCTGGCGCTGGATGCACTGTCCAGTTCGCCGGCGGTCATGTCGTCCGGCACGACGCCGCCCCGCATGGAGGAAGCCCTCAGGCAGGCGCTGGCCGGGCTGACTTTCCTCAGGGGGCTGGCGGTGATGGACTCTGGCGGTCGCGTGGTGGCCAGCACTTTTGCAGGCGATGCCGAGACTTTCGTCGATATTCCCCGCCTGGGGCCCACCGTGAGCGCGGGGCAGACCCTGCTGGGCGGCTGGGTGGCCGGCCGCAGCCTGCAGAGCATCCGCCTGAACGGCGCGCCCGTGCCCGCGCCGCCCGGTGTGGGCTACATCCCCGTACAGCACGGTTTCAAGACCGAAGGTGGAGACCTGCTGTCGCTGGTGGCACTGATCAATCCCGATGCGTTGTCCAACTTCCAGCGCCTGACGCTGGAGACCGAGACCTTCGAGTCGGTGGTGGCGTCCTACGCTGGCCAGGTGCTGGCCAGTTCGGGTGCGGCCGCCGCCATGGCCGGGCAGTCGATCAGCCGCATCCCGGTGTTCAGCCAGTACCTTCCCAGGCAGGAGCACGGCACTTATGTGGGCAAGGGGGTAACGGGCGAGCGGCAGATCCTGGGCTTTCGTGTATCGGGCACCAAGCCGCTGGTCGTGATGGTCGAAGAGTCCTACCGCAGCGCTGTGGATCGGTGGCTGTCGGACTCGCGCGCATTGCTGGGCATCGGGGCAGCGCTCACGCTGCTGACCATCGGGCTCACGCTGGCCGTGTGGCGCGGCGTGCGTACCCGCGAGTCCGCCCTGGCCGAGGTCGAAGCCGCCCAGCGCCGCATCTCGCAGAGCGAGCACGATCTCAGCGTGCTCATGCGCAGCGTGCAGGAGTTGATCTTCCGCACTGATGCGCACGGCTTCATCACCTACGTGAACGCCCACTGGACAGTCTTTACCGGCGAGCCCGGGGCGAACGCCGTGGGCAAGCAGATGCAGGACTTCATCGCTCCCCAAAGCAAGGCCGAGGTGGCCCGCCTGCTGGACCACCAGTCGCGCGAGACGGTTCGCCACTGCGAGGCGCTTGCGCTGTTTCCCGGTGGGCGCCAGGTGATGGTGCAGGTGGCGGTGGTGCCGCTGCGGGTCGATGGACGACTATCCGGATTTGCGGGGAGCGCGGTCGATGTCACCGATCGCTGGAGAGCGCAGCACCAGTTGCAGGCGCAGATTGCGTTCCAGGAGCTGCTTCTGGAAACCAACCCCCTGCCGATCTCCGTGACCGACGCGCAGGACCGCGTGGTGCGGGTGAACCGTGCGTGGGAAGAATACAAGGGACGTGCCCGCGAAGACGTGCTGGGTCACTCTCTCCAGTCATTCCTGCCGCCCGAGGAGGTACGCGCACACGCTTCGGCCAATTCGCAGCTGGTGCGGTGGGGCGGACGCACTTTCTTTGAAGTGCAGGTTCTGCGCGGGGATGGATCGCGACGCGACACACGCGTGGAGAAGGCCGCCATTGCAGACGAACACGGCCGCGTGACAGGTGTGCTCAGCATCCTGATGGACATCAGCGAGTTTCGCGAAGCTGAGCGCGCCACCCAGGAAGCGCGTGACATCGCCGAGGAAGCCTCACGGGCGAAATCGGAATTTGTGGCCAACATGAGCCACGAACTGCGCACTCCGCTCCAGTCCATCCTTGGTTTTGCCGAACTGGGCGTGCTGCGCGGCGGCTCGCAGCCCAAGCTTGCTTCGATGTTCGAATCCATCCATCTGGCTGGCCAGCGCATGCTCAACCTCGTCAATGATCTGCTGGAGGTGTCCCGGCTCGAGAGTACCGTGGGCACATTCCATCTGGAGCGCATTGACCTGCGCGGCGTGATACGGCCTGTGTTGCGGGAGCTGGATCCACTGCTCACGCGCAGTCGCCTGCTGCTGGACGTACAGCTGGCAGACGTGCCACTGATGGCGAAAGCCGACCCGCTGCGGTTTGAGCAGGTGATCCGTAACGTGGTGGCCAATGCCATCAAGTTCTCTCCACCGGGCGGCAAGATCACGCTGAGCGGTCGGCTTGACTCCAAGGGGCAGGTGCATCTGGTCGTGCGCGACCAGGGCCCGGGCATTCCCGAGCCAGAACTGGAGCACATCTTTGAAGCGTTCGTGCAGTCGACGAAGACCAAGGACGGATCGGGTGGCACCGGGCTGGGCCTGGCGATCTGCCGCAAGATCGTTGAGGCGATGAGCGGACAGATTTATGCCCGCAACGTGGAAGGCGGAGGCACGGCATTCCACATTGTTTTACCCGCGCGGGGCCAGACCGAAACGGAGCCGGTACCGCTGGAGTAGTGTGGGAGTCGGTTTCCGGGGCGACTTGGGCGGTGCCCTTCCAGCGGTATTGACTACCAAGGACGGCAATATTCCTGGGCACCAATAAAAACGCCCTCTGACGAGGGCGTTTTGACTGGCAGTCCGTGCCCCAAGGCACGGAATGGGCAGGTATCAGCCGCCCTTGCGCGACCGCTTGCCTGGGTTCTTCTTGCTGCGCGTAGCCACGCCGCGTTCCAGGCTCACGCGCTGGCCACGGCCCTGCGTGCCCAACGAGTAGCCGGGCAGGGGGGTAGGTTGGGGAGTGCGCTTGCGGTCTGCTTCGGTGACGATCTTGTTGCCCATGGTGGTCTCTGCGTAGGTTGGAAAAAACCGATATTAGGCCATACCTCGTGGCGGCCCGGTCCGGCAGGGCCTTCTTGCCGTGTCCGGGCTGCCCCGTGCGGGTGCAACGCCACCGCCGCCGGTCATCAGATGGGCCCTGGATCGGTGGACAGCGCTGTGCTGCACGGGTGTGGCAGCACCAGGCCCTTTGCTGCATCTGCTACCGCCACGGTGCGGATGACGGGCGGTTCACCGCGTACGCCGCCAAACATGGTGGCAAAGGCCACGTCCGCAGCATCGCGTCCACTGCCAAAGCGCAGCAGACCCATGGGCACGGCCGTGCCCGACGGATCAAAGATGTACCACCGGTTGTCCAGGTAGACCTCGACGTACGCATGGAAATCGGGCGGGCCCAGCGCCGGATCGGCACCGTAGTCGGTGCCGGTGGTGAAACGGGCGGGAATGTTCACGGCGCGGCACAGGGCGATCATCAGGTGGGCGAAGTCGCGGCACACCCCCACCTGCTCCACCAGCGTGTCCACCGCCGACGTATTGAAGTTGGAGGTATTGGATGCGAATGCCACATGCGCCTGTACCCAGTCGCAGATGGCGCGTACGCGCGAGTAGCCCTGCGGCAGTCCACCAAACTTGTTGAAGGCCAGGCGCAGCAGGCGGTCCGACTGGCAATACCGGCTCGGGTAGATGTAGCCGAGTGCCTCATGGGGAAGCAGCCGCACAGGTACCTCTGCCAGCAGTGCCGGGTCGGCGTGATAGTGCGCGATGTCCACCGTGGCGGCATACGACACCTCCAGTACGCCGGGTTCGCCCCGCAGGCGCAGGTGGCGGTTGCCTGTGGCCGGGTCGGTGTGTACGTCGTAGGGCACATCCTGGTTGATGCGCAGCCGTTCGTCGTGAAGTGTCTGGCTGGCTGTGTTGGCAGGGTGGATGTTGAAGACGAAATCGGCCCCGTAGGAGTCTATTTCGTAGCGCAGGCCGATCTCCAGCTCGATGCGCACGCGGCTGTGCGGTGCGGGCTGAAGGGGCGCCACCGCTCCCACCACCGCAGCGGCGTTGCCGCCCTGCGAAGCCCGCGGCGGGGTGGGCGGTGCAGTGTCATGGTCGGACCGCGATGCAGGGCACGCGCTCATACGTGCGCCTCGGTGCAGCGACGGCGGCATAGCCGTGCACCGGGCAGTGCTGACAGTCGGGAGGCAGGAAAGAAGCGGCAGACCATGGAAATCCTGTTGAGGCATGCTGCTGCGCCGAGACCGGTGCGAATGCTCCGGTCGCTCAAGCGTCAGCGTGCCTTGAGGATAGGTTTGCGCTGCGTGCCGGGCTGTAGGCCGACGGCGCGCCCTCAGGCAGGTATAGCCAGACGCGCAAGCGTTTCCACGTTGCCGGTGCGACCCATGCGCAACACCAGGCCTTCCCCCGAGGCGGCGTTGGCCCCTGCCAGGTCTGCCAGCACGAACATGTGCGTGACCCACACCTCAAAGCGGCCCGGGCGTGCGGATGCGGCTGCCAGTGACTTGCGCAGCGCTTGCAGATGTGCTGCGCCGGTGACTTCGGTGTAGCCGCGTGGCGAACCCAGAGCGGCCCAGCTTTCAGGTGCCTGCCCGAAGGCCAGGCTGGCCGTGTCAAGGCACCTGCACCACGGGCTGGAGGCCACCCGTGCAGGCACCAGTGCCTGCTGGTTGAACCACTCGCCGATACGGCGGGCCTGCGCGCGGCCGTCTTCGCTCAGGTTGCGTTGCGTGCTGCAGTCACCCAGGCGAAAAACAGGCGGGTCAAAGGTGCCTGGGGCCAGTGCGTGGCGAAATGCCATCACCACGCCGCCCTGGCGCAGCAACGCTGCCGTCTCGGGGGCTTCGGCGGCAGCACGCACCTGCCGTGGCAGCAGTGCCAGGCCCGCGCCCGAAGCGGCTGCCGCCAGCAATGCGCGCCGGTGCATCCCTCCCGCAGCGTCTCCTGCATGAAGGCCAGGGGTGGCACAGGCCGTGCATCGGCCCGTGGCGCATCCGTCAGGCCAGCGGTTCGAAGGCATAGCCGTTGCCCGCTGCCGCCATGCGTCCAAATGCCGGGAACGGGAAGTGGAACCCGCCCACCATGGCCTTGCTGGCGGTGACGCGCTGGAATACGTCGCGGCGCACCTTGCGGGCGGCCTCTGCGTCCATGTCGAACGTCACGGCCCAGTCCGGGTTGCGCGCAAAAAGCGCGGGCACATTGGTCAGGTCGGCAACGTAGAAGAATTTTTGCCCTGCCGAAGTCAGCTCGAACAGCGAATGGCCGGGCGTGTGCCCGTAAGCGGCCACGGACTGGATGCCTGGGCCCACTTCGGCACCCGCTGCAAACTGCACCAGGGTGTCCGTGCCCATGCCACCAAAGGTGCGGCGCACGTTCTCGAAGGCGCCTTTCATGCCGGCGGGCGCAGCAGCCATGCGGGCGTCGTCCATCCAGAATGCGTACTCGACAGCGGGCACCATGACCTTGGCCTTGGAGAACACCAGTTCGCCCGCCTTGTTGCGAATGCCGTTGATGTGGTCGCCATGGAAATGGCTGATCAGCACGGTGTCGATGTCCGAAGCCTGCACGCCTGCGGCCCGCAGGTTTTCCAGCAGCTTGCCGGTGGTGGGACCGCCAAACTCGCCCAGGCCGGTGTCGATCAGCATCTTGCGGGCGCCGGCGATGACCAGGAACGGGGTGAACGGCACGTCGATGTAGTCGGTGGCCAGACCCTGCGAGGCCAACAGGGCGCGTACTTCTGCGAGGGGCGCGTTCTTCACGAATTCCTCGCCGAGTGGCCGGCGCGCGATGCCGTCGTTGAGCGCGATGACTTCCACGTCGCCGATCTTGGTGCGTCGGAACCCGGGAGTGGGCAGCGTGGGCGTGCCAAGGTTAGGCGCGTTTTGCGCCCAGGCTGGCACAAATGAACCGGCAGTGTAGGCAGCCAGGCCCAGGCCGGCGCCCAGGAAATTACGGCGATGCATCATGAAAACTCTCCAGGATGAATAAAAACTAATGAGTTTAGACTTTAGCGGACGCTGTCTCGAGTGACGCCCGGCCGCGCCTAACCTGTGCACGGCGTGGGGTCATGTGCAGGCACGCGCGGTCAGTCGATGCCGAAGACGTCACGGAACGCCGTGCAAAAGTCGGCACTGCCGCTCAGGGTGAGGCACACCGTGGTGCGCGACGGCCCTGCCGGGCCGGGCGTGGCGGCCAGCCGTGATGTTTCGGCGTCGAACTCCAGCGCCAGCAGGGCACTGGTTTCCTGGCTGCCACGCAGGTCGTACTGCCAGGTGCCACCGTCTTCCAGCGGCTGGCATTCGCCCGGAAACCCGGCGTGTGCCCAGGCGAGCACGCGCTCCACCTCGGCCTGCAGGTGCACGAGCTGCGCAGGCTGTACGCTGGCCATGGCATCGAACGTGCCGGTACCGTCGGCGTCTTCGCTGTAGTCAAAGTCAAGGTAGTCAAGGGTCATGGGGCGATTGTCGGGGCCTGCGGGCCGGCTCCTAGAATGCCTCGGACGTGGCGCATGGAGCGAGGGTCATGCGCGGCTTGAACTACAGACAGGAGACACGATGGTGGACAACGCGGTGGTGCTGCAGGTGCGCGACCTGGCTTTTGCATACCCGGGCTGCAAGGTGCTCGATGGCTTCGGCATGGCGCTGCCGGGCGGGCTGGCCCTGGTGCAGGGGGGCGAGAGCCGGGGCAAGTCCACGCTGCTGCGGCTTCTGGCCGGTGATCTGGCAGCGCAGCGCGGCAGCATCGTGCTGCACGGCGTGGACCATGCGGCAGACCCGCACGCCTACGCACAGCATGTGTTCTGGGCCGACGCGCGTTCGACCAGCCTGGACAATTTGAGCGCGCGTGCCTGGTGGCAGGGGTTGCCCGGCCGGTACCCGGCGTGGGACGCTACAGCGCTCGACACCCACATCCAGGGCTTCAGCCTGCAGGATCATGTGGACAAGCCGCTGTACGCCCTGTCGACCGGCAGCAAGCGCAAGGTGCTGATGGCTGCCGCGCTGGCCTCGGGTGCGGCGCTCACGCTGATCGACGAACCGGTGAGCGGGCTTGACAAGCCGTCGGCCGCCTACCTGTCCAGGGCGCTTTCCTCCGCGGCTGCGCAACCCGGGCGTGTGGTGCTGGTGGCGCATTACGAGCCGCTGCCCGGCGCGCAGTGGGGCTCGGTCATCGATCTGGGCGACTGAGGCGGCGGGACTACAAGCCAAAGTAACGCAGCGCCCGGCCGCTACATGGCTTTGAACAGGTGTGCGTAGAGCCGGCTGACGGGCAACCGCTCTGGCCGGCCTGCCAGCGCAAGGTGCAGCTTGCCCGACTCGTCCCGGGTCACGGTGGTGATGCTGCCCGCACGCACCAGGATGCTGCGGTGCACCTGCCAGAACACGCTGGCGTCAAGCTGCCCCGTGAGTTCCTTGAGCGGGGTGCGGATGAGGTATTCGCGCTCGGCGGTCAGCACCCGCACGTACTTGTCGGCGGCCTCGAAATACAGCACGTCGGCCACAGGCACCATGTGGATCTGCGTGCCATGGCTGGCCTGGATCAGCGTGAGCGGCGGCGCTGCCATGCCCGATGCCTGTGCCGGTGGCTGCAACCCCTGCAACGGCTGAACCGCGCCCAGGGCCTGCGATTCCAGCAGGTGGCGCAACTGCATCACCGTTGCTTCTATATTCTTAGCAGAAGAGGTATTTGCAGCAAGCGCCAGCTGCAGTTTTTGCACGGTTTTTAGCAGCCGGGCCGCCTGCACGGGCTTGAGCAGGTAGTCCACCGCCTGCGCCTCAAACGCCTGCACCGCGTACTGGTCGTAGGCCGTGACGAACACCAGCGCAGGAAATGCCCGCCCGGCCGGCCAGCCATCGGCCAACTCCACCGCCGCATCCAGCCCGCTGAGGCCGGGCATGCGGATGTCGAAAAACAGTACATCCGGCAGCAGCTCCAGCGCCCGGCGTACGGCCGACAGGCCGTCTGCCACCGTGGCCACCACCGCCAGCGCAGGCCATGCCTGAGCCAGCTCGTGCTGCAGCTGGGCGGCCAGCAGGGGCTCGTCTTCGGCGATCAGGGCGCGGGGGGCAGGGACATTCATGGTTGGGATGGCAATTGCAAGGGAAATACGGCCATGGCGCTAGTTCCACCTGTGCTGGTAGCTATCAAATCGATAGTACCGTCTGCGCCGTACAGGGTGGCAAGGCGCTCGCGCGCCTGCGCCAGACCGAAGCTCTGGCCCGGCCCTGCCGGCGGCAGCACCGGCGGCAGGCCCACGCCGGTGTCGGTGACTTCGATCACCAGGCGCTGAGTGCCGGGCGTGCGGCCATCCCTCCCGGTGCACCGGGCGCTGACCAGGATGTGGCCACCTTCCACTTTCGGTTCCAGCCCATGGCGTATGGCGTTTTCCACCAGCGGCTGCAGCAGCAAGGGCGGTACCGGTGCCTCGCGCAGGCCGTCGGGTAACTCCAGCGTGTAGGCCAGCCGGGGGCCCATGCGCACCGCCATCAGCTCAAGGTAGTCGCGCAGGCGGTCAAATTCGTTCGCCAGCGGATGTTCGGTACTGCGGGATGCTGTGAGCGTGGCGCGCAGGTAGGCAATCATGCGGTCCAGCATGTCCTGCGCGCGGGCCGGGTCGGTGCCGATCAGCACGCGCAGGTTGGCCAGCGTGTTGAACAGCATGTGGGGCGCTGGCCTGGCTGCGCACCTCGCTCACTTTGGCCTGGAGCCATGCGCTTTTGCCGCGGGTGTAGAAAAAGTACGTGATTGCCAGTGCAGACAGCACCGTGACGCCCGCAGTGACACGCAGCTCGACGGCGTCGTAGCGATACCAGGACGCGAAGCCGAACCAGGCATTGGTGATCGAGGTGCCTCCCAGAAAGCCCAGCACGTTGCCGACCGCCGGCAAGGCCACTCCAGCCAGGCCGGCGGGCCAGCCGGTTTCTTCGCTGGACGGGAAAAAATGGCGCCCGAAGTCAATCAGAAACCACGAGAGCAGGCCGATGGAAAGCGAGTAAAACAGCGCCACCTCGTATGCCTTGTGCGGCCTGAAGGCGTAGTGGATGGCTGCGATGGCCAGGCAAAAGGCAATGACCTGAAGCAGATGCCGTAGCTTGGCGATCCAGTCGATTTTCATGTGGACTTAGGGTAGCCAGCGTTCAGCGGCCGTTGCGATCTCGCTGGCGCTGCAGCCGATCGCGCTCTTTTTGCACCAGGCGTTCGCGCAGACCGCCGCCATCGCCCAGCGCAAACACAGAGATGCCGTGCAGTACCAGCCCAAGTCCCCAGCCGAGCAGCGGGTAGATCGACCAGGGGCGGTCGCCAAAGCCCTGGCGCGACATGCCAAACACCACCAGGTTGACCAGGATGAAGGCCGCCGCGTGCGCGTACCAGCCGAGCTTGGCACCGGCGCGCCGACGCGCCAGTTGTTCGATGTCGTCTGGGTTCATGGGGACTCGGGTAGGGTGCAGTGAAACCGATTTTAGGCAGGCAAGCGGGGAACACCGTGCGCCGTGCAGACGTGCCGAGTCGCCAGGCGCTGCATCACCCGCCCCGGCCGCCGCGCGAGAGCCGTTCGCGCTCGGCCTGCACCATGCGCTCGTGCAGATTGGTGCCACCCGCAAGGACGAAGACCACGGCGCCGTGAATCGCCAGCCCCAGGCCCCACCCCAGTGCTGGGAAGATCGCCCAGTTGCGCCCGCTGGCTGCGGAGATAGCCACAAGTACAAGGTTGACCAGCACGTACACGCAGGCATGGGTGTACCAGCCCAGTTTGGCATGGGCGCGCCGGCGCGCCAGGCGCTCCATCGGGTCGCGGCTGTGGTCGGGGAAGAGGGGGGTCATGATTCGCTCCATTTCGGCATGCAGGGACTAAAAAGGGGTTGTTCTGCTGGTTGCTGTGCCTGGGCGGCCGGTCGCCTTCAAGCCACCACGCCGCTGGAAGGCAGCGCGGCAGAGCGCCAGACCATGCGCAGCAGCCGGACCGAGCGGGCGGCAAACAGACCGTTGAACACGCCATAAAGCGTTGCAATCTGCAGCGCAAACGTGGTGTCGCGCGCCAGGGCCGGCTGCATGACCAGTTCCACGCCCACCAGATACTTGGTCAAAAAAATGCCCAGGATCAACGCCAGTGGCATGGCACTGCCCGGCAGGTGAAAGCTGCGCGTGTCGGCCGCATACCGCGTGCCCGGCGCAGCGTGGGGCTGAAGCCAAAGCGCGAGGCCTGCCGTTACCAGCGCGGCCGCCAGCCATACCGCTGCGGCGCGGGTGCCCTCACCGGCGGGCCCGAATGCCGAGATCACCCCGTAGGCAGAGAGGATGGCCATGGCCACCGGCGTGGCCAGCACGCGCAGCAGGCCGGCGCTGCGTGCAAACATCTGGCTCGCGCCCAGCCCGAGCAGGCCGGCCAGCAGCCCCCAGACCCAGTAGGGCGTCTGCTGCACGATCTGGACCATGGCGCCCGGCTGGCGGATGAGAAGTTCAATCAGCATGGAAACGGCTCCGTTCATCGTTCTTTGATGGTGTGGGTGACAGGGAGGGACACCCGTCAGATGAGTCCGAGCCCTGACCACAGGGCATTGCCCAGGAACCGGTTGGGCAGCAGCGTGAAGCCGCCTGCCACCACGCAGGCGCCGATGTAGATACTCTGCATCGTGATGC
>LNFM01002574.1_pt1 | contig 45369 bp, 47 predicted proteins | sample 596031 | NCBI WGS metagenome assembly LNFM01 (sample SAMN04254537, study PRJNA301005) | activated carbon metagenome | isolation source: dual media filters at the Ann Arbor, Michigan drinking water treatment plant | place: USA: Ann Arbor
AGGCCCTTCATCAGGGCGGTGCGGAAGCCTTGTTCGTGCGTGCCGCCCTCGGGGGTCGGCACGGTGTTGCAGTAGGAGTGGAGGAAGCCGTCCTCATCGCTGATCCAGCACATCGCCCATTCGACCGAGCCGTGCCCTTTTTCCTTCTCGATGCGACCGGCGAACAGATCCTTCGTCACCCGTGCGCGGCCGTCGATCGACGCCGTCAGGTAATCCTTGAGGCCGCCGGGGAAATGAAACACCGCTTCGGCCGGTGTATCGTCCTTGATCAGTTCGGGGTCGCAGAACCAGCGGATCTCGACGCCGCCGAACAGATACGCTTTCGACCGCGCCATCTTGAGCAGTCGCGCCGGCTTGAACGCCGCACCCTTGCCGAAGATCTGCTCGTCCGGCCGGAACCGCACCTTGGTGCCGCGCCGGTTCATGGTCTGGCCGAGCTTCTCGAGCTTGGTCTGCGGAATGCCGCGGCTGAAGATCATGCGGTAGAGCTGCTGGCCGCGCGCGACCTCGACTTCGCAGTGGTCGGAGAGCGCGTTGACGACGGAAACGCCGACACCGTGCAAGCCGCCCGACGTCTGGTAGGCCTTGCTGTCGAATTTGCCGCCAGCATGCAGCGTGCACAGCACCACTTCGAGCGCCGACTTGTTCTTGAATTTGGGGTGCGGGTCGATCGGAATGCCGCGGCCGTTGTCGGCAACGCTCAGAAAGCCGTCGGCCTCATAGCGGACCTCGATCCAGGTCGCGTGTCCGGCGACAGCTTCGTCCATCGAGTTGTCGATCACCTCGGCAAAGAGGTGGTGCAGCGCCTTCTCGTCGGTGCCACCGATGTACATGCCGGGGCGGCGGCGAACCGGCTCCAGTCCTTCGAGGACTTCGATGAGGTCGGCGCCGTAGTCGTCGGAAGCATCGCCGGTCTTGCGGGCGCGCAGAGGTTTATCGGTCAACTCGGCCTCGAGCTTGGCAAACAGGTCACGGGAGGACGCCATTGCGTATGGCTCCGATCATTTTCCAGGGCGGGGACAAGAGGTGACGCAATCACTGGCAAAGAAACGCGGCAGAGCCGTCGAATCTCGGGTCATGCCCATGTCCGGTTGGTCGCACGCCGGCGCCGCATTGGCAAGGCTGGGGCGGATTTACCCCCATTGGCCGCACCTTCAGGTGGCGATTGCGCCACGCGTCGACAAATGGGTCGCACACTCAAAAATCGAGGTCCGCATAGTGCGCTGGCGGCGGCAAGCCAGGGATATGGTCGGCGAGCAGCGGCCGGAACGACGGACGCGATTTTACGCGCGCGTACCACACCTTGGCATCCGGCGCGTCGTCCCAGGGCACCTCGGCGAGATAGTCGAGGCACGAGAGCTGAGCGGCTGCGGCGAGGTCGGCGAAGCTCATCGCGTCACCAGCGAGCCAGCGGCGCGTGTAGGAGAGATAGCTGATGTAGCTCAGGTGCTGGCGCAATGCGACGTGGAGAGCCCTGAGCGCGCTCGCCTGTGGCCCCTGGACGGCGTGCCCCGGCACGAGGCGCGGCCAGACTTTCTCGGCGAGCATCGGTTGCGTGATCTCGCGATCGAGGCGGCGATGGAACCAGTCGACCAGCCGGCGCACTTCGGCACGATCCTCGGTCGAGCCCGGAAACAGGCGCACGCTCCGCGCATCGAAGCCGCCGCGCTGCATCAATTCGTCGAACCGCTCGCTGATGGCATAGGCGCCAACCACCGCGCTGCCGTCTTCGAGTTCCAAGATCGGCAGATCGCCGGAAAGCTCCAAGCCGCGCACGCCCGGCACCGCGGCCTCGGCGCTCTCCTCGATCAGCTCATGGGGAAGCTTGAGCTCGAGCATGGCGAGCCGGATCGAGCGAGAAAACGGACACAATGGAAAGTGCCTCAGCCGCTGCATCGGCGCTCTCGCTGTCCCATGTCAGTAGCAGGCCAGCAGGTGGCAGGCGATCGGGATCGCGCCACCGCCGTGGTCAGAGCACCTTGCCCGAAGCAGGGGCGACAATGGGGACGACCTTGGCCCGATCAGCCTCGCGGACCGTGAAAATCAGTCGCACGGTTTCCGGCCCCGAAGTGCCATCGAGCGCGCGCGCCTTCACGAGTTGCAACCGCACGCCCGGCAACCCTACGACCGGCGCATCCATCTCGGCGACTTCGAGCACTTCAACCTCGCGGGCATCGACCGAACCGGGCGCCAGACGCAAGCGTGAGCCAACCGCCAGCGGTTCGCTCAAGATGCCGGACTCGACGGCGACACCATCGATCAGCAATGCGGGATATGACGGGTTGATCGGATTGGCGGCGCGCGTGACGTGCAGCGCCCGCTCGCTATCGGTCACGACCTCATCGAGGTGGATCGTGCCCAGCGGCGCGACCCGCGCGTAGCTACGTTCGAGCAGCCGATCCGGGCTCAGAAATCCGGAACACATGAGGACCGCAGCGACAAAGATGCCGCCAGCCACCGCGGCGGCGACACGTCGACCCGAACGGCCGCCCATCACCTTCGCATACGCCATGCTGTCGCCTCTCATCTGCTCCCGCATCAGCCATGCCCCCCGTCGAAATCTGACCCTAGAATATGGGGTGTCCGCACCGATTCGCCAACTCACAAGGGAGTTTTCCCGCCCTCCATGGCCGAAGCGTGGCAGGCGCAACCATGTCGCACGTCGCGGCCACTCACGGCTTGAAAGGCGTGCGCCGCTCCGCAAGTATCTGGCCGCGAATGTTGAAAACGATGTCTCCGTGCTGGTTGCGCGCCTGCGAATCGGTCTGCAGAAGGCCGCGATCGGGGCGCGATTTGAGGTCGATCTTGGCCGCCGTTCGGCCCCGTATCGTGATCGTGTCCCCAGGATAAATCGGTTTCAGCCACCGCAGGTTGCGAAATCCAGGCGAGGGGCCGTAGCGGGCAACCACATTGCCGCTGTCGCGAATCTGCTGCTCGATCCGCTGCCGGTACGCAACGAAATGCCGGATCCAAATCGCCGCCGTATGCCAGCCCGACGCACACAGTCCACCGAACAGCGACGCCTTTCCGGCGGCCTCGTCGAGGTGGAACGGCTGCGGGTCGAACTGGCGCGCGAAATCGATGATCTCGTCCTTTGTGAAGGTGTGCGAGCCGAGTTCGTAAATTTCGCCGACCTGGCGGTCCTCGTAGAAGTTCCGGGTCGGATCGGGCGCCGGACCCTCGGGGCCCTCCCAGACATTTTCGAGCTTCGCCGGCGGTGGGCCTTGGTCTCCGCTCTCCAGTTCGGCAGCACGCTCCGGATGACGCACCTTGAGAAGCTGGTTGCTGTCCCAGATCATGATGACGTCGCCGGCCTCGTTGAGCATCTCGAACTTGACCTTGGCGAGTCCGACCTCGGGTCGCTTGGCGAACGCGCGTTTCCCTGTGCACGTGACGCGCCCGGTCAGCACCTGATCCGGAAAGAGCGGCTTCAGCCACTTGCACTCGTCGATGCCCGGCGAACCAAGCGACGTCCACTGGTCGTTGAGCAGGTCGTCGGTCAGCATCCGCATCATGATCGCGCAGGAATGGAAGCCGGAAGCACACAGACCGCCAACGATGCTCGCCTTGGCCGCCGCCTCGTCGAGATGCATCGGCTGGGGATCGTAGGCACGCGCGAAGGTAATGATGTCCTCTTTGCTGACGCTGATGCGGCCAAAGGGGATGGTGCGGCCGACCTCGATGTCTTCGAGGTGGACCCTATCGGAGAGAGTGCGGACCTTGTCCTGCATGGGGGCGTGCTCGCGATCGCTGTTTCTTGAAGTGCTGCGCAATAACAGCACGCGCCTACCCGCCCGAGCAAGCGGACTGGGCCGCAGAACAGCTATTCGTCCAATTTTTCAGACGTTTATGCCGCGACCACACGCGTGCCGCGAGCCAGCTCGCATTCGGTCCAGAGCGCGCCGAGCGCGGCAACGAGCCCATCGATATCGGCGTCGCTGTGCACGGGCGTCGGCGTGATGCGCAGCCGTTCGGTGCCGCGCGGCACAGTCGGGTAGTTGATCGGCTGCACGTAGATCGCGAACCGGTCGAGCAGCATGTCGCTGACCGCCTTGCAGTGCACGGGATCGCCGACCAGCACCGGGACGATATGGCTCGGGTTGTCCATCACCGGGAGGCCGGCTGCCTTGAGGCGCCGCTTGACGACGCGGGCGCGCTCCTGGTGGCGCTCACGTTCGACGTTGCTCGATTTCAAATGGCGAATGCTCGCGCACGCGCCCGCGGCCAATGCCGGCGCCAGCGATGTCGTGAAGATGAAGCCCGGGGCGTAGGAGCGGATGGCGTCGCAGATGTCGGCGGAGGCGGCGATATACCCGCCCATCACGCCGAATCCCTTGGCGAGCGTTCCGTTGATGATGTCGACGCGGTCCATCACGCCGTCGCGCTCGGCAATACCGCCGCCGCGGGGGCCGTACATGCCGACCGCGTGAACCTCATCGAGATAGGTGAGCGCATTATATTTCCGTGCGAGATCGCAGATGGCCCCGATCGGCGAGATCAGACCGTCCATCGAGTAGACCGACTCGAACGCGATGACTTTCGGCGTCTCTCGCGGCAGGGCGGCGAGCTTGCCTTCGAGATCGGCGAGGTCGTTGTTCTTGAAAATCAGCTTGGGACCGCCGCCGTTGCGGATGCCCGCGATCATCGAGGCGTGGTTTTTCTCGTCCGACAGAATCACGCAGCCCGGCAACAGCTTCTGCAGGGTCGAAAGCGTCGCATCGTTGGCAACGTAGGCTGAGGTGAAAAGAAGCGCCGCGTCCTTGCCGTGAAGGTCCGCGATTTCGGCTTCGAGTTCGACATGATAGTGCGTCGTGCCGGAAATATTGCGGGTGCCGCCGGAGCCGGCGCCGACCGTATCGAGCGCTTCATGCATAGCCGCGAGGACCACCGGATGCTGACCCATGCCGAGGTAGTCGTTAGAGCACCAGACCTTGATGTCGCGCGTTCCGTTCGTCCCGAACCGCTCAGCAGCCGGAAAGGACCCGCGCCGACGCCGAATGTCCGCGAATACGCGATAGCGGCCTTCGTCCCTGAGCCGCGCCAGCGCCCCCGCGAATTGCGCGTCATAGTCCATTACGTCCGCTCCACTTCCCTCGACCGGCCTCAGCCCCGTTGCGCCTGACTTCACCCAGCCACAGGCTCTGCGCCTTGATCTATAGCAATTATAAACTGCCACCCCAGCCAAACAAACGAAAACGCCCGCGCGGACTGTCGCATGTCCCCGCATGGCCTTAGAATGCCGCCGTGGATCCCCCGGAGATCGAATGGCTAATGACGTGACATCGGACTGTGACGTCCTAGTGGTCGGAACGGGGCCGGCTGGGCTCATTGCCGCGCTCGCGATGGCGCAGGCCGGCTTGGCCACGATCGCCGTCGGGCCTTCACTCGACCCAGCGCTCGCTGCCCGCGACACGCGCACGACAGCGCTGTTCACCGGCAGCGTCGCGATGCTCGACCGCCTCGGGCTTGGCGCGCGGCTCGGTACGGCGTTGGTGCCGATGACGGGCATCCGCCTGATCGACGACACCGGTAGCTTGTGGCGCGCGCCGGAAGTGCTGTTCGGTGCGGGCGAGCTCGGTCTCGCCGCCTTCGGGATGAACATCGACAACGCCGCGCTGAACGTCGCGCTGCTGGCGACTGCGGCGGCTCAAGCGAACCTCCGACTGGTCGAGGGCACAGTAGAGCCGGGCTTCATGCTCGCGGACGACTCAGCGAGTGTGCGCCTCGGCAACGGCGAGCGCCTCACGACATGGCTGATCGTCGGCGCGGATGGTCGCGGCTCGCTCTGTCGCGCCGAAGCGGGCATCGAAGCACGCACCAGCCCCTATCCGCAGACCGCAGTGGCCACGCGGTTTCGGCACACCCGCCCGCACGACAACATTTCCAGCGAGTTCCATCGTCCGGCTGGGCCGATGACGACGGTGCCGCTTGCCGGCCTCGAATCGAGTCTCGTGTGGGTCGAAACACCGGAAGAGGCGCGGCGCCTGATGGCGCTCGATGACGGCGCTTTCATGCGGGAACTCGATGGCCGGCTGATGGGCCTGCTCGGCGCCGTCGCATCCGTCGGCCGACGCGCGAGCTTTCCGCTGACGCGCCTCGCTGCCGATCGCCTAGGCGCACGCCGTATCGCACTCGTCGGCGAGGCCGGACACGTCATCCCGCCGATCGGCGCCCAGGGTCTCAACCTCGGCCTCCGCGACATTGCCACGCTCGTGGAGATGGTCGCGCACGCGCGGGGCACCGGCGCGGACATTGGAAGCAATACGCTGCTCGCCGCCTATGATCGCGAGAGGCGCGGCGATGTCACGGCGCGCGCGACCATGGTCGACACGCTCAATCGGTCTCTGATCTCCGATTTCCTGCCCTTGCATCTCGTACGGGGCGCCGGACTCCACGCACTTAACAGTCTCCCTTGGCTCCGCCGGCTCGTCATGCGTGAAGGGTTGCAGCCGTCCGGGCGCGTGCCGGCACTCATGCAGCAGGGTGCTGACTGAGCGCTCCAGCCACGCGCCGGAATGCCTTGACGGAACCGGCGCCGGCAGCGCGAAATGACCACCGAACGACACCGGGGAAGGAAACACCAATGGCATTGAAACGAATGGTGCTGGAGATCGGCATGGGCACCGATATCCGCGGCGCCGACAGCACCAAAGCCGCCGAGCGCGCGGTGCGCGATGCCCTGTGGCGCAACACACTCAGCATCGCGACGCTGATGGGCAAACCGCTCGAGGACATGCACATCGAGATCAATATCGGCGTGCCGCGTCCCGAGACCGTTCGAAAGGAAGCCGTGCTTGCCGTGGCGCCCTACGGCAAGGGAGTCGTCAAGGTGGTCGACGGCGGCCTCGAGATCCCCAATGACGCCGGCACCGACAGCACGATCCTGGCGCACGCGCTGGTCGTCGTCTCGCTCGACCTTTGAGACCGAGGAAGCACATATGAAACCGAAGCGCATCATCCTCGAACTCGGCGCCGGCGCGTCACTGCATGGTGGCGACTACACCAAGGCCGCCGTCCGCGCCGTCGAAGACGCAATCCACCACAGCTCGCTGTCGTTTGTCCGCAATCTCGGCCTCGACTCAAAGAAAATGGAGGTCACGGTCACCGTCGGCGTGCAGAAGCCGGAGCTGGTCGACGCCGCCAAGGTGGCAGCGAAACTCCCGCACGGCCAAGTGACGGTCAACGTCGTCAAGGGCGGCCTCGACGTGCCGGATGTCGAGAACAACGACATCACCGTGCTCGCGAGCGCGGCCATTGCGGTGCGGATGGAACTGCCGAAACCGAAGTGACGGCGGCAAGCCAGCTCTAACGGCTCGACCAGATGATTCGCGCGATCCAGTCGACACGGGCGCGGTCGAGGCCGACCGTGTCGCCGTCGCCACTGATGGCCACGAGTTCGACGCGTCGGGAGGTCTTGCCGACCAGCAGACGAGGGACAGCGAGCCCTCCCTGCGGCTTGATCAGGATGCGATCGCCTGCATTGGACACTTCGTTCGACGAGGCGACGAGCGTCAGGCCGCAGCGATAGACCGGCTCGAGGCTGCCGTCGGCGACCTCGACGGCAAACGGCCCGCCGCCACCGACGACCAGCTTGGCGTTGGCGTCGAGGCCCTCGGTGATCGCCGAACCAAAGGTGTGCCAGCCGCTGACGGTCGCGTTGGTGATTTGCCCGATCAGTGGCACATTGGCCGGGATCGGCGCTTGGCGCGACCGCTCCGCCTCGGCGGCAAGGGCGGTGAACTCATCGAGCGTGAACCCGGTGGCAGTGAGGATCTTGGAAATACTTTCCGTGCTCGGCCAGCGCGGCCGGCCTTCGGGCGTGAACCGCTTGGACGGATTGAAGGCCGTCGGATCGAGCCCAGCCAGCCGCGCGAGCCCGGAAGACGACAGCTCCTTATGGCGCGCAAGCGCGTCGATCGCATTCCAGATCCACTCGTGGGTCAGGATCGATGACGTCGGGCTCATTGAAACAGGCCTCAGTGGCTCGCTCAGGTTTGCACCTGCCTGTATGCCCGATGTTCCGTGGGCGCAGGCTGGCTATTTACGATCTATCCCCAAAGCAAAACGCGTGCCGCCAACCTTGTAACGTACCGAGAGCGTAAAAGATTAACTCCCCGTAACACTTTGTTGTTTTGGTTGATGAACTATCAATGATCTACAAAATCTGTACCCAGAATGAATGGCGACACTTCAGCGCGGCTGGTGAATTCGCCGGATCGCCGGATGATTTACGCGACGGCTTCATCCATTTGAGCGGTCCGGATCAGGTCGCCCGGACAGCCGCCAAGTTCTTCACAGGGAAAACCGACCTGATTCTGCTGGCGGTCGATCCCGGCCGGCTCGGCGATGGTTTACGCTGGGAAGGGACGGGCAGCACGCTCTACCCGCATTTCTACGGCCTGTTGCCGATCGCGGCCGTCGTCTCTACTACGCCGCTGGCCGTCGGCCCCGATGGTCGCCACATCCTGCCCCCGGAGCTTGGTTGATGCTGAATGCCCTGATGCAGCTCGCGCGGCCGGCCCTGCTCGTGCTCGACCCCGAGACGGCCCACGAGACGACATTGCGGGCCCTCGAAAAGGGACTCTATCCGGCCGACCGCTCCGCTGATCCGCCAACTCTTGCGGCACGCCTCGGCGGCCTCGCGCTGACCAACCCGATCGCCATCGCCGCCGGCTTCGACAAGGACGCCCGCGTGCCGGATGCGGTTCTCGGCCTCGGCTGCGGGTTCGCCGAGATCGGCACCGTGACGCCGCTCGCCCAGGCGGGCAACCCGCAGCCACGGGTGTTCCGCCTCATCAACGAGCGCGGCGTCATCAATCGGCTTGGCTTCAACAACGGTGGCCACGCGGCGGCGCTGGCTCGCCTCCTGGCGCGCCCGGCCCGCGGCGTCGTCGGCGTCAACATCGGCGCCAATAAAGACGCGACCGATCGGACTGGCGACTACGTGCAGGGCATCGACACATTCTACGACGTCGCCAGCTACTTCACCGTCAACATCTCCTCGCCGAACACGCCGGGCCTGCGCGACCTCCAGGCGCCGGCTGCCCTCGACGAACTGCTCGGCCGCGTTATGGCAGCGCGCGATCAGCAGGTGGCCGCCGGCAAGCCGCGCCGGCCGATCGTCGTCAAGATCGCGCCCGATATTGCGGAGGCTGACGTGCCCGCCATCACCGAGCGTTTGATGGCGCACGCGGTTGACGCGATTGCGATCTCGAACACGACGCTGGCGCGGCCGGGCGTCAGCCACATCGCCACCGCGAAGGAGGCGGGCGGGCTCTCGGGCCGGCCGCTTTTCCACCGCTCGACGGTGATGCTGGCACGGGTTCATCAGGTGACTGGCGGCAAGGTGCCCCTCATCGGCATCGGCGGCATCGACAGCCCGGACCGGGCCCTCGCCAAGATCGAAGCCGGCGCGTCGCTGCTTCAGCTCTACACAGGTCTCATCTACGAGGGAGCGGGCCTGATCGGCCGCATCAAGCGGCACCTCGATGAAACCTGCCGCGCACGCGGTGTCGCGAACATCTCCGCGATCACCGGGGCCCGCGCTACCGAATGGGCGTCAAAGCCGCTCGATGCTTGATGTCGGCTTCGGCTCCGGAAACGACGCGCGGACCAGCCCCGGCATGAACACCAGTAGCGATGCCGATCGCGCGATGTAGAACAGCAGGTACGCCGCCCAAAGGCCGTGATTGCCGATGATCGGCGCCAGCAGCCACCAAGCCGCAAAAAACGGCACGATGCTCAGCACCATCGTGTTGCGCATCTCGCGCGTGCGCGTCGCGCCGGTGAAAATGCCGTCGAGTTGGAAGCACCACACGCCAAGGATCGGCGCCAGTGCCGCCCACGCGAGGTAGGTTCCTGCCGCTGCTTGTACCTCGGCGCTCTTCGCCGTCAGCGCGATAATGGCCGGTCCCGCGAACCACAAACCGCCGCCGATAATCGCGGCGAGCACGCCAGCCCACACCGTCGACATCCTCACTGCCCGCCAGAACGACACCTTGTCGCGCGCCCCGACCGACCGCCCGACCAGCGCTTCGGCGGCGAAGGCGAAGCCATCGAGCAGATAGACCATGATGTGAATCAGCGTCATCAGGATCGCGTTGGCGGCGAGCGTGACGTCGCCGGCTGCCGCACCTTGCGCGGTGAAGAAGATGATCGCGGTGTAGTGGCCGATCGCACGGATCGTCAGGTCGGCGTTGATGCCCAGCGAGCGCTTCATCTTCAGCCAGTCGCGCGCATCCGACAGGGGTGCCGCAGCGCCCATCTGCCGGGCGATACGGATCGCGACAACGATCCCGACGACCGCGCCCGCAACTTCGGCAATGAGCGCCGCCAGACCGACGCCGGCAACGCCGCCGTCGAGCCACAGCACGAACAGGATCGCCAGCGCCATGTTGAGGATGTTGACGACGAGCTGGACGACGAACGCCACGCCGGCACGGCCGAGCCCGATGAACCATCCGAGCAGCGCGAAATTGATGAGCCCCGCCGGTGCCGCCCAGATACGGATGCTGTAGTAGGTATCGGCCGCCGCCTGCACCTGTCGCGATGGCCCGATCGCCCAGAACGACGCCGCCGCGATCGGCCGTTGCAGCGCGATCATGGCGATCCCGAACACGCCCGCGACCGCCAGCGCCCGCAGCAGATGTCCGGCGATTTCGCGGCTGTCACTCGCCCCATAGGCCTGCGCGGTGAGGCCCGTCGTGCCCATGCGCAGGAAACTGAAGGTCCAATAGAGGAAGCTGAAGATGACGCCGCCGATCGCCACCGCGCCGATCAAGTGAGCCTCGCCGAGTTGACCGACGACGGCAGTATCGACGTAGCCGATCAGCGGTACCGTCGCGTTCGACAGCATGATCGGCACGGCGATGCGGAGCATGCTCGCGTGCGTGACGACCTCGCCAGGCGCCGCGCGACCGTCGCGGTCGTCCATGGTGGCTAGAGTCCCGTGGCGCGTGCGCCGGGTTCAGCGGCGCCCATCATCGCCCTTCCGCATCACGCCCAACAGCCGCGCGATCAACCAGATCGGGACGACGATCACCGCGCCGATCAAGAAGTACCCGAATATCTTGATGACGAAATCGAAGCCGAGGTCAGAGATGCGCTGGATGAGGCGCTGGATATGATAAATGATCTCGTCAGGCCGGATATTGAGCGCCGAGAGCACAATGCCGACGATGATCGACAGGATGACCAGCCGAACGATCACGGCAACCGGATTGCCGCCAAAAAATGTATTGCGATCCATTCAGGCTCTCCCGGCGGGCTGTCCCAGTCCTCATCCGGCGACACAACTAGCGCGCTTGGGAGGCGAAACAAGCGGGAAAGTTGGGATGAGTGCACGGCGCTGCATCGAACAGCAGCGCAGAGTGCATATTGCCGCACATCAGCTCCGCAGGCGCCGACGTCCAGCTCTCAGTCAAGAGTTGTAGCAGGCACACCGACATAAGATCTATGCCATTGATAATGCGGCAAACATTTCGCAATCTGGTCGGCCCCGACTCACCCTTAGCTTTCGCTGGCCTGCCAATGGAAGCCCGGGAAAAACCTCTGAAAGCTCAGTAATTTGCTTGTTAGAGGCGAAGCTTTGTGGCAGGGAAAGCAGCATCGGGCGCAGGGGATCGCATTCATTGATCCCTTTTCTCGATCTGGTGCCGTTTGATAGCTCGTTGAACGAGTTACCCCGCTTCCCCCTGCGCTCAGATGAGACCGCCGCCGCCGCGGAAAGCCGCGCGCGCCGGAACGCTGTGACGGAGGTTATTTTTGCACCCCACCACCTTTGCTGAGCTCGGGCTCAGCAGCAAAGTGCTTGCTGCTCTCGAGGCAGCCGGCTACGCGAACCCGACGCCTATCCAAGCCCAAGCCATCCCCATCGCCGTCGCCGGCCGAGACGTCCTCGGCATCGCACAGACGGGCACCGGCAAAACCGCCTCGTTCGTGCTGCCGATGATCACGCGCCTCGAGACCGGACGGGCACGGGCGCGGATGCCCCGCTCCCTGATCCTCGCGCCGACCCGCGAACTCGCCGCCCAGGTGGCGCAGAGCTTCGAGAAGTACGGCGTCAACCACAAGCTTACTGTCGCTCTGTTGATTGGCGGCGTCTCGATGGACGACCAGGTCCGCAAGCTCGACCGCGGCGTCGACGTGCTGATCGCAACTCCCGGCCGTCTGCTCGACCATTTTTCACGCGGCCGCGTCATGCTGATGGGCGTCGAGATCCTCGTCATCGACGAAGCCGACCGCATGCTCGACATGGGCTTCATCCCGGACATCGAGAAGATCTGCAAGCTGCTGCCGCCGCGTCGCCAGACCCTCTTCTTCTCGGCAACGATGCCGCCTGAGATCACGCGCCTGGTCGCCCAGTTCCTAAATGACCCGGTGCGCATCGAGGTCGCGCGTCCCGCGACCACAGCGAAGACGATCACTCAGACCTTCAAGTATTGCCCCTCCTTCGAGGATCACGACAAGCGCGCGATCCTCCGCGATCTGCTCGGCGAGCTGGAAGTCAAGAATGCGATCATCTTCTGTAACCGCAAGCGCGACGTCGCGATCCTGCTGAAGTCGCTGCAGAAGCACGGCTTCAGTGCAGGTGCGCTCCACGGCGATCTCGATCAGTCGACGCGCATGGCGACGCTCGACGCGTTCCGCGAAGGACGCATTCAGCTTCTCGCTGCTTCCGACGTCGCGGCCCGCGGCCTCGACATCCCCGACGTCAGCCACATCTTCAACTACGATGTGCCGTGGCAAGCCGACGATTACGTGCACCGCATCGGACGCACGGGCCGCGCCGGCAAGCTCGGCTACTCCGTGACGATCGTCACGCCGGACGACATCAAGGCAATCAGCGCCATCGGCAAGCTGATCGAGGAGGAGCCGAAATGGCTCGGTGAAGCTCCCGATGCCGATGCGATGGCGGACGGCATGAAGCGTCGCGGCCGCGGACGGCGTGGCGCGAGTTCGGATCGTGGCGGCAAGGACGGCCGTTCGGCCGGCGGATCGCGCGGTCGCGGCTCCGAGCGGGGTGGAGCGCGTGGCTCCGATCGTGGCGGCGAGCGGGATCGGCCGCACCGCGACAGCGCGCCCAAGCCTGAGCCGCGTGAGGCTGAAGTTGCGATCGCTGCCGAGAGCGACGCACCTGCTCCCCGTCCGGCCAATCGTGACGGCGACCGGCCGTCGCGCAGGCCGCGCGGCAACCGTGAAAACCGCGAGGGCCGGGAAGCACCAACCGCAGCAGCGGCTGAGCCGCGTCGCGAGCAACCACGGCAAGGCCGTGGTGAGCGCGGCGAGCAAAGCGGCGGCGGCGAGCGTGAAGGTCGTGGTGGCGAGCGCCGCGAGCGGGACGGTCGTGGTGAGCGCGACAACCGTGGCGAGCGCGATGGGCGGCGGCAGCAGCAGCACGGCGAGCGCGAGCCGGCGCCGCAAGCCAGAGCACCGCGCGGCCGTCAGGAGTCTCCCGCACCAAAGCACGAGAACGCACCGCGCCGAGACGCTGTGCCGTTCGGCCTCGACGAGAACGTGCCGGCGTTCCTGCGCCGCCCGGTCCGTACCGCCGGTCGCTGATCGAAGCGCCGGACTATTCAGGTGTGCGGCCGACGGAGGCACCGTCGGCCAACTCGAATTGAGCGTGCCCGTCGGCATCGGTCGTCCAAGTGAGCCTTTTGCCATAGGCGGTAGCGACTGAACGCTTCAGCCACTCGCCCTGGCGCAGCGTCAGGCACGGCAGCGCAGCCGCGAAATCCACGAGATCCTTCGCCCGCGGCGCTTTCGCTTTGTAGAAGAGTTGCACCTCGGGGCGCAGAAACGGAATGCCCGTCTCGTCACATGAGGCGAGTTCCGCAATCGGCATTGTGACGCCGGCCGATCGACGGGAACGCCAGAGGTTATCATCGCTGTCATCCAGCATGAGCTGGAATCGCCACGGTCCAGCCTCGCCAGTGCGGCACCAGACATCCGAAACCGTCGCGGGCAACGGCGCGTCGCGAGGCCAGGGCCGCAGTTGACCGGGCGGATCAGCGGCCCAGCACTCCCAGTCCGAGAGCAAACCGCGCGCCGCCATCCGATCGACGCGCAGAATCAGAACGTCGATATCGTGATGCGGGCGCACGCTTCGCCCGACAGCATGGTCAATCGCGTGGCCTCCCGCGATCCACCACGGGAACCGCGCCGCCGCAAATATGCTTGCGACCTCTCGAGGCGTCAGCGGCTCCCACACGTCATTGCGCTCGACCATGCCGCCAACCGTCTCACATGCGCGATCCACAAAAAAAGCCGCGTTGACCGCGGCTTTTCTCGTGTCTCAATCGGAAGGATCAGACCGCTTCCTTGAGTTCCTTGGAGGCGCGGAAGGCGACCTTCTTGCTGGCCTTGATCTTGATCGCTTCGCCAGTCGCCGGATTGCGGCCCATGCGCGCCGGGCGCTTGCGGACCTGCAGGATGCCGAGGCCGGCAAGACGAATGCGCGAGCCCTTCTTGAGATGCTTGGTGACCAGCTCGACCGTCTGCGTCAGCATCTCCACAGCCTGCTTCTTCGGCATCTCATGCATCTCGGCAAGCGCCGTGCCGAGATCGCGCAGCGTCACCGTCACAACCTTCGCAGGTGCCGCCTTCGCGCCCGCCTTGCTCGCCGGTTTCAAAGCCATTGGTAAGCCTCCTTGGTTCCACGTCATGAGGTGCACGAGGCACCCTCTCACTTTTCGGCCGGCCTTCGCCCCCTCGCTGTCTTGATGCACCCGCGCGAATTCCCCGTTCTCGGGTTCGCGGCCGGGTCCAATCAGGACACCTTACGAGAAGCCTCGTCAGCCCTCCGTCGCCTCACCTGTCACCGGCCCTTCGCTCAACGCGTAAGCTCGCTGAAAGGATGGCAATTGCGTCGCCCCGCCAGGTGCGCCATGCCCCGGAAACATTGGGGAACGGCGCGATCTGCGACTCGCTTGCACGCAGCCGCATAGCGCATGTTAACTAAGGATAGGAAGCGAAAACAGCATGAAATTGGGTGTTTCTCGCACTTCCTGGTCGTTTTGCCGCGCTAAATGCGATCGATCGCATCAGATGAGGCACTCAGCGAGCGTCCAGGCAGATCGTCCCGTGCCCCGCGGCTGCAAGCTGCCTTCGCCAAATCGGCTCTCCACGACGCAGTGCAATCACCGGGCTTGGGTCGCTTGCCGACGCGAATCTCGGCGTGCGTGTTGACACTTCCCGCGCCTGTCTCTAAACCAGCCGCGACCCAATCGTGGTCAATGGGGCCGTAGCTCAGCTGGGAGAGCGCTGCAATCGCACTGCAGAGGTCAGGAGTTCGATCCTCCTCGGCTCCACCAATTAAAACAAAGACTTACGGCCACGGCCAATTTTCGATTAATTGCCCTAGCGAACGCCTAGCAAACACCCTCTGAGACCTCCGGACGTAGTGCATGAGTCGCATCCCCCGCGATAAGCGTAGTTGTTTGCGGGATTGCACGGCCCACTGCGGACGTCTTGGTGACGAGCTGACGGTTCATGAATCTCCGCTAGCGAAATGCCGGAATGTCGACGACGAGAGCGGCCTCGTATCGCGAAACGGCCGAGTCGAGAGCCATGCGAATCGCGTCGTGGAGTCGTTCCGCGGCTTCCACACCATCCAACAGTAGCGCTGCTTTGCGATAGTGGTCGTCGCTTGCGCAGGGTCGCCGTTTGGCCAACAGACACATTCATCGAGCGCGTAGATCACCGCTGGTGGCGAAGCCACATAGAAATCGTGGCGCATCGGATGGCAAAGGCCCGTGATGTTCATGAGCATGGCAACGCTTCCGCCTGTGTCGGCGGTGAGCTTTAGTGCGTGTTTGACGAACGCGTCGGCTAGCCCCCGACCATAGGGCGGGTTGGTTACGATGTGCTGCGCGAGCGGTCGCGTCTCAGCAAGGAAGTCCCGTCCAGATTCGCCGAAGCCATGGTCCACCAAATCGGTCGACACGACGTTATGCCCAGCGGCTTCCAACACCTTCGCGATATGTCCTTCGCCGCAGGCCGGCTCCCAGATGGAGCCGTCGAAGGATTCGACGGAGAGAAGGGCACGCGTCGCTTCAGGCGGTGTCGGATAAAACTCGTAGGGTGCACGCCCTGGCGATATGCGCGGACCGAACCTGAAGGCCCTGGCGGTCTCGGAAACGAGATGCGCCACCCGGACTTCGTCGGGGCGCAGCAAACGCGTTCTCGTGGGCACTGAGGCAGCCGTAGGTTGTTTCAGCTCACGAGGGTGAAGGAGGCGTAGGCTCATGACGCGACCTCCTCTCGCGGGAATCTCTCGTCGAGAAATCTCACGATCTTGCGCGGCAAGTATTTGCGTGGGTTGTCATAGCCGCGCTGCACCTTCGGTGACATGAGCTCCCGGCCGTCTTTCGCAATCTCGATGATGATATCGTTGTGGCATCCCCAGCTGAAGCTGCGCACATCGTATCCAGCGGTCTCAAGCGCCGACACAACCTCGTGGGTCATGTATCCACTGGCTCCGTCGCCAAATCCGAACTTGTCGAAAGCTTCTTCCCAGTTCCAGTGCAGGGTTCCGCCGCAGGCGAGGCATTTAGATTTTGGCATCGCCGCTGCTTTCTTTGGTTTTGATGCGGCATACCTCGAGGATTTCGAAGTGGCCTGTGTCGAGAGCTCTGATGCGAGGTTCTGCGCGACCGCCAGTGTGAAGATAAAGGTCGCTTGCGAGTTGCCCAGCTTCGGCTGCATCGATGGCGTCAAGTTCGATTGCGTACAGGCAGATCTCCTGAAGAGTGACCTCGTAAGATCGTCGGCTCATGATGCATCGCTTTCATTGTCGTCCCACGAGTAAGCGGGATTGTTGTCGTAGTGGTCAGCTGCGAACCAGGCATCCAGGATGTCGTCGAGGTCCGCCTCGGCCACTCCCCGGATGGGGAAGGGGCAGAGGTCCGAGACCACCGCGCGTTCAGCGGGGGTGAGCGTCATTGGTGGCTCTCCCCTTGCGTTGGCTTGTCCTTGCGGATGCGGATGACGAGGCGTCCGTCGCTGCCTACCGGCACGAACTCGAGTGCAAGGTTCAGACCTTGGCCGTCTTCGTGCAGCCAGGCTGCTCCGACCTTGGTCCAGTAAGCGCTCTTGCCTTCACCGCGGACGTGAAGCACGTCGTGAGTGGGCTTGCGGTTGGTGGTTTCTTGGTTTGCCATTGTGGCTGTCTCCTTTGGTTTCGAGGCCACACCTGTTGCGGCCTGTCGGGGAAAAAGGGAGCCATCGGCCGATGAGGAGACTGGACAGAGGGGAGGGGACTCACCCGGCTGCACAAGCGCAAGCGCGGAAGCAGGGGACACCCCTTGGACCGGCTCCGCCGTGGCTCAAGTTCCCCGACTGATTAGACGCACAGCGTGTTTGGCTGAGACCAAACGGTGCCGCCCCTCAAAGCGAGATCACGAACCTGCGAGCTACGTGCTTAAGTTTGTCAGCCCGGTTTTGGACATGCACTCACTGGTCTGTCGGCTAGCCGGTCAGCTGGAAGAGCGTTGAACCAGCGGTCGCATGAGCGTGCACCTCGCCGCGCCGACGATGTCGCCGCATGTGCTGCGAGAACATATTCGCTTGCAGAGCCTCGCGATGAAACCTTCCCGCGAAGTGGAAGCATTGATGCTGGGCTGGAGCGGAGGTCCTGGCGGAAGGGTGTGCAACTCCCGGCCGATGGACGGGGCACCTTGTTCCGACTGGCTCTTGAGAAGATGGCGGATGCATTGGAGGAGGGGGGCAGTTGCCTGTGCGCCGGCCAAGGCGACGGATGGACGGAGAGTTTTGGTTGGGGCCATGTTGGAAATCGGGATGAGGTTTGGAAGAGTGGCTCAGCGCGAGGGAATGTGGCGAGATACAATCATCCACCTGCTGCAATATAGCGGCATGCTAATCTCAAAGCTTTATCCAGAGATTGTCGCGTTCTGGAGTCCGCTGCATCTGCACCCCGATATCTAATTTCGGGCAAATCGCAAGATGAACCCACATTGGTAGCAATCGCAATGCTGACCTCACTGCTCCGATCGACCAACAGCAGAGCGAAATGATGCCCATTGGTCCCTGCGTTGACACTCACCAAATTGTCAATGAAATCGAACTTTCTTATGCCCCATCCGTAAGCATATGGAGGCCTAGGCGGTTTTTCGTCCGAAAATGGGCGAGCATCGGGCGGTGTATGGAGCTTCTCGAACCCAGCATCGGCCATGAGTGCCGGCGCTCTCTGTCTCCCTTGAGCGTGCCACCCACCCCAACGTGCAAAATCGACGATTGACATATGAACAGATCCAGCTGGGCCAACATACAGCGGCCATTCGGAGTTGTAGCCCGGGAGGACTACCTCAATCGAATTAGCCCCCCGTCGGTGGCCGTAAGGGCCATCAACTTTGCCCAACGACGCAGTTTGTCCAAATCCGGCGGCAACCAGCCCTAACGGATCGAAAACTCTCTCGACCACCAGCCTCTCCCAATCACGCCCTGCGCATCTTTCTAACATCGCCCCCGCAATTATATATCCAATATCAGAATATGCTTGTGAAGTGCCAGGGGCGAATCTCAGCGAATGTCGGGCCATAACACCGATTAACTTGGTTCGCGCCGAAACTAAATCGCCCGGCGTAGCAAATAATGTATCCGGCAAGTTGGCTACGTCGTGCACCCGGTTTGCAAGTCCGGCGCAGTGGGTTAGCAGTTGGGAAATGTTGATTACGCCGAATTGGCTTTCCGCATCAATATCTGGAAACACATCCGAAATTTTGGTATCCCAGCTCAGCATTCCGTCGTCAATTAGGATAGCTGCCAATGTGCTCGTTATCGCCTTCGTGCAGGACCCGATATAGAAGCGATCTTGAATCGCCAAACTGCCAACCTCATTTAATCTTCTCAGGCCCGAAACGGAGACTTCGACGAGCTTACCCTCTTTGCAATAGGCTATGGCCATAGAAGGAAGATTATAATCCGTCATTACGCGCTCAGCTATCGCCTTCAATGTCATCTGGAACTCCATTGCAGCGCCGATTAATCGCCCGGCAGGACCAACGCAATTCAATTTATTGATACGAAATTTATATTTTGGACTGCAATACTTCCTCGAATTTCATGCGAATTTGATGTTATCTAGGATCATCGATGAAGGGCACAATTATGACGGACGCCAAAGCAGGCAGCAAGATAAACGATGCTGTCATTCAGGAAGGACGTCGCTTTGGCGTTCAAATCAGCACAACGTTTTTGACTGGTCACTCCAGAAATCCATCCCATTTTCCGAGACCTATAGAAATTACGTCAGAACTCGGCCCCTTAGTGTATGGAATTATGCAGGGAATTTCAGACATTGCAGATGCGCACGGCACACCATGCAGATGTGGCGCCCAGTATAGCTTTAGAGCGCACACGGGCTACATCGACGAAGAAGGGAAAATGCGTCTTGACATCAGTATTGGGGTGGCCTGTAAATGTCCTTCCCTAGACGAATAGCAACGACATAGACGTTGTCAAGTCGTCAGCTCCCATGCTTTTGGCGTGATAATATCGTGGCGGATTTAAAAATGAAATCTCGGGTAGCGGTTGTCTACGGGGGTACTAGCTCAGAGGCGCTCGTCTCCGAGATGTCGGCCAAGCAAATTATAACGCACATGCCTAGCGGATATAAGGCAAAACTAATCGAGTACACTCCTTGCATCGACCAGGATCTCAGCGCATTTGCTCCTGACGTGGTGTACCCTGCTATGCATGGAGTGCCGGGCGAAGATGGGTCATTCCAGGGATTTCTCGAGACTTTGGGTATCCCATATGTCGGTAGCTCGGTGGCGGCTTCGGCCATCGCAATTGATAAGTATTTGAGTAAGATAATTTACAGATCTCTTGGTCTACAAACACCCGAAGGGTGGGTGATTCGCTCCAGCGATCAGCGTTTTGGCGCATATAAAAAACTGTCGAGAATGGTATTCAAACCTCTGAATCAAGGATCTGCGATCGGGGTCAAAATCATGGATACTAACATGGCTGAGAAAGAGTTTGAAAGCAGATTACGACCATTCCTGTTGGAGGAGTGGATACAGGGCCGCGAAATCACTGCTGGCATATTGGAAATCAACGGCGTGGCCGTTAATCTTCCTATAGTCGAGACTATTACCCCTCCTGGCACTTTCAATAGCTACGATCTCAAGTACAGAAGTGACAAAAAAAGCCGCCTAATACCGGCTCCGTTAGAAGAGCCGATGCAAGATTTGGTTCATCGCGCGGCGCTGGCGGCTCACTTGGGATTGGGATGTCGTGATTTTTCGAGAACGGATTTTATAGTCACCGACGATCAAGCTTATATTCTTGAAACAAATACGCTGCCAGGGATGACGGAATTTAGCTCTTATCCGGCCGCCGCAAGGATTTTTGGGTTGGAGTTCGGAGAGCTTTTGGATCAGCTTATATCGAACGCCCTCCAACGAGTCGTTAATTGAATGGTTGCCAGGCTGATAAGCTGAACTTATTGAAGAATCGAACTAATCGTGCGGACTCAAATGCTCCAACGTATTTCCTGCCTACCATCAAACATTGCACGGCAAAAAATGGCGATCATTAAGAGATAATGACACACGTGAACAGATTCATTGCAATTACATATTCAATGCCAAGCAAGTGACGACCAGGGATTTGCTTCATGGCAATAAAAGACATATTCGATACACCCCTTCTGTGTTTTGAAACATAATCGACATTATATTTTGCCTCCCAGGACCTGTTCCCGCACATTGGGACATGGTTTCGGTCGCTGCTTTTGACGGTACTTCGGAAAGCCTTGGTGGCTGGTTGCCCGACGTTCTCCATCTCACGCATTCGCGCGCGCCGGAGCTCACGCGTGACTTCCTTGAGAAACGGCATAACCAACACACGCGCGGCGCCTACCTCAGAATCCTCAAGGCCTTCCTGCAATGGACCGAGCGCACGGAGCTTCCGTCGCTCGCTCAGCTGACGACGGCCGACGTGAGCAACTACGTCAAAGGCCTCCAGCGATCGTCACTCAAAGCCAGCAAGGATTTATCGCCACGGACACGCGCGCAGGTGCTCGCATGTCTGCGCGGCTACTTCGACGCCCTGGTCCGTGGTGGCGCCCTCCCCTCTAATCCGGCCGCATCTGTCGAGAACTACCACCTCGAGGTGAGGATCGGGCACGCCAAGCCCCTCACCGGCGATAACATGGGCCGGCTGCTGGACAGTATAGACACCAGCACATTGAAGGGCCTCCAAGATCGGGCTGCAATCGCTTTGATGGCCTTCTCCTGCGCACGGGTGGGAGCGGTCATCAAAATGAAGCTGGGAAGCGTCTCCGAGCGCGACGGCCGCCTACACCTCGAGTTGGAGGAAAAGCGGGATAACAAGCACTACGTGCCCTGCCATCCGGAGCTTGAGGAGTATCTTCGCGCGTTCACGGAGCGCGCGACAGTGGTGGCCGAAGACTGCGAAAAGAATCCAAGCGGCTGGCTGTTCCGTCGCTGGGACAAGCGCAGGAACGCTCTAACCGGGCGTCCCCTCACCCGCATGATCTGCTACCGCATGGTAAAGGGCTACGCCGCGAAGATTGGCCTGGTGGATGTGACCAACCACAGTTTCCGCGCTACCGGTATCACCACATTCCTCGGCGCTGGCGGCGCGTTGGACGATGCGCGTCGGTTAGCGAACCACGCGTCTGTCAACACGACCAAGCTGTACGACCATCGCACCCAGGCTGTAAGCGCGGAGGATGTTGAAAGAATCAGCTACCGAAAGCAGAGAAACTGAGCACTAGCGCGCTCGGAGACACAACGGTGTGGATTTCATGCTCTTACAAGAACTAAAAGCACTGCATATGCTATATCGCATCTTGACGGTGTCTCAGTAGATTTCGTGGGTGCTCAAGTATTCAATCTGAGCAAAAACTGTGCACTCGGCTTATTTATTCTGTTTCGTTTTCCCTCATAGAGCTATGGTTCTCAAATGCAACTTATCAAAGCGCACGTCACGAACTTCCGTTCGGCCGAAAACTCGGAGGAATTCCGGGTAGATCACGTCACCTGCCTTGTTGGAAAGAACGAGGCCGGCAAGAGCAGCATTCTCGCCGCTTTGGCGGCTTTGAACCCGCATCCAGCGACTCCGATGATCTTTGATAGAGAAAGAGATTATCCCCGTCGCTTTCTCACCGAATACGCAAGCCGGCACCCTAAAGGCGATGCTGTCGCAATAACGACGACATGGTCTCTTTCGGATGATGAGGTTGCCGAGATTGAAGAGGAGTTGGGTTCGGGTGTTCTCAACGCGCGAGAAGTCAAGGTAAGCAGGGCCTACGGTGCCAAAACGCCTTCCTGGGATATATCGGTGAACCTCCCAAAGGCGTTTGAAAATTTATTCGAGGAATTGAAATTGAATGCCGCGGAACGCGCACCGCTAAAGGCAGTCTCCGTTACCAAGGACCTGATCGAAACGTTGACCAAGCTTGAGACACCTACCGAAAAGCAAAAAGCATTGCTAGGAAAATTAAAGGGATACACGTCTATCACCGGCAAAGTCCAAGCTATGCTTCAGGGCTATCTTCCGCAGTTTATGTACTTTTCGAACTATGACCGCATGGAAGGTGCTGTGTCGATTGAGAATCTGCAACAACTGCGTGCCAACAATCAATTGAATGAAGACCGCCATCGAGGACATCGGCTCTTTGAGGAGTTCTTGGACTACGCTGGAGTGCCGTTAAAGGACATCTTGCAGGTCAATACGTACGAGACGTTCAATGCTAAGCTGCAGGCCGCCTCAAACAATATCACGGACCAGATCCTGGAGTACTGGACCCAGAACCCTGACCTCGATGTCCAGGTGAGGATCGAGCCCGCCAAAACCGGGGATCCCGCTCCGCTCAACCAAGGCACCATTGCTCGGGCACGCATCTACAATCAGCTCCACCGCGTTGATACGCCCTTCTCGGAGCGCAGCGCTGGCTTTGTCTGGTTTTTCTCATTCCTCGTGAAGTTTGCGCAGGTAAAGGATGGAGACGTGCCGGTCGTGCTCTTGCTTGACGAGCCTGGCCTGAGTCTTCACGGCAAGGCACAAGGCGATCTGCTTCGCTACTTCGAGGAGAAGTTGGCCCCCCATCACCAGATCATCTATTCCACCCATTCACCGTTCATGGTGTCTCCCGACAAGCTCCTTGCGGCTCGAATTGTCGAAGATCAGGTTGAGCATAAGGGACCGCGTAGAATTCCTCTTGGCACCAAAGTGCGCGAGGACGTGCTCACGCGTGACCCCGACACCCTCTTCCCCCTGCAAGGGGCCCTTGGATATGAGATCACGCAAACGCTCTTCATTGGCAAGCACACACTTCTGGTCGAAGGACCCAGTGATATCATCTATCTGAAGGCTCTTTCCTCGGCCCTTGGAAAGACCAAAAGGACTCAACTGGATCACCGCTGGACATTGTGCCCTGCAGGCGGCATTGGCAACGTGCGATCGTTTATGGCCCTGTTCGGGGGCAACAAGCTTGATGTTGCTGTGTTAGCTGACTACGCGCATGGGCAGAAGGGGCAAATAGAGAAGCTGCGCTCTTCCGATGTTCTTAAAGCCGGGCGTGTTCTAACAATCGAGACCTTCACCGGAAAAGCTGAATCCGACATCGAAGATCTGTTTGAGTTAGAGCTTTACGCAGACCTGCTCAACAACACATATGGACTGAAGGGCAAGGCTCAGGTCACGGCCGACAAGCTCGATGCAGCCGACAAATCCACTGCTCGCGTGGTCAAGAAAGCCGAAGCATATTTCCGCACTGAAGTGCCGGCAACCACGGCCGAGTTCGATCATTATGCTCCCGCTGAATGGTTGATGTTGAACCCCGCCTTCTTGGATGTTTCGCGTCCGGGCGTGGCTGCTACGCTCGATCGGGTCGAGACTCTATGCAAAGCGTTAAACGACTTATTGGCTCCAGCGTAGACATTTATCTGCCGGAAGGACAAAGCATGTTTGATGAGACCATACGTGCCGCGCGAAGCCTGAACGGGAGACAAGAGATAAATGTCACTTCTGGACTGGTCGCCGATGAAGAGGGATACATCGATCGCCAATGTCCGCATAAGGTCTGTGAGTTCACATTTAAAGTCTTGAAGGAAGACTGGGAGAGTGACCGCATCCGTGATGACGAGGTGTTTTGCCCCTCGTGCGGGCACGCAGCCGATGCAAATCAATGGTTCACACCCGAACAGGTCGAGTTTCGGAAGCGCCAGATTCTGAATCACGTGGCCGGAAAGATTGGGGCTGCGCTCGAAAAGGATGCACGCGATTGGAATCGGGGCCAACGCTCCAATCGCTTCTTCAGCGTCAAACTGAAGGTTGGTGGTCAATGGAAGAGTATCGAGCTCCCGCCCGCTGTCAGTGACCCGATGAAGCTGCAAATTGGCTGCTCGGAATGTGGCTGTCGTTATGCGGTGGTGGGAGCAGCCTACTTTTGTCCCGGATGTGGCCATAACTCAGCAGATTTGATGTTTAGCCAGACCTTACGAGGCATCATATCAACACTCGACGCCCTTAAGCTCCTCCCTGATGCGATTAGTGATGTTGATACGCGGCAGATTTTGGCTCAGGCCGTCATAGAGCGTGGTCTTCAGGCGGTCGTTGCTGCGTTTCAACGCTATGTCGAAAGCCTTTACTCGCGTAATGCGCAAGCTGCAGAAATCCGCCGGAACGCCTTCCAAAACTTGGAGGAAGGAAGCCGCCTTTGGCAGGGTGCGTTCGGCAAAAGCTATGCATCGCATCTGACTGTCCCAGAACTTGGACTCCTAGGGCAGTATTTCCAGCAACGTCATCTGCTCGCTCACCAACAGGGTATCATCGATGATGCTTACGTCAGCAAGAGCGGCGACGACACATATCGTGTTGGGCAAAGATTGATCTTGAAGGAAGATGCTGTGCGTTCGGCGGTGAATCTCGTCGAATGGCTTGGTGCACGATTGGCGAAAGACGTCGGATAGCCCCATCGTAAGCGTCTCTGCTGGATCCGTGGGCTTAATGGGCTTACCATATGTGCACTCACGAGCCATCCTCGATAGGTTCACCCCAATTGAGCCTCTCCAGCGCATACATCTGCTCCGAACGATTCTGCTCTGAAGCTATCATGCGTTCCAGAGCCGCAATCGTCTTTGTGGCAAAATCTACCACCGATTTGCGAGCATCCCCCAGCCAGCGCTCGAAGATCTTCTTCTTGGCTATGTAGGCTTGCACAAAACCAAATTCTCCGGTGACGGTGCCGGTTTGCTGGAGGACGAAGTCCACCTTGCGCAGAAGCTCTGCATCGTTCGAATCGAGCGACCCCACGATCTCGCGACAGACCTCGAAAACCCGTTCTGCACCGTTGTAGCTGGTGAGCATCTCCAATACACCGGCCGCATCTTCCTTACTCTTGGTGGCCCGCTCGATCATTCCAGCAGCCAACTCGTTCGAAATGTCAGGGAACGCGGCGTGGACAAACGAAGCGACTTCCTGATTCCCTCGGCCAATCGAATCGCGCAACCAACCGAGGACGACATCGAGCACCAATACTGGTGCTGCACTTAAAGCCTTGATGTCAGTTAAGGCATATGGCACTGCGTCGTAGTTCGGCGTCGGCGGGGACGATGCTGCATACGTCAGTCGCGCCGCAAAGAAGGCTAGGACGCTGCGCAGATCAACCGCCGCAAAAGGAGCCAGAACGAAGTCTAGATGATGATCGGCCCTGGGATAAGTAACCAGGGCATTCAAAATGATGCCGCGTTCGTCCTGGGTGATATTGTCAGCGAGTGCCTCGAGTCCCTCCTGCATATACCAGATGGCCTCAAGCCAATCCGACCGCCCCTGAGTCGTAAGCCAAGCCACAGCTTCCAATAACAGCGCCTTGCCCGCTTTATCCGGCTGCCCAAACGCATTCACAAGACTGGCAACGACCTCGATGGCGACGCGGGGATTGCTTTCTTGAACCGCCATCCTGAGCACATCTGACAAGACCTCGATAGAGGGCTGCTTAGTGATTTGATAGTGCCGGGCAATGGAGAGGATATGCTTTCCCTCATTGGCCCATTGTCCCAGAATTGGCTTTAGATCGGCCGCTCTCCTTGATTTTGCTAAGCTTGAAAGGATGAGCGGTAGGAAGCTAGCGACGTTCTCAGGCAGCGCATCGAGACGTTGCAGTACGAGTTCCGGTTTCTCCTGGTTCAGCCGGCGAAGGAGCTCCTGCAAACCAAAATATGCTGCACCGTCAGTCGATTGCGAAGCTGCACACAGCTCCATACGTGACCACCAGGTTTCAGCTGTGGCCGCAGTAAAATCTGCCAGGTAGACCGCAACGCGCGTGGATCGCCAAGCGTCGTCGCGCCGGAAGTCAAATTTGGGCGCTTCCCATGCAGGTGCATAAATCGAATGGAGGCTGACCAGCGTCTTGAAGATTTCGTACTCCTCGTCGAGCGCAAGCTCATCACGGATCTTCAATACCGCCGAGCCCAACTCCCGCTGTAAATCTAGGAGCGCGCCGCCATCGTCATTGTCGAAGGGTATGAGGCACAAGATGCGGTACATGTTCCAGGCATCATGCTCGATCGCTTTCTTGATTTCGTAGGAAGCCGTTGGAAGGATTTCAGCAAGAAATGCGGCGATCTTCACGCTATCGCGGAGGATGATGGCAACTAGACCATTCGTGTACTGCCCCTGCGTCGGCGTCCGCGTAGCTTCCGACAAATGCTGGAGAACCGTAAGTTGGTTGATGTCTCCGGCGTTGTCTCGATAGAGGGCTTTCAGCAGGTCGATTGCCTTGGTGCGTGCCACCTCAAGCTCCTTGGTGGCGGGCATTGCACCGCGCTCAAAGGTGACCGATTTGTACGAGCTGAAAGTACCGGCGAGGTCCGACTTGAGGATCTCTTCGCAAACCTTGAGGACCAGCGAGCGCAATTCGCCTCTGTCTGCCGCGTCGAGCCGTTCAATTCTTCTCATCAAGCGCAGGTGGACCTCACCACCTGCTTGTTGGACAACCCGCAACGGTACGGTGGCAAGGCTTTCCACGGACTTGAGAATACGCTGTTTCTCGTCGTCCCCAGTGGCCTGCTTCATCAGGCGGACGAGGAGATCCAAGGTGGCCTCAGGATTGACGTATCGGAACAGATCAAGAAGGTCGAGGGCTGCATCAATAACATCGTCACCTGCCCATCCGTCCATCTCCCCATAGGAAGTGATAATTTTGACATGTGGGGTTCCGCGGCTGCGGCCAACAGCTTCTTCAACGGTCGCCAAAAGCTCCGGTACAAGTGGATTAGGATCATCGTGATTGGGAAGGTAGTGCTCGCGTATCCGCTCCAAGACGTCCCGGCGCTCATTGTTGTCTGCAGCATCCTTTAGCGCGAGAAGCGGCCCTTTTTCGAAAATCGGCTTGCCCTGCATGAGGCTTTCGAAATCATGCTTGACCTTGTCGAACTCATGCCCCGCAGGCACAAGGTACTTGCGCATGATCTCTCGGAAGCGCTTGTCAATTTGGGCCCTCCCCTTCTTTGCGAATTCGGTACTGAAGGGCTGCTTGTAGACAATATCGTGAGAGGTTTCGGCCCAGGCATGATTGAGGATGGTCTGGAGTTGCACTTCGCAGCGCAGATCAGAAAACCGCGCATACTCTGGCAACGATGCCCGGTTTTCCTTTAGTTTCACCACAAAATTGTAGCCGCGGTACTCTGGCTCGCTTCCGTCTTTCGCCACGGGATGGTGGATCTTCGTGCTGTCGTAATCGATATCGAAATTATCGCGGAGAATACTGCTGTGCAGGAACTCGTTTAGGTCGCCATTCGTGTAGAAAATCAAGCGGCAGCCAGCCAGATCCTTGCGAAGATCCTCAATGTCGGCGGCCGCACCTTGGCCCTTCTCTTCTAACCGCAGGCGGAGGCGGGCGGCGTCTTTTGCACGGTGTTGGCTTTGGGGCCTATTCGCTTTCAGCCCCGCAGTTACGATGGCTTGGTTTAGGATCTTATCCACCGTTTCAGCGAAATCCCCATAGAGCGCTTGACCGCCCTCAGCATATTCTTTGATGTCCATGGCATATCTTAGCACATCGGCTCTACGGTCGCTTGAACAGCCCAGTGCTCTGCGGCTTATCCTTGAGGCTGCACCATGACGAACGCCTTTATCTGCTAGATGGCAGGATCTTTTTGCGTTTGCTCCTCGAATGTCGCCGTGGCGAGCGACGTCTCAAACAGGGCGTGGCAAGCAGAATCCCAAATCTTCTGATTGTCGGAGCGCGAGCTGTAATAGCCCAGCAGGTGATGCTCCTCAGGTCGCGCAAAGCATGGCGTCTTACGTCTTAGCCGGCGCGAGCCCCCTACCCTGCCGAAACACAATTCGCTCGACCACGGCCATGGCCGCATCAAGCTCGCGTGCAACGATCGGGGGTTCGTTGTGATCTGCGGCGTCGCGCGCGCGGGCCAGGTGGATGATGGCCTTCTCTGGAACACTGCCAACCAGATCGACTATGGCGTCCTTGTAGGCGGCTATGAGATCGAGCGCCAGAGAATGCATGGCGCGTAAATCGTGACCGGCACGATCACCAGACCTCAGGAGGTATGCATCGAGGTCATCGCGCAGCTGCGCAAGGCTGTGTGGTTCCATCGTCCTCATCCTAACACAACACGGTATTTGCGGCCCCCCACCTGGCCAGAGCTCAAGGTGTGAACGTTGAAGGTGCGTAGAGCAACGGTAGCCATCGCTCTGCGACTGAAGCTGGAAATGCCAAGCGTGCCGGCGCGCGCGGCCCATCTGATTTCAGCAGACCTCGAGCGAGCAGGGCCGATAAGACCGTCCGCGCCTGGCGTTCTTGATAGCCGGTGATGCGCGCAGCATCACTCCGTGGAAATTGCCCGACCGAAGCCGCGTGAACGAGCATGGTATCAGCTCCGGCGGGCAGCCTCCCCTCCCCTATCTCCTCTTTGGCCCAGATGCGGATTCGGTTCTGCAACCCGTCCGTGTCAAGAAGCCCGCGCATAAAGCGCACCTGATCGAGGCAAACCGTAAGGAAGAACCTGCAGAAGTCTGCCAGCGCCTGGTCACTCAGGTTGCCGCGGCCATCGAGATCGCCTCGTCTGGGCTCATCAGCGGCCTCGAGATGCGCTTTGTAAGCTTCGACGTCTCGAGCAAGTCCTCGGGGGAGCGACCAAAGCTCGGAGCCAACGCCACAGGCACGCAGCATGGCGTGGGACATGAGCCGAGCCACGCGGCCATTACCATCAAGAAAAGGGTGGACCCAGAGCAGGCGATGATGGGCGGAAGCAACCAGCACAATGCGTTCGGCAACCGTTCGGTTGGCATCGGCAAAAGCGTCCACGAACTGCGCCATGAGATTTGGAACGCCATCGGGGTCGGGAGCAATGTGCCGGCCGACTTCTACGTGATGGTCGCGGTATTCGCCGGGAATGACCTGGCGCCGTTCTCCCGAAACGGAATCAGTGACGAAGAGCAGGTCCGCAGGCAGGCGTTCGCAGAAATCGCGATGAAGCCAGCGGATGAACTCTTCCGACATGATGGGTGTTGGAGATTGCTCGCGATCGATGAGCCGCTGGACCTCTATGTGCGCACGCGCTTCGAGCTGGAGGTTCCGCTTTTCAGGTGCCTTGTCGTAGACGCCAGTAAGAGCCCGTTCGATATCGATGGGATGCGTGTGATGCCCCTCAATCAGGTTCGAATAGTAGCAGTTCATGGACCTTACGAGCTCGCCGAGCTCGACTGCCAACGCCGCAGTCTTCGAGGATCTAAAAGCGGCCGCCTCTACGGCCAACGCCATCGCAAGATCGGTAAGCTCCGCCGTCCGAGCCCTCGGCAGGACAGGTTCAAAGGCTCGGAGTTGGATCAGGATTGCCGCTTTCGTTGCCGCTATTATCATTGATAGATGAATGGGATGGCAAGAGAACAGGGGCGATCTTTGCCGCTATTTATGCCGCCAGATTCATCAGCGGCCACGTGCACGGTAATATGGGGCTCTGGACCCCCATAGGCCTGGGCATACAAGAGTCTGGTACTACGCCTCTATTTTGGAACGACGGCCGTCCTCGGGCATGTCATCCTCGTCTATCCGGATACCCACCGCACGGAGACCGCGCATCACAACGTGACGCGCCGTACACTTGGAATGAAACGCCTCCGACTGGATGGCGTCGATTACATAGGCAGGAAGATCCACAGTGAACTTCTTGAGTGGTTTCCGCTTTGGACGCAACGGGACCGCTGCCACCACGGGTGCCGGGGGCAGCGAACTCCCCTCCCCTGCCCCGGCTACGGGCTTGTCTGCGGGAAACACTGCGCTCGGGACATTGCGTGCCGTTGAGAACTGATCTGCGGCGCGGGTAGCCAGATCAAAATCAATCGCTTTGATGGGGATGGTATTTGGTTTGGAGCTCATCACGCGGCGGCTTTCTGTTCGTTGATGTTGAGAAGCGCCAGGATGCGACTGGTCAGATCATCCAGCTGCGCGACCGCCTTCCGTACCGGCTCCCTCGTCAGGTTCGCAAAGTGCGGCGGCTGTCCGGTCAAGAACACCTCGGCGTAAGGCGCGCGCTGGTGAATGACCATGCCGAACGGTTCCACGCCCGAACGTTTCACGTCTTCGAGCGCCGCACGTTGATACGTCGGCCATAGTGGCGACACCTCGTTGAGAAGCACGCGGTGCAGGATGGGTTTGCCGATCATATTGCTTAGGTGAGTGAGCTCACGATGGAGCTTGGCGGCTTCAATGATATCGGGCGCCGAGAGTTTGGCGGGGGTGATGGTGAGGTCGGCCACTGTCGCCGCTTGTATGGTCGTCTTCTGGAAGACACCGGCCACGTCCACCAGAATGAAGCCGCGGCGCGTGTCGCAGTGGTGCTTCAGCCGATCCATGAAGTCCCCTTCCCCCAGCCCTTCGACGGTCAGGATGCTGGCGAGATCGGGAAAGCGATTGAACCACTGCTCGAGCGTGCGGTTCTGGTCGAGGTCGAGGACCAGGACCGGAAAGCCTTTGGCCGCCAGCGCGCCGGCGACACAAGCACACGTCGTCGACTTGCCAACGCCGCCCTTGGGTGATGCGAAGGCGATGATGTAGGGGCGTGTCTCGTTGTTCATGAGACGAGTGTGCGCGCACGCAGACGACCAGACAATCATATGCCCGTGTTTGCTCGCTTATGGACGTATGGGGGTGTGTTGTTATGGACAACCAGAGACCCAGTTGTATGGGGGCCCGCATCTACGGGTGTCGCGAGCATCAAGGCCAAGCCTGCCAATCATCATCTGTAGATATGGACCCTCAGTCGTCCAGGCATCTGGAGCTACAGGCATCCAGGAGCACGCGAATGAAGAGGCCCATACATATGGGTGTAAGGGCTGCTGGATGTCCGGGGGTCTGGGAGTTATCGATTCAGCGTGACGGCTCGTCGTCACGATCCGGAGCGTTCTCCGTAGCAGCGCGCATCGCCACCTCGGCATATTCCATGATGCGTTCGATCTGCTCGAGAGCCTCGCGCATTTCCTGCTCATCCATGTCGAGGCTGACCTGAGAAGGGTAGGGGCTTAGGCGCTCAAGCTCACGCTTCAGCTCGACGAAGATCTCACGGCGGCGGCGGACGGTGGCGGGCACGTCATCCATTCTAGAATGTGGTGCAATTCATTCCGCCCATGTAGTCGGGACGGCAGTGCGTGTTAGTGGGCGCAGTGTAGGCCGGTCGGTTCATGGCATCGATCATCTGCTGTTGCTGCATGGATTGGGAGAACCTGGCCCAAGCTTCGGACTTGCGCTGTTGATCCTGGGCGATGAGCTGCGCTTCAGCAGCCCTCATGTCCGCAAGGTTCTTCTCGGTGACGGCTTCGTATTGAGCCTTTGTCATTTGTCCTTCCGCAAACGCCGTTGCTGCAAGCTTGTTGGCGGCGTTCATCTGGAAGATGAGGTGCATGTAGGCATAACCGGCGCCGCTCATTCTGTTAATCAGTGCTGTATCGATGCAGTTGCGGCGTTCGAGAGCGTTGGCTTTTGTGACGTGCGCGCCACCCCCGAGGGCGATGTCGTCGCGCGTCAGCGTGATCAGCTCCGTGACGCGCAAACCCGTCTGCAGTGTGAGCATGAGGATCGCCCGGTCACGGCGGCCATGCCATGTCGAAAGATCAGGAGCTGCGATGACAGCTTCGATCTCGTCACGGTCGAGATAGTCGATCGCCCGCTTCTCGTGCCGCTTGGCCGGCATGGCGAGCACACGCTGGCAATGATGCAACAGCTGCGGCTCATTGACGGCGACGTACTTGTAGAACGAGCGAATGGCCGCGAGCCGTGTATTGCGGCTCCGTGCTCCGTTACCCCGCGTCTTCTCAAGATCGGTGAGGAAGTTGGCGACGAGTTCCGCGTCGATATCGCCGATCTGCAACGCCGTCGGCTCCTTCTTCTGCTGATCGGCAGTATACCGGAGCAGCAGGCGGAACGTATCGCGATAGCTCGCAACCGTATTCGGGCTGGCCTTCATCAGTGCGCCGAGCCGCTCGGTGAAGAACCGCTGCAGGTAGGCTGACAGTGCATACGTCTTCATCGTCCATCCCCCGCCGATGTGCCTGTTGCAAGGGTCCGTTCAGCGCGTCTTGATGCGAGCTGCAGCAGCTCAGGAACAGCCTCGATGTACCAGTAGGTGAACTCCGGCTTGACGTGGCCGAGATAGGTGCTGAGCTTGATCATCTCCCGATCCGGATCGAGCCCCTTTCGGTACCATCCGATGATCGTGCGCACCGCGAAGGTGTGCCGCAGGTCATGGATGCGGGGCCCGCGTCCGTGCTTGCAGAAGCGTTGCGGCGCTCTGAGGCCGAGTGCCTAGCTGACCAGAGCGAAGTTGTAGCGTGTGCAGCAGTCGGTTGGGCGCTGACCGCTTTCCATCCGGAAGAACGGGCCGGGCGTGCTGCTGAGCAGCCGCGTGCGCTCGGCTCGGTACGCGCGCAGCCTCAAGACGGTGCTTGGCGCGAGCGGCACGTAACGGGCCGTTCCGTTCTTGCCGCGTCTCACCGTGATGACGCCCCCGTCGAGATCGACATCATCGTCGTCGAGCGCGATGGCCTCGTTGATTCGGAGCCCTGTCACCGCGATCAGCCCGAACAAGGTTGAGCACGACCAGCCCCGCATGCCGTAGCGCGACGGCAGCTTCGCCGCCCGAGCGACGATCCTCGCCACCTCGGTTTCGGTGTAGATGTAGGGTCGGCCGCGTCGCAGCTTGCCCGCGATCAGTCCCGCAGGCGGCACCTCGGTGCGCGCATCCAGCCCCTGCAGCCAGCCGGCAAACATGCGCACCATACCGAGCCGTTTCGACCAGGTGTTGTTGCTGGCTTTGCCGAAGTTCTCCTTCCAGCGGAGGAACAGAGCAACCGTCACATGATCCGCCCCCTCATGATCGGCGAAGGCTGTGAAGCCCCGCAGAACGCGGGCTGTGAAGGACAGGTCGTAGCCAAGGCTGCGCCGCACCGCGATGTACTCTTCGAGGCGTTCGGTCATCGTCGTCATGCGCGTGCCTCCTTCGCGGCACGCGACGTGCGCTTTTCCTTCGGCCATGCGGGCGCAATCGAGCGCAGACCGTCGACATCGTGCCGCGCATAGATCGTCGTCGACATGCGGGAGCGGTGCCGCAACACGTCGCCGATCTCATCGAGCGATGCGCCCTTGCGCAGCATGTCGGTTGCGAGGCTGTGCCGGAGCAGGTGCGAGCCGACGTATTTCTGTGGCGGCTTGAGGTTAGTGCCCTCGAACGCCTGCTTGAGCGCAGTATTGAGGATCTGAGCGTCCACGAAGGCCTTGTTCGGCGGCGTGTTGGAGACGAACAGCGTCCGCGATCGCCCACGCCTGCCGTTCTTGATGTAGTCCACGATCGCCTTGCCGACATCGTCTGGCAGCGGCATTCGGTCATGCCGCTTGCCTTTTCCCCGGATCAGGATCGTGCCGTTGCGCCAGTCGATATCGTCGAGCTGGATGGCGATAGCCTCGGGTGCCCTGAGGCCGAGGCGCGCAAGCACCATGAGCATGGCGTAGTTGCGCCGGCCGACCGGGGTCGGTGCCCAGGCCGCGTCGAGCAGTTTTTCCACCTCCTCTGGTTTCAGATAACGCGGCAGTGCGCTCTTTGCCGGTTGCCGGGCGCGCGGAATCGAAGCTGCGAGATCCCGCTTCGTCTTGCCGCTCCAGAACAAAAAGCGGAACAGGTTGCGCAAGTGCGACGGCGCCGTCTTGTCCCGAGGAGCCGTGCCGCCACGAAGTTTGCTGATGAACTCGACGACGTCATGCGGTGCGATCTTATCGAAGTCTCCGAGCTTTTCACCGAACCGGAAGGCCATGAAGCGATCGAGGAAGCGGACGCAGTGATAGATCGTCGCGTCGGTCAGGCCGCGCTGGTCGCGCAGATAGCTCTCGTACTCGGCCTTGAGCCGATCGAGTGGCGTTTGTGCTTTTTGCTTCTTCTCCTTCGATCGCTCTGCGGCACCGACTTCGACAAGCGCGTCGATGAAGCGCTCCATGCAGAAGCGCTTCTGATCGTACTTGTTCGGGTGCATCGCCTTGAGCGCGGCTGCCTGCGTCGCCGACAGCGTCCGCCCCTCGAGTTCACCCTCGAGGAGTTCTCGGCGAGCGATCTCCTCGCAGAGCAAGCGAGCGGCTCCTTCGTAAGTCCGCATCGTCGCTCGCGCGTAGCCTTGATCGACGAGCTTCTGAAGGAACTGCTGGCAGTGTGGCTTCAGCCAGTGCGGCGCAATCTCGATGGCTGTAGGTTTTCTGGTAGACCAGGGCATGTTGCCTCCCTCCGTTGGTGGAAGAAGCAAGGCCCCATGGCTTGCCACTTGGTTCGAGCGTGCGGGAGGAAAATCCTGTGGACAATGGCAAGACGATTGCGATGCAACTGTCGACCCCCGGCAAGTCGCTCGCCGTGCGTGGCAAGCTTCCGGCGGTCACGTACCGTGCGGGCTATTGCCAATCTGTCGCTGCAGGGGGTGGTGGTTGGAAGGACAGCGCACGGCACGCGGGCGGTAAATAGGGACGATGAATGCAAGTTATTGATATACATGCTCGTTTATCAATTTTCCTGGCGCTCCAACGCCGCATGCTCCCTTCAATTCATTGATTTGATTGCATCTTTGTCTCCCCCCACGTCCTGAAAGCGATCTTTGGTTTGGTGCGCTTGTCCGCAACCCAAAGCCAAGGAGGCTTATCATGGACAAGATCGTTGCAATGATCGCGCACTTCAGCGGGATCATCGGGACGCGTCAAAGCGCGGGGCAGGAACGCGTCGATGACGTTCGGGAGCCCATTACCAAGCTGCTGTTGAAGTGGCGCGACATGGAGTGGTTCACCACGAATACCGACGTGCTCGCGGATGACCTCGCTGGCAAGCTCTACCGACTCCGGTTCCCCTTCAACGGCGTGAAGGTGACCCGCTACCAGGCGGCGCCGGGTTGGCAGTATCGCCCGAACAGCGACGACGCGTTCACGGGCATCGTCGAATGCGAAGTCGAGGTCACCCCCCGTGGCGCCGTCTACGTTGTGCCCGGCTCGGTCCGTACGCACGGCGGCGATGGTCCAAGCGCCGGACCGATTATCGGCTACGTCAATTCCCGCAACGGCACGCTGATTGGCTCCTAAAGTCACGAGCACGGTGTGACGGGGAAGCGCCGCGAGGCGCTTCCCCGAGTTTACTGTAACAAGGAGGCTTTCATGCGTTCCCCAGTTCACCGACTAAAGAGGATTCTCGCGGCCGGATTGGCCACGCTGAATTCCTTAAACACCGACAGTGGTATCGACAGGCACCATCTCGATGAATTTCTGAACAACTACGGATCGCCGGATGTCGAGGAAAGCGACTACATGTTGCGGCGTATCGATACCGCGCTGCGTACCTTTGCCATGGCCGCAGACGAGGATGGAGGTACCACCAAGGGAGACGCGCGTGGCGTGTGGGTACGCGGCAACGGCGAGCGATGGCTGGCGCCTGCGCTCAAAGACATGGCGTCTGTTGGCAAGAAAGTGCGTGCACATGTGCGACAGTTCGGTCGTTCGCCGCGTGAGGATGCAAGCGCGACATTCAGCACGGCTGTCAACGACATTGTCGGGGCACGAGAGGATTTTCTAGTTGAGGCGTTGCGAGGTGATCCTAACCGTACCTGGTCACGTCGCTTTTCCGTGAGCTACATCGCAGCGGAGATACTGTTTCACATCGCTGTTGTCTACGTTCTGTTCGTCCAGCGCCTCTTCGAGAAGCGCCGCGCTCACGAAGTGACGGAGCTGGCGCTTGATGAATTGCCTGCGATACGCGGCGGCATTGAGCTCGCCTTTGCGCGTGCGTTGCAGTTCTACCAGGAAGCTGAGGCACTTCTTCTGCAAGTCAAGTCGGAGGCTGAGCCGGGCAGTGAGCATGAAGCACTTCACCGCGATGATGCGGCCATTGTTGCATTCGATATCCTCGAACTGCAGCTGCTCGGCGCGCTGCTGCTGAACAACCGCCGCATGCATCTTGGCGGTGGATGGCCACCGCGCCTGCCAGAGTTCTTCTCCGACGACAAACAAACCCATTCCTATCTAACGAAGGTAGAGGACATTGTCTTCGGTTGCGACAGCACTGATGTGCTCAAACTCCGGCGGGTAGCGTTGCACGCGCTGCGCAATTCTCATCTCAGTCTCTTCTCGGTGACCGTTCGCCGGATAGCAGGCGTGCTGAACACAGAGTCCCCAGAAGACCCGATTTACAAGCCTATCCTCGGCCATCAGCCGCTCTTCAAGTTGGTGACGCCACATCTCGCTTCGCTCGGCAGTCACGTCGTCCGCAGTGATGCTGACTTCTTGGCTTCGAGGAGGGCATGATTGTGAACCGCAATCCTTGACCAGCCGCTACCGTCCCGACGACACGCTGCTCGCGTTCATAGCCGAGCTCTGATTATGCCGAGACGCCGCGCTGGCGTTGCGCACCTGTCTGCAGATTCGACGACCGGCGCGGCATAATCCGGAGGTCGGCATAATGAGCGGCCTCGTGGAAGACCACGCTGTACCAATCGTCCGCGCGTGCTTCGTCAGTCGATGCATCGAAGAGGCGTTCGTCCGGCATATGGATCGTATCCGTGCTCGGGCGATAGAAGGCTTGATCGCCGCCAGTGACGATTGGAACGCCAATGTGCGAAAGGAAGGCTTCAGCTTCCAACCGCTTCGCAATCAGCGGTCGTTCCGGGATGTTCGGCAGATCATAACCGTCGACCTGAGCGACGTTGAACACCCACGATGCCTTGGCGACGCGACGCTGGCCGTTGTCGATATCATCGGCGGGGTCGGGATCGACCTCATACTGCTTGTAGAAGATGACCAGGGCGGCTTTCTCGCCCTTGCGCACCTGGGCAGCGAGCTCCTGCCATTGGCGGTAGGTGCCCCACAGCGACACGGGATAGCTGGCCACTTGCGCCTCAGCCCACAGGCTCAGGATGTTGATGCCGTTGTAGGCGTTGCCAGTGTGTGCGTTTTTCGGCAACAGCGTGGACAGCCCTGGACGCTGCCAAGGCAGGCGGGCATCTCCGACGCCGGCTTCGATCGCCGCAACAATCTTATCGGTGACGGCCTGGTGAAGGTCGAGTGCGGGACGCTTGGTCATGGCAATGGCTCCGTTGGTTCACGGCCGGCCTCCAATGACCGGCTCGTGCGCCGTCAGAACCCGAGCGCGGGGAGGGACCCGCACCCGCAGGGCGCGCGCAAGCGCGAGGGCTTGCCCCTTGCGGGAGACCCGCACCGGGTTAGGCGCAGGAGTTCGAGCCGGGCAGGGGAGCTTGGCCAGTGACCAACATCACGCGTTCGTTCGCGGGCGCGCACGATGAGTGCTGCGGAGGAGAGCAGGAGGGCTCAAGCCGCGTTTATGGCCGGCGCATAGGTATCCGCACGCTAGAGAAGATAGAATTTGACGAGATATTGCAAACTAGCACAATAGTGCAAAGTTTCCATCGAGAGGCCACCCGCATTGCCAGATCATAAAATGCAGTTCATAGTATTAGTTATGGATGGCTTTACTAGATTTAGACGTATGCGATCGAGCCCAGAGCTTCGTCGCATGGTTCAAGAACACACCCTTTCAATCGACGATTTGATTTACCCGTTGTTTGTTGAGGAAGGCATCAATGATGTCATTCCAATATCTATGCTGCCTGGGGTGCATAGGATTCCAGAAAGCCTTCTGGCAGAAGAGATAAAAGCGCTGGCTTCCGAAGGCATCAAGGCGGTGTTACTTTTTGGAATTCCTCATTTTAAGGATGCCACGGGAGAAATCAGCCTGCATCCGGATACTTTGCTGTCTCGGATGATAAGAACCGCCAAAAATGCATCTCCGAGCATGGTGATCATAGCGGACTGTTGTTTTTGCGAATATACGTCGCACGGACATTGTGGCGTTTTGCGCAACAATACAGTTGATAACGATCTCACATTAGCGCTGCTCTCAAAGCAGGCACTCGCTGCGTGCGCCGCTGGTGCAGATATTATTGCCCCATCGTCGATGATGGACGGCCAAGTTCGGGCAATTCGGGCCGCGCTCGATGCCGAAGGTTATGCAGCCAAGCCAATAATGGCATACTCAGCGAAGTTTGCCTCGGCATTTTATGGTCCATTTCGCAGCGCCGTCAATTGCGAACTGAAAGGAGACCGCAAGACATATCAAATGGACCCTGCAAACGGTCGCGAAGCTATTCGAGAATTGCTTTGCGACGAGGTGGAGGGTGCGGATATATTGATGGTCAAACCGGGCTTGCTCTACCTAGACATTATAACACGCATTAGGGACCGGACAGATCTTCCCATCGCCGCGTATCACGTTAGCGGAGAGTATGCTTCCATTAAATTTGCGGCCCAAGCGGGCGCTATCGACGAGCAATTGGCGGTAATGGAGGTGATGGGTGCCTTTAAGCGCGCCGGCGCCAAGCTCATCATAACCTATTTCGCGAGGGATATAGCAAGGCTGTATTTGAATGCCCATTAGGATTCGCGTGTCTCTTCAATCAGCTCGTTCGCGCCGTCGGCAATCAGTTGGGCAGCCACCTTACGACCAAGTTCTCTAGGCAGCTCAAGCGGGCCTTCGGCCCTCGAGCGCAACACAGTATTGCCAGTCAAACTCATTACTGCCGCAGCTAGTTCAAGCTTACCGTCTTTAACGATGCAGTGGCCCGCAATTGGGCTGTTGCAATGTCCGTTCAAGATCCAGAGCACTTCTCGTTCAGCAAGCGCGCAGCATCGCGTCTGAAAATGGTCGATCGCCGACAGCATCTTAATCGTAGTTGGGTCCGCAGACCGACATTCTACCACAATAATGCCCTGACCGATCGCAGGCAACATTTCATCCAGCGAAAACTCACGGACAATGCGGGAGGACTCCCCCACTCTCTCAAGGCCTGCTGAAGCTAAGACGAGCGCATCAGCGGGGCCGACGGCCTCTCCAGATGCGGTATCTTGCATAAGTCCGTTGTCCAGCTTGTGCAATCGGCTCTTGTCGGAACCTACGACCGATCCTCGGTAGTGAATTGTTTCGCAACCCGGATAAATGGACTTCAAGAACGCCGCTCGTCTGACCGAGGTGGTTCCGATCTTTAGTGGATTTTCAATCTTGGACTCATATAAGGCCGCCTCTGTGCGGTCCGACCTTAAAACAAGGCAATCACTTGCCGATCGTCGCTCTAGATACGCCGCAATTATCAGGCCTGGTGTTTCTTCATTGCCGGGTATGTCCTTTAATGAGTGCATTGCCGCATGAAGCTCCCCACTTCGAACAGCATCGCGGATTTCGGCAACGAACGCTCCTCCCTTGCCTCCCTGACGGGACAGCTTAGCTGTGGTATCACGATCGCCACGGGTTTCAAAAATGCTCTTCTCAAAAGAGACACCTGAATGCGAGAGCTCAAGCTGCCGAATGACATACTCAGTTTGAGCAATTGCCATAACACTGCCGCGCGTTCCAATCTTCATAAGGTCTCCATCGGGTTAGGAGGGCATGTAGTTTCCGATTTTCAAAAAATTCAGCTGAATATCGGGGCAGCCCCGTATAGATATGCTCTTTAGGTAGTATACAGCGATTCTGAAGCGCGTGTGCCGGGATCCTGCCACACTATCAGGACCAGTGATTTCCGATTGATGTGCACCTGGAACATCGCACTGGATTGGAAGAACTTTGAGCGCCGGGGTGGTGGCATGCAGCTAGCTTCACACGCGGAGACGCCTGATCTGCATGGCATTCCGACGCCGATCGGCCCCCAATTTGATGCACATCACCCACGCACCTCGGCGACAAATGCAGCCTTCGCCATCAATATGGGGCAACGAAAGCCCTTTTCCTGGCGCATCGCTGGCCTTTGCTCGCAGACGGACAAGACCCGGGGTCTCTGGAAGCACGCGTCGCCTACCACCTCCGACGACTCGCCGTCGGCTGGCGTGCGGTTCGTCAAACCCGCCTCCTACCGCGTGATGAGCTCGCCGACCTGGTTCAGGGCCGCATCACGCTGAATGAACCTATCGTCCACGAGTTGGCAACGCGTCTTGGCCTGCCGACCGCCGAGCTCTCCCGCCCTCTCACCTTGCCAGAAACTGAAGCCTGGTCCTTCTACCGCGAGAGCGTGCGCCACCGCTTGCATGTCTGGCAGCGCGCACGAGCGAGCTGGGAGCGCGCCGGATTGAGTCTTCGCCTCGCGGCCGCGGTCATGGAGTTGCGACCCTATCAGGTCACCCACGCGCTTATGGACCCCGAAAGACGGCTGGTGATGAGCTACCAGGCAGCATTGCGCCTCGCTGAGGCACTGGAGATTGAAGCTGGCGCGCAGTTCTTTACGGCGAATGTGGACCTCGCGTTGCCGCCGGAACACGGTGTTGATGAGGCTGTCGTCCCCCTCCCTGACGAGCGCATCGAAGCGCTGTATCGCGCTGCTGGCGCGCGGAGATCGGCTCGTGCGCAGGAGCGCGACGAAGACCAATGAACAGGTGTGCAAAGGTGTTGGCTCAGTTCCGGAGAAGTTGTTGCGCAGAGGGCCATGTCTGATTGAATCGGAGTGTGCTGTGACGTCGTAATTGGGGTTGGCGCGACGTTGGATAAGGCAGTACGGGGGGTTTCAGCTTCTCGTATCCCCCACCCATAGCCGGGAAGGGTCTGCCGATATCCCGGCCACTGCGGGGACGCCCGCAGCCGGCACACGCATCGTGAAGGTGCGGTTCCCTAGTGGAGGAGTGACTGGTTTCTGTGAGGGCCGGCCGAGCAGTCTCGGCCGAGAAGCCAGTCGCTTCCGCCAAATCTGGAATGGAGCGCGCGGCATGTTGCGGTTGTTGATGGGCGTCCTATTGGTGCTGCTGCTGGCAGAAACCGCAAAGGCTGAGACCGATCCCCCAATGACCCGCCCGATGCCTGCCCTTTCGGATGTCCGGATTGCACGTGACGCTATCGATGTTCGACTTGGGCCGCATCGTGCAACGCTCGTCGCAGGCCGGCTGCCACGTTCGTCCATCGTGATTGTGAAACGCGTGAGCGGCGACGGCGAATGGATTGAGATCTACGGGTTCAGCCGGGAGACGGGCGGTGTCAGCGGTTGGGTGCGACTTGAAGACTTGCGAACGTCAGGCATGGCTGTGCCCGGCCAACATGTTCCAAAAGGCGAACCGTGAGTCGCCTACCGCTCCGACAATGAGCCCGTGTCGTCGACCTAACGCCGTCGCAACGTCACGTGATCGACCAGGTGCGCAAACTTTTGGCGCCATCCCGCTTTGGGCTCATCGAAAGTGCGCCGCGCCTGGTAGAGCAGAGGTTGAATGACCCTCCTGCTGTGGCTGCAGTCATTGTTGCCTCCGATAAACGCAAGCTTGGGCTGATAGACACGTCCAACGCGCGAACACAGATTGTGCACGCCGATGGAGTGAAGATTGTCATGCCGGATTTCCGCCGTCCCTGCGCCCAACAGCGAACCACCGATCGTTTCCAGCCGGCGCATCTCTACAGTCTCGAGTCCGCGACAGAAAATGCTGCCATCAATGCGGGTCAGGTTATTGAGCCTGATGCGCGCCGCTTGAGTGCGCAGCGAACCTCTCGTCAGCACGAGGCCATCGAGAACGCGCTGGCGCACGTTGGTAATTTCCAGCGTGAGATAGGGGTTGCGGGCGCAGGTGTCGAGCTCGGCAAGATTGGCGGTGGCCGGAATTTTGATTGTCCCGCCGAGAAGGCGTTGCGCATTCTCCATGCGCAAAGGAATAAACAACCCGTCAGTACTGATGCCGAGATCCTGATGCGGGCTGGCAGGCAACCCCTGGATAATTCGAATATTGGTGCATTTGCCGAGCTCGACCAGCGCACGGCAGAGCGAGGCGAGAAGCCGGCCATCGGGCCGGGAGAAGCCACCCGTGACGGCTATCTCACTGATACTTTGATTGTGGGCTGTGTAGCAGATCGTCGCGACGGGCCGGCCATCGCGTTGCAGCGTGAAAATGCGCTCGTTTCCAAGAGCGATACGCCGCCAGTATGTGAGGGCGAAGAGACGTTCACGACCGTGTGGCTTGGGGACTAATGATGCCAAGTACTCACGGTCGTAGTACGATCCGGTGCAATGACCAATCGCTAACCCGTCTTCGCGGAGATGGCTTGGATCCGTAATCTCCGTCAGGACATGGTCGTCGAAGTTAGCAATGACGCGTCGAGGTGGGACTTCTGCGCTGGCGCGCTGCTTGATGGCGATGGCCTCATCCTGACCCGCCGCTCGGATCATCGCGGAAATGCCGGCACGACTCTTGAGGATGCCGGGACGAGCTTCCAGTGCGGCGCGAACAGCGGCGCAGTCGAGTCCCAGGTAGGCGCTGTAGTGGCCCTCTTGGGAGCGGCCTAGATGGTTGACGAGCTTAACGGCCAGGCTCGTCAGCTCCTCAGCATTGAGGGTACGATTGAGATCGCTGACAATGCGAACAAGCGCCAACACAGGAATGTAAGAGAAGGCTGGGCATCTTGGAAAGACGATGCTCGCGCCGATGGCGTGGGTACCATCAGCGGACAATCCATTCAGGATGTTTGTAACAGCATTTTTGCAGCGCTCATGGAGTTCTATGGACTCGCTCATGGGTGACCTCCGCTTACGAGAAGGCACCCCATGATCGCAGCGATTGCGGTTGGCTTGTGTTGAGACGGGCTATGCCGTCCTGACTTTTCCGGAACTGAGCCAACAGTTGCCGACGCGCACCATGCTTTCTTGCTCTCTTTTCAACGAGACGTGCTTGCGGACGCCCCGACCCTGGGCGGGCTGTTTCTTCGGAGCCGGCCGTCGCGGATGGCCTTGGCCCCGCCCCGAGGGGCCATCCGCAGGGGTCGGCGAACACCTACGCCCATCGGGCTGTTTCTTTGGTGAGGTCTGAGCGGCTGCCTGCTTAGCTTTCACAGGCCATGACCAGCCTGCGTTTTCGGCGCGGGAGAGAAATGCGCGGCGGCACCAAACCAAAGGGCCCCTGCCGGGCCCTGTGGTCGCGTTTTGGTTCTTGCGCTGAGACTACTCGCGACCTGCATCCTCGCGCGCAGCAGAGCGGCTCTTGCGAGTCCTCGCGGCTGTTTCAGCTGCATCATTTAGGCCAACAGTGTCCTGCATCTGCGTTTCCGACTTACCGGGGATGGGATAGCTCGTCGAACCGCGCAGCATGGCGTTCTTGTAGCGGTCCTGCGCCATCCAGGCGCTGAGACGCACAACGGGTGTGCCGTCACCGGGATTGTAGGCGCCCCAGTAGTCGGGACGCTTCTTCTCTGGTGCATCGCTCTTGAAGCGGTTGGGGAAGAGCACAAGCTGGCGCGGCGCAAGTTTCAGGTTGCCGATCGTGCCATCGACCGACGGCGCTGCACGCATCAACGCATTGACCTGATCGGCGGCTTCAGCGTCGAGCGCCAAAGCGCCGGCTTCACCGTTGAACATGGTCTTCACTTCACCCGTTTTGGGATCGGTGAACTCGTGTGCCCACAGCGTGAAGGGATGCTCGCTCTCTTGACCTGGTTGTGCGAGGCGACCTTGAAACATCGGGCGCTTGTCGCCTGGTTGCTTGTCGCGGTTGATAAAGGCAACGAAGTTGCCGGTCGGTTGCTTATCCATGAGGCCTCCTTAGTTGTGGCCACGGTGATGTCCATACGACGTGCACACAGTTTGAGCGGGAAAATACATGGCACAAACTCATCAGCTAGGATGTCGCGTCATGCTCGGTTGGCACATCAGTGTTTATCGAACTCCTGCAGATGGGCTTCCGCCAGCAAGCACGGACACGCCCGCGCGCACGCGAATTGGCGTCTGGCAGACGGGTTTGGGAGGGCTCGATTGGATTGACGCGCTGGTCCAATCAGCGAAGGGGCGCCAGACCAGTGCCGGAGGCTACCCGAACAGCTATCTGATAGCGGCAAGCCATATCGTTCCTGTCATCCTCGAGGGGCCGCCCGAGGCGCGGAGCGTCTGGCTCTGCGAACCAGAGGCTGTCCTCAATGACAAGTGGGTTGGCAGAACGATGATCGACGAAGTCGCCGCCAAGCACTGCGCGACCGATGAGTTGCTGCTCGTCGAGGCATGGGACGAAAGCTAGAGCGTTCTCATACTGACCTCACAAAGTGCTGCGGCCCGCGCGAACGACCGAAGTCGACCGGCGGTGACCGCCCTGCTGGCGCGGTACAGGAGGGCGCAATCGCAAGCAGCGCGGATCAGCAGCTCCAGCCTAAACTTTTCAATTGCTGGAACCAAAGTCCCTCACGTTTTGTTGTTTCAGCACACGAAACCTCGAACCGGCAAGCAGGCCTCGCGCGCAATTGACTTTGCGCGCTCGGGTTGTCTTGCGCAAAGTTAGGAAATCTTTCATGCAAAAACCTCTTCTCGCGGCTATCGGGCTCGCAGGGCTCATATGCCTGCCGCTGCCCGCTAATGCAGCCACAGACGCCGAGTGCCAGAAATCCTTCGAGGCGGCCGACACGAACAACGACGGTGTCCTCACCGAGGCCGAAGGCCGACGCTACTTCGCGGCGATGCGCGTCGCCAACAAGCAGCTCAGCGGGGATCGCCTCGATAAGGCTGCCTTCATTGAGCACTGCAAGGCTGATGTGTTCGCTGCCTCGCAGGCTCAGCCTGCGGCCGGTGCGCCCCTTGAAGGTGCCAACAGCTTCACCGAAGGCCAGGCCAAAGATCGCGCTGAAGCAGCCGGCTTCACTGAGGTAACAGCCCTTCGCAAAGACGATAAGGGCATTTGGCGAGGGACTGCGAAGCGCGGCGCTTCGCAGGTGAACATTGCCGTCGATTTCAAAGGCAACGTCGTCGCACAGTAAGGAGAGTTTCAATGGCTGTTTACAGCAAGGTTTACGATAGCTACGCGCAGGCGGAGTCGGCCGTGCGTGATCTCGAGCAGGC
>LNFM01001121.1_pt1 | contig 45359 bp, 42 predicted proteins | sample 596031 | NCBI WGS metagenome assembly LNFM01 (sample SAMN04254537, study PRJNA301005) | activated carbon metagenome | isolation source: dual media filters at the Ann Arbor, Michigan drinking water treatment plant | place: USA: Ann Arbor
AATTAACAAAATACAACGCTGCTCCTGGCGGCGGTGCATTAACAGTATTCTCACTATAATTTAGTACTTTAATTAAGTACTTTAAAATTGTAGTTAGTTACTGGTTAATTTAACCAATGAAACACCTCACAGAAATGTGGGGTGTTTTTTTTTAACTCATTGTTTATTTGTAAAAATAATCAGATTTATTCGATACATCAAGCTGGATATATACAGATTAGTATTACTTAAAATTGAAAATTAGTTACAATGATTAGATTAAGAATCTTTAGCTAAAGAACTTTTTATTTTTATCAACACTCTATGTAATTGTGCGATATTTAATCGCAATTTAATAAGGAACCAATAATGTTAAAACAATTAAAAGGGCTAGCCATGTGCCTAGCACTCGTATCTGGTTATGCAGTAGCAGGGGAGCCCATTAAAGATAGTGATATTCCGTCATTGAGTGCAGATGAAGGCCGCCCAGGTGAAGTACGTAGAGTTGATGATGGAACGGAGTTTAAAGTTTGTTCAGATCCTGACAACATGCCTTATTCAAATATTAGGGGTGAAGGTTTTGAAGATAAAATTGCCGAAGTGATTGCCAAAGATCTCGGTAAGAAATTAACTTATGCTTATGCTTACAACCGCCAAGGCTTTTTAAGAAACACAATCAATGCAGGTCGCTGCGATGTCATTATCGGTACAACGTCTGATTATGATGCTTTAAGAACTTCAGTACCTTATTATCGTTCAGGCCACGTATTTGTTTGGCGTAAAGATAGCAACTTTAAAATTACAGATTGGGACTCTCCAGATCTACGTAAAGGTGTGATTGGTATTGTAGATAAAAGCCCAGCAACTGTGCCGCTTAACGATCACAATCTAATGGCAAACGCGAAGCCTTATCGATTACAGCGCGATTTAAATTTACCAACTAGCTTTTTAATTGATGATTTGGCTAAAGGTGAAATTGATGTTGCTGTGATGTGGGGCCCAATTGCTGGTTATTACATGAAGCAATCAAAAGTACCAATGGAGATGGCATTTGTTCCTGAGTACAACAAAGTAAACTTGCAAGGTAAGGAGTATTGGAATATTTCAATGGGCGTGCGCAAGAAAGATAAAGAGCGTATCAAAGTGATTGATGAGGCTCTTGTCAGAAACAAAGACAAAATCGCACAAATTTTAGCAGATTATGGTATTCCATCAGTGCCAGTTGTTGCTGGTGATACAGTGTTTAAAAAATAGTTAAAACAGTCGTCATTTGGGTGACATAATTAGCAAAACCAAGTAAAATTGCGCGTTCGTTTGATGGCAAAATCTTACAAAAAATTATGTCAACCAAGTAGAAATAATATTCGTTAAATGGTCATACGATCGAAACTGCGCTTAAGATGTACAAAGCATGCAAGTAAGACGTTGCTCATATTGTAAAAATTAGGAGAAAACATGTTAGGCAATAAAGCATTAAAGTAAGCAAATGCTGGCTGTAATTTAGTCTCTACAAAAGACGGCAGCCCTATTGTAATTAAGGTAACTGAAACAGATACGCCACAAGCGAAAGAGTTTTTAGAAACTTGCAACAACCCGTATACAAAAGCATTTGCCAAAGATCCAGAAGCGGCAAAAGCAGGTAAAAAGAAATTTGGTTATTTTTCATGCACGCAATGTCACGGTCCTAACGGTGGCGGCCAAGTAGGCCCAGCAATTACCGATAGCACATGGCAGTATTCAAAACATGTAACAGATAAAGGTATGTTTGAGACAATTGCGAATGGTTCTAATGGTGGCATGTTTGCATGGCATCAACAATTAGGTAACCCTGAAAATCTATCAACAGATGATATTTTGAAAGTAGTTGCTTGGTTACGTACACAATATAAAGGTGGTGGTGAAACACCTTGGTTGAAATAATATTTCAACTTCAAACCTAGTGATACTTTAAACTTAGTAACACTTTTAAATGGCTGCTGTATAATTACAGTAGCCATTTTTATTACAAGATTATGATTGGGGATGCAAATGAAGCAATTAAGTATTAGCGCAATATTGGTTTTAATGTTATCAATTCTTGCCGCTTGCGGTAAATCAGATAGCCCAGCAACATCTGCTGAAGATGGCAAACCAGATGCGGTCGCTGGTAAATCGATTGAGTTTGTAACAACACAGGATAGTAAACCATTGGTGATTGATGCGGCTTTGTTTGATACGCCAGCAGCTAAAGAATTTTTGGCAACTGGTAAAAATAGTTATGTAGGTAATGCAGATGCGATTGCGAAAGGTAAAAAAGTATTTCAACTTTACTCTTGTACGCAATGCCATGGCCCGGAAGCGAAAGGCCAAGTTGGTCCTGGCTTAGTTGGCCCTGATTACAAATATCCAAAAGATATGACAAACAAAGGTATGTTTGAAACAGTTTGGCATGGTACAAACGGTGGTATGGGTGCTAAAGGCATTGGTTTAATGGATCCAACAGACCCTAAAAACGGTATTACGCCAGACGAGCTATTGAAAGTAATTGCTTGGATTCGTAGCATGAGCACAGTGACAGGCAACGAGTAAATTATAAAAAAATTAAGCGCGCTTGCTGGTTTCAGCAAGCGCGTTTTTATTTTATAAACACTAATATGCTATTATTTTTTAAAGTTAGTTAATATTACAAACACAAAATGAATAAACAACCATTACATCATATCGTTATTGTCGGCGGCGGCGCAGGAGGCTTGGAGCTAGCAACCCGTCTAGGCGATTCGCTGGGTAAAAAAAAGCAGGCAATTATCACGCTGATTGACAGTACTAGGACGCATGTGTGGAAGCCACTTTTACATGAAATTGCGGCTGGCAGCATGAATCCTGACAAGCACGAGTTAGAATATTTGGCACAAGCACATTGGCATCATTTCAATTTTAGATTGGGCCGTATGGATGGCCTAGATAGAGCTAAGAAAGAAGTTACCATTGCACCGTATTTTGATGAAGATGGCGTAGAGGTAATTGCGCGTCGCACGTTTCAATATGATAGCCTGGTGATTGCCATTGGTAGTACAACGAATGACTTTGGTATTAAGGGTGCGCGCGAGCACTCTATTGCACTAGACACGCAAGATCAGGCGGAAAAGTTTCATCGCCGATTACATAACGCATTACTACGTGCGCAGACACAAACAACCCCAGTAATGGCAGGTCAGTTGGAAGTAGTGATTGTGGGTGCCGGGGCAACTGGTGTTGAGCTGGCAGCAGAGTTGCACAACACAACACGAGAGCTTGCCGCTTATGGTTTAGATAAAATTGATGCGGATCGTGATATTAAAATATCCATCATTGAGGCCAGCGAGCGAGTTTTACCCGCCTTACCGCCTAAATTATCACAATCGGTTGATTTAGAATTACGCAAACTGCGTGTGCACATTTACACAGGTGAGCGTGTTACAGAAGTGGCGGATAAGGGTGTTTATACACATAGCGGCCGTTTTATTCCATCTGCATTAGTGGTTTGGGCGGCTGGTATTAAAGCGCCTGATTTCTTAAAAGATTTGGATGGTTTGGAAACTAATCGCATTAATCAGTTGATAGTAAAACAGACGCTTCAAACAACGATTGATGAGAGTGTTTTTGCCTTTGGTGATTGTGCGGCATGTCCATGGCTTGGTCATGATGGCAATGTCCCGCCACGCGCACAGGCGGCGCATCAACAGGCATCACTATTGTTTAAAACCATGAAAAAACGCGTTGCCAATAAAACTAACCTGCCCGATTATCACTATACCGATTATGGCTCTTTGGTTAATTTAGGTCGTTATTCAACAGTTGGCAGCCTAATGGGCGCAATTTCTGGTGGTAGCATGTACATCGAAGGTTTGTTTGCAAGGTTGATGTATCAATCGCTGTATAAAATGCATTTGATGACCTTGCATGGTGTGTTTGAGGTGATATTGCAAACTTTGGCTAGACTCATTACGCGCAGAACAGAAGCGCAAGTCAAGTTACATTAATCGCATCTAGCCTGTTTAAAAAGTAAATACAAAAAAGCCTCAATCAATGAGGCTTTTTTGTTTGGTTTAGTCAAATATGCGGCTTTAAGTTTGCATTAAGCTTGAACTTGTCTGCGGTAAAGTCTGTTAATTAAACTCATTGATACAATCACAAACAATCCAAAAACTATCACTATATGATTAATTTCTAGATTCGCTTTTACCATTAAGGTATAGGCACCACTCAGTATCAAGATACCTAAGTTCTCGTTAAAGTTTTGTACCGCGATAGAGTGACCCGCACCAATCAATAGATGGCCACGATGTTGTAGCAACGCATTCAGTGGCACAACAAAAAACCCACTTAGTACGCCGATGGTAAACAACAGCAGTGCTGCAATGTGCCACTCTGATACAAATGCCATTGCAATTACTAGCACCCCCATCACAATGCCAGCAGGTAATACTTTCACTGAGTTTTCTAGTGTGATAAATCGTGCAGCAATCACTGAGCCTAAGGCGACGCCAAGTGCAACCGTAGCAGTTAATTGCGTTGCATGGTCTAAACCAAAGCCCAGCACTATTCCTGCCCAGGCAATCACTACTAACCTTAGCGTGGCGCCTGCCCCCCAAAATAAAGTTGTTACCGAAAGTGAAACTTGGCCCTGAGGATCGCGCCACAAAGCCACAAACGAGCGATAAAAATCACTCAAAATATATAGAGGATCTTTTTTGGCAATGGCATGGTCGATAGGCAGTTTAGGAATAAACATATTGAAACTGGCCGCAACCAAATACATAAATGCAATCGCTATCATTGCGCCTTGTGGACTGATGCTGGCCATTTTGCCGCCAATAATTGCACCCAATATAATGGCAATGACAGTTGAGCCTTCCATCCAACCATTCGCGCTGACTAACTTATTGGGGGGAAGTAGCTCAGTTAAAATGCCATACTTGGCAGGGGAGTATGCCGCAGCACCAATGCCAACAATGCCGTAAGCATAAAGCGGCGGCATGCCAAGTATCATTGCCAAACTACCAAAAAATTTGATGCCATTTGCTAAAAACATGACACGACCTTTAGGCAATGCGTCGGCAAATGAGCCTACAAACGGCGCAAGCACAATGTAGGAAATGACAAAAAACTGTAATAACAGTGGCTCATGCCATTCTGGTGCATGCATTTGTTGCAGCAAGGCAATTGCTGCAAACAGTAATGCATTATCAGCAAGCGCTGATAAAAACTGCGCGATTAAAAGTGTGTAAAAGCCTTTACTCATTACTTAATCGCCCAAATACGCCAATCAACTGCAACTAAAGTGCTTCTGCTGCGAAATCAGCTAATCTTGAACGTTCGCCGCGTACTAAGGTGATGTGACCGTTGTGCTGCCAGCCTTTAAAGCGATCTACGACATAGGTTAAGCCTGAGCTGCCTTCGGTTAAGTAAGGCGTATCAATTTGCGCGATATTACCTAAACAGACCACTTTTGTGCCTGGGCCTGCGCGGGTAATCAGCGTTTTCATTTGTTTAGGTGTTAAGTTTTGCGCTTCGTCAATAATCAAAAATTTATGCAAAAAGGTGCGGCCGCGCATAAAGTTGAGTGATTTAACTTTAATGCGAGTACGGATTAAATCTTGCGTTGCGGCACGACCCCATTCCCCTGCATCTTCATCTGTTTTATTCAGCACATCTAAGTTGTCTTCCAGCGCGCCCATCCAAGGTGCCATTTTTTCTTCTTCAGTGCCTGGTAAAAAGCCTATATCTTCACCAACTGGTACTGTAACGCGTGTCATAATAATTTCAGAATAGATTTTTTTATCCAAAGTTTGTGTAAGTGCAGCAGCCAGAGTAAGCAGAGTTTTTCCTGTACCAGCCTGGCCTAGTAATGTCACAAAATCAATATCTGGGTTCATTAATAAGTTAAGTGCAAAATTTTGCTCACGATTGCGCGCTACAATTCCCCACACGCTGTGCTTAGGGTTCATATGATCATGCACTACTTCTAGCACCGCATGATTGTTCTCCAATTTTCGGACAATGGCGTGAAACGGTTTATCAAATTCGTAAAAAATAAACTCATTGATTAAGAAGGTCTTAACTAACGGGCCAGTAATGCGATAAAACATGCGGCCCGGCGGCAATTCTCGCATGCCGCTGTAGAGTAAATCGGTGTCTTCAAGCACTTTGTCATTAAAGTAATCTTGCGCCATAACCCCCATGGCGCGGGCTTTAATGCGGATATTAATATCTTTACTAACTAAAATAACTTGGCGATTGGGCTGTTGTTTTTGCTGCGCAAGCACTACGCTGATAATTTGATTATCTGCTTTGCTGCCTGCAAGACCTGGCAACTCAATATCGACTTGCGATGTTTGTAAAAACAGCCTGCCAGCTAAGTGTTTGTTTCCATTAATCGCTAATGGGCAGCCTAATTCTAAGTTTGTTAAATCAGTGCCGACAATCTCTTCTAAATAACGGCTGGCTTGACGCGCATTGCGCGCTACTTCAGTTACGCCTTTTTTATTATTATCCAGCTCTTCAAGCGTTACCATGGGTAAATAAATATCATGCTCTTCAAACCTAAAAAGGCTTGAAGGATCGTGCATTAGCACGTTTGTATCTAATACAAATAATTTGGTTGAGCTAGATATAGCTTGAGAAGATTGTTTTTTTGCCATAGTTTTTAAATCCAAAGTACTTGAATTAAGTGCGCCTAAAATTAAAAAAAGAGGTAAGGTTGATCGCTTAAATTAAGAAAAAATCATTCAAATTATAGGGATTTTACAAAATCTAGTACTTGTGGCACATGGCCATCTACTTTAACGCCACGCCATTCTTTTACTAACACGCCATTTTTATCAATGACAAAAGTACTGCGCTCAACACCGCGCACTTGCTTGCCGTACATATTTTTCATTTTCATCACCCCAAAAATACCGCAGGCTAGCTCTTCAGTATCGGCTAGTAATTCAAACGGAAAGCTAAATTTGGCTTTGAAGTTCTCATGCGATTTGAGGCTGTCGCGTGAAACGCCGACTATTTCTGTATTTGCAGCTTGAAACTCGCTGTAGAAATCGCGAAATTGCATGCCTTGCGTGGTGCAGCCAGGTGTGGAATCTTTAGGGTAAAAATAAATGACCAGCGTTTTTCCTAAGTATTCAGAAAGCTTAAAAGTGTGGCCGCTGGTTGCTGGCAATTCAAAATCGGTAACAGGATTATTTAGCATATTGGTTGTCATGTGAGTACGTTCCTATTGTTGTAAAAATTTGCCATTAAGGCAAGCTAAAATTTAAGGCTTTATTGTGACAAGCGCACAAAAATCTAGTTTTCAATGGCGATTTTTTTTAAAAATTGGCCGAATAGGAAGAACTGTGCACCACAAGTTATTGTGGCAAGGTGAGGGTGATACAGGTACCTTTGGGATGAGCAGGCGTAAACTCAATGCTACCACCTAAAACTTCGCACACTTTAAATGCAAAGGGAATTCCTAATCCTGTGCCAAATCGTTTGGTTGATGGGCCAGGGCTGGCTGCGTGTGGATCTGGTGTAAATGGCATACCAACACCTTCATCAATGATGGATGTGATTAAGGCGCCCGCTTCAAAATAAGCATTGAATTGTAGCGTGCTGAGCTTAGGCGATGCGTCAATTGCGTTAAGCATTAAGTTGTAAAATACCTGCTCTAACAAATGCTCATCTGTACGAATATCGCTAACTGCAGCATGGATATTTTTAACAATTTTAATTTCTTTATCACGAATTTTTTGTACCAGCGGCAATAGTGCACCTTCTAAAATGTGCTCAAATTTAACCAGTTTTAATTGCGGTTTTATTGGCAATAAATAGGCTAGCAAAGAGCCTGTCCAACGCTCAAGCCTATCAACTGTATTAATAATGCCGCTGACTGAATCGCGGGTGTCGTTATCGTTGGCGGGTATATCAATTACTTGTGCAGTGGCGCGAATGCTGGCAAGTGGGTTGCGAATATTATGCGCCAGCATAGGCACTAATAAGCCCATTGCTGCTTGTTTTTCTGTGCGCACAAGTGCATCGCGGCTGGTTTGCAGGTCATCAGCCATTTTGTTGATTTCTTTAGAAAGCGTGACTAATTCTGCAGCGCCAGTTTCAGGCACTTTGTGCTCTAAATTACCAGCACTTATTTCTGCTGTTGCTTTCATTACGGCATTAATTGGCGTGACAATGGCGCGCTTTAAAAAAATACGCGATAAGAATAAGAGTAAGCCTGCCAGTAAAATCGGCATGATTAAAACAGTGATTGCGGATTCTTTGGCCTCTTTTAAGCGCATTTTGAGCTCATTTTGCTTAAGCGTAAGAAGGTCTTCTGCACGCTTAGAAACGCTTTCATAATGGCTAAAAATACCAGTTTCAATATCTTTATATAGCGATCTTTGCGTATCTTTATCGGGTTTGGCTTGGTAGCGATAAAACAAGCTGGGCGCTTCATTTACAAAAACGCGATAGTTTGCCTCTAATTCTTTAATTGCTTGCTTTTCTTCTGCGCCAACTGCCAGCTCATTTAGTTCTTGAAAGTGCGTTAAAATAGATTGCGTATATTCGTTGTATTCAGTTAAAGCTTCATCGTCATCTAAGAAAAACGCATCAAATAATTCTTTCATTTGCCTATACAAATCACCACGTGCTTGTTGAATTTCGCGCACAAGCAAATTAATGCGCTGCGATTCATTTGAAGCTTTATCCCAAATATGGATACCGTATAAACCACTGGCAAATGCCAATAAAATAAGTGCTATAAAGATAAGCTCATGTAGCAACAATAATTCGCGTAATGGCCTAGCCTTTGGTGTTTTGTGTTCAGTCAAAGCCTGCCCAATATAGACTATTCAAGTTTGAACGAAACTGGCACGGTGATATTGAAAGTGCGGTTGCGTAGGGAGGCAGGCGGTGCGGGGAAAGGCGATGCTTTTCCCACCATTTCTAATGCCTGCTTATCAAGCGATTCATAACCGCTACCTACTTTAACTCTTGCAGATAATACATGGCCGTTGCCATCTAGTTTGAGGTCAAGAAAAACATCTCCCTGTTGGCCGCGCTGCTGAGCAATTCTTGGATACGATTTATGTTTGGCAATGGCGCGCCCTAGTAAATTGCCATATTCACCTAACGCATTATCATCAATTGGCGCGGCTTCTACTGGCTTAACAACTTCTGGCGTAGGGGCGGGCACTGATTCAATTGCCACTGTATCGGCATTAGGTGCTACCGAAATCACATTAGGAACGGCTTCGCTTGGCGGTGTAACGGGCTCTTCTGAAACAGGGCTTGGCTCAATTGCTTTTTCAACCGCTGGCTTTGGTAACTCTTTAGGCTGAATTTTTTTAATTGGCTTGGGTGGAATCACTTCAGGCTTAACTGGCTCAATTGGCTGTACGGGTTGTATGGCCGCTACTGGCTCTGGTGCTTTGAGCTGCTCTAATTCAATCACTAACTCGACTGGTTTTTCTTTTGAGAGATCAAATTTAAAATTAGGCAACGTTATTGCAAGCAAAGCATGCAATAAAATAGAACAGATAACCGCCCAAACGAGTGTAGAACTTGAAATGTTAGTTTTATTAATAGCGGCGTCCAAAATGGTTTATTTCGTTAAATAGTTAGCTAAACCATTGATTATACTATAGCTTATATAGAATTGGTAATGCCTGTATATGGTTGTATTAGACCAATTATTTGGCGTTATGTAAAACAATCGCAATATTAGTCAATAAGAGTAAGCGCAGTTAAATAATACCTTCTAACAATTGCACATTCACCATGGTATTGCTAGGGCAATTACCTACATTGTCGTCTAGTACAATAAAACAATTTGCCGCACTCATGCTGCTTAGTACGCCAGAGCTTTGATTTGGCAGGGGTTTCACTTTCCAAATGCCTGCATCTTCATATAAAAATCCGCGCTGAAACTCGGTACGGCCAGTGGCTTTTTTGATTGCTTCTGTGCATTCCACTTTAAACAGTGGCAATGGTTTTGCTGTGCTGCCCATTAATGTAATTAGTGCCTCGCGCACAAATTGGTAAAACGAAACCATGGTGGCGACAGGGTTGCCTGGCAATCCGAAATAATGCGCAAATTGGCCGTTGCTACCTTGCACTTTGCCATAGGCTAAAGGTCTGCCAGGCTTCATATTGATTTTCCAAAAAAGCACTTGGCCATGTTTGGTGAGCAGCGCCTTCATATAATCGGCTTCGCCCACCGATACACCGCCGCTAGTCATCACAACATCGTTGTTGCTTGCTGCGTTTAACAAAGTGGCTTCTAGCAAATTAGGGTTGTCGGGCACAACACCTAAATCACTAATCTCAACACCAAGCCTGCTCAGCATGCCAAATAGAGTATAGCGATTGCTGTCATAGATTTGGCCTTCTTGCAGCGGGTTACCAACGCTGATTAACTCATCACCAGTGCTAAAAAAAGCCACCTTTAAAAGTTTGTAAACAGATAACTCTGCCATGCCAAGCGATGCAAGCAAGCCTAAATCGGCTGGGCGCAGCAGATGACCTTTGCTTAAAACAATTTGGCCAATTTTTAAATCGTCACCCGCAGGGCGAATATTTTCACCTAATTTAGGTACAGAGTTGAGTCGAATAGCATCATCTAAAATCTGCACACGTTCTTGCATGACCACTGTATTTGCGCCTGCTGGAATAACGGCGCCAGTCATAATTTTGACGCACTCACCAGTATTTAGCTGACCCATGTATGGCTTGCCCGCAAAGGCGGTGCCAATGATTTTTAAGGTTTTGTCTGCATCAGCTAATTGCATGGCAAAGCCATCCATAGCAGAGTTATCATGATTAGGCACATTGCTGGGTGAGCAAATATCAGCTGCTAATACACGTCCTAAACATTGCATAACGGCTAGCGTTTCAATTGCAGTGACTGGATTTAAAAATTGCTGAATATATAGTCGCGCATCTTTTACAGACATTGCATTTGGATCGTAATCTTCCATGCTATTGGGGTTTGAGGCAATTTGCGAAAGAGAGCTAGAATTTGTCATACGCCTTGAGTGGGAAGTGATAAATAAGTCATTATAAAAGCAGCAATTGCTGCGATATTGTTTAAATTCAAAACGGGAATATGCGCTAACTCTAGTGCAATATCACTGGCAACTGCCACAATATTAGTATCCTGCATTGCCAATAAAGGCATATTCAAACTAGGCCTGTGTACCTCAATTTTGGGAATATTGGCTTGTTTAAAGCCTTCTACCAAAATTAAATCTGCATATCGATTATCTAATTTAGCGATTAAGTCCTCTAAATCATGCTCAAACGCTAGCTCTGTCATCAAGGCCCAGCGCTTGTTTGAGGCGATTAAGGTTTGAACCGCGCCAGCTTCGCGAATCTGATAGCTATCTTTGCCTTTATGGTCAATATCAAATTGATGATGCGCATGTTTAATCACCGAAACACGTAAACCTTGCTTGGCTAATTCTGGGATAAGCTGTGTAATAAGTGTGGTTTTGCCAGCATTGCTGCCTGCGGCGCAAATGCCGATAACTGGAAGAGTTTTATGCATGGCGCAATTTTAATTCTAAAGCCGCCAAATCTTCAAACGTATTTAAATTCGTAAATGCTTCACTGCAATCGCTAAAATCCACTTCTGTGTAAGCAAGACTTTTTTGCCAGCTGCTTACGCGTCTTTCACCGGTTTTTAAATAAGCCGTAAGCGATGGCAATACGCTTTTTTTGCATAAACAAAATACAGGGTGCACGTTACCATCACTGCTAGCTACTGCAATATCGGCATCGTGTGCAATTAATGCATCAAGTAAGCGTTGTGCTAAATCGTGCGGCAAAAAAGGCGAATCACAAGGCACAGTTAATAGATAATCGTATTTGGAATACTGCAAACCCAAACTAAAACCTGCCAAAGGGCCTATAAAGTTTTCATGTGAGTCTTGCAAAACTGGATAAGTAAACGATTGATATTGCGTTATTTCGCGATTGGCATTGATTAAAATTTCGTCTGTTTGCGGTGTTAAGCGCTCAATCACATGCTGAATTAAAGGCTTCTGTTGTAGCGTAACCAAGCCTTTATCCACCCCGCCCATGCGGGTAGCGCGACCTCCAGAAAGAATAATGCAGGATATTGCCAAAGTGAAAAGCTAGCCACCCGTATGCGACATAAAGCGTATCACCGCAGGTTGCGCGCGGCGTAAATCAAAATCGTGGCCTTTGGGTTTGATGCGCATGCTATTTAAAATCGCTGTGATTATTGGCGCATCATCATCTGGAAATTCGCGTAATAATGGCATTAAGTCGATTTTATCTTCTTGCCCTAAGCATAGATATAGTTCGCCTTTGCAGGTGATGCGCACGCGGTTGCAAGATTCGCAAAAGTTGTGGCTATGCGGAGAAATAAAGCCGATTTTGGTTTTAGTATTTGCTACGCGCCAATAGCGTGCTGGCCCGCCTGTAGTCTCGGTACTGGGCAGTAGTGAGTACTTGCTTTGCAATAGTTTTAGGGTGTCTGCATTGCTGACAAAGGTACTTTCGCGCGTGTGGTCTACTTCGCCTAATGGCATTTCTTCAATAAAACTAATGTCGATTTTTTGATCAATCGCAAATTGCACTAAATCTGCCGCTTCGTCATCGTTACTGCCGCGCATTAAAACCGTGTTGATTTTAATACCGTCAAAACCAGCATCAATACTGGCCTGCAAGCCAGCTAATACTTTATTTAAATCGCCAGTGCGGGTGATTTTTTTAAAGCGTTCGGCATTCAAACTATCAATTGAAATATTAATCCGTTTTACACCGGCGTTTTTTAGGGCTAAAGCTTGCTTTTCTAGCTGGCTGCCGTTGGTCGTAAGCACTAACTCATTTAAGCCTTTTAACTTACCAACTTCCTCAAATAACCATAACGCATTTTTGCGCACCAATGGCTCCCCACCTGTAATGCGCACTTTGCTGACGCCTAAATTGACAAATATTTTGACTAGGCGCGCGCATTCTTCAAGGCTTAACACTTCGTCACGCGGCAAAAAAGTCATGTCTTCAGACATGCAGTACACACACCTAAAATCGCAACGGTCGGTGATGGATAATCGAATATAGTCGACTGTGCGGCCGAATTGATCGACTAATGTGGGTTGATTTAACATAGGCTTATTTTATGATGTATCTGAACTGTGCACAATGAATGACAGCTGATTAGTCGCATTTGTGCCATAAACTTAACACAATAAATTGCACCAAATATAACAAGTATTCAAAAAACGGTTGCTGCATGGAATTTACAGCGCTAAATCGCATCAAAAGCTGCATTAACTGCTTGTTTTTAGCCTTTAATAAGGCAGCGAATAGGTATATTATTACACTAAATATGGCTTGAAATAAGGATATCTGTGGCAAACGCATTACCAGTAGAAATATCAACAACCATTCAGTCGCTTGTCTCACAGCACAAAGCGTTGCCCGGTGCGCTGCTGCCGCTTTTGCATGCTATTCAAGATACGATTGGTTATATTCCAGAAGACAGTTATTTGCCTATTTCAAAAGCACTGGCTTTATCTGTTGCAGAGGTGCATGGCGTGGTCACGTTTTATCATCACTTTAGAACGCATCCAGTAGGTAAGCATGTACTCCATGTATGCCGCGCAGAATCTTGCCAAGCAATGGGCTCAGAGAAGTTAGAAGCCAGCATTAAAGCCAAGCTCAATATTGATTATCACCAAACTACTAGCGATGGTGCTATTACTTTAGAGCCAATTTACTGTTTGGGTAACTGTGCCTGCTCACCCGCCGTGATGATGGATGATGAAGTGTATGGCCGTATGGATAGCCAAAAAGTGGCCGATTTAATTAGCGAGGCGCGCGCAGCATGAGTAAAGTTAGCGCAATTAAAGTGTATGTTCCGCGTGACTCAAGCGCATTAAGTTTAGGCGCCAACCGTACCGCTAAAGCGATTCAATCAGAAGCGCAAAAACGTGGCATTGAAATTGAGCTTATTCGCAACGGCTCGCGCGGATTATTTTGGTTAGAGCCTTTTGTAGAGGTAGCTACAACCAATGGCCGCGTGGCGTTTGCGCCAGTGCAGCCTAAAGATGTGGTTGGTTTATTTGATGCCGATTTTCTCAATGCCGACTTAAGCACTGCCAAAGCGCATCCACTTTATTTGGGCTTAACTGAAGAGCTGGCGTGGCTTAAAAAGCAGCAGCGTTTAACTTTTGCACGTATTGGCATAACAGACCCTGTTTCTTTAGAAGACTATTTGGCGCACGATGGTTATAAGGGCTTAGCCAATGCGCTTAAATTAAGTCCTGCTGAAATCGTTAAAACGGTGACCGATTCAGGCTTGCGTGGTCGCGGCGGAGCGGCTTTCCCAACAGGCATTAAGTGGAACACCGTATTGGGTGCTAAGGGGGAGCAGAAATACATCGTCTGCAACGCAGATGAAGGTGATTCTGGTACTTATTCAGACCGTATGGTGATGGAAGATGACCCCTTTGTGTTGATTGAAGGCATGACCATTGCAGGTATCGCGGTGGGTGCAAATCAAGGCTATATTTATTTGCGCTCTGAATATCCACACGCTCTGCATATCTTGAATGAAGCGATCGCCAAAGCCGAAGCGGCAGGCTATCTGGGTGACAATATTTGCGGCACCAATCACACATTCAAACTAGAGGTGCGCCGTGCCGCAGGTGCTTATGTATGCGGTGAAGAAACCTCATTGTTAGAAAGCCTAGAAGGTAAACGCGGCCTAGTGCGCTTTAAACCGCCACTGCCAGCCGTTGAGGGTTTATTCGGCAAGCCAACCGTGGTCAATAATGTGATTTCGCTTGCCACTATCCCGATTATTTTAGATAAAGGTGCGCAATTTTATGCCGATTACGGCATGGGGCGTTCGCGTGGCACCTTGCCAATTCAGTTGGCGGGTAATATCAAACACGGCGGATTAGTAGAACTGGCGTTTGGCGCAACTTTGCGTGAATTATTGTACGATTTTGGCGGCGGTTCTTATACTGGAAAGCCAATCCGTGCGGTACAAGTGGGCGGCCCCTTGGGTGCGTTTTTGCCAGAAAGCCAGTTTGATACGCCGCTGGATTATGAAGAATTTAGCAAAATTTGGGCGGTGCTCGGCCATGGCGGGATTGTCGCATTTGACGATACCGTGGATATGGCCAAAATGGCGCGCTACGCGTTTGAGTTTTGTGCGATTGAAAGCTGCGGCAAATGCACACCTTGCCGCATCGGCTCTACGCGCGGCGTAGAGGTGATTGATAAAATCATCAACGGCACCGATGTGGAAAAAAATACCAAGCTGGTGCGTGATTTATCCGACACCATGTTAAATGGCTCACTGTGCGCCTTGGGCGGCATGACGCCATACCCTGTGTTGAGTGCGATGAATCATTTTGCAGAAGACTTTAAAGCAAAAGCGCCTAAAAAAATTATTGATATAGTTGCTGCCTAAGCGATTTAGGCCAATGGAGTAAGCCATGGATGACATTAAATACACTGCAGTGCCGCATCAACCACATAACAACGGCCGTAATAACCACAGCCGCACTGGTTATGATGATCAGCTAGATTACGGCACACCAGCTGTTGACTCTGACGTGATGGTGACGCTAGAAATTGACGGTCGCGAGATTACTGTTCCAGACGGCACCAGCATTATGCGTGCATCGATTTTAGCGGGTGTGAATGTGCCCAAATTATGCGCCACCGATTCGTTAGAGCCATTTGGCTCTTGCCGTTTGTGCGTGGTAGAAATTGAAGGTCGCCGTGGTTACCCAGCCAGTTGTACCACACCAGTGGCACCAGGCCTAAAAGTGCATACGCAAACCAGCAAATTAGCCGATATTCGCCGTGGCACCATGGAATTGTACATATCAGATCACCCACTAGATTGCTTAACCTGTGCCACAAATGGTGATTGTGAGTTGCAAGATATGGCGGGCGCGGTTGGCTTGCGCGAAGTACGTTATGGCTATGAGGGCGAAAATCACCTAAAAGCCGAAAAAGATGAATCAAACCCTTATTTTACCTTTGACCCTAGTAAATGTATTGTTTGCAGCCGCTGTGTACGTGCTTGCGAGGAAACGCAAGGTACGTTTGCTTTAACCATTTCAGGCCGCGGATTTGAATCAAAAGTGGCCTCTGGTATTGAAAACTTTAAAGATTCTGAATGTGTTTCTTGCGGCGCTTGTGTGGCTGCATGCCCAACCGCCACATTAATCGAAAAAACCGTGATTGAAGCGGGTGTGCCAGAGCATTCAGTTACCACTACTTGTGCCTATTGCGGTGTAGGTTGTAGCTTTAACGCAGAAATGAAAGGCGAAGAAGTCATCCGTATGACACCGCACAAAAATGGTGGCGCTAATCATGGCCATTCTTGCGTTAAGGGAAGATTCGCTTGGGGTTACGCTACTCATCAAGACCGCATTACTACGCCAATGATACGTAAAAGCATCAAAGATGAGTGGCAAGTGGTGAGCTGGGATGAAGCCATTAACTACGCTGCTTCTGAGATTAAACGTATCTCAGCCAAGTATGGCAAAGAAAGCATGGGCGGCATTACATCTAGCCGCTGCACCAATGAAGAAGTGTATGTTACGCAGAAACTGGTGCGCGCCGTATTTGGAACCAATAACGTAGATACCTGCGCCCGCGTTTGCCACAGCCCAACAGGTTATGGCTTAAAACAAACCATTGGCGAATCGGCAGGTACACAAACCTTTGATTCTGTAATGAAAAGTGATGTCATCATGATTATCGGTGCAAACCCCACCGATGGACACCCTGTGTTTGCATCTCAAATGAAACGCCGCTTACGTGAAGGCGCAAAACTGATTATTGCCGACCCGCGTGAAATTGATTTGGTGGATAACTCACCACATATCCGCGCTGATTATCACTTAAACTTACGCCCTGGCACTAATGTGGCTTTAATTTCCGCGCTGGCGCATGTGGTTGTAACAGAGGGATTAGTAAAAGAAGATTTTGTGCGCGAGCGTTGTGAGTGGGATTCTTTTTTACTTTGGCGTGACTTTGTGGCTAAACCTGAAAACTCACCAGAAGCGCTGGAATCTGTTTTAGGTGTTAAGGCGCAAACCATGCGTGAAGCCGCGCGATTGTTTGCTACTGGCGGCAATGGCGCTATTTACTATGGCTTGGGTGTTACTGAACATAGCCAAGGCTCAACCATGGTGATGGGTATTGCTAACCTTGCGATGGCAACGGGTAATGTGGGCCGTGAAGGCGTAGGCATCAACCCATTGCGTGGCCAAAATAACGTGCAGGGGTCATGCGACATGGGTAGCATGCCGCATGAGTTCCCTGGCTACCGCCATGTGTCTGATGATGCCACACGCGCGCTGTTTGAAAGCGCTTGGGGCAGGCCATTAAGTAACGATCCGGGTTTGCGTATCCCTAATATGCTGGATTTAGCAGGCGAAGGCAAATTTAAAGCTTTGTATTGCGTGGGTGAGGATATTGCGCAATCGGATCCTAATACGCAACATGTAACACACGCTTTGGAAAGTATGGAATGCGTAATCGTGCAGGATTTGTTCTTAAATGAAACCGCCATGTATGCGCATGTATTCTTCCCAGGGGCTTCATTCCTGGAAAAAAGCGGCACGTTCACCAATGCAGAGCGCCGCATTTCACCTGTACGCCGTGTAATGACGCCCAAAAATGGTCATGGCGAGCGCGGTTTAGAAGATTGGGAAATTACAGCGAAGTTGTCAGCAGCTTTAGGCTATGACATGCAATACAAGCACGCCAGTGAAATTATGGATGAAATCGCCGCCCTAACACCCACCTTCAAAGGTGTCAGTTTTGCTAAATTAGATGAGCTAGGTAGCATTCAGTGGCCATGCGATGATGAAAATCCAGAAGGCACACCGACTATGCACATTGATGGATTTGTGCGCGGTAAAGGCAAATTCTTTATCACACAATATGTGCCGACCACTGAAAAAGTGAACGCTAAATTCCCATTAATATTGACGACAGGCCGTATTTTGAGCCAATACAATGTGGGCGCACAAACGCGCCGTACCCTAAATAACGCTTGGCATGCAGAGGATATTGTAGAAATTCATCCGCACGACGCAGAAGAGCGCGGTATTAAAGAAGGTGATTGGGTCGGCATTGCCAGCCGTGCAGGTGAAACGGTTTTACGTGCAACTTTAACTGAGCGCGTGCAAGCAGGTGTGATATACACTACGTTCCATCACCCAGAATCTGGCGCAAACGTGATTACAACGGACAATAGCGATTGGGCGACTAACTGCCCAGAATTTAAAGTGACGGCGGTACAAGTGACTCGTGTGAATCAATTATCTGATTGGCAAAAAGACTACAAAACCTTTAGTGAAGCGCAGATTGCCTTTACGGGCAAAAAATCTGCTCAAACTAAGCAGCCTGCTTGATACTTTTTAACTAAAGTATTTTATTTTGTCCGAGCAATTTGTTTTAACTGACTCACTATTTTCGATTGATGCGCCACTGACAGATGTTAATGTGACGCGCTGGCGAAATGGTGAGTTAAGCTCTTTACAAGATAAAGTAGCAGAAGAAGTGCCGATTGCGCTGGTCTATAACGGCGTATCGCATGCGGTAATGTTGGCAACGCCATTAGATTTAGAAGATTTTGCGCTAGGTTTTTCGCTATCAGAAGGTATATTGCGCGATAAAAGTGATTTATACGATATTGAAGTGGTGAAGCAATCGCAGGGGATAGAGTTACGCTTAGAAATTGCCACGGAATGTTTTGTAAAATTAAAAGAACGGCGCCGTAATTTGGTTGGGCGTACAGGCTGTGGTATTTGTGGAGCAGAAAGCTTAGAGCAAGTATTGCGATTGCCGCAAATGGATAATGCCAATAAAAACGCCGTTTCTAAACCGCTTTTGGCTGCAAATATACAAGCCGCCTTTCATGCGATTCAAAATAAACAGACTTTGCAGCAAGCTACTGGCGCAACACACGCGTGTGCTTGGATTGATGCGCAAGGCGAGGCAGTGTTGGTGCGTGAAGATGTGGGCCGCCACAATGCAATGGATAAATTGATTGGCGCCCTAGCTAGGCAAGATAATAACAGGCAAGAAAATAAAGAACCAAAGCGACCAAATCAACATGATGGGTTTGTGTTAACTTCAAGTCGTGCCAGTGTAGAAATGGTGCAAAAAGTAGCAACAGCAGGTATACAAGTATTGGCCGCTATTTCTGCACCTACAGGCTTGGCGATTCGCATCGCCGAAACGTATGGTGTTACCTTAATTGGTTTTTTGCGCGATAATCAATTTGTGATTTATGCCCATAAACAGCGCGTGCAATTTTAATATTAACCATTTTTAAAGCTTAAGCGATGCAAACAGAACAATTAATTAAAATGGCCAATCAGATTGGCGACTTTTATGAATCGTATCCAGATGAAAATCAAGTTAAGCAGGATATTGCAGGGCACTTAAACAAATTTTGGGCATTACAAATGCGCCAACAATTGGCGCAACATGTTAAAAATACCAAGGGTGAAGGTCTGCATCCCAAAGTGGCATCTGCAGTTGCTAGCAGCCATCTAGAAATCCAATAAGCTAGCAGCTTATTGGGTTGGCCTATTGAAAAAATTTAAGAAACGCGTTGAAACAAACTAAAGCTTTCGCGGCGCTCATTTAAGCGCTTGCCGCTCCAAATCAAGTTCCAATCTGATCCTGGCTCAACTTTTTCTCGGCCTCTTTCATCTTGAATCAAATATAAATCACAGTTGAGATTTTGCTCAGTTTCAAAGGCTAACGTTTTTACATTGGCGTAATAGTGCAGCAAATCGCGCTGTGCCTCGCCCAAATGATTGCTGGTGATACAAGCATATTTTTTCGGAAGCGCCATTTTGAATTGGGTAAACACGGGGCCGTAGCTGCGCGCAGAATCAATCATCGGTAGCCATAAAGTCATCAGCAATGTCCAAACACAAGTCATGCCAATCGCCCAATTAGTGGTGCTAGAGCGGTTAGAGTGTTGTGAACGGAAGATAGCAAACAACCAAATTAAACTGACGGCTACCGCCAAAATCACGGCAATAAAATTAAGATTAAGCTGAGTCATTCCCGATAAGAAAGTCAGGCGCTCTTTTACTTTAACTGGATTGCCAGTCATCATCGCAATCCAGCCTAGCCAAATAAGGCCACTCATTAAGCCAAATAAAATTAGTCCAAACCAGTTTAACGCCCCCGCAGTGCCGCGTTTTAAGGTTTCAATGCTGCCGCCTGCCATTGCCGTAAGCGGTATTAATAAGGGTAATGCAAATATCTCTTTGCGTTCTGCACCAAAGCCAATCAATACCAAAGCGACGACACTAAACGTGATGATTAGTTGAAATTTAGGTTTGTTTAATAGTTGCGTACGATAGCGCCAGCAGCCCCAAATGGCTAAAGGCAATGCAGGCCATGCATACCAAACTAAGGTTTTTAAAAAGTATAGATGAAAAGTTTGCTGAAACTGCGCTATAGATTGAAGCCACCAAGCATTAAAGATATCAGGCTGAAAAATCGAGCATAAAATTGGCCAAACGAGTAAAAATGGGCAGGCAACGACAAGCGATAATGCAATGACTTGTAAGTAACTCTTGCTGCGCCAAAATGCAAACAAGCACGGTAGAACTACGCAAGTGGCTATTAGAATACTTAAAGGAAGTAAACCAGTAGATAAAAAACTGACACCAAGCGCTAGGCCAAGTAGTATGCTGGCGCGATAAGGCCGCCTTTTACTTAATGCTAGCGCATAAAATCCAGTAGCCAGCCCTGCCAAACTGGCCACCGCTGGTGTTAAAGTATGCGCACTAGTCACTAAACCTAACGTGCCCATTAAAACAAAAGTGGTTTGGCGGCCAGCGCCTTTAGCCCACAGCTCGCGACCTGTCATGCCCACCATCAAAAATGTGATCAGCATCCACAAGCCAGTTGCGATGCGCGCGCCATCATGCAAAGGCAAAATGGGCTGAAAAATTTTTGCTAATGCAGCGGCACTTAAATAAAAAAGTGGCGGATTTGTTATCTTGCCGCCACTTGCCGCGCTGGGTACTAAATACTCACCAGTATCTAAGATTGTTTTAATAACGCTAATGCTATGCGATTCAAAGGGTTTCCATGGCGCATGACCAATCAATCCCATTAATAACCACACGCCGCACAATATTAATAACAGATGCGTTTTGGCGCGCTCGCCCACGCGCGCGGGGGGGGTAGACATATTGCCTTGCCAATCGTGATCTAAATCAAAGCGCATGGTTTATTGTGGAGTAATATTAATATAAAGATATTTTAACACTGCTTGTTTTTGCGCTTGCTATTTTAAACAGCCTAAAAGCATTGCCGTCAAAATAAAAAAGGCAGCTAAGCTGCCTTTTTTGCAAAACACGCGCAAATAATTACATGCCGTATTTTTGTTTGAATTTTTCAACACGGCCAGCCGTGTCTAATATTTTTTGTTTGCCAGTGTAAAACGGGTGGCATTGTGAACACACCTCAATACTCATGTCACGACCATGCGTAGAGCGTGTTTTAAATTTGCTACCACAGCTACAAGTAACGTTGATTTCTGGGTAGTTTGGATGTGTATCAGCTTTCATGCTTTTCTCTCTAAATTTAAGCAGTTGCAGTAAACCGCGTATTTGTATATATTCGTTTTAGCCTCTGCGCATGCTGTCAAAAAAGTCAGCATTATTTTTGGTGGCCTTGATTTTGTCTAGCAAGAATTCCATCGCTTCCAAATCGTCCATTGGGTAAAGCAATTTGCGTAATACCCAAATTTTCTGCAATACATCTTTTTCAATGAGTAATTCTTCTTTACGCGTACCTGATTTATTGACGTTAATGGCTGGATAGAGGCGTTTTTCAGCCATTTTACGGTCAAGATGGATTTCCATATTGCCGGTACCTTTAAATTCTTCATAAATCACGTCATCCATGCGCGAGCCAGTATCGACAAGGGCTGTAGCGATAATGGTGAGTGAGCCGCCTTCTTCAATATTACGTGCCGCACCAAAAAAGCGTTTAGGGCGTTGCAGCGCGTTAGCATCCACACCGCCAGTTAATACCTTGCCTGATGAAGGAATCACCGTATTGTAGGCGCGGGCTAAACGGGTAATCGAATCCAGCAAAATCACCACATCTTTTTTATGTTCAACCAGACGTTTGGCTTTTTCTAATACCATCTCAGCCACTTGTACGTGGCGCGTTGCAGGCTCATCAAAGGTAGAAGCAACCACTTCGCCTTTTACTGAACGCGTCATTTCCGTCACTTCTTCAGGGCGCTCATCAATTAGCAATACAATCAAAATCACATCGGGATGATTAGCGGTAATGGCATGTGCAATATTTTGCATCATCACGGTTTTACCGCTTTTTGGGCTAGCCACTAATAAGCCACGCTGGCCGCGACCAATTGGCGCAATCATATCAATCACGCGGCTAGTGATATTTTCTTCGCCACGGATTTCACGTTCTAATGTAAGGGGAATAGTTGGGAAAAGTGGCGTTAAGTTTTCAAACAGAATTTTATGCTTGGTGTTTTCTGGTGCTTCACCGTTTACTTGGTCTACTTTAACTAGTGCAAAATAACGCTCACCATCTTTAGGGGTGCGAATTTCGCCTTGAATGCTGTCGCCAGTATGCAAATTAAAGCGTCTGATTTGTGAAGGCGAAACATAAATATCGTCAGGTCCTGCTAAATAAGAGGTATCAGGCGAGCGTAAAAACCCAAATCCATCTTGTAACACTTCTAAAGTACCGTCACCAAAAATACTGTCACCTTTTTTTGCTTTGTTTTTCAGAATAGCAAAAATCAAATCTTGCTTGCGCATACGGCTAGCATTTTCAATTTCGTTGGCTAATGCCATTTCAACTAATTCGGTAACGGGCAGATGTTTTAGGTCAGATAAATGCATGAGAGAACTCTCTAGAAGGGAATAACTATGGCTAGTTTTAAGGGATAGTTTGTGGTGTAAGTGTTAAGAACGTCTAGTTTCTGGTTGGCTTGTAGAAACTAGACGCAGTTCTTGCTAAGTTTAATAATTTAGATAATGAGCTATTAAATATTACTATCAATAAAAGCGGTTAATTGTGATTTCGATAATGCGCCAACTTTGGTGGCTTCCACGTTGCCATTTTTAAATAGCATAAGTGTTGGAATGCCGCGAATGCCGTATTTAGGAGGCGTTTGTTGATTGTCATCAATATTTAATTTAGCTACTTTTAAGCGACCAGCATACTCTTTGCTAATGTCATCTAAAATCGGTGCAATCATTTTGCATGGGCCACACCACTCTGCCCAGTAATCCACTAAAACTGGAAGGGGAGATTGCAATACTTCTTGTTCAAAAGCAGCATCGCTTAAATGGATAATGTGTTCGCTCATGTTGACCTCGGTGTAGAAATTTGACTATTAACTGAATTATGTACAATAACTTAAGTACTAACAACTGGATATTAGAGTTATCTTTGTAAATTAAATAGCGTCATTTGACGTATTTTCAAGTAATTAACAAAAAAATAATTAAAACTCTATTCGGTAATGTTGACAGTGATGTATTCAGAGCTAACTTAGTTGTTGTTATGTTGCATAAAGTTGCATTGGTAGTATAACAATATCAAATGACTTATATCAAGCTGTATTGAAAGCGCTCGAAACTAGCAGTTCGCTCTACTAGTTTTGTTGTGCGTACCTTGCTAACTGTATTGTTATGGTGAACTTCAACTGTGCTGCCAATTTTGCATAAACCAACAGCCGTAATAATGCTGGCAGGCTGTTTTAGTGCAGATAGCTCTGGCAATAATAAGGCTTCACTTTCCAAGGCATTGTCATCTGCGCGAATGCTAATGGCGGATGCGCTTGGCGAAATTAACTGCAAACCTACGTCTAGTTGTTTTAGTTCGTTCACATTTGCCCAGCGTAAAACGGCAAGCTCCCATGTTTTGGTGCTGTTATCTTTCATGGCTACTACATCGCCAATTTGTGCGCTTGCCATGGATGAGTTGAATTTACGCAAGGCATAGCCGCCAGCGCTAACATTCAAAATTTGCCATCTGGACGGTCTGTAAAAACCATTTGTATTTAAACCACTAATACCTTGAGGCGTATTTAATTGCGACCCAACTTCGCGAATTAAATGATGTGTTGTATTAATGCCAATGCTTAACTCCACGCCATCACTTTTTTTACTTCTTGAAAATAAGCGCTGCGGTGTTTTGCCGTATTGCTTGATTAAGTGGGCAAGCAAATCTTCAAAATGGGTTTCAATTGCGTTTTTTGGTATGCTGCCATCATTAGGGATAACACCCTCTTGCAATAATTTAATGTGCTGATGAATTTGTCTCGCCAGATTCATCGTGACTAGTAAAATATCGGTGCTTCCATCTGGAATTTCTTTATTTTTCACAAAAGCAGTGGGTGGTTTGGTGCTGTCTAGCGATATTAAAAATACGCCAGTAGGGTTTTCAATAAAGCCCAGAGGCCTTAATTCTGCATTGTGAACAACATTGCCAAGATATTGGTCTAGCCTAAGAATATCTTGATTAGCCAAATGTTGTGGGTTGGCTAAATTTAATAGCAGGGCTTGCGAGTAAATCAAATTAACCGAGCTGGCATTTGTGCTGGTGTAATGTTCGGCAATAGGCAAATTCTCTGCTGACTGTTGCAGTGCGCAGTAGTAAAGTTGATGCAGCTCACCCCATAGTGAAGCAGGGCTGCTTGAGTAAGTAAGATGATGGATTAGCAACATCTCTTTGCAGGCATGTATCGCGCGCTGCACAACTAAAGCAGTTGTTTTGCTGCTGCCTAAATTAAGAATTTTATTTTGCAAATCGACCAGTGCGAATTTGTAGCCAAATGCAAATTCTTTCCATAGTTGCTCAGCAATATCCGCAAATGTTTGCTCATTTTTTGAAATGGGCAAGCTGGCATTGCTAAAGTGAGGAACTAAATCTTGATAAATTTGAATTGCAGAAGGACGGTAGAGTTCAAGCGCATTAAGGCGGTTGGTAAAAGCCACTTTTTGGCTATTGATGATTTGTAATTCTTCTATTAAATCGGTTGCTGCTCTGATTGGGTCGCCAAAAGGCAGGTTTTGAATGAATTCGTTGATTTTGTGTGCGCGTGTTTCAGCCAATAAAATTGGGTTGCTATCTAAATTGGGTAATTTAAGACTAATTGGCATATACGCTCCACACAATGCTTCTCATTAAAACTAGGCTAAATTATGTCACTTTTTAAATGATTGCGCGTTAAATAAAAGTAAATATAACGACATTTTTACTTAATTAATTAATCATTGAACAGCGCAAGTTCATTTTATAATATTGATTCAAAGATTATATATGAGATTGAAAAATACTATGGCGGCATTAAAGCAGTTTTTGCGGGTATTAGCGCTTTTTATTTGTTTAAGCTTTGGCTTAACATCATATGCTTTAGATAAACCGTCGATTAAGGATTTTAGCCTGCAAGATACAGCAGGCAAAACACATAAGCTTTCGCAGTACAAGGGTAAATGGGTTATTGTGAATTACTGGGCTACTTGGTGCCCGCCTTGCTTAGAAGAAGTACCAGATTTGGTGGCGCTGTACGATAGCCGCAAAAACAAAGATGTGATGTTGCTGGGTGTGGTATTTGATTACAAAGATACTGCAGCAGTAGCTGAATATGTAGACGATATGCTAATGTCATATCCGATTGTTTTGGGCGATGATGAGGTGATAAAGCAAATTGGCAGTGCAGAAGTGATGCCAACCACTTATATTTATAACCCGCGCGGTGTTTTGGTTAAAACCAAGCGCGGATTAGTGACTAAGGCTTATCTTGAAGCTTTGATGGCAAATGAGTCATTAAAGCTTCAAAAATAGACGGCTAAATCATTGTCGCAATGCTATTGCCATCGGCATCCAAAATATTAAGCTGATTCTCATCGGCAAATTGCATCAATTGCGCAAATCCCTCTGGGCTGCTGTCTTTAAGGCGCATATCAACCGCCAAACAACGCACGCCGTTCATCACTTTTGGTTTTAAATAAGGCGAGTAAACCAATTTTTTGTCTGGCCCAAAGCTTGCATAGGTGCTGCAAGTTCTATCAACCCAATCGCTAGGGCGGAACGGTTTGCCCGCGCGGGTTAAGCCTTCAATAATAATTTCCACATTTTTTTGAGTCATTTGATATCGCTTTGCTATGTATTTTATTGGTTACTTATTGAGTTATATATTCAAATACTTTAACAACTTTGCTAACGCCGTCAGTGTTGCGCGCAATTTCAACAGCCGCCTCACCTTCTGCTTGCGTTACTAAGCCCATTAAATAAACTACGCCGTTTTCGGTGACTACTTTTACATAATTAGCAGGGAATTTATTTTCAGTTAAAAACTTGGTTTTAACTTTAGAAGTAATAAAAGTATCGTTGCTGCGTGAGCCTATGGTGCTTTTGGGGGCAATGACAATCTCATTTGTAACAGCGCGAATGTTCTCAATTTCTTTTAGCAAGGCTTCTGCTTTGGCTAAGCGCTCTGCGTCTGGCACTTCGCCCGTTAGCAGCACATTTCGATTATAGCTGGTCACGTTAACATGCGATTGCTCGCCCAAATTAGTTTCCATTTTTTTAACGGCTTTTAGCTCAATGCTTTCATCTTCCACAAAAAAGCCAGACGTGCGTCTATCGGCCGCCACAGCGCCACCCGCTGCTGCACCGCCAACTACAACTGGCACACATGCTGCCAACTGGCTCAAAAGTGTTGCCGCTAGTACAAATTTCAAAATCAAGTTCATTGCATACTCCAAAAAAAGACAGATAATTTTTGCGAATCATACGCCCTTTATGCGTCAAATGCATTACGCAGCCACTCAATCGATTCGATATCTAGCTTATCCATCAAGATGGCGTCAAAGCGGCATGGCTGGTCGCCATGTGATTGCAGATAATGTTGTGCGGTTAAGATTAATTTTTGCATTTTTTGCGGGGTGATGCTATTGCCAGCGCCGCCAAACTGGGTATTTTTTCTTAATCGTACTTCAATAAAAACCAATGTTTTATTATCTTGCATAATCAAATCAATTTCACCAAAACGGCAGTGATAATTGTGTGTTATTAATTTAAGTCCGCGCTTAATTAAATAAGTTTCAGCTAATTTTTCCGCCGCTAAGCCTGCATTATTTTGGTTTAATCTCATTGTGTTTATTTTTTTAGATGATTAGATAGCGCTTTGGCTTAAAATGATGAGATGAGTGATTTAAAAACTAGCAGTACATTATATGTTGTGGCAACGCCAATCGGCAATTTGGGCGATATTACTTTGCGCGCACTAGAAATTCTCAAAGGTGTAGATGCCATTGCAGCAGAAGATACGCGCCACACATCTGGTTTACTATCGCACTTTGGCATCAGCAAAAAGTTAATCGCTGTACATGAGCACAATGAGCACCAATCTGCTGAAAAATTATTAGTGCAATTAAACGCTGGCGAAAATATTGCCTTGGTGACCGATGCGGGAACGCCAGGCATTAGCGACCCAGGTGCGGTGGTAGTGGATTTTGTACGTAAGGCAGGCATAAAGGTAGTACCAATTCCAGGTGTTAGTGCGGTGATTGCGGCTTTATCGGCATCGGGCATTTCGCAAAATGGCTTCTTATTTCATGGATTTTTGCCAGCCAGCGGAGCCGCTAGGCGCAAGGCACTTGAGGCACTAAAAACGCAAACGGTGACATTGGTGTTTTATGAAGCGCCACACCGCATTGTAGAAAGCGTGAATGATATGGCTAATGTATTGGGCGCAGAACGCCGCATTACCTTTGCCAGAGAGATTACCAAAACTTTTGAAACGATATATAGCTGTAATTTAGCCCATGCAAAAGCTTGGTTAGAGGGTGATACAAATCAGCAGCGGGGTGAATTTGTGTTGTTAGTCGAGGCTGCGCCTGTAGTGGAGGACCAGCAGATAAGTGAAGAAGCCCTGCGTATATTAAGGTGCTTGTTAGAAGAGTTGCCCTTAAAACAAGCTGTGGCGCTAGCAACCAAAATTACCAATTTTAAAAAAAATGAGTTGTATCAACTGGCGTTGCGGTTGAAAAGCTAGATTTTTTAATATTACTTATAAAGTTGCAATCTTAAAATTAAAGAGTTAGATGATATGTCCCCTAACCATGTAGAGCGTGCGTTTCAAGAGGCTGTAAACTTTTGTCAAACAGGACAATTTTCACAAGCTAAAGTAATTTTTAGGCAACTGCTTAAACATCTACCTAATCATCCCCAATTACTCACTAATTTAGGCCGCATTGAGCTGTTAAGCGGTAAAGTTTTGAAAGGCATTGACCTACTTAAAAAATCGATCTCTATAGAAGCTCATCAACCACAAGCATTGCTTTACATGGGCAATGGTTTTTTTGACCTCAAACAATATTCTAAGGCAATTCAATGTTTTAGGTCGGCAGTTGAGCTCCAAGCAGATTACTCAGAAGCATACTTTAGCTTAGGATTGGCTTTTCAAGAACTTAAGCAGTTTGAAGATTCACTTTTTCATTATGATAAAGCTTTAATTTTTAACACTGAGTACGTAGAAGCTTATAACAATCGAGGTAGTGTTTTGTTGCAATTAAAATGTTTGGATGAAGCACTTGCGAGCTTCAAACAAGCTATTCGTTTGCAACCAAACTATGCAGATGCGCATTATAATTTAGCAAACTTGTTGCAAACATTTAGAAGATATGAAGAGGCACTGATAAGTTACGATGTAGCAATCAGCCTTCAAGAGGATGATGCAGATGCTTACATCAATCGTGGTAATCTTTTGGTAAAAATGTATTGTAACCTTGAGGCAATAAAGAGTTTTGACGCTGCAATTTCTCACAAGCCTAACTTAATCAATGCTTATCTTGGCAAAGCAAATGCCTATGCCAATTTAAATCAAGTTAAGCTAGCACTTCAATGCTATGACAAGGCAGAAAAGATAAATCTAAATACCGATTTTTTGTTGGGTAATCAATTACATCTTAAAATGCAGTTGTGCGATTGGCACGATATTTCACGGCACATGCATCAATTAAAAACTGGTATTAACAAAGGATTAAAGGTATCCATACCTTTTCCAATATTGGCATTGTTTGATGATCTTGCGCTTCAGCAGAAAGCAGCCAAGATTTACTCGCCAACTAGTAGAGTATCTCCTATTGCTAGGCCTCAGAATAAAAAAATACGCATTGCTTACTTTTCTGCTGATTTTCATGATCATGCCACCATGCATTTAATGTCAGATGTATTCGAGAATCATGATAAAAATGCTTTTGAAATATTTGCTTTTTCGTTTGGGCCAGATAAGCAAGACTCTTGGCGAAAAAAAGTTGAACCACTATTTCATCAATTTATTGATGTTAGATTAAATTCAGATGATGAGATTGTTGCGCTTGCACGCAATTTACAACTAGATATCGCGATTGATTTAAAAGGTTACACGCAAGATGCCAGATCTGATATTTTTGCGGCGCGAATGGCATCTGTACAAGTGAATTATTTAGGGTATCCCGCCACAATGGGTGTTACCTACATGGATTACATTATCGCAGATGAGATTTTAATTCCTCACGAAAGCCAAGCTTACTATAGTGAAAAAATAGCTTATTTGCCTCATTGCTACCAGCCTAATATGCGCCTCAGAGATGTGGCAGATACTCACAGTTCACGCGCAGATCTCGGTCTACCAGATACAGGTTTTATTTATTGTTGTTTTAACAGTGTTTATAAAATCACTCCAACAACGTTTGATTGCTGGATGCTAATATTAAATCAAGTTGAGGGTAGTGTGCTGTGGCTATTGACTAGCGACCAAACTGTAGTGAGCAATTTAAAAGTACAAGCTGAAAAGCGAGGTGTAGACAAGTCGAGATTAGTTTTTGCTCAACACTTACCTGTAAACGAACATTTAGTACGTTTTAATCATGCAGACTTATTTTTAGATACATTGCCCTACAATGCACACACGACGGCAAGTGATGCGCTAAGAGAAGGCTTGCCGCTGATTACTTGTGTTGGAGAGAGTTTTGCAGCGCGTGTTGCCGCAAGCATTCTCCATACACTTAATTTAGACGAGTTGATCGCAAATAACTATGAGGAGTACACAAAACTTGCTGTTAAGTTAGCTACAACCCCAAATTACTTATCGCAAATCAAACAAAAGTTACGCAAAGAACTGACAATATCACCGCTATTTGATAGTGTTACTTATACCAAAAATATTGAGGCTTGTTATGTAAGTATGTTAACAAACCGTGATATTTAAAAACGAAGTGCCTCAGTTATAGCTGTTAAATTTATAACTATAACTATATATATTTGTCTTTAAACAGCGTCTAGCTTCTGAAATAACTCAAGCTAACTTCAACATAAAAATGATATGAAAAAAATTACGATTACCCGCCCAGACGACTGGCATTTACACCTAAGAGATGGCGCAGCGCTGCAAGCCGTGTTGCCAGACACCGCCAAACAATTTGCGCGGGCGATTGTGATGCCCAATCTGCGCCCTCCTGTGACCACGACTGCGCTGGCTGTGGCTTACAGGCAACGTATATTAGATGCGCTACCAGCAGGCATGAATTTTGAGCCGCTAATGACGTTGTATTTAACTGATAACACAACCGCAGAAGAGATTACTTTGGCTAAAGCCAGCGGCATTGTGCATGGCGTTAAACTTTATCCTGCGGGAGCAACCACCAATTCAGATTCTGGCGTGACCAATTTAGGGCATTGCGTTAAAGCGCTAGAGGCAATGGAAAAATTAGGTATGCCTTTATTGGCGCATGCTGAGGTGACCGATGGGGATGTAGATGTATTTGATCGAGAACGCGTATTTATTGAGCGCAATATGATTCCCTTGTTAAAAAAATTCCCCGCATTAAAAGTGGTTTTTGAGCACATCACCACTAAAGATGCTGCAGATTTTGTAACAGAAGCGCCTAACAATGTGGCTGCAACCATTACTGCGCATCACTTATTAATGAATCGCAACGACATGTTTAAAGGCGGCATTCAGCCGCATCATTACTGTTTACCAATCTTGAAGCGTGAAGAGCATCGTGTGGCTTTAGTGAAAGCCGCAGTTTCTGGTAATAGTAAATTTTTCTTAGGCACCGATAGTGCGCCGCATGCCAAACATACGAAAGAAGCGGCCTGTGGTTGTGCGGGCATGTATACGGCACATACTGCCATGGAGCTATATGCGGAAGCATTTGAAAATGCCAATTCGTTGGATAAATTAGAAGGTTTTGCTAGCTTTTATGGGGCTGATTTTTATGGATTGCCGCGTAATTCAGAAAAAATTACTTTAGTGAAACAAAGTTGGCAAGTGCCTGATAGTCTGCCATTTGATGGTGATGTGTTGGTTCCGTTAAGAGCAGGTCAATCTTTGGCTTGGAAATTACAAAATCATTAATCACATCAGCGTGTTAAAATAGCTTTGAAGCTGGCTAGACAGTCGCCGCTTGCGTAAGCAAGGGGAGGAAAGTCCGGGCTGCATAGAGCAAGATGACGGCTAACGGCCGTACGCTGAAATTTTTGTGGCGCAAGTCATAAATTATAAGGCGCGGAATAGGGCCACAGAGACGAGCGTATTAAGTTACGGTGAAACGCGGTAACCTCCATTTGCAGCAATATCAAATAGGCTGGCGTTTTGGCCTTGCTTTCGGGCAGGGTTAATAAGGCGTTGCTCGCGCTGCCAGCGGGTAGATAGCTTGAGCGCATAAGTAATTATGCGCCTAGATGAATGACTGTCAACTTTAGCAATAAAGTCTACAAAACCCGGCTTATCGGCTAGCTTCGCCAGAATAAAATAAGTAAGACAAAGTAATTAAGACAAATTAAAAAAACCACGCATAAGCGTGGTTTTTTACAATATAAAAGCAATTAAGCCTAATTTTTACGACGCATTCCAAAGAAACCTAGAATTGCAGAGCCAAATAGCCAAGCTGCTGCAGGCACTGGTACTTGCGAACCTGGATTTGGGTTGCCAATATTGCCGCCATCTGTCGCAAGTACAGACTTAGCTAAAGCAACTTCCCAGCCTTGGTTGTTTTGGTCAATTAATATTTTAACTAATAAGCCGCTCGCGATTTCGCTAGCCCAGCTTGCGTCAAGGTTAAAAGTTGTGAATGAATAAATATCGTTGGCGCCATCTAGCACACCAATTAAATTCCAAGTAGAAGTTGAAGTTTCCCAGCCATATATTTCATCAATTTCGTCTTGAAATGCAGCTTGAGCTGATGGGTTATCTACATCGTAAGCGCTGATGCTTAAAGTGGCTGAGGTGTATGAAGAGGTAATGGCATTATGTGCCCACTGCCAGTCCTCATTTTGTCCGCGATAGTAAGGGTTGCTGGTTGTAGCAATGCTATTGGGTACAAAGTAATTGGGCGAAGCATTTGCAAGGCCCGAAGTTGAATCGATTGTATCTACTACTGCCGCTGATGCGCTTGAAGCCACAAAAAGCGCGCCAATCAATAGGCTTGATGCAATTAATTTATTGGTAAGCATGTTTTTCTCCTTTATTAAAATAAAACTGCTCACTTATTTTATACGCAAGTATATTTGTATCCATACCCTGTTTGAGGTATGTGGCTTATGAGAGAAAAAAGTGCGTTGTTATTTGAAGGAATATTGAGCTGAAATGCATATTTAAAGCTATTTTAAAGCTATGTTGTTTGCAATCATTTATATAGTTGCTCATTGTAATATTTTACATTCAGTTAATTTAATATCTCATTGATTTTTATCACTATTATTTTATTGATAAAAATGCGCTAAGTCTTTGTCTTATAAAGAAAAAATAGTCAAAAAGTGCTTGCAAAGAGCATTTTTTTTATCTATAGTGCAATTTAGTGGTGAAAAGTGGAGTTTAGTGGGAACTTTTTGGTGGATTAGTTAATTTTGCCAGTTCTCATTTTAGGTTTCCAAAAATAATTAGAGCTCACCTCTGTATTTTAAACGCATTAAGGGCGGTTTATTTCAATCATGTTTCGCGGCGCAACACTTTTAAGTATGGATGCTAAATACAGGCTTGCAGTGCCTGCCAAGCATCGTGATGCTTTGTTGACGCAGAGTGCGGGCAATTTGATTTTAACTGCGCACCCGCATCGCTGCTTATTGCTTTACCCGCAACCAGCGTGGGCACCAATCGAAGCCAAAATTAATGGCTTATCTAGTTTTAATCCGCAAACCAGTGCTTATCAGCGCATGATGGTTGGGCAGGCTGAAGATTTGAGTTTGGATAGTGCTGGCCGCTTGTTGGTGTCATCTGTACTGCGCGATTTTGCAAGTTTAGATAAAGATGTGATGTTTGTTGGTCAGGGCAGCCATTTTGAATTGTGGAATTTGGATGCTTGGAATAAACAGTTGGCGATATTGACTGGCGGCGATAGCTTTGAAATGCCAGCAGAATTAGAAGGCTTCTCGCTATGATGATGGGCGCGAAACCTGCGCCACAAACAATAGAAAAGCCAGCCTCAGTGTCAGCATCAATTATGACTTCAGCTTTAAACCACACTAAAAATTCTTCATCGGCTGCACATATCACCGTTTTATTGAATGAAGCGGTTGACGCACTCAATATTAAATCTGGCGGTATTTATGTTGACGGTACATTTGGCCGCGGTGGTCATAGCCGATTAATTTTATCGCGCTTAGAAAAATCAGGCCGTTTATATGCCATTGACCGTGATTTGGCTGCTTTGGCAGAAGGTAAGGCCATTCAAGATGCGCGTTTTCAAATTTCACATCTGCACTTTTCTGAAATTAATCAACTGGCAAGCAATAACAATTTGACGAAGGTGGATGGCATTTTATTGGATTTAGGCATTTCATCGCCGCAAATCGATGAAGGTGAACGGGGTTTTAGTTTTAGGTTTGATGCGCCTTTGGATATGCGCATGGATCAAACGCGTGGAAAAACAGCGGCAGAGCTATTGACCACTATTTCAGAACAACAATTAGGGAAAGTGATAAAAGACTATGGTGAAGAACGGTTTGCTAAGCAGGTTGCAAGGGCGATTATTAAGGAGCGCACAGACGGGCGCGCCATCACCACTACAGGGGGCAGAACCCTGCAACGCGCACCTTTCAAGCTTTACGGATTTTCGTCAATTCGGAGCTTGAGGAGTTATCGCTAATTTTGCCAAAATGCCTAGATTTGCTAGCTGAAGGTGGGCGTTTGGTGGTGATTAGTTTTCACTCGTTAGAAGACCGAATTGTGAAGCAATTTATTCAAGGTGAGCAAAATCGTGATGATTTGCCTGCACGCTTTCCAGTAAAAGCAATCGATTTGCCGCAACCGCGATTAAGGGCTGTGGGCAAAGCAATTAAACCAACCGCCCTTGAAGTAAAACAAAACCCGCGTAGCAGAAGTGCGGTGATGCGGGTGGCTGAAAGAACAGCGGTTAATTAAGGTTATGACGCGTTTAAATTTTATTTTATTTTTTGTATTAATTGCGGTGAGCCTAGGGGTGATTACGTCACAACATAAGGCGCGCAAGCTGTATTTTGAGCTTGAGCAGCAGCAGGATTTAACGCGCAAATATGACACAGAATATGGCCAATTGCAGCTTGAGCAAAGTACTTGGGCTATGCATTCACGCGTTGAAGAGCTGGCTGCAAAAAAATTACAAATGCAAGTGCCTGATGCAAAACGTATTCAGGTGATTGCGAAAGAGGAAGTCACTTTGGAAGTGATTAATTAATTACTAAATAATATGGCTTATAACTCTGTACAACATCATATAGTAAAGCTGCCAGCTTGGCGGCGTAGGCTATTGTTGATTGGCATTCTGCTAGGGTTTGCAGGCTTGTTTGCGCGCGGCATTTATTTACAAAGTTTGCATAAAGAATTTTTGCAGCAAAAAGGTGATGCGCGTTATAGCCGCACGCTTACTTTGCAAGCGCATCGCGGCAAAATTACGGATAGAAATGGCGAATTATTAGCCATTAGCAGTCCTGTGGAATCTGTTTGGGCAAGCCCGCCTGATGTGAAAGTGAACAAGGCGCAAAAACAAGCTTTGGCTAAATTGCTGGGCTTAAAAAGTAAAGATGTGGATAAGAAATTTGCTAATTTGCAGCGCGAATTTGTGTATTTAAAACGCCGTGTCTCGCCTGATTTGGCAGCAAAAGTGATGAGCTTGAATATAGCCGGTGTGTTTTTGCAACGCGAATACAAACGCTTTTACCCAGCAGGTGATGTAACCGCGCATATTGTGGGCTTTACTGATATTAATGATATTGGCCAAGAAGGTTTTGAGTTGGCGCAGAACAGTCATTTATCTGGCAAGGCTGGCAGCCGCAAGGTGATTAAAGACAGACAAGGCCGTATTGTTGAAGATTTAGAAGACGTTAAAGTGCCGCAAGATGGCAAAGATTTGGTGTTAAGCATTGATAGGCGCATTCAGTATTTAGCGTTTAGAGAGTTATCAAAAGCCGTTGAGCATCACAAAGCCAAGGCAGGCGCGGCTGTGGTATTAGATGCTAAAACAGGCGAAGTGTTAGCCATGGTGAATTTGCCTACTTACAATCCTAATAATCCTGTGAATATTGTGGGTAAGACGCGTAATCGGGTGATTACTGATGTGTTTGAGCCTGGATCTACCTTAAAGCCCATGACAGCTGCTGCTGCGATGGAATTTGGCAGTTTTAAACCAGATACAAAAATTCAAACGGCGCCAGGCCATATGACCATTGGCACCGCCACCATACATGACGCGCATCCGCATGGTGTGCTAACCGTGTCTGAGGTGATTCAAAAATCTTCAAACGTGGGCTCTGCCAAAATGGCGTTAAGCCTAAAACGTGAGGAAATGTGGAGTACGTTTAACCAGTTTGGTTTTGGCTCGCGCGCCAATATTGGCTTTCCTGGTGAGGCTTCTGGCCGCTTAAGACCTTATAAAAGTTGGCGCCCCATTGAGCAGGCAACGATGTCTTATGGGCATGGTATCAGCTTAACGTTGCTGCAATTAGCCCGTGCTTATACCGTGTTTGCTAACGAAGGCGAGCTGAAGAATATTTCATTACTTAAAGTGAATGAATCCACAGTGGGGCATCAAGTGTTTTCGGCGCAAGTGGCAAACGATATGAAAAGCATGCTTGAACTTGCTGTTTTGCCTGGCGGCACTGCATTAAGAGCGCAAGTTGCGGGTTACCGCGTTGGGGGCAAAACGGGTACTGCGCATAAGTTGGGTAAAGCTGGCTACGAAAAAGATAAATATGTGGGTTCTTTTGTGGGCATGGCGCCTGCTTCAAACCCACGTTTGATTATGGCGGTGATGATTGATGAGCCGACCAATGGCGAATATTACGGCGGCACCGTGGCAGCACCTGTGTTTAGCGCGGTGATGGCAGATGCCTTGCGCATGCTGGCTGTGCCGCAAGATGCGCCTAATAATAATGTGGTGATTCCGACTAACGATGATGATGCTAAGGAAGTGATATGACCAAAGCTATTCAAAGTTATCGCATCAAAACGCCCATTAAAAATATCACGGCCGATAGCCGCAAGGTTGTGCAAGGCAGCTTATTTTTAGCTTATCCCGGCGATAAAATTGACGGCCGAGATTTTATTGCCGATGCGATTAAAAATGGCGCTAGCGCTGTGCTGTGGGATTCTGCTGATTACAGTTGGAATGCTGACTGGAATATTGAAAATATAGCCATCAAAAACTTGCGCCTGCAGGCAGGTAATATTGCCGCACAGTATTTTAAAAAACCATCTTCAAAATTGTGGACTATAGGCGTTACAGGTACTAACGGTAAGACATCTATTACACAATGGTTAAGCCAGTGCTTTAACTTTTTAAATCGCAAAACGGCTGTTATTGGCACATTGGGTAATGGCTTTGCAGAGCAGTTATCAGCAACCAGCAACACCACACCTGATGCTATTTTATTGCAATCCATGCTGGCTGATTATTTGCAGCAAGGCGCAGAAGTTGCAGCGCTAGAGGTGTCATCGCACGGCTTGCACCAAGGCCGCGTTAATGGTGTTGAGTTTGATGTTGCGGTGTTTAGTAATTTATCGCGCGACCATCTGGATTATCACAACACGCTTGAAGAGTACGGCGCAGCCAAACGCCGCCTATTTGATTGCATTGATTTGAAAATGTCGGTTATTAATTGCGACGATAGTTTTGGGCAGCAAATTGAAGAAGAGCTAAAATTTTCTGGCGCACCCGTGATGACATATGGCATTGACCATGGCGATGTGCGCGCGACTAAGCTGCATTTTGAAAATACCTATTTCAGCTTTGTAGCCGTTACGCCTCAAGGCAAGGCAGAGGTGCGTGCAAACCTAATTGGCCGCTTTAATGTGTACAACGTGCTGGCTGTATTAGCTACTTTGCTGGCGTCAAAAGTTGATTTAAAAGATGCGGTTCAGGCCATTTCAAATATTCAATCTGCCCCAGGACGCATGCAGCAATTTGGTGGCGACAACTTACCTTTGGTGGTGGTGGATTATGCACACACACCAGACGCGTTGGAAAAAGTATTAACCACGCTTAAAGCACAAAAAAAAGAAGGCGCAAAATTAGTTTGTGTATTTGGTTGTGGTGGCAATCGCGATGCGGGCAAGCGTGAGCAAATGGGCAAAATAGCCAGTTACTTGGCCGATGCAGTAGTCGTAACGTCAGATAATCCAAGACATGAAAACAAACGCAAAATCATTAACGAAATTTTGCAAGGCATGCAGGGTAATTACTTAATTGAGCAAGATCGTGCAAAAGCGATTTCAGTTGGCATTTTTGCGGCAAAAGCGGGCGATATTGTGCTGATTGCTGGCAAAGGCCATGAGCAGTATCAAGAAGTAAAAGACAAAAAATATCATTTTAGCGATGCAGAGCAAGCGCAAAAAGTACTGAAAAAATACGCGCAAACGCAAGCAGAGGTTCTGCCATGATGCAGCTATCCACTGTTGTAAAAGCCGTTAACGGCAAGCTGCTGGGTGACGATGTTGAGATTCAGAGCATTGGTACCGATAGCCGCACAATTGTTAGTAAGCAATTATTTGTTGCAATTAAAGGCGAAAATTTTGATGGCAATCAGTTTGCTGAAACTGCCATTCAACAAGGTGCGGCGGCGGTGTTGGTTTCAGATAAGCAAACACAAGCAAGGCCTGCGGTTGTGGTGGATGACACCAAATTAGCATTGGGTCAGTTGGCTAAATATTGGCGCAATCAATTTCATATGCCAGTGATTGCGATTACAGGCAGTAATGGTAAGACCACAACGAAAGAAATGTTGACTGCTATTTTAGGCGCAGCAACAAAAGATGCACAAAAAGTGCATGCCACAGTGGGTAATCTTAACAATGATATTGGTATGCCGCTCACCCTGCTGAAGTTGCGCAAAGAACACGCTTATGCCGTGATTGAAATGGGCATGAATCATTTAGGCGAGATTGATTATTTAAGCCGCATTGCGCAACCAAACATAGCATTAATTAATAATGCAGGCACCGCGCATATTGGCGAATTAGGCTCACGCGATAACATTGCCAAGGCTAAAGGTGAAATTTTCAATGGTTTAGATGCCAATGGCATTGCGGTAATTAATGCCGATGATGCTTTTTGTGCTTATTGGCAATCGCTAAATGCGGGTAAAAAAATCATTACGTTTGCAATGAGTAAAGTGGCAGATGTGACCGCTAGCTATGAAGAGCTAGATGGTTTAAGCCATATGCAGCTAAATACGCCAACAGGCTCAATTACATTTAAGTTGAATGTTTTGGGTAAACACAATATTGCTAATGCGCTGGCTGCCAGTGCGGCGGCGGTTGCCTTGGATATCAGTAATCAAGATATTGCAAACGGTTTGCAAAATATGCAAGCCGTGCGTAGCCGCTTGCAGCGCAAGGCTGGCTTAAACGGCGCGCTTTTAATTGATGATACCTACAACGCTAATCCTGATTCCATGAAGGCAGCCATTGATGTGTTGGCGGCGATGGATGGAACGCGTGTTTTTGTGATGGGCGATATGGGTGAATTGGGTGCAGATGCCCCAGCAATGCATGCCGAAATTGGCGCCTATGCCAAACAAAAGGGCATTGAAAACTTATTGGCGTTTGGCACTTTAAGTGCAAATGCAGTAACGGCGTTTGGCAAAGAAGCGCATCACTATTCAGATTTAAACGATTTAATCAGCAACGTAAAAAACTTAATGCAAAAGAATTTAACGGTTTTGGTTAAAGGCTCACGCTTTATGAAAATGGAACGGGTGGTAGAGCCATTAACACAGCAAAACCCAGAAAAAAGTTTAATGGAGGATGCCCAATGTTATTAGAACTTGCTAGGTATTTAGCGCACGATATTCGCGGTTTTAATGTATTTAACTACATTACCTTGCGCGCTGTGTTGGCTACATTAACGGCATTGCTGATTTCATTTATGGTTGGGCCAACCATGATACGCAAACTAACCCAATATAAAGTAGGCCAAGCTGTGCGCGATGACGGCCCACAAACGCATTTGGTGAAAGCAGGCACGCCTACCATGGGTGGCGCGCTAATATTGGTGGCGATTGGAATTTCCACCATATTGTGGGGCGATTTGCATAATAAATATATTTGGGTAGTGTTGGTCACCACGCTTGGCTTTGGTGCGATTGGCTGGGTAGATGATTATCGCAAAGTGGTTTACAAAAACCCTAAAGGCTTATCGGCCAAAGCTAAATATTTTTGGCAAAGCGTGATTGGCCTAGGCGTGGCAATATTTTTATACCAAACATCTAGCAGCCCAGCAGAAACTACGTTGATTGTTCCTTTTATTAAAAACTTAGTGCTACCGCTAGGCGCTGTAGGCTTTATTTTGCTGACCTATTTAGTGATAGTAGGCAGTAGTAATGCGGTGAATTTAACCGATGGCTTAGATGGATTGGCGATTATGCCAACGGTAATGGTGGGTAGTGCATTGGCAATATTTGCTTATGTGGCTGGGCATTTATATTTTTCAAAATATCTAGGCATTCCGTATGTGGCTGGCGCTGGCGAAATGATGGTGTTTTGTGCGGCTATGGCGGGCGCTGGTTTGGGATTTTTATGGTTTAACGCTTACCCCGCAGAAGTGTTTATGGGCGATGTGGGCGCGCTGGCTTTGGGCGCGGCTTTGGGCGTTGTCGCAGTGATTGTACGACAGGAAATCGTGCTGTTTATTATGGGTGGCGTGTTTGTGGTAGAGACATTTTCAGTGGCGCTGCAAGTGCTGTATTTCAAATACACCAAATTTAAAACAGGTGTGGGTCAGCGCATTTTTTTAATGGCGCCACTGCATCATCATTACGAACAAAAAGGCTGGAAAGAAACGCAAGTGGTGGTGCGCTTCTGGATTATTACCATGATGTTAGTGCTAATTGGCCTTGCGACATTGAAATTAAGATAAGCCAAACATAAGTAAAGCAAAAATGAAAATTGCATTAAAAGACAAAAGTGTACTGGTATTAGGCCTAGGTGATACAGGCCTATCTGCCTTGCATTGGCTTGAGCGCCAAGGTGCTGTTTTGTCTGTCGCTGATTCACGCACTAACCCGCCTAGTGTGGATCATGTGATGAAGCGTATGCCGCAAGTGCATATTTACACTGGCGCGTTTGACCCAGCCGTATTTAAACAAGCCGATTTAATTGTCATCAGTCCAGGTGTGGCGCTAAGTGAACCAGCCGTGCAAGCAGCAATTGAAGCAGGTGTAACCGTTATTGGCGATGTGGAATTATTTGCGCAATATCGCCCTAAGCACTCAAAAGTAATCGCCATTACAGGGTCAAACGGTAAAACAACGGTGACCACTTTAGTAGGCGAAATCTGCAAAGAAGCGGGTTTAAAAACGATTGTAGCAGGCAATATTGGCTTGCCCGTGCTTGAAGCCTTAATGATGGAAGCGCCAGACGTGTATGTGCTAGAGCTTTCTAGTTTTCAGTTGGAAACCACACATCATCTTAAATGCGATAGCGCTACAGTGTTGAATATTAGCGAAGACCATATGGATAGGTACGCCGATATTGACGCCTATATTGCGGCCAAAGCGCGTATTTTGGCACATACAAAAGTGGCTGTGCTTAATCGTGACGATACCGCTACATTAGCCATGTCTGCTAAACACAAAGTCACCTTTGGCTTAAATGCAACTGCAGATCATCAGGATTTTGGCTTAGTTGAATCGCATGGCATGCACTACTTAACCAGCGGACAACGCAAGATAATGAAAGCCAGCCAGTTACATATTACAGGTTTGCACAATGTGGCGAATGCGTTAGCGGCAATGGCGCTTTGCAACGCAATTGGCATTGAAAAAACATCCATCGTTAAAGCGTTGATTGATTTTAAAGGCTTGCCGCACCGTGTGGAGTGGGTAGCGAGTATTGATGATGTGGATTATTACGATGATTCAAAAGGCACCAATGTGGGCGCTACTTTCGCCGCCATTGCTGGCATGACAAAGCAAGGTAAGCCGCAAAAAGTGGTATTAATCGCAGGTGGTGATGGCAAAGGTCAGGATTTTTCACCTTTATTGCCAGCCATTCAACAAAACGCGCGCGCTGTGGTGTTAATAGGTCGCGATGCCGCAGTAATTGAAGCCGTTTTATTACCAAGCAATGTGCCAATGTATCACGCAGCCGATTTGTCAGAAGCGGTGAATATTGCCAAAAAAGTAGCGCAAGGTGGCGATGCCGTATTGTTATCTCCAGCCTGCGCCAGCTTTGATATGTTTAAAAATTATGTGCATCGCGCCGAAGTATTTGTAGAAGCAGTAAAGCACATACAAGGTTTTTCAGCACAGCAGGTGGCCACATGCTAGGACTCTCAATATGTTAGCCCCAGTCATGCACAGCCGCGAGCGTATCAATGCCGCCAGCTACGATCAGATGTTGCTATGGGTGACCTTGATTTTGCTCGGTTTAGGCTTGGTGATGGTGTATTCCGCCTCTATCGCGATTGCCGAGGCAGATAAAGCCGTTGGCCATCAAAGTACCTACTATTTAATTCGCCAAAGTATTTTTATTGTGTTGGGCTTAATGGTAGGTGCGGTTTCGTTTCAAATTCCTGTTGCATGGTGGCAAAAAATGGCGCCATACCTGTTTTTATTGGGATTATTTTTACTGGTGTTAGTGTTAATCCCAGGTGTTGGTCGTAACGTCAACGGCAGTCAACGCTGGCTGTCTTTATTTGTCATTAATTTACAGCCATCAGAGTTGGTAAAACTGTTCGCCGCCATGTATGTGGCCGATTACGCGGTACGCAAAGCGCCACAAATGGATAGCATTGTGCGTGGCTTTTTGCCGATGGCAGCGGTAATGGTGCTTGTTGGCTTCTTATTATTGCGCGAGCCAGATTTTGGCGCATTTGCAGTGATTGCGGCTATCTCTATTTCAATCCTTTGGCTAGGTGGCATTAATGTCAAAATCTTTATTGCCTTGTTAGCTCTGTTACCAGTTGCCATTTATGTGCTGATTGTCAGCTCGCCTTACCGCATGCAACGCGTAATTGGTTTTATGGACCCTTGGGCAGATCCATATGGCAAAGGTTACCAACTTTCTCACGCCTTAATTGCATTTGGTCGCGGTGAATGGTTGGGCGTTGGTTTGGGCGCAAGTGTTGAAAAATTACTCTATTTGCCCGAAGCACATACCGACTTTTTGTTGGCGGTAATTGCAGAAGAATTGGGCTTTGTGGGCGTATTAACCGTGCTGGGATTATTTAGCTGGATTGTGATTCGCGCCTTTGGCATTGGCAAAGAAGCTGTGGCAAATGAACGCTATTTTGCTGCATTGCTGGCACAAGGTTTAGGTGTTTGGATTGGTGCGCAAGCCATTATTAACATTGGCGTGAACATGGGCGTGCTGCCAACTAAAGGCTTAACACTGCCATTGTTGTCATTTGGCGGCAGCGGCATTTTGGCTAATTGTATTGCCATGGCGGTGCTTTTACGCATTGATTTTGAGAACAGAAGATTGCAGAAAGGGCTGCCAGCATGATGTTAAACAGCCCCGTTACCCAATTTGGCAAATTCACTATCCTAATTATGGCGGGTGGCACTGGCGGCCACGTTTATCCTGCCATGGCGGTGGCCGACTATTTAAAAGAGCATGGCTGGAATGTGGTGTGGTTATGCACAGCAGGCGGCATGGAAAACCGACTAATAGAAGGCAAAAACTATAAAACAGCCACTATTACCATGCGCGGCGTGCGTGGCAAAGGCTTGTTGGGTTGGGTGTTATTGCCCTATAAATTAGCGATTGCCTTTAAGCAAAGTTTTGCTGCAATTCGCCAGCATCAGCCAGATGTAGTGTTAGGTATGGGCGGCTTTGCCGCTTTCCCTGGTGGCATGATGGCTAAATTGTTGGGCAAACCATTAGTGATTCATGAACAAAATTCGATTGCAGGCTTAACTAATAAAACCTTGAGCTTGATAGCCGATAAAACCTTAGCCGCTTTTCCTTCGGCTTTTGGCAATAAAGCAGAATTAGTGGGCAATCCTGTGCGTCAAGATATCACGCAACTTGCATCACCAGAACAAAGATACGGCCAGCGTACAGGCAAGCTAAATTTGCTGGTAGTTGGCGGTAGCTTAGGTGCAGCGGCATTAAATGATGTATTACCAAAAGCGTTAGCTAATTTGCCAAGCGGCCAGTTTGATGTAGTGCATCAGGCAGGAGAAAAGCATATCGCTGCGCTACAAGCCAACTACCAAGCCGCTAATGTGCAGGCAGATGCTAAAGCCTTTATCAATAATATGGCCGAAATGTACGCTTGGGCCGATATCGTGATTTGCCGCGCAGGCGCACTCACCGTGGCTGAATTGGCTTGTGTGGGTGTGGCCAGTATTTTGGTGCCGTTTCCTCATGCAGTGGATGACCACCAAACTTATAACGCACAATATTTAAGCGATGCAGGTGCAGCAAAACTGATTCAACAAACTGAATTTAGTGTGCAAAAAGCCACTGAAATGTTGCGTAGCTTAACGCGTGAAATTTGCCTAGATATGGCTGTTAAAGCCAAGCAACTAGCTAAGCCAGAAGCGACGGCGACGGTTGCGAAAATTTGTATGGAGTTGGCGCTATGAAAAGACCTACGAATAACGTGATGAGCGAAATTAAGACAAGGCAAAAATTGGCGAAAAACCGGAATGTATGGGTTATACATGAGGATTTTGAGCCAGTTTTTAACGCCGTATTAATGAGCGCAATAGTGATGCGGAGGTCTTTTTGAAACACAAGGTTAAAAATATCCATTTCATAGGCATCGGCGGCGCCGGCATGAGCGGCATTGCTGAAGTATTGATTAACTTGGATTTTCAAGTGTCAGGCTCTGATTTAGCCAGCAACGCTACCACCAAGCGCTTGGCTGGTTTTGGTGCAACGGTGTATCAAGGTCATGCCACAGAAAATCTTAAAAATGCAGATGTAGTCGTGGTGTCCAGTGCGGTGAACGAAGCGAATCCTGAAGTCATCGCAGCGCGCGCGAAAAATATCCCAGTAGTACCACGTGCCTTGATGTTGGCTGAGTTAATGCGCTTTAGGCAAGGTATCGCTGTTGCTGGTACGCATGGCAAAACCACTACCACCAGCTTAATCGCCAGTATTTTAAATGAAGCGGGTATGGACCCGACTTTTGTAATTGGTGGCAAGTTAGAAGCCGCCAGTGCTAATGCGCGTTTGGGTACAGGTGAATATATCGTGGCCGAGGCAGACGAATCGGATGCTTCATTTTTGCACTTAACGCCTGTGATGGCGGTGGTCACCAATATCGACCAAGACCATATGGACACCTATGAGCACAGCTTTGAAAAACTAAAAAGCGCGTTTGTGGAATTTTTACAGCAATTGCCGTTTTGGGGCATGGCGGTGGTGTGCATCGATGATGCGAATATCCGCGAAATATTACCGCGCATCACTAAACCAATCATGACCTATGGCATGAGTGAAGATGCGCGCATTCGTGCCAAAAACGTGCGCGCCGATAACGGCCAAATGCATTTTACGGTTGAGCGCATTAATGGCGTGACGACCACATTTGATGTAACGCTTAATTTGCCAGGCAATCATTATGTGTTGAACGCTTTGGCCGCGATTGCAATTGCCAGCGAATTAAATGTGAGCGATGCCGCGATTATTAAAGCATTAGCCGAATTTAAAGGTGTGGGCAGACGTTTTGAGCGCTATGGCGAAGTGGCCATTAAGCCAACAGATGTAAAAACTGGCGGTACATTTACGCTAATCGACGATTACGGGCATCACCCAGTTGAGATGCAAGCGGTGATTGCTGCGGCGCGTGGTGCTTTTCCAGATAGGCGCTTAGTAATGGCGTTTCAGCCACATCGTTATACAAGAACAAGAGATTGTTTTGAGGATTTTGTGCGTG